>Ga0208450_1001040_pt1 | contig 13652 bp, 13 predicted proteins | sample MalvireepMed_908_FD_184249 | JGI IMG/M metagenome (GOLD analysis project Ga0208450, IMG submission 184249) | Marine viral communities from the Global Malaspina Expedition - Malaspina viral metaG DeepMed_908 (SPAdes) (version 2) | ecosystem: Environmental > Aquatic > Marine > Oceanic | place... | reverse complement strand
TTTTTGTTAATTCAAATTTAGGCATATATAATATATAGGAAGAAAAAACTTTTTTACATTAAAAAGTTTTTCATTTTTTTAAAATCTTTTATTAAAATCCTATATAATTATTACCAATTCAATTCTCCCGATTCTCTTATTCTCCTTCCTCTTCGTTGTCTTGCTTGTTCCAATTCTCCTTCTTCTGTGCTGGGTGCCATTTCAACAGGGTCTGCCAATTGTTCGTCAAACCATCTCTGTCTTCTCCTTCTTTGTGATGGTGCGTGATGTTCTACTGCTACTTGAATATGTGGTTCGTCTTCCATTTCTTCTTCTCGTAGATGTCTGTATTGTTCTTCCATTCCTCGTCGTTGTTCGTTTAAATGTGAGTGTAATGGTTCTAAGAAACCAGGTCTACGTGGTCCTGTTCTTCGTTCAGGTTCTCCAAAATACATACCTACCCCGCCACCTCCCCCGCCCCCGGGTGGGGGTGGAGGTGGAGGTGGAACTCCACTTGATATATCTGTTTCGCTATGCGGTTGAAAATATTGACTTCCTGATGATGCGAATGAAGGGTCGGTTGACAAACCCGGACCGAATGAAGAAAAAGGAGGTGCGGATGATGGTGGATTGCTTGGTGGTAATGCTGGTGGTAATTGTCCAATTCTATCTAATAATGCTATTCTAGTTTCTTTTAAAATAAATTTATGACACGCTTGGGTTTTTATTAATCTTTCTCGTGGTTGGAATGTGGCGTATTTGTTTAAACATTTTAACATAAGATATACTCTATTTAATGCTAAATAAGTTTGATTTCTGCTCCAATCAGGATAGGTTTCGTCATTTTGAAAAACCACTATTCCTTGATGAACTAATCTTTCATATTTATTAATTTGTCTTTTATCTGTTAAATTTCTTCCAAAATCGCCACCTAATAAAGTGTATAATTTTCTTACTTCTGCTGGTTTAACATTTAATCCTTCACCTGTTAAAACACTATTAATAATATCATCTAATATACTTTCAAATTGTAATTTTTTTTTTTCTGTTGGTGTTTGTTCCGCTATTTGTTCTACGCCTTTTCTTAATGCTTCTTTTGATGCTGGTAATGGTTGTCCTGATTTAATTGCTTCTAATTCGTTTAATTGTTTTGCCCTTCGCTGTAATAGTGCTATCCCGTATCGTTGTCCTGCTTGTGTTCTCATAGTTCCACCACCTCCGCTTAATCCTCTTGCTCCATAATTGGTATTACCACTTAAATTTAATGGACGAGCAAATGAACCTTGTGGTTGTGGTTTTGGAACTACTCCCATAATTCCACCTGTTAAATAATATAATTCATTAGTTCTGTCATCTGCTACTTTATTATTAATTCTTGGCGATTGTTCTGCCATTTGTGCTTTATGAAATAATCCCCTTTTATTGTCCATTCCAGTCATATTTAATTGTTGTTGAGGAGGTCTTGAAACCTCGCTAACCCAACCTCTTTTATGACCTTCTACCATACTTGGAAAATGTGCTAAACTCATTATCTATATATATATTTGATATATTTTATTTTTAAAATATATTAATTTATTGTTTTTTAAATAAATCAAACCATTCTTTTTTATTTTTACCATACCAATCTCTTTCGTAATCCTTCCTTATTTTTCTAATACATTTTATTAAAATTCGTTCAACTCCTAAACTACGCATTAATTTTTTTTTAACTAACTCTCTACATTTCATTTTTTTATCTTTATATATGTCGTAATATTGTAATAAAAAATGTTCTTCAAAATTATCAAATTCGTTATTATATTTTTTTTTTAGCAATTCAATAATTTTTTTACAATCTTCTAATTGTTCTAATGTATCATTCATCAATTTACCTCTTAATTTTACTTTATATATCATAGTTTTATAATCACCCATTATATTTTATTACATTTTTTTATTACAAATCATATTTCAAAAAATCTTTTAACCAATCAAACCATTCTTTTTTATTTTTTTCATACCATTCTTTTTCATTATTTTTTATTAATTTTTTAACCCATTTTATCAAAATTAAATCTACTAATTTTCTATCCATTAATTTATGATGAACTAATATTTCACAACTCGTTTTTACATCTTTATATGTATCGTAATATTGAAATAAAAAATGTTTTTCTAAATCTTTAAAATCTACATCAATTCGTTTCAAAGTTTCCACAATTTTATTACATTCTTCTAATCCTGTTTTTGTATCATTATATAATTTCTCTCGTAATTTATTTTTATATACTTTATCCAATATCTCTTTTTTACCACTCATCTATATATACTTACAGAAATTAATATTTCAAATTATTCGCTTTAATATATTTTGATGCTTGACCAATAGTCATTTTTTTCTCTTTCATTAATTTAGCGACTAATGCTCCTCTTCGTTTGCGTTTATCATTAGAACCTGCTTTTTTTCTACGACGTTTCCCGCCTTTCTTTTCTACATTTTTCAATCCTTTAACTTCCATTCCTAATTTCTCATCCTCCTTATCTTTTTCGGATTGTTTTTTACCATCACCTGTCACCGCACCAGCGACATCGGCACCAGTTGCGACTGCTTGTGCGACTGGATGTGGAATTAAATGAGCAACCGATGAAACGACTTGTGATACAGGATGAATAACAGATTTAAAACCTTTCCAAAAATCACCCAAAAATCCACTTCCTTTTAAATGTGGTTCATTTTCCATAATTTCTTTGGCATAATCTTTTCCTAATGTATGTGCTTCTTCACCTTTTGCTTCATCTTCACGACTTCTAACCGATTGTTTTTTCTTTCCACCTTTTAATTCCTCAACTTCTTCTCCCAATTTTTCGTCTTCTCTATCTTGCTGTGATTGTTTTTTTCCACCAACATTACGTTCACAACACGCTCCGCCCCTAAATGTTTTGGTTCGGTTTTCTGCTATACTCCATTCACGATTAGATAATATTGAAGATAATGGAACATTTTTTTGGTCTTGTAGTAATCGGCGATTTCTTAAATTAAGGACTTGTAATCTTACTTCCCTGTTTCTTAACGACATTCTATATATATATTATTATATATTAATTTCTCAATTAATAATTAATTAAATTGTTTATTAATTGGCGTTTTTAGATTTTATATATTAATAAAAGTTAAAAAGGGAATTTATTTTTATGTAATATAATATTATATGACTAAACAAAAAACTTTTAAATTATTACATAATTGTAAAAGATATGAAATATATAGTATGGTGAAAAATTTAAATATAAAAAATTGTTCTAAATTGTGTAAAAAAGATTTAATTGATAAATTATATAATGATTGTAAAAAAAAAATGGGAGGTTCAAAAGCGAGTGGATATATTCAGGCATTAATTCAGGGAAAAGCATTAAATCCTAAAATGAAAGATGGCAAACCAATAGCAAATACTGGCAAAGTTGTAAAATTTGAAATTGAAAAAGATACATTATTTAGTAAATTTATATTAAAAAAATATGGAGATGAAGCATATAAAAAATACATAAAAGATAATAAATTGTCATATAGTAATTATGGTAATCCTCCAAAAGATAAACAAAAATTTCCAATGTATAAACAACCCGAAGGTTATTTTAAAAAATTAGAAGAAGGTAAAAAAACAAAAAAATTATTTAAACTAGGTGGAAGTGAGCAGGATTTTTTAGAATTCCTTAACGCATTCAAACAAGCATACGAAACAAAAATAGATGAAAATAAAAATAAACCACCACTATTTACTTCTGCTGTTGGGACTGAAATGTTTATATATTTATATCTATTGAAAAAACACAAAAAAGATTGTGTGGTATTGGTTGAGAAAAAAGAAGATATTTATTTGGGGGATAATGCTAAAATTAATAGAAAATGGGGATTATCAAAACCAACCTCATTATATAAACGGATGGGAAAAGGAAACGCTGGTTCTAAAATTTTACGATTTTCTATTGGTATGTGCGGAGCAAAAAAAGTAATTAAAATTTGTTCTATACCAGCAAAAAATCCTACATCTTTTTTTAATAGATTAGAACAATGTGGACAGGATGATAAATTAGTTCCTATGCCACTTTTGTTATACCCCACCGCTGGTTCGGATTCTCACGCTAATATGTTAATAATAAATCCCAAAAAAAAATGGGTTGAAAGATATGAACCACACGGAAGTGGAACAAGAGCAACTGCTTATGATAATAACAAAATTAATGCTTCATTAGAAAAATTTTTTAATGTTGGTGGTTATACATATATACCAACAGATGAAACTTGTCCTGTAAAGGAAGGTTTCCAAGCAGGGAAACACGGATGGACAAAAAGCAAAGGACATTTTTCAAAAGATAATATAAAAATTAAAGAAATTGGAGGTTATTGTTTAGCATATTCATTTATGTTAATGGATTTGAGAATGAGTTTTCAAAATTTGGAACACGGCAAAATGTTAGATAGATTAATGAAAAATGTATCCAAATCAAGTGGAAGTATGAAAAAATTTTTATTTGATTTTCTAAAATTCCAACAGAAAGAAATGTATAGATTTTTAAAAGAAGAAGAAAAATTACAACCAACGGCAGAAATATATAAAAAAATGGTTGGATATTGGGGACAAATCATAAAACACAAGAAATTAGGACAAGATGGTTTGGATTTATTGAATAGATGGAGAGAATATTATTTTAAACAATTAAAAGAATATGCTGGAAAAGTTCCAACAAAAGATATGAAATTAAAAATTAAACCAATATCACCAAAAATTAAAGAAGAAAAATATAGACAAAAATATATTGAAAAGGTGAGAAAAATGATTAAAAAAAGATTAGGCGATAAATGGAATAAAACAATAAAAGGATTTATACACAAACCAAACACAAGAATACAAGATTATCCTAATTATATTCTATTAGATAAATTACTTGATGATATTATTGTTTTTAAAGACCATACAACGCCAGATTATTATACAAGAGAAAAATTAAGTAAAAAGGAGAAAAAATTATTAGGTGATTTGGAAGTTGGTAAATTATATGAACCAGTAGCGAAGGCAAGAAAACATATATATGAGAATAAAGATATAAATTTAAAAGATTTATTACAAAAATATATGGAAAAAAAACCAATAAATTTAGTAAATATAATAGATGGTAGTGGTCCTAAAAAAAGAAGGACTACCTCATCAAGACCAAAAACACCACCAGCAGAACCTGATATGGATGCTTTGATAGATGCTATGGCGAATTTGAATTTAGGACCACAACCAGCACCAGCATTACCAGCATTACCAGCACCAGCATTACCAGCACCAGCAGTTCCAGCACCAGCAGTTCCAGCACAACCAGTTCCACCAGTAGTTCCACCTTTATTTGTAGCACCTCCACCTCCACCAGCATCCACCTCATCAAAAGGAGTTCATTATCACGGGGGCGGAGTAAAAAAAATAACAATTATACCAAATAATCCTGAAAAAAGAAAAGAATTTTTTAATGATTTACGCAGAATGTTAAAAGGTGGTAATAATGGATTTAGGCATCAAGAAAGTAAAGAAAGTAAAGAAGATGAGGATATACGAGAAGGACGAGTAATAAATAGACAGATGGAATTAAGTGAACGTAGACGGGAATTAAGTGAACGTAGACGAAGAAGAATAAGAGAAGATGAAGCATCAATGGGTTCGGAAGAACAAACAGGAACAGGAAAATTACGAAAAACAAGATTACGAAGAGCGTTAGAAAGTATGGGAAATGGTATTGGGTTATTAAGAAAAACAAGAGAAAGAAGAGGTGGAAATGGAAAACCGAGTGGAGAAGCGAGTGATGTTAGACAACCAAAAACGGGGCGATTAGGTCAAAGAGAACCAACGGCAGAAGAAGCACAATTATTATTAGATATGCGAGAAACAGACCCCGTAGAACAGACAGATAGAGTGAGATTAAGAGCAATAAGATTAGCAGTTGAAGAACGATTGAGGAGAGAAAGGGGAGAAGGAAGAGAAGGAGCATTATTAGCACACACATTATTAGCAAGACCAGCACAAAAAAGCAGAGAAAGAACGGCAAAAAAAACAAGAAAAGCAAGACAACTAGAAAGAGAAAGACAAGAAAGAGAAAGACAAGAAAATATTACAAGAGTAGTAAGTAGCAGAGTTGTTGGGGATTTAGCGTCAAGATTAGGTGGTGATGATGGTGGTGATGGTGGTGGAGATGATGTTGAAATGGGTGAGGATTATGAAGGGTGGGGAAAAAAGAAAGACGATGATGTAGATTGGGAAGATTTGAAATGGGGAACATTTTCAAAAGCATTTAAAAAATTTAGAAATAGAGTTCCTGATACACCTTTAAAAAATTTAAAACAATTTGCTAAATATGTAATTGATAATGAAGAAGATGCGAGTGAGAAATTAGTAAAAAAAGCAAGATTTTATGTAAATGTAATTGATTGAAAAAATATTCGTTATTTACATTATGTAAAAAAAATGTATTATAATATATATAGATATGAGTGGTGCTAATTTTGTAATAATTGAAGATGAAAAAAAATTTATATGGGATGAAAATAAGGAGAGTTTAACTACTATTATAGAAGTTGATTTACCATTTTTACAAGGAGAAATAGATGGATTAGCAAATGCTATTAATACTAGATTTTTTAAATATAATTTTGATGACGAACAAGTTTTAACAAGTAATGGACAAGTGCCATCCGCAAATAATCAAATTAATTTGACTGGTGATGGGTTTGGTATGATTACAATAATAATAACTATACAATCTCAAAATGATACAACTATTAAATTGATAAGACAATATGATTTTGCTTTTGAAGCAGACCCCGCATACCAATTATTAGGACAACAAAATTTAAGAACTATGTATGAAAGTGGAATAAATGTAGGAAATGTATTAATAACTTTTGGAATTTCAGGAACTAAATTACAGGTAAAAGTTAATCCACAAGGAACAGAAATTAATTGTAATATGACTATTAGTATTGCCACAATTTAAATTCCCTTTTCGCTGTATATATATATAAAAAAGTTAAAAAGGGATATAGAATTTTAATTAATATAAAATAAAAAAAAACATTTAATTTTTTTATATACTTATTATATATAATGTCAAATTATTCATTACAAGTTCCGAATAAATTACAATTAGAACCTGCTGGGGATATAGAAATAAACCCCGGTGGAGATATTGCTTTTCAAGCAGACCCAACATTTACAGGTGGAGCAACGGTGGCAAATTGGAGAAGTGAATTAGGTTTAGAAATTGGGACAGATGTCCAAGCATACGACGCACAATTAGCAGACCTCGCAGGTCTTGCCGTGACAAATAGTAATTTTATTGTCGGTGATGGAACTAATTGGGTTGCTGAAACTGGGGCAACCGCAAGAACCAGTTTAGGATTAGGAAGTTTAGCGACCGCATCAACAATTAATAATGGTGATTGGAGTGGAACAGATTTAGCAGTAGCAAATGGCGGAACTGGGAGTTCTTCTGCTGGTGATGCGAGAACTGCTTTGGGTTTAGCAATTGGAAGTGATGTCCAAGCATACGATACAAATTTACGAGATTTAAGTGATATGACTGCCCCAGGAGCAGGGCAAGATGGTTATGTAGTTTCGTGGGATGATGGGGCAGGTGCTTTTGCTATGATTGAAGATACAGGAGAAACTTATACTGCTGGGAATGGTCTTGCTCTTTCAGGAGGAAACGAATTTACAATTGATACATCTATTACTGCTGATTTATCAACCGCACAAACATTAGATAGTAAAACTTTAACAGGTGTAGTATCGGCAGAATATGATAGTGGAAATAGTGCTGGAACAAGCAATAATGTTGCCAATTATTTAGCAACATCAAATAATACCGCAACTGCGATTCATACTAATACTATGGGTGGCACTACAAATAAAGATGCGTGTATTGTTGTTAAAGCACAGGTTGTATGTATGAACCAAGACGATCAAAATGTAAATGCTTATACTATTCTTGCTGTAATTAAAAGGGCAGGAGAAGAAAGCACAAGTGAAGTATTACTTGCTAATGTTGAAGAAAGCGAAGAAACTGCTGGTTATTCCTGTGATGTTGCCGCCGATACCACGAATGGAGGATATAAAATTAATGTAGTTGGTGATGCCACCGATAGTGTAAAATGGGTTTCGTATGTTAGTGAAACGGTGCTATCGGAAAATAGTTAAATTTAAACTTTAATTAAATAATAATAAACTTTAATTAAATAATAATAAAATTTATTATTATTTATTTTTTTTTATTATAGACTAACACAACAAACAGGGCATTTATTTTTAATTTCCAAACTTTTTTCTAAACATTCTTTACAAAATTTATGTCCACAACTGGTTATTTTAAAATCTTCTTTTGATATTTCATCTTTTCCACGCATACATATTGGACATTTAAAATCACATTTATCATAAATTTCATTAAGTAAAAATTTTGGAATTTCCATTTTTGGTTTTGCCTTTAATTCATTTATCTCTTCTTCTAAATCTCTTACTTTATATGTTAATCCATATTTTTTATCTTTTTCAATTGCTACATTTATTAAAGATGCTTTATAAAATCCTTTCATTAAATCAGTTTTGTTTTTCATCGTCCATCTAAAATCTCTTTTTGTATATTTTGTTTTTAAAAATAAATCAAATAACTCTTCCGCAGTCAAATCACCATTTCTACCATTACATATAAATTGTGGAGTTATGTAGCAAGTTTTTCCTGAAAATTTTATTTTAATTAAAGTCGGTAAATTTACCATATCATCATCAAAATTTACATTCCACCAGTCGTTTATCATATATGCCATTAACTCATTCAAATATTTTTTATCTTTTATTCTTATAATTAATTTAGAAACACTGCTCATTTCGTCGTCATCAATAGTATTATTTAATATTCTTATTTCTAATTGTTTTGCTAATTCTATTTTCCACCATTTTAAAGGCATAGGTTCGTCAATATATTTGGTCGCTTCTTTAAAAATTTTAAAAATTAATCGCTGGATTTCTACATCATCTCTATATAAGTCTGTCATATTCTTTTATAGAATATATATGTGATTTATCTTTAAACCCCCAAAACTAATTAATAATATTAATTAATTAATTTTTTATTTATTTTTATTTAACTATACGCACTAACATAATCTACACTATTAAATATTAATTTAGCGTGATTACAAGATAATTTACTGCTTCTTCTAAAACCTTCAAAAGCATCATATCTATTTTCATATAACCATTCTCCATCTTCATCTAATTCTCTACCATTCTCACAACATTCATTAGAGATATACGCATTAAAAGTATGTTTGTAGAAATTATTTAATATTTTTTCATATTTATCCATATCTTTAATTCCTCCACCTAAAAATTTATACATTTTAAAATATATTAGTGTTGTTGGATGCTGACGACGAGTCATAATTTCTTTTTTATATTCCTGTGCGTTTTCGTATGTTGGTATGCTTGATAATTTATTATTCATTTTATATAATATATATGTGATTTAACTTTAAACCCCAAAAACTAATTAATTATTATTAATTAATTAATTTTTTATTAATCTTTTGATATTCTAATAACTACACATTCAACCATAGTTATTTGATATAATGGACTTGTTAATCTAACAAAATAAGAATTTTGAGATGCCGTAGTATAAAATTCATAATCAACAACACCTTTATAATATTTTACAAATTTTTCTATTTTTTTAACTTGATTTTTTGATAAATGTTTATAAAAACGATAATGATGCGAGTTTATCCCTTCTATGTGCTTATTTTTTAATTCGGTTTTGTCTTCTATCGCACTAACTATATCAAGAATTTTAATATAATATTCAATATTTTCTGCTTTAACAAATGCCATATTCTTTTATAGAATATATATGTGATTTATCTTTAAACCCCCAAAACTAATTAATTAATCATAATTTTTTTATTATTTATTTCTTCTTTTGTTTTTTTATTTAATAATGCTGTAAGGTCTTTTTGTATATTTTCCAAACTATTTTTAATTTTTTTATTTGTTTTATATTCTTGAATTTTTTTTATTCTATTAATTAAATGTGGACTAATAACTATACTATATATGTCACTGATACTATTTACGAAATTGTTAATTTCATTTATAAAATCCCGTCTTGGTGTTATTCCTTTTTCCATCAGGAATAAAATAACTTCTATATCCTGAATTATGGTATATAAATTACCAATATCACTATTTAAAATATCTATAATTTTTTCTAAATTATCAATATATTTCTTTTTTTTATTTGTTTTTTGATATTTGATTAAATAATTATAATAACTGAATAATCTTTTTAAAAATTTAAACCAATTGCCAACAGAATGATATAAATGAATATCATTTAATAATGTTTGTTTAGTATCAATACCAAAATAATTTAATCTTTTACCTTTTAATCTAACATCATAAATTATGGAAAAATCGGTATATTTTCCCTCCATTAATGCTATTACATCAAGTTTAAATAATGAATGTGATTTAAAACCTTCTTCTATTGTAAATGGTTTTCCTCTTATTGTCTTTTTTCCCTTTAATATTTCTGTTGGTGTCCATCTTACCACATTAAATCTTACCTGTTTAATAATATTTTTTAATTCTTCATAATTGGGATTTTTAATTAATAATTTTTTACTTTCTTCATATTCTTTCTTACTTATTATTTTTTCATTTAATAATTCTCCAAGTTTATTCATACTTTTTTCTTGATTATATCCCCTTAATTTACCAGCATTATCAATATACGCTGTATCGTCAATAATCTTCCAATCTTTAATCTCACCTATTTTTATATCGCCAATATAAACTTTTTTCATAGATTTCAAATTTTTAATAATTGTTTGAAATTTTGTTTTCAATTCATTAATACTATTAACTCTAACAACTTCAAAACAATCATAATCGGAAGTATATAATTGGGATTTAAAACTCATACTCCCCAAAATTTCAACTTCATTTCCAAAACTCATATTTGATATTATATCTTCTACCTGTTTTGAATAATTTAATGGGTATTTTTTTTTATCTAATAAATCTCCTAATTTTCCTTTTCCTCCTCTTAATCTACTAACAATACTACCTAATCTCGTAATAAATTTAGCAACTGGTGCTATATAACTTGGTAATTCTTGATGTAATTGTTGTAAATCTTGAAATAAGAATTTATGATAATTTTGAGTTAATAATCCATTTGATTTTAAAACACTATCAATAAAAACTTGGCAGTTATTTTTAAAAGCATCATAATCAAAATAATTAAAATCACCCATAAATGATTTTGTTTTATTCATCATTTCGTCTAATGTAATTGTTTCACCTTCTAAATCCACTTCCATATATTCACTATCTTTACTCAACGAAAATTCATTAGATATATTCACAACTTCGTTTTTTTCAATCACAACAGGCACATTATCACATACCAATCCAATTAATGCCAAATGGAACATTTTATCATAACCATATTTTCTCATTAATTTATACCATTCTCCGAATGATAATCCTTGTAAAGCAATACCTAAAACTTCTTGTATCGGTGTTCTAATTATTGTTAATTTTGTAATAACACATTTACCATATTTATTTAATGTTTCTTTTGATGTATTACTATATTCTGCGGGTGCGGATATTAGTGATTTTCCTTTTCTGTATTGTGTTTTTATCCAATTCCAAAATCCAGCACCTCGTAATTGTGGTTCTAAATTAAATATTTCAATTAATTCAAAATATTCATCATCGGTCATATTATCAGGAAAATCATATTGAGGAAGTAAATTCTGTATGATATTTTTTAAACTTTTTCCTTTACCTTCTAATTTTGACGGATTATAATTCATTATAAGTAATTCTGTTCTTGCTTTACCAATTTGACTAGTTCCTCCGACGTGTCCAAGTGAAAGTGTTTTTATATTATATCCACTAAATAATCGTCTTATATTTGGACTATCATTTAAAGTTAGCATAAATTTTCCTTTTATGGATTTAACTACTTTTAGTAATTCCTCCATATTAAAATATGATTTTTTGTATAATTTATCTTTTTCTGCTTCTTCATAAGGCGGGTCTAAAAAGAAAAAAGTTCGTGGACTATCATATTTCTTAATCAATATTTTATAATCTTGTTTTGTTATACTAACTCCTTTTAATTTATTTTTATATTTTTCTAATTTTTCTTTATTTTCCAATTTATTTCTTAAATCCTTTCCTCTATTCTTATATCTACCTTTTTTATCAGGATTTTTACTTTTCTCAACATAAATATTACCTTGTCCCATTGCGGAATAAGTTCCACAACTCTGTAATACTCCAGCAATAAATTTTTGTTTATTTGTTGTATGTTTTGTATCATAAACAAATTTAGTTGCTTCTTTATTTGTCCATTGAGGAAATGTATAGGTTTGGTTTAAATCAAGATTTTTTAATAATTTATGATTATTAACCACAAAATCATCCAAATCATTCAAATAATTTTTATTTGCTTTATTTTTATACCAAAAAACAGAACCACCCCCTAAAAATGGTTCTACATATATTTCGTGGGGTGGTATTAATTTACATATATCTCGTATTAACCTTCTTTTAGCACCTACACGACAAAAAAAAGGTTGTAAATTATCTATATTACATTCTTTTTCTTTCTTTACCATTATATATTATTATATGATATAATATTATATATATGGAAATTCAAAGTGTAATTATACCGAAAAATAATTTTACATTATCACAGGCAAATAAATGGATTAAATTAAATAAATTTAAATTATCTTTCTATGGCAAAAAAGTTGAAAATAAAAAAAGTTTTTATCGTTATAGACAATTAGCACCTCACCATTTTAAAAAATACAGGTTAAAAAAAATAGGAAGTGATGGAATTAAATTAGTTTTAGGTATTAGAAAATAATCCCTTTTCGCTGTATATATATATATAAAAGTTAAAAAGGGCAAAAATAATATAATCTAATAATATATATGCCATACATTATTAGAAAATTACCCAATAAAAATTTATACAGAGTTAAAATAAAAAAAACAGGTAAAGTGATTAGTAAAGCAACAACTTTAAAAAAAGCAAAAGCACAGATAAGATTTCTAAATTTTTTAGAAAGTAAGAAAAAATAAAATGTTATATAATTGTATTATGAATACAATTATAAAAATAATATTACATTGGATTATTATTCATCTTTAATAAATTTGACTTTTTCAGTTGGTGCTTCATCATCTAAAAATAAATCTTCATTATAATCAGGTGGTTTATTGAATAAAGGTTTAATAAATTCACTTATATATCCTCCATTTACTTTCTTTTTTCCATCTTCGGTATTATATAACCATCTTCCATTTATCGTAAATGTCGGCATTATTTGTCGGCACATTTTACCGAATAATTGAGAATAAAACTGACCTTCAAAAACTTTTATTTTATAACTTAATTGAATTTTACTTATTAAATCATAATTAGTTATTCTATTATCATTCTCACAATTTTCTATAAATTTATCAGGTGTCCATTCATACGGATATTTAATTCCAACTTTTTCCATTACTTTTGAAAATAATTGGATTTTATAAGAAGTAGATAATAATTTATTTATATGTGTATCTTTT
>Ga0208450_1001039_pt1 | contig 13653 bp, 9 predicted proteins | sample MalvireepMed_908_FD_184249 | JGI IMG/M metagenome (GOLD analysis project Ga0208450, IMG submission 184249) | Marine viral communities from the Global Malaspina Expedition - Malaspina viral metaG DeepMed_908 (SPAdes) (version 2) | ecosystem: Environmental > Aquatic > Marine > Oceanic | place... | reverse complement strand
GGTGACTGACGAGGCGATCGCCGCGCAATGTGCCGAGGCCTGCGGCGCGATGAAGGTCGCGCATGCGATGACGGTCGAATATTCGCGGCAACGCAAACAATTCGGCGTGCCGATCGGCAAGTTCCAGGTGCTGCAGCACCGCATGGTCGACATGTATACCGCCTATGAGACCTCGGTCTCGCTGACCTATCTCGCCACGATCAAGCTCGATGCCGGCGAAAAGGAACGCAAGCGCACCGCCTCGGCGGCAAAGGTCGGCGTGGGCCAGGCCGCGCGCCTGATCGGCCAGGAAGCCGTGCAGATCCACGGCGGCAATGGCGTCACCGATGAATATGCGATCGGGCATTACTTCAAGCGCCTGACGATCTTCGAATCCGAATTTGGCAGCGTCGACCACCATCTGAAACGGCACGTTTCGCTTTCGTGACGGCGTGCGTGGATGATACACGCCCCATGAGCGGCGCGGCTGGCTTCCAGCCCGCCCTCATGGGGTGCGCCGCCGGCAAGTCATCATCCAATCATTGACCAGCGGCATTGACCGCTTCGGGCCCGCGGGCGAGAGATGTACAGCGGCACGGCTAGCATGCCGGTCCCTAGCTGCTGCTGTTGGCACGGCAACGGGCTGACGCTTCCCGGAACCACGACCTGATCACGGATGTCTCACGACAGACTGGGCTGACCGCCAGTCCACCTGCCCCTCGGCAGCATGGGCCAGGCGTCGGCCGGTCGGATGAAGCAGGACAGGCGCCAGCGCGCCCCGGTGACAGCGCATGACACCGCTTGCACCTGCTCGGATAATCGTAAGAAAAATATCGGGAATTTGCTTCCGATTCCCGCTTTTGATAGCTTGGTTTCAAATAATAATAACACGAGTCGCAATCCGCTAGGTTTTGGGGATTGTCAGAAATGAACCCACATGGGGCTCGGCGGCTCGTCGAAACCGCTTTGCAGGCTACCCTTGCTGCTTCATCCCCGCCTGAGGCCGCTCTCGCCTGCGCGCGGAGGGGCCGCCGGTGGCTTCCCGAAAAGCCGCTGTGGCCGGATCGGCTCGGCGCCCCGGCTTTCCGCACCGTCTGGTACAGCATGGTCGGCGGGCGCGCATGCGGGCCCCCAAAGCCCGCCTCCTCCTGCACAATCTTCAATCGTGGGTTGACCGGACCAGCACCGGAACGAGGTCCCCATCGCCGATAGCGGCCCTCCCGCCGCGAGCGCGCGGCGATACAGCCGGTCAATCGGGAACGAGGCCTTACGCGTGATAGGCATGAAGGGTTTGGTTTACCTTCTTTGCGATACTCAGACTCCCTAGGATGAGGTTCGGATGTCAACTTTAGGCGTGGATCGTTTGGGAGAAGTCGTCGAGCAGTCGGCGTCCGAGATCTACGTCTTCGCCGCGGATGACTTCCGCTTTATCCTGGTCAACAGGGGTGCGCGCGAAAACCTCGGCTATTCGTTGGCAGAACTCAGCGAAATGCACCCCTGGGACCTGAAGCCGGAGTTCTCCGAAGAAGAATTCAAAGCCTTCGTTGGCCCGCTTTTATCCGCAGAAGTTCCCAGGCTTTCGTTCGAGACGGTGCACGGCCGAAAAGACGGAAGCACTTACGAAGTCTCGGTCTCGCTGCAATTGATCCAATCCCAGGGCGAGTTCGTTTTCTTCGCAGCGATCCGGGACATTTCCGAATTCAACTCGATCAGGGACCGCCTCGAACGGACCAGCTCCCGGCTGGATGCCATCCTGAACAACACCAGGATGGCCATCTTCATGATGGATGAGCAGCAGAACTGTTCTTTCATGAATCGCGCTGCTGAAGAATTGACCGGTTACAGTTTCGAAGAGGCGGTCGGACGGTGCCTCCACGGCCTGATCCATCACCAATACCCCGACGGGTCGCCCTTCCCGATCGAAGAATGCCCCATCGACCGGGCGTTTCCCGAACGCCACCAGATCAGCGGCGAAGACATGTTCGTCCACAAGGACGGCCATTTCTACAACGTCTCCTACACCGCTTCTCCGATGGTCGATTCCAGCGGATCGACAGTCGGGACGATCGTCGAGGCGTTTAACATCGACGCGGTTGTTGCCGCGCGAGACGAACTGGCCAAGTCGCATCGCAGGCTGGAACGAAGCGTCAGGACATTCCAGCAAGCGGAAAAAATCGCGAAGCTGGGTTCATGGGAATTCGACGTCGAGACGCAGTCGCTGACCTTTTCCGATCAAGCCTACAAGATCATGGGGCTGGATCAGCAGCGTCCGATGACGCTCGACGATACCCTCGAGTTTTACTCCCCGCATGAACGCGAGCGCGTCGAAGCGCTCTATCTGGAGTCCCGCCGGACAGGGAAGAACCTCGATTTCACCGCGGAGATCGTGGGCCGGGGGGGCCAAAGACGACAGGCCCGGATAATCGCGGAGTTCGTCGAGAATGCCAAGGGCGGCAAATCCGTGATGATCGGTACTGTCCGCGATATTACGGAAAAGCTCCAAGCGATGCTGGACCTGCGCTATGCGGCCAGTCACGACGATCTGACGGGCCTGCTCAACCGCAATGCGTTCGAAGCGCGTGCAGTCGAGCGCCTGAAAGATGCCGCGGCGATCAATTGCACCTTCTACGCGATGCTGTTCGACCTTACCGGCTTCAAGTTCGTCAACGACACTTTCGGCCATCAGACGGGCGACAAGCTCTTGCGGCGAATTGCGAAGCAAATTGAAGACGCCGTACCCGCAAACGCGATCCTTGCCCGGTGGGGCGGCGACGAATTCGCGGTGCTCAGTCCGCTATCGATGTCGGAGGACGAGGTTCAGGACTTCGCCAGCAACCTGCTGCTGACGATCGAAGAGGCGGTCGACCTGGGAGAAGGCGGTGTCGGTGTCGGCGCGACATGCGGCGTTGCGGAGAGCACGGCGCTCGCATCCCTCGACGCGCTGATCCACAAGGCCGATCTGGCGCTGTATCATGGCAAGGCACGCGAACCGGGAACGGTCCACTTCTACAACTCGTCCATGGAACTGCCGCATGTCGAGCGTAGGCGGGCCATAGAGACCGTAACCCAGGCTCTGGGCGAGGACCGGGTGCAGTCCGGGTACCAGCCGATCATCCAGATCACCGACAACCGGCTTATCGGTTTCGAATCGCTCATGCGACTGAAAGCCGGAGACGATACGCTGATACCGGTATCCGCCGTCATTCCCGCGATCATGGACCCCATCCTTTCCCGCCAGATCAGCGTACGAATGTTCGAGAACGTATCGCGCGATCTCCCGAGCCTGATGGCCGCGCATGGCGGAGTGCAATATGTCAGCATCAATGCCACCGAAGCCGACCTGATAAGCCGCGACTTCGTACCCCGCGTGTTCGAGGCGCTGGAGCGACACCACATCAATCCGGCATGGGTAACGCTGGAAATTACCGAAACCATGCTGATGGTCGGCGACAACCAGAATGTGAAAAGCGTTCTGGACCAATTGAGAAGTCGCGGGATCAGGATCGCCCTCGACGACTTCGGCACCGGCTATTCCTCGCTCACCCATCTTCGCGATTTCCCGATCGACCGGGTCAAGATCGATGCCTCTTTCGTACGCGACATATGCACTTCGGTGATGTCCAAGAACATCGTTCAGGCCATGGTCGTGATGAGCCGCAGCCTCGGTATCGAGGTGATCGCTGAAGGCATAGAAACCGAAGAGCAGAGGAGGACCTTGCTCGAGATTGGCTGCTATTACGGGCAGGGTTACCTGTTCAGCCCAGCCGTCCCGGTGGACGAAGCCTGCGCGCTTCGCTTCGGATATTCGGACAAGGAAACCGCCTGACCGCGCGGCTTCCCGGCCGCTCCTGCTCCCGGATTGCCAGCGCGCCAGTGCTCGCGTCAAACTGTCCCCGCCGCCCGGCTTTCTAAGTGATAATCCTAGGGTGTATCGGCCCTCCGATTTTCTATTGGCGTCTCGCCGAACAGACGAGGGGCGCCGTGCAGATCGCTTATTACCAGCTCGAAGGAACTGCAGTCATAATCGACACCAGGCATTCCCTGCCGTGGTGCTGGCGGGATGGTCAGTGGACGAAGGCGCCCGATCTGCTGGATGCATGCGCGGCGACCGGAACCGAACTTGCCCGGGCGGACTTCTTCCGGAGGTTCCCGAGGGCGGCGCTGCAGATTTCGACCCTACCCCTGTCGGACTAGACCACTCGCCGCCGGCAATGTCCGACGTGGCGGGGTGATCGGCCAAATCATTTGGCGACACGGCGGGCGGAGCCGCAACGCTCGCGCGCAAATGCCGGACCACGCTCGCGCTTCTTCTCGTTCATTCGGCGATGCAGCTGGAGCGGGCTGGGCGCTTTTCGGCCTCGGCCGTGAATGGTGCACCATTTTTCATTTACGGATATAAACGCACATGTTCGGGACGCCATACCGGACAAAGCTGGGCTCCTATGAGATTCTCTGGGCCGCTTGCGGATGGTCCGCTTTAGGGCGGCGACCTCGGCTAGTCCGTCGCTCATACGGGATGGCGTAGGGAGCATCTCGCCCACGGCATTCCCTCCCCACAGCCCACCTCTCATGTAAGCAAGAATGTGCGGGCCAAGCAACCTCCCGCTCAGGCCCTGCCGGTTCAAGTGTTGCCTCATGGCTCCGCGGCTGATTCGGACCGATAGTTGTGAGGTAAACATGTCTCGACCGTCCGTAACACCATCTTTCTCTCAACTGCTACGCGCGTTCTGGCGTATTGGGCTGCTCAGCTTCGGCGGGCCAGCGGGATAGATCGCACTGATACACCGCGAACTGGTCGAAGAGCGTGGGTGGGTCAGCGAGGACGATTTCTTGCACGCCCTCAATTTCTGCCACTTCCTGCCGGGGCCGGAAGCGCAGCAGCTCGCCACCTGGGTCGGGTGGCGGCTGCACGAATGGCGGGGCGGGCTGGCGGCGGGGCTGCTGTTTGTCATCCCCGGTGCCATCATCATCCTTGGACTCAGCATGCTTTATGCGGTCGCTGCCAATCTCGACTGGTTCGAGGCGCTCTTTGTTGGTGTGAAGGCAGCGGTGCTGGCAATCGTGCTGCAAGCCCTGATCCGCATCGCCGGACGCGCGCTCAACACACATTTCAAGCAAGCGCTGGCAATAGCAGCCTTCGCCGCGCTGTTCCCGTTCGACCTGCCGTTTCCGGTTGTCATCTTGGTCGCAGGAGGCCTTGGGCTGGCGATCGCCCGCGTGCAGCCATAGTGGCTGGCGGTATCGGCCAAGCCTTCCACGATCGCGACGGGATCGCGACCGTGGCGGGCGACATTGTAATCCATCGCCATCTGGGCGCTTATCTGGGCAGCGCCGATGGTCCTTATCTTGGCCACGCTGGGGCCTAACCACGTCCTGTGGGACATTGGGACGTTCTTCTCACAGCTTGCCGTGGTGACATTTGCCGGTGCCTATGCGGTGCTCGCCTATATGGCGCAGGAGGCGGTGCAGGGTTTTGGCTGGTTGCAGCCGGGCGAGATGGCGGAGGGCCTAGGCCTTGCCGAGACGACGCCGGGGCCGCTGATCATGGTGACGCAGTTCGTCGGGTATCTCGCCGCATATCGCGCGCCCGAGCCGTTCACTCCGCTTTTTGCCGGACTGTTGGGAGCCGGGCTGACGACCTGGGTGACCTTTGCGCCTTGCTTCCTCCGGATCTTCGCCTTCGCCCCGTGGATCGATCGGCTGGGCCATGCCGTGCGCATCAAGGGCGGGCTGGCGGCCATAACCGCGGCGGTCGTGGGCGTTATCGCGAACCTTGCAGCCTGGTTTGCAATCCACGTGATTTTCGCCGCGGTGGGCGAAGCGCGGCTTGGACCCGCGCGGGTTTATCTGCCGGATTGGGCAACGATCGACTGGCGGGCAGCGCTGCTGACCGCGCTCGCCTGTGGTCTGGTCTTTCTGGCAAAATGGTCGGTGGTGCGGGTGCTGGCAACCAGCGCCGTTGGCGGACTGATCCTGTCCGTCTTGTGATCGGGATCACAGTCGCACGGCAAATTGGCCCAGCGCCCAGACCATTGCGAGGTAGAGCAGCACCGTCATCGCGCAGCCGATGGCGAGAGCCGGCCAGAATGCCACGCCGCGAGTCAGCATGACCGGAATGGCGAGGAACATCGGCAAGCTCGGCAGGACGAACCAGAAGGTGGCGAAGGCGTGCTCGGCCATGCGCGCGGTATCTCCGGTATCGCGCCACAGCCAGATCATCCCCAAGACCGAGATGAGCGGCAGCGAAGCGATCAGGGCACCCAGACCCGGAGCGCGGCGGGCGACCTCGCTGACGATAGCGATGATGATGCCGGACAATGCCGCCTTGAGCAGAAAATATCCCATCGCGCTTTCTCCTACTAGCTGGCCGGTTCTGGCTCAGCCGCCGTGCTGTCATCCTTGCGCCGCATGCGTTCGCGCAATCGACCTACGCCCCATCCATCCCGTGTCACCTTGAGGTAGATGGCGGGTAGCACCAGCATGTTGAGAACTGTCGAACTCGTCAGACCGCACAGGATCACGATAGCCATCGGAGCTTGGATTTCGCTGCCCGGTTCGCCCATCGCGATGGCGAGCGGGACGAGCGCCAGCCCGGCGGAGATGGCGGTCATCAGGATTGGCACGAGCCGTTCTTCCGCCCCGCGCCGCACGGCTTCTGCCAGATCGGTCACGCCCTCGACCGCCTGAAGGTGCTTGATGTGCGTCACCACCATCACGCCGTTGCGCGTGGCGATGCCGAACAGCGTGATGAAGCCGACAATCGTCGCCACCGACAGGACGCCGCCGGTCAGCCAGAGGCCGACCACACCCCCCACCAGCGCGAGGGGCAGGTTGATCATCACCAGCGCCGCATCGTTGGACGAGCGGAATGCCTGACGCAGCAATAGGAACATGCTGACCAGCACGATCAGGCCCAGCGCCAGCAGTGTGCGCGTGGCGCTGGCTGCGCTTTCGAATTGTCCGCCAAGCTCGATGTGCGAACCTTGCGGAAGGTCGATGCCTTCGAGCGCGGTCTCGACGTCGGCCACCACGGCCCCCAAATCGCGGCCGGAGACGTTCGCCATGACGAGCTGCATTCGCTCCACGCTTTCGCGCGTGATGGCGTTTGGTCCCTGATCGCGGACAACGTCTGCCACCGCGGCAAGGGGGAGCAACTGTCCGTCGGGAGCGGCGAGCAGCATGTTCTCCATCTGCCCGGCTTCGTTGTATTGCGCTGGGTCGTAGCGCACCACGACATCGGTGATGACAGGCCGCTCGACCAGCTGGCCCACCTCGGCCCCGGCAATCGCGGCCTGGATCGCGCCTGTCACATCCTCCACCGCGAGGCCGTAATTGGCGAGGTCAGCGCGGCGAAGACGCACGCGCAGGTAGGGAACGCGGCTCTGCGTGTCCTTCTGCACGTCGACCGCGCCGGGAATTGTCGAGACGGCACTTTCTACCTGCGTCGTGATCGTCTGCAACGTGTCGCTATCGGGTGCGAAGACCTTGATCGCGATATTGGCGCGCGCGCCTGACAGGATGTGGTCGATCCGGTGTCCGATGGGCTGGCCGAAGATGGCTTGAACGCCGGGCACTGCACCTACCGCGCCACGAAGGGCGGAGACGAGCTCTTCCCGGTCGCGCCCGTCCTCGGCCAAGGTCGCCTCGATTTCGGAAGCGAAGACTTCCTGCGCGTGCGGATCGCCGGGAGCGCGGCCAGTGCGGCGCGCTGTGGTCAGCACTTCGGGCTGCGAAAGCAGTGCCGCCTCGACCTCGCTCGCCGCGCGGTCGCTGTCCTCCAGGCTGGTGCCGGGAAGCGTGGTGACGTTGACCGTCAGCGAGCCTTCGTTGAATTCGGGCAGGAAGGACCGGCCCGCCAGCGCGATGCCGATTCCGGCCGCAACGACCATCACCAGCGAGGCAACGGCGAGCACTTTCCAGCGGTCCAGCCAGCGCGACAGCACGCCGTCATACCAGCTCTTCATGCGGATGACCCATTTCGGCTCGTTGCCGACGTCCTCGGGCTTGCGGCTGAGCAGGTCGAAGCTGAGCGCCGGGGTCAGCGTCAGCGCCACGGCGAGGCTGGCCAGCAGTGATACGCCATAGGCCAGCGCGAGCGGTTGCAACAGCCTGCCTTCGATGCCCGTCAGGCCGAATATCGGCAGGAAGACGAGCAGGATGATCAGCGTCGCAAAGATGATCGCACCCTGCACCTCGCTGGTGGCGGCGGCGACGACCTTGATGTCGCTTTCTCGCTCGCCTTCCGGCTTCTCTCGCTCCAGCCGCAATCGTCGGACCACGTTCTCGACCACGATGATCGCATCATCGACCAGCATCCCGAGCGCAATGGCGAGCCCGCCCAGCGTCATCGTGTTGATCGTGCCGCCGCCTGAATTGATGACGATGATCGCGCTCACCACCGAAACGGGGATTGCCGCCAACGCCACCGTGGTCGCGCGCCAGCTGACCAGGAAGATGAAGACGATGATCGCGACGAGGACCAGCCCCTCGATCAGCGCGGTGGTGACGTTGTCGACCGAGCGCTGGATGAAGTCCGCCTGGCGGAACACCTGCGTTTCAAGCACCATGCCTTCAGGAAGGGTGCGCTGGATCTCGGCGAATACGGTGTCGAGCCGGTCGGTCAGTTCGAGCGTATTGGCTCCGGGCTGTTTCTGGATGGCGAGGATCACGGCAGGTTCGCCGTTGAAGGCCCCGGTGCCGCGCTTCAGACCTTCGCCGATGCGGATCTCGCCCACTTCGCGTGCGAGCACGGGCAGGCCGCCCGTCTCGCCAACGACGACGTTGCCGAACTCCTCCGCGCTGGCAGCACGACCCACGCCTTCGATCAGCAGTTCCTGCCCATTCTCGACGACGACGCCTGCGCTCTGGTTGGCGCTGGCGTTGGTCATCGCCTCGACCACCTGATTGAGGCCAATGCCGCGCGCCGACAGCCGTGCCGGATCGACCAGCAGCTGCACCTGGCGCTCGTCCCCGCCGATGGTCATCACTTCGGCAATGCCGGGGACCGACATCACGCGGCGGCGCACGATCCAGTCGGCGGTGGATTTGAGTTCCATCGGGCTCGCCGTGTCGGACCGCATGGCGACGAACATGATCTCGCCCATCACCGAGCTGGCGGGCGTCATGTGCGGCGGCGGAACGTCGTCGGGCAATTCGTCGGTGGCGGTCTGGAGCCGTTCTGCCGTCACGCGCCGCGCCTGTTCCGGCTCGGTCGACCAGTCGTATTCCATCGTCACGACGGCAAGGCCCGTCGCGCTGTTCGAACGGATACGTCGCAAGCCCGGTGCGCCGTTCAGCGAGGTTTCCAGCGGGATGGTGATGCGCTGCTCGACCTCGGTCGGGGTATAACCGCCAGCATCGACCACTACGGTGACGGTCGGCGCGGTGAGGTCGGGCAGCACGTCGACCGGCGTGCGCATGGCAGTCCATGCCCCGAACGCCGTCGGCAACAGCGCGATGGCGTAGACCGCGATACGGTTTTCGAGGCTCCAGCGGACGAGACGTTCAAGCATTGTCCGGCCCCTCAGTGCGCATGGCCGTGGCCGAATGCGCCGGGCGTTGCCGCCGCCGCACGAACGGCCGAGGCGCCTTGCGAAACAACGCGTTCGCCAGCCTCGATCTGGCCTTCGACGGCCACGCGGTCATCGCTGCGGGACAGCACTGTCACCGCGCGGCGCTGGAACGTCTCGCCAGCAAGCATGACGTAGACGACGTCCTGCCCGCCTTCGTTCAGGATGGCCCCCGCCGGAATGGTCAGCCGCTCTGTGGCGGTGCCGGTGCGCAGGCTACCCTGCAACCGCTGACCGGGGCGAACCGCGCGGCTGTTCCAGGCGAAGATGACCGGCAGGGTGCGGGTGGCGTGATCGATAGCCGCGCCGCGCTGCACCAGCGAGACGTCGCCGCGACCAAGGGAGATAATTTCACCCGGCAGGTTCAAGTCGATGCCCTGCGGACTGCCAACCTGCGCGGCAAGGCTTTCGGGAACACGCGCCACCAGCCACAGCGCAGCGGGATTGCCGATACGCATGAGCTGTTCGCCGCCTTGCACCCCCTTGCCCTGCACGAGCGAGCTTTCCAGGATCTCTCCGGAAATCGGCGCGACGACGGGCACACCGGCTCCGCCACCGGCCACGGCATTGCGCCGCTGCCGCGCCGAACGCAGCTGCGCTTCGGCAAGCCGCAGATCGGTCCGCGCCTCGTCCAGACGCCGGGCGGGAACCGCTTCGGCTTCGACGAGGCTGTCCATCCGCGCAACCTCGCGCGCTGCCGCATCGCGGGCGATCGACGCCTCGTTGCTCGCAAGTTCGAGTGTGGCGACATCCTCGCCCCCGCCAAGTGTCGATGAAATGCTCGCCAGCGTCTGCCCGCGGCGGACATTGCTGCCCGAGGAATAGACACGCGGCGCGCGCACGATGCCATCGACAGGCGCGGAAACGATGGCCTCGGCCTGCGGTTGCATCTGCACGTCGACCGTCACCGGCACGGTTTCGGCAAGCTCTTCCATCGTGGCAGGGGCGGTCATGAACGGGATGCGCCACTGCACTTCCTTGGTGAAGGCGATGGCGCCTTCGATCTCTGTTTCGGGCGGGGCCGCTTCTGCCCCTTCCTCGCTGGTCGCGTAGACGGTGACTTCGCCAAGATCGTGCGAGGAGACCCCGCGCGGATTGTCCAGCACGAGGCGCAGCCGCGCCTTGCCGCTTTTGGAAGCGGTCAGCAGCGGGCGGAATATCCCTTCGACATCGCTCGGCTCGGCTTCCGCCGTGTCGGTCGAACCATCGGGCCAGGTTAGTTTTGCGGTCAGGGTCCCGTCGGTCACCGGATCATAGCTGTCGAGCCAGGTCAGGCGCGCGTCGAACCGGCGGTTCTTGCCCATGACCAGCGGCCTGTATTCGACGAACAGCTCGGTCGTCTCGGTAAAGTCGGTGACCACGATCCCGCCGCCTCCGTGCCCATGCGCCTCTTCAGCGGGCGCGTCGGCACCGCTGCCGCAAGCGGCCAGCGACAGGGGCGGGAGGGCAGCAAGGCAAGCTGCGAGCAGGCGGGATCGGGTCATGGTCAGGATACTCGAAAGGTCAGATTATCAATGGTCGTGCGGCACGGATTCGTCGTGCGGCTCTTCCTCGGCGACGGGTTCGGCCACCGGCTCGGGCGCATCGTTGTCGTCGTCCATCCCCGCCGTTTCGGTTTCGGCGGTGTCCTCGCTCGCGGTCTCGCCGCACGCGGCGAGGGCAAACATCGCCGGAACGGCGGCAAGCATCATCGTTTTCTTCATCAGTAGGTCCTTCCAATGGCTAGGTCGTATTCGACGGCCGCGAGGGCCGCATCGGTTGCGAGCGCGATTACCGACAGGTCGGCCTCGCGCGCGGCTTCATAGGCGTCGAGGAGTTCCACGACGCCGATCTCTCCCGCCTGGTAGACGGTTTCGGCAATGGTCCCGAGGCGTCCGGCATCCTCGCGCGTGCCAGCGGCGGTGATGGCCGCTTCGCGTGCAGCAGCGAGACGCGCTTCGGCAGCATTCTGCTCTGCCTTGACCCGGCGACGGGCGATGAGAAGCTCGGATTCCAGCGCGGCGGCACGCGCCTGTTCACGCCGCACGTCAGCGGAGCCAGAGTTCCACAGGGGAACCGTGACGCCGACCGAAACGACGGGGCCGAAGGCGGTGTCGATCCCATCGTCCCGGCGGAGCACGCCAACGCCGACGGCCAACTGCGGCAGCCGTGCCTGGTCGGCAGCGCGAACACGGTATTGCGCCGCCTCGATCCGGCGCTCGTCAGCAAGAAGATCGGCGCGCTCACCCGGCTGCGCCGCGCTTGAAAGGCGTGTTATAGCCTCGAGTTCGACAAGCGGATCGGCAATACCAGTCAGAGATGCCAGCGCGGCGCAGTCGGCAGCAATATCGCCTCTCGCCCGCGCAAGCTGCGCCTCGGCAGCACGCCGTTCGACCCGCACACGGCGCACATCGTAGACGGCAGTATCGCCTGCCTCGGCGCGCGCGGTCGAGACCCGTTCTGCCTCTACCAGTTCCTCGGTGTAGCGCTGCCAGACGTCGAGCTGCGCGCTCGCCGCGGCGCATTGCACATAGGCCTGGCGCACTTCGGCCACGAGCACTTGGCGACGCCGCGCAATCTCGGCCTCTGTCGCGAGACCATCGGCGCGTGCAGCATCGCGGAGCGATCCGCGCCGCCTATTCAGATCGATAGGCTGGACTACGCCCAGCTGATATTCGCTCTCGCCGCCAGCGCCCTCGCGCGATAGCTCGACACTCGGATTGTCGCGCGGGCCGATAACTTCGATCTCCGCCGCCGAAGCCGCGCGCTCGGCATCATCGCGAGCAGAAATACCTTCGCGCGCGAGCGCACGCTCAATCGCCGTATCTTCGTCGACAACATCCTGCGCCCGCGCCGCAACGGGCAGAGCGCACAACACAATTGCAATGGAAATGGATGCATCGCGCATCCGCATTTTGGGCATGGATTCCTCCGCGTGAACTGACGACCGGGCGTCCGCCCGGCAGGAACGTCAGATCGCGCGGGGTGGTCGCAAGAGGGAATCCGGGCGTGAAAACACCGTGAGATGAAGCTCCGTCAGACCTTCTGCGGAGCGAGCACCGATCACGGCCTTGACCGGAAAAGACTCCGGTAGCGGTATGTCTCCACCGACGGCAAAGGCTGGCTTGTGATCGTGCGTGAGATCACCGGGCGCATCATTCTGCGCCGCCGCTTCTTCTCCGCTCGCCGAATGTTCGTGAGCGTGATCGTCGTGGTGCGAATGCACAGCGCCGACCGAACTCAGATCCTCATGCCCACTCAAATGCGCGCCCCACGCAGCACGCGGCACGACCAGCGCGCTTACGAGAAGGATGAGGGCAAGAATCCGGAACACAGTGCTGCGATAACCGGCAGGGGCGCGAAACGCAATGTCGATCAATTCACTTAATGCGCTAGTCGTCCGCTTCAGGCGACTCAACGGCAATCCGCGAATGACCGGGATTGGGGCAAAAGCGGATGCGATTAGGGCAAATCAGTGGAAATTTTCCAATGATCTGAGTGCCCATCTTTATCTTTTATGGGGCCCCAAAGAGGACGAAAGGGCACTCAAAACATTGGAAAATTCAAATCGGTCTGCCTTAGCTACGGCAGCTCTGCGCCCCAATCCCGGTCGTTCGAGACGTCGCTGACGCGACCCGAAAGCTGCCGTGCGTTCGGAATTGAGCGATTAGCCGCTACTCGCTCTAATCTCGGTCACTCGCTTTCCGCCGAACCGATTTCATAGCGACCTTTCAGGTTGGAGGATCAGAAAGTACGATAGGTGCGCACAAGCAACTGCTCTGTATCTATGATGTTCAAGATCGGCGTTGATCTGCCTTTGGGATAATTGCCAGCTAATGGAGGTCAGTTTGGCGGCCGACTTCTCGGTAGCGAATACAAGACGTCGTACTTTGGCCCTCGCGCGATCTGGCCGCACTAGAGACGAAGCCGATATCCGGAGAGCTGCTTCCTTCCTGTCAAGAACCCTCGGTCATCTTCATAACAGCATTTGTAATTTTCCCGAGACGGCGTCCTTCGGTAATCGGATCCGACCGAACCGAGGGGAAAACCATGACGCCGAAATTTCTGATATCGCTGGCCTGTGGCACCGCGCTGCTCGCGTTCTCGCAGCCAGTCCTTGCGAAAG
>Ga0208450_1001037_pt1 | contig 13667 bp, 34 predicted proteins | sample MalvireepMed_908_FD_184249 | JGI IMG/M metagenome (GOLD analysis project Ga0208450, IMG submission 184249) | Marine viral communities from the Global Malaspina Expedition - Malaspina viral metaG DeepMed_908 (SPAdes) (version 2) | ecosystem: Environmental > Aquatic > Marine > Oceanic | place... | reverse complement strand
GTAATAAGAGAGGAGAAGTAAATGATAATAGATAAAGAAACAGCTATTAAAATGATTGAAGATAGTAAGGGAAAGATTTTTGGAGTAACCTTTGTAAAGCGTACTACAGGAGATTTAAGGAATATGTCAGCAAGGTTAGGAGTTTCTAAAGGTGTTACTGGGGAAGGATTGAAATATGACCCTGAAAGTAAACAGCTTATGACTGTGTATGATATGCACAAGAAACAATATAGAATGTTAAATACAGAAACTCTATTCCAATTGAAGATGAACGGGCACGAATATTCTATACCCCAAGTAGTATAGAGCGGATTTGACAAAGCAATACGTTTCGTGCTAAACTTGAATCAAGTCGAAAAGCTCAATTTTAGGAGGTTCTAATGCAGAGACAGAGTGAAGCTAAGGAGAAGTTTGTATTAAGGGTGGAGAATACCTTCAAAGGTAATCAGTTTATTAAGAGTTTAAAGAAGCATCTTAATAAGAATACCTATGATATTAGAGTTCGGTATTCTGGTAAACGTCCCAAGGGTACTCCCCAAGCGTCTACTCGTAAAGAGAATGCTACGTCTATGCGAGTATACATTACCGATAATCAGAAAGACTCAGAATTACAAGCAAGGTATTACCATTTACTTTCTGCATATCGAGACTTAGCACAACTAGTGTAGTATAATAAAAAGAAGGAGTAAGTGTTACATTGTTTGAGAACTTTATGATGGTAACAAACTTAGGGATAGTAACAGGAGTTTGGATAACTTTTATAGTTAGTCAGATTGCCTAAAATTAGTCCTGAGCATGACTGTAAACTGCTCATTATTTTCGTGTCCAAAACATAATAGAGAGGTAAATTATGCAAGACTATGATATACAATGGACAGAAAGGGATTTACTTTTGCAAGCCAATACAGAACATAAACGGCTAAATGGTGAACTTAGAGTAGAGAACAAAATACTTAGAGAAGCAGTAGAAGAATTGTATGATGTAATGTCGAATATAGATTTTGCTGCTCAAGGACTCTTCAAGTATGATGATATGCCGTGGAAGAAATGGGAAGCCGTTGTTAATAAAGAACCTATTCAATTAAGGTTATTCTAAATGAACCTAGCAAATATTAAATTACCAATAGCTGTTATAGGTATTATTATTGCCCAAGCATTTGGGATAATATGGTACGTAGCGCAACTTGACTCCACAGTAAATAATAACACTACTGCTATAGAAAACGTAGAAGAGTTTAATGCTATTGAACTTTGGGAAGCTATTGAGGATGTAAGTACAACAATTACCGAATTAGAGAATAAGACAATGCCTTTTCTATATCAGCTTGAAAAAGAACAGGTTGTCGTTGAGAATGAGATGAGGACTATTATGTCTGACCATTCAGGATTTAACGATATCCTAAAAGAACTAGGTAAAGAAGGATATGGTGATAATAGAGAATATGGCAACTACGGACAGTAGAAAGAAAATAGCTCAGTTTTAACTAGTATAATAAGGAGAGAGGATGAGTGGTGTAACAGAACAAATGCTTATTCATGCACAGGAGTTTAATGTCAGATTAGATAGCACTGAAAGACTTATACATGAAATTCATAGTGAGGTAATAGCGAAGTTAATAGACCTTCAAGATAAGTTGGATGTGCTTGAATTTAGACTGAGAGAGAGGGGGTATGAGTAATAGAGATTGGATAAGTAGAGAAAGAAAGGCACGTTCTAAACGGTATCTTAAAAACTTAGGAAAGCCTTTTCGTAAGTCTATTCAAAAGGATTCTCAACAATCTCGTGAATGGTCTAAATTGAAAAAGAAGTTACGAAGGATAGACGAACAAGAAGTCGGAGAAATAAATGTATGATAAACATATTAAAGAGATTTATATGTAGGCGCAAAGGACATTTAAATACTGTATTAGAAGTCCATGTACTTCAAGATATTATTAGATGTTCTCGCTGTAATAAAATAAAGAAGGTTGTTTACAAAGGGTAACAAAGGAGATATATATGCAGTTAGAAGATAACACTCCTTTAGATGGGGAACATGACATAAATGATCACTACATAACTTTCAGTTTATCTAGAAATGAAGCATTATTTTTAGATGACAGTCTAACTTTAATGGTTGAACGAGACGGAGATGAACAGAGAGTATATTCAATGCGTCCTGTACAAATGACTGCAGGACTTGCAGTACCATTAGATTTAATGGATAAAATTGGAAAAGCTGTAGTTTATACAACAAAAGCAGAAAACCAAGGAAAAGAATATTCTTTTCCAATTGACCTTACAGAACTCTTTATGATTAGAGAAGTGGCTTCTTCTTTTATTAAAATTGGAGAGGAGCCTGTAGGTTATAATTTGAAACGTAAAGTTTGTGCCTTATTGTATGATGACGAACTTGAACAAGAGAGTAGAGACATACAAGTAGATCATCTACTTAAAGATGTAAACATTGATTTAGAAGCAGTGCTTAGTGATGAAGTAGATACTCCTATAGATAAAAATACTTAACTATTCCTGTGGAGTATAGGTGGTATGGGGGGGATGTAATAATCCCCCCCTTTTCTTTTTTAAAGCCTCTGTGGTGAAACGGCAAACACGCTTGGTTTAAGCCCAAGAAAAAGAAGTATGAGGAGGACATAGATATGAGAGTAATACCTAGAGCAGGTGTAGACCCAGACGAGTTGATGCCATATCGTAAGTTAGTTTTAGAGGAACACATGTATGAGGAAGAGGAAACAGGAGATGGTTATATACCAACAGCAGCATATCCGCTGAAGCTAATTCATTCCGATGATAATGGATACCTGATACTGCTGCTTGATGAACATAACGATGACAGCACGATCATTGCTAATTCAATAGACTTTGATTTCATTGATGAGTGTCTGTTAACTAAGGAGTAATAATAATGTGCAAGCCTATAGTTAAAAAGATAACAAAGAAGGAAGCAGAATCATTACTTCATCCCTATCATTACTTGACACAGGAAAGTAGAGGCTTTAGGACAGGCTATAACTATGGAGCATTTATTGATGATGTTTTACAGGCTGTCTGTATATTTCATAATCCTTCTGTTCCTGAGTTAGTGAAGGGATGCTTTGGTTTGACACGAACCGATCAACGTGGTATACTTGAACTTGGTCGATTGGTAAAACATCCGTCTGCTAATGGTAGGTTAATACTGTCTCAATTTGTAGCTATGGCTATGAAAGAGGTACGTAAGGAACTAGACGTTAGAGCTATTCTTAGCTATGCAGATTCTCGCTACCATGCAGGATATATATACCAATCTCTAAACTTTATGTATTATGGACTGACAAACCTTAAGAGCGATTGGTGGTTTGAACAAGAGGATGGTACATTTATTAAACATACTAGAGGAAAGGTAAAAGGAAGTAAAGGAGAATGGCGACCTCGTTCAAGAAAACATCGGTACTTATTAGTTTTTGATAAGACTCTTAAAACTAAGTGGCTGCCACAAGCCTATCCTAAAAAAGATAATAAGGAGTATAAGTATTATGACAACGGTAGAACAGCATTCGGATATAAAGAAAAGATATTTAGTACAGTTTCAAGACCTGTCCATGAGGTTAGAGCCTGAAAACCTTACCTGTGATGGTGAGCTAAGTACATCAGAGTGGAAGAGGAAAGAGAAGAAACTTATGAAAGATTGGAAAAGATTAGAAAAGCAAGTTGGTAGGACTGTAACGGAGGAAGAAGTTCTTGTATCAATGTACCCTCAAATTTATGGGAAGGCAAGATGGGAGAATGAAGAGGGATTACCTGAGTTGTTAACTATTCAAATTATGAAGGGGGACTAATGAAATACATAGTAAGGAAAGATTTCCTATGGCAACTATAGTAGAATGACAATTGAACTATTTATACTCCTATCTATAGTAGGAACTGTTATTATACTAATTGTTAATTTATATATAGCTTATATATCCTATAGAATATTAAGGTATACTGCTAATATATTAACAGAGACTTTTATCATTCGGAAAGATACTAGACGTATCTTAGAAGAAACAATTACTATTAGAAAAGATACAGTACGTATCAAAGATGAGAATATTCGTATCAGACAAATTAGTGAAGAAGTTAGAGATAAGTTATAGAGGGGATTTGACAAAAGTTTTACGCTTGTGCTAAACTACGATTGCGTTGAAAAAACCGATTCGCTTTTGTGGAGGTGTAGAGATGTAAGTCTAGTAGTTATATCTAGTAGGTTAAAGTTTACAAATTAAAGGAGTACATAGATGAGCGTGGATATACAAACAATAATAGATGATATACAAGAAGCCATTTCTACGTTACACGAAGTAGAGACAAGAGCCGATGAGAAAATAGCTACTGTAGAAGAGATTAGAAATAAAGCATCAGATATAAGTAGCACTCTTGAAGATGACCTTGAGGTTCTAAGTAGAATAGAAGAAAATACAAGTGAAGTAGATAGTATAGTCAACGATGCAGAATACGAAAATATAATATAAAGGAGTAATAAAATGCCCGCAACAATTTTTGGTGAGAGATTTTTAGGAAGGCGTACCCCTGCATGGCATAGAATTGGACAAGTCTTTACTGAGCCTATGTCTATGAGTCAGGCTATTCGTACAGCAGGTATAGACTTTCATATTGCAAAGCATCCTGTAGTAGTGCAGATAGACCAAGGAGATAGCATAGACCTTGTGCCTACTAACAACTTTGCAGTTGTAAGAGAACCTGTACAAGACGATAACGAATATAGAGTATTGTCTATAGTAGGAAAAGAATGGACTCCTATTCAAGCTGTGGATTTGGGTAGGATGTTAGACCCTGTAACAGAGAAGTATCCTGTAGAAACTATAGGTGCTATAGGACATGGAGAGAAAATCTTCATGACCTTGGATGCAGGAGACAGCAAGATTTGTGGTGAAGAGCATAATCTATACTTCTTAGTTACTGACCATCGAGATGGGATGGGTGCATTGCAGATTGCTTTTACTCCTGTAAGGGTTGTCTGTCAGAATACTCTTACTGCAGGATTAGCAAATGCTAAGATTTCAGTAAGGCTGACCCATACTAGGAGAATTGAATCCGATACAGAGTGGTACATAGGATTGTTTAACCAGATGGATTCAGCAAAGGATGAAGCTATTGCTGTTATGAATACTCTTAGTACAACTACCATAGATGAGAAAGATGCGGAAAGAGTATTGAAGTCAGCATATCCCGATGCTTCTCAGCCCAGACGCTTAACTCTTGCAAAGGACATAACTGCTGATGATGTTTCTGCAGGGGTATGGATGAAACTTTTGGGTGACAAGAAAGAATTACAAGAGGAGTATGAGAAACGAGTAGAGAGAGTAACTGCTATTCGTGATGGAGCAAGAGAGCGATACAATGCTTTCAATGACGAGTTCAGTAATCTTGCTCGTACTCCTTGGGCTATCTGGCAAGCTGTTGTAGAAACAGAAGACTACAGGAAAGGTCATGCTGATTCTGCTACCGCATTGTTTGGCTCTAGGGCAGATGCCAAAGCTAGAGCCTTTGCGACAGCCAGACAGTTAGTAACTAATAGTTAGTATAATATAGTAGACAGAAATGGTCAGCAGGGAACAGAGGTTCGAGGGTGTTTTCTCCCTTGCATATGAGAACCCTCTCTGTCTATTAAGGTGGTTAGTGATTGTCCTGAGCATGACATAAAACTGCTCATTCTAGTATGTTTTATAAGGAGAGAGGGATAATATGGATACTCATGATGCTGAACAATTGATGATGCCTTTTTTTCCTAATGACCCGTATTTAGCAATACAATCTTTAGCGAGGGCTATGTTTGATAATGATGGAGTAGAAATACCTGAGTGGATATGGGAAGCGGTAGTACAACAATATTTTACATATCTAGAGATTCGGAGAAGCAAAATGAAACAAAGCCATGCTCGTGCCCAATTGAGTGCTGAAGACCCTTTCAATATTAAGACTGTTCCTTACCTTTTACTTGAACGTCTTAACATGAATTAGAGCAGTAGGGATTTGCCATCGTTGAAAAAACGTGCTAAACTACCGAAGTCGTTGAACTCGTATATCGAGTAACGACTTAATTGAGAGATACGATACTGGACTAAATACGTATTTAGAACAGTCGTAAAATCTAAATCCTGACGAGGAACATTGTTATTAAGTTAACAGCGGATAAATACGTACTCTCTTATAGCTAATGCGTGAAAGCTAGACCTCCCCCATAGGCTCTGGAGCTTCTGAAAGGAAGTGGCTGCTAGTGGGGGGTAAAGGTTAGAGGGGTGTGTAGTCTGTGTAAGGTGTTCCTATACCATACTATGTATCCGCTGCTGTCATCCAGTGAACCGTGATATGTTGTATCCCGAAAAGTGCAGAACAAACCTGTGTACACTCAGAGATAATCTGCTAGCAAGTATGAGGTCTGCCCTTGCGTAGGTGAATCCTTCCCTCCGATGTATCCAGCGAATCCAGCGTGAGCAGTCCCTGTGTAAGAACAGTCCTACAGGCTATACACTCCTCGAAAAATTTCTAAACTATAGGGGTAAGAATAAAGTAATGACCAAGAACATAGGACATATATGCAATTTGAAATATAAGTGGTGTCTAGAAGGGGCAGACCCTAGAAGACATCCTAATCATAACACTCATAAAGGTGGATGTATATGTTCACTAGGAGATTTGACGGATGTCGTAAAATCTGCTAAACTAGAAGCAAGTCAAAAAACAGCTAACTTACTAGAAGGAGATTAGTTATGCCTAACTGGTGTCAGAATGAAGTAACCGTAGCAGCAGAAACTAAAGGGGTACTAGACAAGTTTAAGACTTTTGTCAAAGGAGAGGGCACAGAGTTTTCCTGTCAGAGTATATTACCTATGCCTAGGGAACTACAAGGAACACGTTCTCCTGCAGAGATATGTACAGATGAAGAATATCATAAGTGGATTGCAGAACATCAACCTACATATGATTTTCAAGGTAGACCTATTACTAAAAAAATGAGTGACCGATTCAAGCTACAGTATGGTACAGATAACTGGTACGATTGGTGTACTACTAACTGGGGAACTAAATGGGATATAAGTGACGTAGATGTAATTGAGGATGATACATCAGTAAAGTATTTCTTTGATACTGCATGGAGTCCCCCTGAAGGTGTTTACTCAGCATTAGTAGAGAAATTCCCTGAAGTAGAAATCTCATGGTTTTATAGAGAAGAGGGGATGCAGTTCGCAGGATACTTATCTAACTAAGCAGTGGTTTGACAAATCGAATTGTTTCGTGGTAAGCTATAAAAGTCGAAACGAAACTTACTTTGTGTAGAGGAGTTTAGTATGAAAAGAGAATTTTTTAGTGTCTGTAAAGAATGTAATGGTCATGGCAATCAGAAAATAGTAGTCGATGGACAGAAAATTTTATCGCTTACAGAAGACAGTCTAGGCGATAAAATAAATGCTATAAAGGCAGTTCGTGCAGAGTTTCCTATTCTTACATTAAGAGAAGCTAAATACTTGGTTGAACATTCTATATATTACATTGACCAGATGAGACATTCTTTGAATACTGTTGTAGGAGGTGAGTAATGAATCTACCTCAACTAATAACCTTTCTAGTTCTTATGCAAAACGGAGAAGGTATTTTAGGGAAAGCCCCTTGCTACTTACTGGAAAAGTACGATGCAGTTCAGAATAGAAATAATCCGTCTGAGATGTTAGATGCACAGAATAAAGAAATCTATGACAAGTGGATGGAAATGTGGGGTGACAGGAAGATTAGTAATGACGAAGCATGAGTGTGAATATCTAAGTAGCTGTTGTGATACTGAAGTAATATATAGTATGGAAATAGAGTTTGATGAGAGTGGTGCATGGGGGGTTTGCAGTGACTGTCATGAGTATGTAACCTTCTATGATGAAGACCATACACCTTGGGATGATGATTGGGATTCAAAAAAATCTAGAGGAGTATACGATGTTTCAAATGCTATTAAGTGATGAAGACCAATGGGCAGACGACCACGATATTCGGGTAGGTTATTGTAATCAGCATAACGTAAAAGTATGGGATGCGAGTTGTGATGAGTGTGAAGATGAGCGTTTTCTATTAGTGGATGGATGGCTACAATGTGAAGAATGTGGGGAAGACAGATATGAAGATGCCAGATTAGAAAATGGTCTGAAGTGTGGAGTGTGTGCTTATGGTTAGTATAGAACATGATTGTGAATGGACATCTCTCTGCTGTGGGGCAGAACCTAATGAATACATAGAGTATTTCTGTAGTGGTTGTAATGAAGCTACAGGCTTTGAATGTATAGTGTGTGAGGGAGAATCTTAATAAGCGATTTGCGCTTGTCGCAAAAATGTGATAAGCTGTAAGCAAGTCGAAAAATCTCGACTCATACACATTTATAATAGGAGAGTAATTCTAATGAGCAAGATAAAGTACATGGGTCATGTTTCAACCTCTATGATGGAGATGCGTTTCAGTGGGCCTGAACTAAATGTCTCTTATGCAGAAGTTGGGATAAACAATCCCAGCTACGCTTGCATGGATGTATCCTGTGGCCTCATATGGGACAGGCGACACCTTGCAGAAAGTTGCGAAGAGAAGGGCCATGTGACCACATGGTATCAAGGCTATGGTGGGGGTGTAGACAATAATGTATACAAACCTGCCCGAAGCTATCCTCGCACCGCTATCGGTAAGCTATCCAAGAAGAAGGAGTAGAGTAATGCAGTATGTTGTTCTGATGCCTGAGTTCCATTTGACGGAAGTCTATATAGAAGCTGACTCTAAAGAGGAAGCTAGAGAACGAGTTTTAGATGGTGATGGAGATTATGCCACAAGTTACTATAGACATACGGTTACTACAGAGCATCCATTGGAAGTTTATGATGCAGATTCGGCAGAGTGGGATGATGTCAGAAATAGAGAACTCAAAGAAGCAGACGCATTTTAGTTAGTGGGGTAAGACAATGAAGTGTGATATAGAAGAAAACTCAAGATGGGATAGACGAGATTCTAAGAAGAGAGCAAAGAAAAACTTTACCAGTGACAATAGAAGAAGTGTAAGATGGCTTCAGCAACAAGCAGAGGAAAAGACTAAAGAGATACGGAAGGCTAGAGAACAGAAGGAGAAAGCAAAGGAAGAATGGTTACAAAGTTAAGCTATGAAGGAGAAAAGCCATGTCACTAAATTGGGATTTAACTAGTGTAAAAAATTCTAAGGAACTGTGTTGGACTCCCTCTGTAGAAGAAGTAGGAAAGGTAGAGCTTCATCCTGTAACTAACGCATTGATATGGTCTACAATGCTTATAGGTTTCAATAAGATTACAGATAAAAACTATAAGGAATTTGACCGTAGGCTAATAGAGTTTGAAGTTATTGCAGGATATGGTATGCTTGACTATTTTGAAGGAGAGGAAAGGAAAAGTAGGATGCCCTCTCTACAGGAAATAGAAGAGCATATAGGTTTATCTACTAATGCTGCTGTAATGACTCCTAAGAAATGGACTAATAATCTAGCAAGGTTAGTTCATGAAGAAGCTACTAAGAGAATACGCTCTATGGCTAAACAAAAAACAGGGGGGTTTTAGTAATGGGGGCTTTGCTACAGCAATGTGAAGATGGTTGTGATGAGGAAGAGACAGACTATATATTGGTAGGTGACCGTGTTTGGATTACAATAAACAATATAAGTGTTTACATTATACGAGGGGAGTATGGAGTAAGTGTAGAGTTATATCCTTTGAACTATGAAGATGGTAATCTTATAACTGAAACACGAGCTACATGGGAAGACGCAGAGACACAGCAGTAGGGATTTGACAAACAAAATGATTTCGTGGTAAGCTGTAAGCGAGTCGAAAAACGAAGGAGTTTACTAATGGCTAAAGCAGAGAATGTAGTCAAAGGTTCTTATCAGAATATAGTAGAGGCGTATAACAATGCGTCAGAAGATAGTCTCATTGAAGGATGGGATTGGTACAAGGATGCCAAGATGATAGCAGGGCAAGTAAGTAACCTGCTAGGCACTGAAGATATACGAGTAGGTGCAGGTATCCTAGCAGCCTTATCGCCTCAGATAGATTGGGGAACTAATATAGCGGAAGCATTGAAGTTCACTTCACTAGGCTACAGTACAATGCAGACCCAAGCAAATAATGCTAAGGCTAAGAAGATTAGTGAAGGGCAAGACCCTGATACTGTATTGGGTGGAAACAAAGTTGTTCCTTTCTACCATGCAATTCTTGAGCCTACAGGACAGTACAAACCTGTAGTAGACAGACACGCCATGTGGATTTATTATGGGAAGCCTGTTTCCGAAAAACAATTATCCAGAGCCTTTGGAAATAAGAAAGTTATGCGGAGAATACAATCTGCCTATGTTCGGGCGAGTAAGAAAGTAGGACAGCATTACAATGTAGTGCAAGCTACTACATGGGTACAGCATAGAAAGAATAAAGGATATACTAAAGTAAAGGCATGGGAGAAAGCTAATGAAGTTTGACCGTAAACTAGTACAGATAGATTGGGGAGAAAATATATATAGGTATACAAAGAATTTGGAGGCACAGATGAAATATGAACAGGCTATGTATCATAAACTTCTGGCACATTCTAAGTGTACTATAATTGGGAGAGAGTATTCATCTCAGAGTAGTGCAATAGAGATTGCTAATTATGCCGATGGTAGTAACCTAGCTATTGAATGTGTAAAGTGTAATGAAGTAATCTTTGATGTTGACAGACCTATCTATGGTGGAGAGTAATTGCAGTAGGGATTTGACACGATTCGGCTTTTCGTGATAAGCTGTAAGCAACTCGAAAAAACAGAGGTGCAAAGATGAGTAAAAGGATAAAGACTTTAGTGGCAATTAGGTTGCTCCGTTCCCTAATGGAAGACATTGCCAAAGAAAAGGTTATCCTAGAGGAAGCAACTATAGATGAAGGAAGGTTTAGAACAACCTTTAAACTATCTACTCTGAAGGATAGTGCAGTAAAGCAAGATGCTCCTATACGGAGAATACCTAGTTGGAGAGGCGTGAAGATATGAGCATTGCAATATATACACAATACATGGAGAACTATGGGGCAGAGGAAGGAGCTAACTACTGGAAGTTCAAGTGGGGGGACAAGTATATAGTAGAGGGAACTGATGACAGACCTGCTAATGCAGTAGCCTTAGTAACTAACCACATAGCAAAGTACAACAATGATACTAACTATGCTATAGAGTATGTTAGTAAATGGATTCATACTGATGCGGAAGATGATGCCTCATCAAATATAGAATCTACTACACTACAGTATACCCCTTACTTTGCAGATTGGCAGAATATAATAGTTCCTGTATAGAGTCCCTACTCTGGGGATTTGACAAAGTTTTTTGTTTCGTGCTAAACTACGTGAGCAGCAAAAAAACGAATCAACAAGGAGATACTGATATGTGTGACTCATGTGGGATGGCCTACTCTTTCTATTTTAGAATCCAGTTCCATAAGCAAGACTGTCCTAAGAAGAAGGGGGGGTAATGGTAAACATATACAATGACTCTACAGGTGGGATTGTAACAGCATGGAAACTAGTCAAGTACAATGCAGACTCAGTACAGGAAGCAATTGATAGGGACAAGAGTATAGGGAAGAAGGAAGCAAAACTTATTCACGCACTGTTAAAGGGGAGGAGACTAACATGAAGAGTAACGGTGAATACCATTACAACAATAGTTTCAGTAGGGGCGAGGAAGCAATAGAGATAGAGCCTGAAGTACAGAAACTAGTATTAGATACTATACAAGAAATACATAGCAGAAATCCCCTAGACTCTCTACAAGAAATAATGGTAGACTATCAAAGGTTCTATGATTTAGAGACTAGGAAGGAAGCAAGGAAGTACATTAGGAAAGACTTGAAATACCTAGAAGAACAAGAGAGAGGTTATATTATAATAAAGAAAGGAAACAAAATAACAGGTAAGTGTAAGATAGCTTAGAGTATACTGAAACAGATAACAGAAATTAACAACGAAAAAAGAATATAGTATGTATCTATCACAGTGAGTGTAAGACAGTCTGTAAATACTCTGGCGATTTGACAGCAGCTTTTGGTCGTGGTATGCTTTGGTTGAGTCGAAAAAACAACAACCTTAAGGAGTACAGCATGAGCAACTTTTGGGACAGTATTATAGCTTCTAGTAAAACCGAAGATGTAGCAGTAGTAGAACAATCTGATTTCTGGACTAGTGTAGCATTAGGGTTAAAGGCCAAGTCTGCAAAGCAGAGCAAGGGTACGGTAGTAAAGAGTACAGTTAAGAAAAGCAAAGCAGTCGCCAAGGCAGAGAAAGTATACGAAACTATAGAGGGTTTAATAGTGCCTGTAGAAGATTGTACGCATCACTGGACAATACCCTCTGATAGTGCATGGGCTATAGGAGTATGCAAGGACTGTAAAGGTGAGCAATGGTTTAGCAATCGGTTCATAGAGGACAATATCTTTAATGACAGTCTTACTACTCCCGTCCCCATAGAGGTACAGAAAGATATTACGGCAGCCTTAAATACAGAGGTGGCATAAATGAAAAAGAATTACAGAGTATCCAATAAGCCTATACTAGCAGAGACAGGACAATTTATATTGACTAGGGCCAAGACTACAAGAAAGCCTATAAAGAATTGGAAGACAGTCTATAAACTTCATGTAAAGCATAGGACTGTCAAGGTACAAGAAAGGGCATTGCCTTTACCTACAGAGTAGAGCAATACCCTGCATGGCCCTACAGGGTAGGGCATCACAGAGTAGGGCAGACTCCCTGAGTCGTGCCTGATTTTGTGACATGATAACTTCCTATCATGTCTAATAGGAAAGAAGTTGGAAAGCTGGAAAGCATCGGAAAGGGAAAGGAAAAACAATTTCCTATACTATAGGGCAGGGCAGGGCAGTGACCTGCAGGGCACTACAGGGTACAGGGGAGAGTAGAGTTATCATGTCTATATTATATACATATCATGTCTAAATTTTGGCAAAAGAAAAGGGCTGGTGTGCCAAACCAGCCCGATTCCTAGCTAGGACTTTTTAGACTTCTTCGCCTTAGCATTCCACATGTCTATGGGTACATAACAATTTATGTTCATTCGGATATCCATGCCATCATGAGTGAAAGTTTCGGCTCCTCTGGTTGAGCATAGGAGCATAGATTTTCCAGCCTTTGCCAATCTAGGAGCTATGGGTAATCGCATGACCATATTTCCATCTTCTATACTGTATGAACCAATTAACTCTGAGTCACCATATTCGATTTTAGAAACGGGTTTAGGCACGTTTGCACATCCTATATTGTAGTGTACGGTTTAAGCGTAGCCGTCTCGCTGGCACTTATTTATAATACCATACCTAGAGCTATTGTCAAATCTAGTTCTTATCAACTCTTATCATGTATAAATATAGAGAGAGGAAAGTAAGGAACTGGAGGGAAACAGGAAAGGAAAGGGAACGGAAAGGGACTTTATAAATTATCAACTCGCATTTTTGAATCCCTTGTGGGCAGTTTTAAGACTTGCCCGGGTCTTTAGGCTATACTAGCACTACGGATACTTCGACTAGCCCACCGTCATATTCACAGTACCATGTGTAGGGATCATCTAAGTCTGCACGTATTTCATATTCCCT
>Ga0208450_1001033_pt1 | contig 13710 bp, 11 predicted proteins | sample MalvireepMed_908_FD_184249 | JGI IMG/M metagenome (GOLD analysis project Ga0208450, IMG submission 184249) | Marine viral communities from the Global Malaspina Expedition - Malaspina viral metaG DeepMed_908 (SPAdes) (version 2) | ecosystem: Environmental > Aquatic > Marine > Oceanic | place... | reverse complement strand
ATTCCAGAGGGTGCGCACGCTGTGCTTCTGCAAGCATGCAGGCGACGACATCACTTGAGAGTTCGAACGGCATCGCGCATGGCCCTAGCATGGCCGAAGCCGATATCATCACCGGAAAGCTGGCCAGCGGCGGCCGCCTCGACAAGGCGCTGGCTGACGCGACCGAATTGTCGCGCGAACGGATCAAGGGCCTGATCGCTGCGGGGGCCGTCACCATCGGCAAGACGCTGGCCCGCAGCGCATCGGCGAAGGTGCAGGGCGAAGAGCGTTTTGCCATCGCGCTGCCCCCGCCCGAACCGCTGGCCGCACTGGCGCAGGACATACCGCTCGATATCGTGTTCGAGGATGCCCACCTGCTGGTGGTCGACAAGCCCGCGGGAATGGTGGTGCACCCGGCAGCGGGCAATCAGGACGGTACGCTGGTCAATGCGCTGCTCCACCATTGCGCGGGCCGCCTGTCGGGGATCAACGGCATTGCCCGCCCCGGTATCGTCCACCGTATCGACAAGGACACGTCGGGGCTCTTGGTGGTCGCCAAGTCGGACGCCGCGCATGAAGGCCTGGCGCGGCAGTTCGCCGATCATTCGATCACGCGCCGGTATCTGGCGGTCTGCGCCGGACACCCCGCGCCGCCGGCAGGCACCATCGCGGGCCGGATCGGGCGTTCGGTTCACGACCGCAAGAAGATGGCGGTGTTGCCCGACGATACGACGCGCGGGAAGCACGCTGTCACGCATTTCGAAACGGTGCGCCGCCTCAATCACGCGGCACTGCTCGAATGCCGTCTTGAAACCGGGCGCACGCACCAGGTCCGCGTTCACTGCGCGTCAATCGGTCATGCGCTATTGGGGGATCCAGTATACGGTCGGACCCCCAAGCCCTTGCGGCAGGTGCTCGAATCACTCGGGTTCCACCGCCAGGCGCTGCACGCGGCACGGCTGGGCTTCAGCCATCCTATCAGCGCTGAAACCTTGGATTTCCGCGCCGAACTGCCAGCAGATATGCGGGAACTCATCGACGAAACCGCACGTTGAAATCGATGAAACGCGTGTGCAATTTGGGCCGTGTCCGCTATACGTAAACCTAGTGGCCCGAAGGTTGGATGCCCGTCAGGGGTCCGGCGAGCGAGGTCGACGCAAGAAAGGTCAGGGTACAAGTGAGCAATACCAAATCTTTGAGTGTCCCGGCACTCGGCGGCGAGCAAAGCCTCAACCGCTATCTTTCCGAAATCAAGAAATTCCCGGTGCTGACGCAGGAGCAGGAATACATGCTCGCGAAGCGCTATGAGGAACATGACGATCCCGAAGCTGCGGCGCAGCTCGTCACCTCGCACCTGCGGCTGGTGTCGAAAATCGCCATGGGCTACCGCGGCTACGGCCTGCCGGTGTCGGATCTCATCTCCGAAGGCAATGTCGGCCTGATGCAGGGCGTCAAGAAGTTCGAGGCCGATCGCGGCTTCCGCCTCGCGACCTATGCCATGTGGTGGATCAAGGCGAGCATCCAGGAATATATCCTGCGCTCGTGGAGCCTCGTCAAAATGGGCACCACCGCCGCGCAGAAGAAGCTGTTCTTCAACCTGCGCCGGATGAAGAAGAACCTCGACGCTTACGAGGACACCGACCTCCATCCCGAGGATGTGAACAAGATCGCTACCGATCTCGGCGTGCCCGAGCAGGAAGTGGTCAATATGAACCGCCGCATGATGATGGGCGGCGACGGGTCGCTCAACGTGCCGATGCGCAATGGCGAAGACGGTTCGGGCGAATGGATGGACTGGCTCAAGGACGATGGTCCGTTGCAGGACGAGCTCGTCGCCAATGCCCAGGAATCGGAAGTCCGCCACGACATGCTGATCGAGGCGATGGACGGGCTGAACGAGCGCGAGAAGCACATTCTCACCGAACGCCGCCTGACCGAGAACCCCCAGACGCTGGAGGAACTCAGCCAGGTCTACGACGTCAGCCGCGAACGCATCCGCCAGATCGAAGTTCGCGCGTTCGAGAAGGTGCAGAAGGCAATGAAGGCCATCGCCGGCGAGAAGCTGCTGGCCGGCGTGGCCTGACCGGACATCGCTTCGTCAAACCCTATGAAAAGGCCGCCGACACCTCCGGGTGTCGGCGGCCTTCTTCATTTCGAACGGCCTAGCTGGCGGGTGCCAGTTCCAGCACAGCCGCCACCATCGCCTCGGTGCCCAGCGTTACCGACTCGCGCGGGGCGATCTTGAACAGGGGCGAATGGTGCGAAGGCACCGGTGGACCGCCGGCTGCAGCTGCATCGAACGCCGCCTGCGGTGTGCCCCCGACAGCGAAGTAGTAGCCGGGGACGCCATATTCCTCAGCTACGAAATAGGCGAAATCTTCCGCACCCATCCCGCGCTGCTGCCATGGGATGAGCACTTCCTCACCCAGATCGCGCTGCAGCGCCGCGTTGAGTCGCCGCGCGAGTGCAGGGTCGTTGTTGGTTACGGGGGTTCCTTCCGAAACCGCGACCTGGACTGGCATCTCTTCAGGAAGTCCATGCGCCCTGCCCGTATTGACGGCTATGCGCTCGATCGCGGCGAGCAGCTGCGCACGCGTGTCCTCGTCATTGGCGCGCACCGTGAGCTGCAGATCCGCCCGGTCCGAGATAATGTTGTGCTTGGTACCCGAATGGAACGCCCCCACGGTGATCACCGCGGGCGACAACGGCTCGATCTCGCGGCTGACGATCGATTGCAGCGCCGTGACGATCTGCGAGGCAATATAGACCGGATCGCGGCCCATGTGTGGGCTGGCCCCATGCGCGCCGACGCCCGGCACGATGATATCGACCGAATCCGCGCTCGAATACTGGATGCTTTCCGAGGCCGAAATCTTGCCCGCCGGCAGGATCGAGGCAACATGGAACGCCAGCGCGTAGTCGGGCGTGCCGAACCGGTCGTAGAGGCCGTCTTCCAGCATCGCAGCCGCGCCGCCGACCCGCTCTTCCGCCGGCTGCACCACGAACATGAGCGTTCCCGACCATTGGTCCTTCATGGCCATCAGGCGCCGCGCGGTGCCGACCATCGCGGTGATATGCACATCGTGGCCGCAGGCATGCATGACAGGGTATTCCGTGCCGTCCTGACCGACCTGCGTCGCCGTCGATGCGTAATCAAGCCCGGTCTTCTCGGGCATCGGCAGGCCGTCCATATCGGCACGCAGCAGGATCAGCGGGCCTTCGCCGTTGCGGGCCATGGCGACGACCCCGGTCCCGCCGACGCCTTCGGTCACGTCGAGCCCGGCATCCCGCAATTCGGCAGCCATCCGCTTGGCGGTCTCTGTTTCGAGGAAGGACAGTTCGGGATTGGCGTGGAAATGCTTGAAGAGATCTTCGAGATGGCTGTCGTAATCCGCGGCCACCGCCTGTTTTACCTGTGCCGGGTCGGCGGCGGCGGGTGTGGCACCCAAGGACAGGGCCAGGGCCGAAGCGGCCAATCCGAAAATCGCTTTGCGCATAGATACTCCCTCACGGCTCCCCATGGCCGAAAGGGCAGGTAAGCATGCATGGTCGCCGGTCGCAAGCAGGCTGATTGCGCCCGCCCGCCCGGCCAGCTAGATGCCCGGGAATGCGCTGGGTGATCCGCTTCCTTTTCAAGGCCCTGATCGGCTTCCTGGGTCTGAGCCTGGCCCTGGTGCTGGTGTTCAAATTCATCCCGGTGCCGGTAACCGCCACCATGCTGATGGATTCCAACGGCATCACCAAGGACTGGACCGCGCTTTCGAATATCGACCGCACCATGGTTCGCGCGGTGATTGCCGCGGAAGACGGCAAGTTCTGCAGCCACGAGGGTTTCGATCGTGAAGCGATCGAGGACGCGCTCGAGAACAACCGCCAGGGCGGCAGGATCCGCGGCGGGTCGACGATCAGCCAGCAAACGGCGAAGAACGTCTTCCTGTGGCAGGGCGGTGGCTATGTCCGCAAAGGCTTCGAAGCCTGGTTTACCGTGCTGATCGAACAGATCTGGGGCAAGCGGCGGATCATGGAAGTCTATCTCAACGTCGCTGAAACGGGCTTGGGCACGTATGGTATGGAGGCCGGGGCGCAGCGCTACTTCGACAAGTCCGCCGCCTCGCTGACTCCGCTCGAAGCTGCCCGGATGGCCGCCGCATTGCCGCAGCCCAAGCAGCGCGCCGTCAGGAACCCGAGCGGCTGGCTGGCGCGCCATGGCAACACGATTTCTGCGCGCATCGGTTCGGTAGCCCGTGACGGCCTCGATTCCTGCGTCTATCGATAACGGCGATGGGAGCGGGCCACAGCCATTCGCATGATCACGGGCACGGGCACAGCCATGCCCCCGCCGATTTCGGCAACGCCTTCCTGATCGGCATCATTCTCAACACCGCATTCGTCATCGTCGAAGCAGCCTATGGCTGGATTTCCGGATCGATGGCGCTGATCGCCGATGCCGGGCACAATCTGTCCGACGTCCTCGCGCTGCTGCTCGCATGGGGGGCAAGCGTCGCGGCCAGGCGCCCCGCTTGCGAACGTTTCACTTATGGCTTCAAGAGTTCCACGATCCTTGCAGCATTGGCCAATGCCGGATTGCTGCTGGTCGCGATCGGCGCGATCCTGTTCGAGACGCTGCACCGCATGGCCGAACCGGCACCGGTCCAGGGGGAAACGATGGCGATCGTCGCGGGCATTGGCATCCTCGTGAATGCCGGTACCGCTGCGCTGTTCCTGCGCGGACAGCACGATATCAATATCCGGGGGGCGTTCCTGCACATGGCGGCCGATGCGCTGGTCAGCCTGGGCGTGGTCATCGCGGGGCTGGCAATCATCTGGACCGGTGAACGCTGGATCGATCCCGCGGTCAGCCTCGTTATCGTGGCCGTCATCGGCTGGGGGACCTGGGGCCTGCTGAAGGACAGCGTCGCCATGAGCATGCTTGGCGTGCCCAAGGGGATTTCGGAGAACAAGGTGCGCGCCTATCTGTCCGGCCTGCCAGGGGTCGACGCGGTGCACGACCTGCATATCTGGCCGATGAGCACGACCGAGACCGCGCTGACCGCGCATCTGGTCATGCCCGCGGGCCACCCGGGCGACGGGTTCCTCCGGCAACTGGCGGGCGAACTGGATCGCCACCACCGCATCGGACATCCCACCATTCAGATCGAAACCAGCAGCGCGGCGTGCGGGACGGGTTGCTGATGCGCCGGTCCACGCCCCATGCCCGCGAAATGCTGAAGGCGGCGATGCGCCGCCTGGCCGCCGGCGAACGGTCGGCTCTCGAAGAGGTCTATCGCGCCACATCGGCGAAACTATTCGGCATCTGCTACCGTATCTTGGGCGATGAGAAAGAAGCCGAGGACGCATTGCAGGACGTTTACCTGACGCTGTGGCGGCGCGCGGATCGCTACGATCCCGAACGCGCCAGCCCGATATCGTGGCTGGCCACTTTTGCGCGAAATCGCGCGATCGATCGGTTGCGCGCAGGGAAAGTCCGGCTGGCCGCAGTCCCCGAGGACCAGGCTGCGCCCGTTCCCGACGATCGCCCCCTTGCCGAAGCGATGATGATCGATTCCGAACGCGAAGCGCGCGTCCACACCTGCCTCGAAACTCTGGACGAAACCCCGCGGGAGGCGATCCGCACCGCCTTTTTCGAAGGCCGCACCTATGCCGAGCTGGCCGAGCGGATGGATGTACCTCTGGGGACGATGAAGAGCTGGATCCGCCGCGGACTCGCGAAGCTCAAGGGTTGCATGGAGATGGGCGAGTGACCGCCGACCAACTGCTTGCCGCCGAATATGCGCTTGGCCTGCTGGAGGGCGAGGATCTGCTCGCCGCTCGGGCACGCGAATCCGCCGATCCCGCTTTCGCACGAGATGTCGCAGAGTGGCAGGAGCGCCTCGCTCCGCTGGCCGACGATATCGATCCCCGCATGCCCCGCGAAGAGGTGTGGCAACGCATCGAAGCCGAACTTGGTGCCGATAGCGGCAACGCGCAGGTCGTCGCGCTGCGGCGCAGCCTGCGCCGTTGGCAATGGGCCGGCGGTCTCAGCGCGGCGGCGGCGATTGCGCTCGCTTTCCTCGCGCTGCCGCAATTGATCGGCCCCGCCGGGGAGACCCGCCCAGACCCGGCCACCGAGCGCATGGCCCGGGCACCGATGACGGCAACCATGCCGATAGGCGGCACCCCGCTCAATCTCGATTTTACCTATCTGCCGGACGACCGCAGCTTGCTGGTCGGCGCGGTCGGCCTCGAAGCAGATGGCGTGCACGATCACGAAATCTGGTTCGTTCCGCCCGAAGGCGAGCTGGTCTCGCTCGGCGTAGTGACTCCGGGCGAGGTCGTCGCGCACAGCGTGCCGGAAAGCGTCGCCCGCACCTTGCACGATGGTTCGCAGCTGCTGCTGACACGCGAACCGCTCGGCGGCAAGCCAGAGGATTCCGCAGCCGGTCCGGTTGTCGCCCAGGCCGAATTCGCCACGATCTGATTTTTTTGACCCGGCATGCATCCGCAAGGACGCAGCCCTCGTAACTCTTCGCGCAGGCAGGACGGGGCCTGACGCAAAGGAGAGTTACAATATGGCGTTTTCTACCTCACTGAAGGCTTCGGCCCTTGCTTCGATCGCGGCAATGGGCGCTTTCGCACTCGCTACCGGGAGCCCGGCGCTGGCCGACCATCACGGCAAGAAAGCCGAAATGAGCCAGGCGAACATCGTCGAGACCGCGATGGGCACGGGAATGCACGAGACACTGGTGGCTGCTGTAAAGGCTGCCGGACTGGTAGACACGCTGGCCGCTCCGGGGCCGTACACTGTCTTTGCGCCGACCGATGATGCCTTTGCTGCACTGCCCGCCGGCACGGTCGACACGCTGCTCCAGCCCGAGAACAAGGGCCAGCTGACCAGCATTCTCACCTATCACGCAGTGGCCGGGCGCGTTCCCGCATCCGCGCTCGCGCAGGCGATCACCGACGCTGGCGGCACTTACGAATTCCAGACCCTGGCCGGCAACACGCTGAGCGCGTCGTTCGACGGTCAGACCATCGTGGTTACCGACGAAGCCGGTCGCACGACCAATGTGGTCAAGGCCGATGTTAACACCAGCAATTGCGTGATCCACGTGACCGACGGGGTCTTCCTCCCCGGCTGATCGATCCCCCCGGATGCCGTGTAACGACCCATCTGGCACGGCATCCTCCTGTCCCCCGTCCGGCGCTCCGCAGAGGCCGGGCGGGGTTTTTTTGACCCGAAACCAGAAGCGCGCCGCCTGACCCGGTCAGACGGCGCGCTTTGTGTTCGCTACGAAGGACGGCCTGTTCAGGCGGCTTCTTCCTTCTTGTCGTCCTTCTTGCCGCCATGGACCTGGACCGGCTCTTTCTTGCCTTCGACCACATCCTTGTCGATTACGATTTCCGTCACCCCGTCGAGATCGGGCAGGTCGAACATCGTATCGAGCAAGATACCTTCGACGATCGACCGCAGGCCGCGGGCCCCGGTCTTGCGCATGATTGCCCGTTCGGCGATCGCGCGCAGCGCTTCGTCGGTGAACGTCAGTTCGACGTCCTCGAGCTCGAACAGCTTGTGATACTGCTTGGCGATGGCGTTCTTGGGCTCCTGCAGGATCGTCACCAGCGCATCGACATCGAGGTCGTGCAGCGTGGCGATGACCGGCAGGCGGCCGACGAATTCGGGGATCAGGCCGAATTTCAGCAGATCTTCCGGCTCGCTCTTCTCAAGCAGTTCACCCACCCGCCGCTTGTCCGGATCGGCGACATGTGCGCCGAAGCCGATCGAGCGCTTCTGCAGCCGGTCGCCGATGATCTTGTCGAGCCCGGCGAAGGCGCCGCCACAGATGAACAGGATATTGGTCGTGTCCACCTGCAGGAATTCCTGCTGAGGGTGCTTGCGACCGCCCTGCGGCGGGACCGAAGCGGTGGTCCCTTCCATCAGCTTGAGCAGCGCCTGCTGGACACCCTCGCCCGATACGTCGCGCGTGATCGAGGGGTTTTCCGCCTTGCGCGTGATCTTGTCGATCTCGTCGATGTAGACGATGCCGTGCTGGGCTTTCTCGACATTGTAGTCGCTGGCCTGAAGCAGCTTGAGAATGATGTTCTCGACATCTTCGCCCACGTAACCCGCTTCGGTCAGCGTGGTGGCGTCGGCCATGGTGAACGGCACGTCGAAGGTGCGCGCCAGCGTCTGCGCCAGCAGCGTCTTGCCCGAGCCGGTCGGGCCGACCAGCAGGATGTTCGACTTCGCCAGTTCGACATCGCCGGCCTTCGCGCCGTGCTTCAGGCGCTTGTAGTGATTGTGCACCGCGACCGAGAGCACGCGCTTGGCGCGATCCTGCCCGATCACGTAATCGGCGAGCGTGGCGCAGATTTCGGCGGGCGTGGGAACGTCGCCTTCCTTCTTGCCGGTCAGTCCCGCCTTGGTTTCCTCGCGGATGATGTCATTGCACAGTTCGACGCACTCATCGCAGATGAACACCGTCGGGCCCGCGATGAGCTTCCTCACCTCGTGCTGCGACTTGCCGCAAAAGCTGCAATAAAGGGTCGATTTGCTGTCGGTTCCGCTCAACTTGGTCATATCCTAACGTCTTTCCCACGCCCCGCCGGCCGAAGGCCGACTGTAGGGACCATGGGATTTGGGTCAATATCGTAGGTACCACACTGCCCTTGCTACAGGCTGAAGTGTCAGGGTTGCCAAAACCCTACGACATTCTCGCACCATTCCCGCACGCGCATCGTGCCCGTGCGGGGATTTGCCACCCGAATTACTCGGGCGCGCCGCCCGAACCTTCGGCATCGCCGCCGTCGTTTTCGGGCCGGGTTTCGAATACCTTGTCGACTATGCCGAACTTCATCGCTTCATCGGCTTCAAGGAAGGTATCGCGGTCCATCGCCTTCTCGATATCGTCGAGGCTCTGGCCGGTATATTTCACATAGAGATCGTTCATGCGCTTCTTGATGCGCAGGATCTCGCGGGCCTGAATCTCGATGTCCGAGGCCATGCCGCGTGCGCCGCCCGAAGGCTGGTGCACCATGATCCGGGCATTCGGCAGCGCGATGCGCATGCCGGGTTCGCCTGCCGCCAGCAGGAAGCTGCCCATCGAGGCGGCCTGGCCCATGCAGACGGTCGAGACGCGCGGCTTGATGTACTGCATCGTGTCGTGGATCGCCATGCCGGCAGTCACCACGCCGCCGGGCGAGTTGATATACATGCTGATCGGCTTCGAGGGATTTTCGCTTTCGAGAAACAGCAGCTGCGCGGTGATCAGCGAAGCCATGCCGTCTTCGACCTGCCCCGTCACGAACACGATGCGTTCGCGAAGCAGGCGGCTGAAGATGTCGAAGCTGCGCTCGCCGCGGCTGGTCTGTTCCACCACGACCGGCACCAGCGCACCGGTAAGCGGATCGCGGGTGAACTGGCCCTGGGTGCCGTGGGCGTCGCTGCCGAGCAGGTCGATCATGAGTATTCCTCTTGTCGGGTGAATCGGTCGCCTATGTCGCCATGGTGCGAGCGATGTTCAAGGGCCTTAACCCACGAAAGGCACGGATATGTGGCCCTTGCCCAAGAACGGGGCGCTTTCCTCCGCGCTTCCCCCCGCCCCGGCCCAGAGCCGACACGGAAGATTCCGTTTGTCGGCTGCCGAACGACGCCGGTCGAGCGTCCGTTGGCCTTGACGGTTACAAACGTAGACGAAGCGGCGGAAAGCAAGAACAGGACAGTGGGAGGCTGCCGTTTTCAAGTCATCGACATCAGGGCTTCTGGGCGCTTCGCTCGCGGCGTTATGCGCTTGGGTCTATGCCCCGGCGCAGGCGCAGGATGCCGCGGCACCCGCAGCCACACCGCCTGTCACCGCAGGGGCGCAGGTTTTCGAACCACCCTATTTCGCGCAGTTCGCACCCCGCAACGCGCTCGACATGGTCGACCGGATTCCCGGATTCTCGATCAGCGGTGGAAATAACCAGGGCCAGCGCGGACTGGGACAGGCAACGCAGAATGTGATCGTCAATGGCGAACGCCTGTCGAGCAAGTCGGAAAGCGTCAGCGACCAATTGCGGCGTATCCCGGCCACCGATGTCGTGCGGATCGAAATCCTCGATGGCAATGCGACCAGTATTCCTGGCCTCACTGGCCAGGTTGCGAATGTCGTCTACACAAGCACCGGAGCATCCGGCCAGTTCAGTTGGACCGCCGGGTTCCGCCCGCACAATACTGCGGCACAGCTTTATGGCGGCGAGATATCCGTCATCGGCAGCAGCGGCGCACTGGATTACACCGTGTCGCTTTCCAACGACAACGATCGCTTCGGTGCCGATGGGCCCGTGGCGATCGCCGATCGCGAAGGTCTCCCGCTCGAGCAGCAGTACAGCCAGTTTTCGGGCAAGTTCGACAACCCGCGCCTGTCGACCGCTTTCGCCTACGATTTCGGCGGGAATGTCGTCGGTAACCTCAATCTCAGCTACGGCGAAGACTTCTACGTCCGCCGCGAACCCGAAACCGCCACGCGGGCGCAGGGCCCAATGCGGTTTCGCGATGTTAGGGTGGACGAGGACGGCCCCGAATACGAACTGGGCGGCGATATCCAGTTTCCCTTGGGACCGGGCAGGCTCAAGCTGATCGGTCTCGAACGGTTCGAGCGCGACAATTACACGTCCACGCTGATCGACAGCTTTTCCGACGACAGCATTCCAACCGGATCGCGCTTCCAGCAGACCAATGCCGCCGGCGAGCGGATCGGGCGGTTCGAATACGACTGGAAGCTGTGGAATGCCGATTGGCAGCTGTCGGGAGAAGCGGCCTTCAACCGGCTCGAACGGCGCTCGCGCCTGTTCGAGCTCGCGCCCGGGGGCGAGTTCGTCCAGCTGTCCTTCCCGCAGGGCAATGGCGAAGTCCGCGAAGACCGCTACGAAACCAGCCTGAGCATGTCGCGCTCGCTATCGCGCACCCTGTCGCTCCAGCTGATCGGGGCGATGGAATTCTCCACCATCGAGCAGACCGGCTTCGCAGCCAATTCGCGCAGCTTCAAGCGGCCGAAAGGTTCGTTTGCTGCAACCTGGAAACCGCGCGAGGATTTCGACATCTCGATCACCTTCGCCAAACGCGTCAGCCAGCTTTCCTTCGGCGACTTTCTCGCCTCGGTTTCGCTCAACGACGACAACCAGAACGGCGGCAACAACGAACTGGTCCCCTACCAGAGCTGGAACATCGAGCTCGAGGCCAACAAGACCCTGGGCTCGTGGGGATCGATCCAGCTGCAGGCGAAGCGTGCCTGGTTCGAGGATTTCATCGACTGGTTCCCGCTCGCCAATGGCGGCGAGGCCCGCGGCAATATCGGCGATGCCGAACGGTTGCACCTGCAGGCCAATGCCACGCTCAATCTCGATCCGTTCGGGTTCGCGGGCGCGCGCCTCGACGTGGAAGTGGTCAAGCGGTTCATGGATGTGACCGATCCCTTCACCGGGCTGTCCCGGCCGTTCTCTTACGATTCCGAGGGCAGCTTCGACATCGACTTCCGCCATGACATTCCCGCGACCGACTGGGCCTGGGGCGTCAATCTGAACCATTTCGACCAGGCGCCGTATTCGCGCCGCTACGAGAACGGGCGCGAGTGGGAAGGGTCGGTGTTCGGTGCGGTGTTCGTCGAGCACAAGGATCTCTTCGGCCTCACTATCCAGGCACAGGCGAGAAACCTGCTGGGGGCACGCGATTACTTCCGGCGGACGGTCTATGACGGACCGCGCCCCGACGCCGGCATCCGCTTCACCGAATTCCGTGATCGGCGGATCGGGCCGATCTTCCGGCTGGTCGTCAGCGGAGATTTCTGACTCGCGCGGACCCGCACCCGCGCTTGCGCGTTAGGCAAGCGAGGGAGATCACCTTGGAATTCGATCCGCGTATCCTGATGTTCGTCGTCTTCGGCGCGGGGCTGACGCTTGCCGTCACGCTCGAACGTTGGCTGGCCCGCTACTGGCTGTCGCTGCCGATCCTCTATGTGGCCGTCGGTTTTGCCGTTTGGTCGCTGCCGCTGGGCCTGCCGCACTTCAATCCGACCGTCGACGGCTTCGATGCCATCACGCTCGAATATGCCACCGAATTCATTGTCATCGCCTCGTTGATGGCTGCGGGGATTGCGATCGATCGCCCCGTTAGCTGGGCCAATTGGCGGCAGATCTGGCCACTGCTGCTGATCGCCATGCCGCTGACCATCGCCGCAGTCGCGCTGCTCGGCTGGTGGGCTCTGGGTCTCGCACCGGCCAGCGCCATCCTGCTGGGTGCCGCATTGGCTCCGACCGATCCGGTCCTTGCGCGCAGCGTCCAGGTTGGCCCGCCCGGGGAAGATCAGCGACACGATGTGCGCTTCAGCCTGACGGTCGAGGCCGGGCTCAACGACGGCTTCGCCTTTCCCTTCACCTATCTCGCGATCGCCGCGGTCGGGATGACCGCTCTGGGTGACTGGACACTGGAATGGGCGGCGCTGGACCTCGTCTGGCGGATCGTCGCCGGCTGCGCCGTCGGCTATGCGGTCGGCCGCATCGGCGCGTGGTATGTCTTCGAACGCGAAGCCGACGCGCCGATAGAGGACATCGATGAGGCCAGCGACGAGGCGGACAATCCCAGCTATTCGACCAGCGAAGGCCTGATCGTGCTGGGTACGCTGTTGCTCGCGTACGGACTTGCCGAATTGGCCGAGGGCTATGGATTCCTGGCGGTGTTCGTCGGGGCAGTGACCGCGCGGCAACGCGAAAACCGCAGCCGCTATCACAAGATCAGCCACCATTTCATCGACCAGATCGAGCAGATCGTACTGGTGGCGGTCCTGTTCGGCTTCGGCGCGATGCTTGCCAGCGGCGTGCTCTCGGCACTCACTTGGCCCGCAGCGCTGGTGGGACTGGCGCTGATCTTCGTCATCCGGCCGATTTCCGGCTTGCTGGCGGAGGCCAATTGCGACCTGCCGATGATCGGCAAGCTCGCCGTTGCCTTCCTGGGCGTGCGCGGGATGGGTTCGATCTATTACCTTGCCTATGGCCAGAACAACGCCAATTTCGCGCAGATCGACCTGCTATGGGCGACCGTGAGTTTCGCGATCCTGGTTTCCATCATCGTGCACGGCGTAGTTTCGGGCCCGCTCATCCGCCATGTCGAAGACCGCCGCGCTCATGTCCACGCCGGGCAGGATACCAGCATGGCCGCGCTATCGCCCGATGCCCCGAGGCGGCGCTCGAAGGCGGACTGAAACGCCGCGGAACGGCGCCCCAAACGACAAGGGGCGGCGAACCGCAGTCCGCCGCCCCTCAAGCGATCCGTATGAACGGACTTACTTCTTGGGCGCGGCCTTCTTGGCAGCAGGCTTCTTGGCTGCCGGCTTCTTCGCCGTAGCCTTGTCGTCGGCCTGCTTGTCATCGGCCTTCTTGGCGGCAGGCTTCTTCGCTGCGGCTTTCTTGGCCGGCGCCTTCTTGGCTGCGGGCTTGTCGTCCGCATCCTTGTCGGCCGCCTTCTTGGCAGGAGCCTTTTTCTTGGCTGCCGCCTTCTTCTTCGGCTTTTCCTCGGTGCTTTCTTCCGCCTCGATCGCGGCTTCGAGCTCTTCACGCGTCACTTCGCGGTCGGTAATCTCGGCCTTGTCGAACAGGAAGTCGACGACCTTGTCCTCATACAGGGGCGCGCGCAGCTGGGCGGCCGCCATGGGTTCGGACTGGACATACTGGACGAACCGCTCGCGGTCCTCGGCGCGATAC
>Ga0208450_1001030_pt1 | contig 13720 bp, 5 predicted proteins | sample MalvireepMed_908_FD_184249 | JGI IMG/M metagenome (GOLD analysis project Ga0208450, IMG submission 184249) | Marine viral communities from the Global Malaspina Expedition - Malaspina viral metaG DeepMed_908 (SPAdes) (version 2) | ecosystem: Environmental > Aquatic > Marine > Oceanic | place... | reverse complement strand
GGTGATGACCCTGACGGTACGGTGCCTCCCACCGATCCCACTAATCCGGCAGACCCTAACATACCTGAATAAATGATACCAACACGGAGGACATGACCGATGGGATTCTGGGGCACTATGGGTAAGATCTTTGACCCAAAAAACATAGGTACGGCAGCAGGGTTTGCCCTTGGTGGCCCGTTGGGTGCCGCAGGAGGTGCGGCTCTTGGACGTACTGTCGGAGGTATCATTCCAGGCTTCGGTGGCAGGAAGTCCAGCCTTGAAGGCAAGGGAGACCTTGGCAGAATGCTGAGAGACGCCGCTACTGGCTACGCTGCTGGAACCGTGGCAAGCAAGGTTCCTGGTATTAAGAACCTGGAAGGCGCGTTTGCAGGTGGCGGTGCGGCACCTGGGGCTGGTGTAATGCCCATGACGGGTGGTCCTGGTGGACTGTCGGAAGCAGCTCAGGGTGCATGGAATCAACAGCTTGGTAGTGGTGCTGGGCAACTTGGTGCTGGTGGTGCTGCTGGGGCTGTCAATCCTTATACAGGCGGTGCTGGTGCCCAGCAGATGGCTTTCCAAGCTCCTAACCAGTCTATAATGACTAGCCCATATGCTGCGGCAACCGAGGGACTGGGTGCTCCTAGCATGGGAGCTGAGAGTATGATGCAAACGTCTATGGCACCTGGTGGTGCATTCGATATGTCAGGAACTACCGCGAAGCTGGGAGCCACCGCCCAGGATATGACCAGCCAATTCAACATGGGTGCTATGGGTGGTACTGGCCCCACTGCTGGGATGCACGCAGCTATGCCTCGTGCGGGGATGAGCGGGCTTGAGAAGGCGATGCTGCTACAAACAGGCATCGGTGCTATTGGGGAACTAGGAGGGGGGATCTATGACGAGATCCGTGGAGGCCGCGATCGCCAAATGGCTAGTGCCGTTTTTGGTGACGAGTATCTCAGGAGCATGGGCGCTGACCCCGCTCGTGCTGGTATATTGCAGGACGACGGTTCGTATGCCTATGCACTTGGACATAGAGGCGGCACACCAACAGGTTATAAGCCCCAGTCATACAGAGCCTGGGCCGGATAATCTGATATGCCGAAATTCAGCTTAGGTCAGACTATCGGTAGCGTAAGCAGCAAGCTTGGTAACGCTCTGATGCAGGTAGCTCAGACAACCGAGGCTCGCACGAATCGCGCTTACGATCTAGCACGTCAGGGCCGACTCGATGCTATGGCTATGCAGAGGATCCAGATGGATCACGAGATGCTCACAGAATCCAGGAAGCGTACTGCGGATCTGCTAGAAAGCCAGGGACACGCTCGTGGTAGGGCCGCAAGCGATATCATAAGAAGTCAAGCAAACTTAGGCTACACGCCCCAATTAGCAGAAGGCCAGACGTTAGATGAATTCGCCTCGGCACTGGGGACAGGCCAAGTAGGCGAATGGGCACATGACCCAAAAGAGTCTGGGGCCTATAGGCAACAAGAGGAATTGGGTGATCTGGCTACTGAGCAGGCTGGTGAGAGGTACGAAGCACAGACTCCTCAACTCCTGGAAAGAGCGCAGACTATGGGAGCAGCAGGCTACACTGCTGCTGGGCAGCCCATAACCGCGCCCCGTGAGACACCTGCCTGGCGGGATGAAGATCCCCGTAACTATATCACTATGCGCGGCAGACGCTTTGACAACACACCTGAAGGTCGAGCTGCTGCGAAGGCTTGGGATCAGGAATTTCAACAGAGTCAGGATCCCTGGTGGATGCAGGGATTCGGTGATCTGGCCTCACAAGGTGGCACTCCCGCTGTAGACGCAGGGATGGAAGGAGGCATAGGTGGGGTTGTTGGGGCAGTACCTGGTACGAGGATTAGCCCAGTCCAGGCTCAGCAAGTCGTAGACGCATTGAACCTAGCTGGTGATTCAGAGGAAGTTGCATATGCGATTGAGCAGGGCGCTGGCGCTGCTGACTTGGCCGCTCAATTTGGCACTCGATAATAACAGTGAGCCCTGTCCGAGACTGGCTTGCCGGATACACACCGGATTGGAGAACTAGAGCTCGCACAGGGCAGCTAACCCCTCCTCCTGAAGAGGAGGACGAGCTCGGGCTGCTGGGAGGGCGTGCTGAAACTCTGGAGCACACCTTCATGGAGGGTGAGCGCAGAAATCAGTTCAGAAGCGAGATGCCGGATCCTTCTCTGGCTCCGCAGCCAGTGCTGTCACCTGAACGTATGGCAGCTCACGAAAGGGCTATGGGCGGCAAGACTCTACGTCAGCCGAGGGACTGGCTGGCTGGCTACACACCAGACTGGCGTGAGCGCGAAGCAGCCGAGCGCATGGAGCAGTTGAGAGACCGTTCCTCTGAAGAAGATCGCTGGATGCCTCGTGGACAGCGTAGCGCAGGTAGAGCAGAATCCATCGGACCTGCGACACCGATGATTCCTGCCGAGGAAGCCGCTCGTATGGACGAGTCTCGACTCCCATTTCTGCGATCCCTTGTGCCTGGATATGGCCGTGAATCCGACGTTGCAGGCAGAAACATCCCAGAATCGTTCACAAGGGGAAGCAAGTATCCCAGACTGAGCGGTACTAAGGCAATGTGGGGAGATATGCTGGGAACTCTGGCAGGGGGAACCGTGAAGGTTGCTGCCAGAGCCCTACCTGGCGACTACGAAGAACAGATGGCGGCACCTGAACCGTCGCTAGCGCAACGGATAGGGAATGTTGCAGAACGGATTTACAAGGGGGTAGACCAAGCTCGTGAGGAGAGAATCCCCAGGTCAGCCATCGACCCAACGACGACGTTCGACAGGCCTAAAGGAATGCAGGCTGCTGAAGTAGTGCATGGCTTTACCGCTGAAGGTTCAAAGTATATAGTCGGTGGTGGATTAGTGAGGAGGGGGGCGGCTAAGGCCGGAGGAGCATTATTAGGAACCAAAGCAGGACAGGCGACTATGGGCTGGCTTCGAGGTCTCGGAGGTAGGCCCGCAGCACAGACGGTATTAGAGACAACTAATCGGCTCACAGGAACACGGGCAGCACAGGCGGTCGGACAGGTGGCTAAACCTGTGGGAAGATTCTTCAAAGAGCCTATCAAGGACGTACTGGCTTTCCTTCCGGTTGACTACCTCACCACACAGCGGGAAGTAGACTCCGTCGCTTTCATGGCTGATATGTTCTTGGATCCCGAGAAAAGAAAGGAATGGACAGACAACCCAGATAATGCGTTCAAGAACATACTCGCAAATGAGCGCGTTGCGGGGGGCCTTGACCTACTTCACGATATGGCTGGCGAGGCCGTCAAGACATCGGCGGGCAGAACAAAATTCGAGGCGGCTTTCGGGTTCGCTGCCGATGTGTTCTTGCGTACTACACTCAAGGCTGTTGGCAAGCCTGCGATGGCTGCATTCGGGGCAGCTACTACGCCAAGTGCGGTGGGAAGAGCGACAGAGGCTGGCGTAGGGGGGTTCGCCAGAGAATTGGCTGGCCCAGAGTTCGTGCCATCTCATAAGCCGTCCGACTTGGTGAAGCGTGGCATAAACGACAACCAAGTAGTACCTGGGCGTGACCCAGAGCGGTTAGCAGAGGAAGGTATGCCCAGAGAAGATATCGACAGAATTCTGGGTGCCGAGACCAGGCAGGAAGCCTACGATGCTGGTGGGCTGTGGGGCGACGAGGACTTCGATCAGTTACTGAACCTTCCTCATGCCCGAGCTCAGGCTAGAGCGCAAGCCAAGGGATGGGCAAGACCGTCAACTGCTGCATACCCAGGTGTCGTCGAGGTCTTTATGCCAGAGAGCCCCGAGGTACTCAGCCTGGCTGGGCTTACTGGCAGGAACGACGTGACACGAGTGACTGTCGATCCGATGTCCGGCCCGAATACTTGGCAGATTGGCGAGGGCGGCCCACTCTGGGATCACCACGCTGCCAATGACATAGATCGACTCAAGCAGTTGCGAGAGACAGGCGTTATGGACTCTAATGGTCGCGTGCGAGGCCGCAGAGTGTACGTCCGTGCCGATGACGTGCTGATGCACGGAACCTGGGCCGAAGAAGGAGTGGGTCTTGGTAAGCACGACATGGTCGTGAACAAGCTCCGTGTCTACGAAAGCGAAGAGGCAGCTTGGAAGGCTGGACATCCGACTATAGAAGCTAAGAAGGTGGTAGACCCAGTGACACGGGAAACGCGACCTCCTCGCTATTCAAGGCTGGAAGAGGTCGTCAAGACCGAACGCAAGAAAGCAACTGGTGCAGAGTGGCTGAAGCAGCTAGAGGCCCATCAAGGCAAGGGACGCTTCAAGCTAACCGAGTTCCGTAGCACAGGCCTGCGTGCGTTGCTGCAAGCAGATCCAGACAAGGTGTTTACCCGCAGTGAGATTATGAGCCACCTCGAAGCTCATAGGCTGGAAACTCCTGTCTTTGTTCGTGGACCAGAGAAGATAGAAACGAGGGTAGAGGAAATCACGACCGACGCCTATGACCTTGAGGAAATGGGTGACAAGGCTAAGTGGGCAGTCTTTGATCAGCACGGTGATATGCTGAATCGGTTCGAGACTCGTGCGGAAGCTGACCAATACGCCGCGAGATACTTAGAAGCAGGGAGTGAGTATGTCGAAGCCTTAGATCCCCGAAAGCGTCCTCGATGGGAAGGCCATTCACGCAAGGAGAGGGGCAGAAACGAGACCAGAGCTCCTGAGAATTACCAGGAGATATTGATCAAGTATGACACACCGACCTTGCGAGCTCATCGCGAGGCTGGCGTTCCATACGATATGACGGATGCCGTAGCCAGAGCTCAAGACGATGTAGACAGGTTGCTTGATGAACGGTCAGCGATCATCGAGCGCATGGAAGCTGCGAACAGAGTTCGCGACACCATGCCGTATGACCCAGATGCCGATCCAAATGCGTTATACGATCCAGCCGATGTGGCGAGAACCGAGACTCTCGACACCGAATTAACTGAAGCCATAGAGGTCTTACGTCGTTACCAGGAAACCGTCAACACTCGTACTGAGCTGATAGACGCTGACGCACAAAGAGGCCCCACCAAACACGGTGACGAGCCAGGCACGGTAGTCCGAATACGGGGCCATGATCGCTTCATACTCGATCCAAAGACTGGCAAGGAAATAAAAATTCTTGGTGTCAGTGAGGTGCAAAGCGACATCCACAATACGGCTCACGGCGAACCAGGAAAACCAGGTGTGGGCTACCGTGAGCTCATCAATCCCAACTTAGAAGTCAGGCCTCCAGAGCTGGATGCACGGGCGTTACCTGAAGGCTCTAATGTTGAGCCACCTAAGCGGGCCAACCCGTATGTGACACATAGTCCCTCATTTCGTACACACGCCCAGGAGAGGATTGGCGATCCGTTTTCTCCTGAAGGCGCACACCCTGCTTATCGTGAAAACCCACATTACCCTTCATGGGCGCGGGATCCCAGTCGGCAACCTGTTGATTCAGGATTGAGTCAGCAGGGACACGAGAACTATACGGCTGCCGTAAGAGAAGTCGTCGCAGATATACAGTGGGGTGGAGCAGGCAGAGCAGACCTAGGCGTGGATCCTACTAACGTCGTGGGAACTTCCCGTGCCCTACCCGAAGGCGCTGTCATCATGGATCAGAGTGCTGCCAGGGAAGCTATCGAGCTAGAATCATTGAGGATTGGTGGAGAGGTAGAAGCCAAGCTACAAGAAGCACACACAATTCTCCAAGATGATGTGTTACAAAAAGTAATAGACAGCCATCTAAGGCACCTGGACGAGACCATACCTGGGGGAATTCAGTCCCCCACTCGTGTTGCGGCTAATGTGCCCCCAATCCTCCCCGTGGGGCACATTAGCCGCAACAGCAGAGGAGCTTTCCTTGCTGCTGATGCGTACACTGGCGCTACATCCAGTATAGAAGATCTCGATGCGGTGCTAAATATTATGGATGGTTACGCTAAAGCTCTGGGAGAGTCAGTAAAATGGGGGCAGGAAGGCTCAATTGAGGCGCTGAGAGCGATTAGAAATACTATAACAGAGCTTAACCACCGTAAGCGTCTCACGGACGCTAGTGGCGACCTTCCTGCCAACCAGCGCGTTGTAATCAGAATACCCAGGTATGTAGTCAGTCACATAGACGATGTTAAAGGCGGGCCTGTATACCATGACCTTATTGATATGTCGGACAAGATAGGGGATGGCATCAAACCAAATAGACCAGGTTGGTCGCTTGCAGACGGCCCTGACTACCTGGCGAGAAGGAAGTCGTTGGAACCAGGTCGTTGGGTAGAACCCGAATTCCGGTCGGATCCAGAAGCAGTAATCTTTAAGCGTCATAAGTACGATGGCATTGAGACTGTCAATCAACATGACGCTGGCTTTGGGCCAGGTTACCTAATCGTTGGTGGAGAAGATCTAGACTCTGTTCTAGACAATTTCTTCAAGGCAGCGGTTGAGCATCCAGATTATATGTGGAAGGCGTCCGTTCCTCACCAGACCGCTGATCAATTGCGCTTCCAGGAAGGGGCTAAAACTCCTGGTAAATTGGATGCTGAACTGATGACGGACGACGTTGTCCGTCCAGATGCAACTGCCACATTCTATGCCAGGGGGCGCACCCCAGAAGAGGCGATTGGCAAGGTGCAAGTCGGGCTTTCACGGGAACGCCCGTATATGCAGAGCGTGGTCCTAGAGGATGCAACGCCCAGTCAGTCGTTACAAGATGCAGGTCACTGGGATCCAGACCAAAAGCGGCTTTGGATTCCAGGAGACGACCCAAGCTTAGCTCGTGCCGCAGCCCAAGAGACTGCGGATAAGGGCGCGATTCCTGGTGACGTACCATTCAGGGCCAGGCAAGAACAGCAAGAGACCGCGCTCAAAGAACTGATCGATATGGCGATCGAAGGTGGCTACGATGGCGTATCGATTATTACCGGACGACAGAGCGCAGCACAATATCGTGTGCTACAGGTCGCTAGTGAGATGAAGTTGATGGACGACAAGCTCACTGTCCTCAATAAAGAAGGTAGTCCTGTCCGTGTCCAAGGATACGGAAGACTACGCGATAAGTACCTGGATCCGAAGGACGACCATGCAGCACTTCGCAGCATCGTAGGTAACGATATAGCAGACAAGCTCATCGAGGCTGAGAGACTAGCCAAGCTCGACTTCCCAGACGGACCAAATGCTTTTGACAACTTCCCTGGTATCAAAGTGGTGGAGTTCAATGGACAGGAATACGACCTCACGGGAGCTGGGGTTGGAGGGAGAAAAGTTGGGTTAGTAGCCGATATGGATGCGGAGTGGGAGAGGTTGCAGGGGGAATGGACAAAGGCTGACGATATATACACCGACACGGGAGCGGCTTCTGATCGATTACGAGCGAATCGCATCAACGAGGACATCGCTACGTTAGAGAAGGAGATGGCTCACAACAAAAGGCTCTTAGCGAGGGCAGAGGCGCACAATGCCGGACAGGGCACTATCTCGCAGAGTAGTATGGAGGTGGGCGGGCAAGGCCACATATCGACATACGATGAAGGCTGGCCCTTAACTGTATCCAAGTACGCCAAAGAGGTCGGTGGCATAGAGGCAGAACGCATCGATTACGGGTTCGGTATGGCAGAAAGGCTGACCGAAGACTGGGCTGTTATTGATAAAAGCTTAGTAGATCCGAGCGGCAAGTACTATGAAGATCCCGTGATCGCACGCTTCGCGACGGCGAAAGAGGCGAGAGAATTCAGGGCTTCCAGAACAGAAGTTTACGATAAGGCCGTGCGTGAGCATGAACTGCAAAGAACCGAACTCGACTTCCACCAAGGTACGGAAGCACTAGGAGAGCTCGACCGTCTGGCAGCGGGCACGGATCTCGACATAGCCCAAGTCGAGTTCGTTGATATGTCGCTAGATGCTGGCCGTGGAGGAGACCCGAATCCAGGCGATCTGTTTATTAGGATCACCCCAGAGATGCGCCGTAAAACAAGAACGGAAGGCCAGCGCATAGCACTGCGTGGTCCTGCTGGTGGTGCCGCTGGGTTCGCTGTCGGCTACGCACTCCCAGCCGAATCGCCAGAGGAGCGGATGACGAACGCACTCACCGGATTCCAGGTAGGTGCGCTAGGCGATATCGGAGTGACGCTAGGCAGGAGGTCGCTGAAACTAAAAGGTATGCCGTCCGAGCTCAGGGCAGGCATCCGTGATGTTGATAACGCACTCGCTGCCAAGAATCCCACGAAGGATCTGAACCAGGTTGCCAGGGTGCGTCTCGGCCTGAAACAGCAAGACCTGGCGCACTTTGGCGTGGACCCGAAGGACACCAAGGGGTACGCCGCTTTCTTGCGTAACCAGCTACAGAGCACCGAGGCCCCGAGAACACCGGACATTCGCGGCTCGTATGTGCGTCCCGAGTGGATGAATGCCAGTCGTGAAAAGCTCAAGGAGCTCGTAAGGGCAGGGGCAGGCCGAGGTGATCGTGCCCGCTTCTGGTATGAAGACGGCCAGAAAGCTCTGGTGACGCTCGTGCCGAACGAGGAGTTCGATCAGTTCGTAAAGTTCTTCGCCACCTTCAGCCAGAACACTGACCCACGCCAGAACTTCTTCGAGGCGCTAAGGGAATGGGGGAAGGTACAGCGCGGTGAACCGATTAGTGGCGTCTTGGCTGGCAAGAAGAAGAAGGCCAAAAGAGTTCTCGCTGGCGAGGAGCTGGATACTCCGAAGATATGGAGCTTCGCAGAGAACCTGCTCGGTAGTGGAGACCATGCCACGATCGATTTGTGGATATGGAGGATTCTCGATGATACGAAGCCAGAGAAGGGTGCCGCTGCCCCAGGAGACAAGGACGGCCTGCGCTATGCCCAGGCCCGTGAAGAGCTGAGAGAGATCGCCGCCGAGCTCACAGCCGAGACTGGCGACGAGTGGACTCCTGCCCAGGTACAGGCATCGATGTGGGTGGAGTACAGAGACAAGTGGAGTGTGGAGACCGGAGGCCAGCCGCTCGGCAATGATTCGTTCCTGGAACTAATGGACGAGACGCTACGCAGAGTAGAAGCCCTGGATCCTACCACCCGTGTAGTGTCGGAGATGATGCCGTCACCGCAAGCGGGACGTGTAGTCGGTATCCAGGAGGCAGACGTTGCGACACGGGTAGCGTACAGCGAGGAACGACTCGGGGCAGCACGCAAGTATCTCACCAAGCTGTTCCGTGATCTCGATATAGCAGACGAGGTAGGAGGAGCTCTAGGTGTCGAGGGTGCGTTAGCCAGAGGTGTTCGTACCAGGGCTAAAGAAGGCACGACTGTAAGCGTCGGTGGCACTTGGGAAGGAAGATGGAACTCCAACTTGCCATTCGTTCTGCCCAGAGGTATCGAGCCTTGGAAGAGAGACGTGGTTGTCGCAGCACTCGGTAACATCTTCGAGCAGGATGCGGTCTTTTATTCCACGTTCCGTAACAATGACCAAGCTGCTCTGGTAGCTGCTAAGGACGCTGTCGATGCCCCTGGATTGAATGGCTCGAACAGTGGCGTGCAAGTCGTTACCAGGCAGCACATGGATCAAGCGACCTCGGATGCGTTGGCAAGACACCTTGGCGAGACGCTGGAGGGGGTTAACTTTACCCAGCAAGGTGATGCCCTGCTGTTCGGTGACTTCAGCGGCGGGACACCACAGCAGTTCTGGGACAGGGTGCAGCTAGCCCTTAACAGTTTTGAGGACGGTAGATTCTGGGATGAGATCGCAGACTTAGATGATCTCACCTACACTCGTTATGACGGCGATCTGGTAGGAGATACATATGGCACAGGACAACAGTGGGAAGACCTCTACAACACGGCAAGGTCGCAAGCTCCCAACTCCGATGAAGTTCTCGGACGCCTCGCACCCGATCTTCTCGAATCCCACCGTGATGGGCTTCGTACAGCCTACGCCAAGATCGACCGAAAATTCAAGCGACGGCTCGCAGCCAAAGACAAAGTCAACGTCGAGGCCCAAGATCCTCGACCTACTGACCCGTCTGCACCAGAGAGGCTAGCGGGACCAGATCCAACTGATCCACGACTGGGGGCTGCTGATCCCCAGGTCGTATCGGCAATAGCCAAGGCTGGTACTGGAAGCTTAGTCGGTGGGTTCGTAGACGCGCAGATCGGTGAAGACTCTCCTGTAGAAGGATTCCTAATCGGTGCTGGCGTAGCGGTAGGCCCGTCCATCGCTCGTGTCGTCAAAGCTACACGCGCTGCTACCGAGGTGTCGGACGTTGCAATAGACCGAGCTCTCCAGCAGCAGGTCGCTGCCGAGGTGGCTGGTACTGCTATAGAGATCCCTGGAGCACCACTACCGAAGGATGTACCACCTCCTCGTGGGCCAGGCGCAGACAAGATCGATCCAGACGAGTTCGTGAACATAGAGAAGTTCGGGCTCGATCCTAAGTCCACGGAGAAACGTCTCAGGGAAGAGGTCCAGAATGTTGTCGATACCCACGGCATGGACCCCAAGGTTGTCGTCTCACATAAGCAGACGATCGCTATGGCTAACTCGTTAGGCCTGGATGCCGAGGACATAGGGAAGAGACTCAGTGGTGCTGCGGGAGCACCTGCTGGTGCCGAGATGCTTGCAGCTCGCAATCTCATATCCTCGAACGCGAAGAGAATAGAGGCGCTGTACAAGCAGCTTTCCGACAACGGCATTCATTTGCAGTCGGATGAAGCCCAGCCCTACATAGCACAGATCAACGCACTGTCGGCTGAGAACCATACACTGCTGTCGCAGTACCTGCCCGCGAGCTCGGAGACTGGTCGTGCGCTGAACGCGATGAAGATCGCTGCCCAGCAGACGATGGATCCTGCGACCTGGACTATCAGAGCTGCCAAGGTATCGGGCGTGACCGAGTTGCCTGCATCTGTACAGGCCGAGATCGTGCGACTGACAAGTGCAGAGGATCGTGCGGGTCTGATGAAGTTGCTTGCTGATCTACACCAGTCGGATATTTCGGAGCAAGTTGTGGCGCTGGGTAAGGCTGCCATGCTATCCGCTGTCCCAACCCACATGATGAACCTGCTCAGTACAGCCTATAATGTGTTCGCTGTCGAGCACATCAAGGATCTACCTGCTTCGTGGATCGATCACTTGATCAGCGGGTGGGCTGGCACGGATGCCACGAAACACTGGGGCTCGGTAGGAGCTCAGCTCGAAGCTGCCAAGAAGGGAGCCGAGCAGGGCATTGAAGGTGCCAAGAACGTGTTCTCAGGCAGGATGCTCGAAGGTTCGCTGGAGCGTTGGGACCAGATACGCCAGACAAACATCGATCTAGCGCAGCGCACACCCATCCTGAAGCACGTTCCCGTGCTGCCACAGGCACTCGATCTTGCAATGGACAAGTTCCAGAAGTTCGTGTTCGGTGCCCTGGGTGCTGGTGATGCTTCACTGACAGGGTTCGCTGTACAGCGGTCGCTGGCAGAGCAGGCTCGTGTGATTGCCAAGAACGAAGGACTCAAGGGTGCGGCACTGGATGCGCGTGCTGCCGACATCCTCGCAAACGAGACAACGCCAGAGATGATGCTGGAGGCTATAGCCCAGGGCGAGCTCGCGACGTTTAGAAACCGAGGTATCGTAGGACAGGGCGTGGTAGGCCTCAAGCGCGGCGTGCGTCAACTGATGAAGAAGAGTGGAGGCTTGGTGGGAGCTGGCGATCCAGCACACACCATGACCTACCTGGCTACAGAGAAAATTATACCGTGGTCTATGACTCCGTCTAACGTGATGACCCGTGTCGCGGAGGCGAGCCCACTCGGTGCTATGTCGGTGGCGTTTGAACCGTACTTCTGGAAGCTGCTGACCAGACAAGTTGACAAGTCTACAGAGATCCCAGCAGCCCAGAAACGAATCGTGGAACGCCTGGGCCGCAGCACGGTAGGCTCGGCTCCGATACTGCTAGGGATGTATCTCTACAACCAAGGCCTACTCAGCCTCGGGTGGACTCGCGAAAAAGCCGGACAGCGTGAGCTCACGGGCGAAGAGGAAAACGCCTGGAAGATCGGGGACACCTGGATCTCTATGGAGCGTATGTCACCTGGAGGCAACCTCGTTATCCTGGGCGGCTACATCGCTGCCGAGATGCAGGATCCAGAGGCTACGACAGAAGGGCTTACTCGGGCAGTGGAGGTAGCCACTGCTTCAGGTATGAGTATAGCACGCACTGCTTACGAGCAGAGCTTCCTGGAAGGTATCCGTGACCTTGGTGATGCGGTGATGGCTACAGAGCGCAGGACTGGACGCGAGAACTTGCTGACTGGTACGGCGAGTATGTTCGTACCGAACATCCTCAAGCGCATCAACCGCTGGGTAGATCCCGTAGCTCGCCAGCGTGAGACTGTTATGGATCAGCTACGTCAGGCTATACCTGGAGCATCGAGGGGACTGCCAGCTCGTGTTGATCCGTTTGGACAGACAGTCAGACGGACACAAGGCTTCTATGCATCAATGGTAGATCCATTCCAGATGAGTCCTGACAAGGCCTTGGAGAACCCGACACGCAAGCTTATGCAGGATCTCGATATCAACATCAGCCGTCTACGAAAGTTAGACGACGAGACAAATGAGCAGTACCAGAGGCGTCAACGTGATTGGGGAGGAAGGACGGAGCGGGTCATCGCAGGCATAATCAACTCGGGCGGCCTGGAGAACATCGCGAGGCTAGGCAGGCAGCAGCTCGCGCACCTAGAACCAGAAGACCAGGATCTCGGTATCAAGCTTATTCAGAAAGAGGCTGTTGAGCGAGAGATCAGCAATGCTCGCAGTGCTTTTTCACGAGAGCGGCGCGAAAGGATCGAGGCAGAACAGAGAGGAAGGCTGACAGGTGCTCCGACTGGCTGATGCAATCCAGCAGATCCCCGTATCTGCCAAGGCGATCACCATCGTTGTGACCGTGTGCGCTGGCTCGTTCATGGCGGGCATGGGTATGGTACTGAACTGGAGCGAGTACACAGATCTGCCAGACGCAGTGTCCACCTTACAGCAGCAGCGCGTTTCAGCCGACGTGAGCATCGTCGAGCTCACGGAAGGTCTCGAAGAAGCAGCAGAAGAACGAGCTCGGATCCTGTGCCTAGTGCGCTTGACCGCTACAGGTGAGACCTTGAGTCCTCTCGAAGTCACGGAGCGGTGTCCATGAGCGGTCCCCTGGGGTTCATCACAAACATCATCAAGCCTGTCACTGGGCTGATCGACAAACTCCACACAAGCGACGAGGAGCGACTCGAAGCCAAGAGCGTGCTGCTGAAGCTGGAGACGGCGCTGATGAGCCAGACGTTATCCTATGAGCAGAAGCTGATCGAGTCCCAGGCGTCTATCATCGTGGCAGAGGCTACGGCGAACTCCTGGCTGACACGCACCTGGCGACCGATCACGATGCTCACGTTCGTGTTCCTGGTGGTGTGGAGCCAGTTCACCGGAATGGAGATACCGCCGGACCTGTGGTTCGTGATCAAGCTAGGGCTCGGTGGCTACCTCGGTGGGCGCTCGGTAGAGAAGAGCGTCGGTAGTATCACCAAGATTATGAAGTCGAAGGAGGAGGTCTGATGGCATACGATTGGCCGCATGGGTTCAGTCTGGAGTTCTTCAGCCCCTCGGAGTTTGACCACCCCGAGCTCATGGATCAACTGTTCCTCAAAGACCTAGACCGTCTGAGAATGCGCTGCGGGTTCCCTCTGAAGATCAACGACGATGCCCGCACCCAGGAAGACCTCGAACGGATCTACGCTAAG
>Ga0208450_1001019_pt1 | contig 13765 bp, 20 predicted proteins | sample MalvireepMed_908_FD_184249 | JGI IMG/M metagenome (GOLD analysis project Ga0208450, IMG submission 184249) | Marine viral communities from the Global Malaspina Expedition - Malaspina viral metaG DeepMed_908 (SPAdes) (version 2) | ecosystem: Environmental > Aquatic > Marine > Oceanic | place... | reverse complement strand
AAAACGGAATTTCCTCATCCTCATAAGTTATTTCCTGAAGTTCAATTTCCCCTTTTACAACTTCAGGTACAAACCACACACGGACTTCGCGCCAAATATCCTTATCGTCCTTAAAACGATATCTCTTGTTCCCCGTACCACCACTATTCATCTCCTTAACACGTTCCGTAATCTGTCCTCTGGTGTAGTGGACGAAACCACTCCGCTTTAAAAACTCCTGTAGCGCACTTAGTTTGAAATAGGTGTACCCTTCCTCTGTCCAAGGCTTGCCCGTAAGCAACTCTTCTGGAGCGTGAGCTCTGATACGGCTGGTACAAAACATTTCCATAAGCTCAATAAACTGACCCTTGTGTGTTAATTCTTCTGGCACTGGGATACGTGTCGCTGTATCCAACAAGTTGTCTACCAGGTCCCGCCAATCAGCTTCCTTCATCTTGGTCGGCATACGGTACATCTGTTCCATGCAAGCCCGTTGGAACTCCAGTTGCATCTGTAGCTGCTTTGTCGAAAGTTCCAACCTGGAACCATCCACGTCTACAAACCAGACCGGCGGTTCTGATTCCACTACGGTTAATCCGCCAAGCAAAGGAGTCGCCCCGTTGCTGTTGCCCACTCCGTGCTTTCTCGTTCTGCACAAAGCCCGATTACAGTGACCATGCAAAGGTTCCATTTTGCACGTATAGTAGTAGTCCTTCTTGTCCAATTGGTTCTGGATCGTCACGATTTCTCGTGCGGCCACAGGGGGATTACAATACTTCTGGTTATGTTCTTCGAGCAAAGTTTTCCAATCATTAGGACTCGCCAGCCTGTAGTAGACACCAAGGTTAAGTAGCGTATTGTTACGTCCCCCTTCCGGTATCCCCGACACTGTTAATTGTTGTAAGCATGGCGGTCCATGTGGCAGCACAATCTCTTCCGTTCCTATGCTGCATTCCGCTAATTCCTTCGCACTTTGTCTAAGCGACTCCGCACGATCCAGGAAGTCCTCCAAGCTGAGTGACTCCCCATCTGGCGCGAGAGCATACCGCGTTGAGTACTTGCTGTTATGGTAGGGAAGATTAATGAAATTCCCGACATCTCCGCGCTCCACGATAACTTCTTCCTGCTTGGGGAAAATCTCGCAGTTGCCAAAGCCCAGTGCCGATGCAAACTCCGCGAGTTTGTCCCGCATGTCTGCTGCGGAAATAAATTCGGTAAGGAATAAGAATAAATGTGCTCCCCCCGATTTACTACGACAAGTGATCAAGGGAAGCTTCATCCTCTCTACCTTCTTGTAGAGAGCAATAAGATCCAGATTGTAATCGTCAATGTCCAAAGCACCAAAGCGGCACTTGTTCTGTTCGTTAATGGGGATGGAACCAACACCGCGCTTACCGTCAAAGTGATCCTGGATCAGGTCAAACGTCAGTGGTTCACGGATAATCTCATACTTGGCTTGGGTTTTACCATGCCTGTGACGATTAAGAACTTGAGATTGACCGTGAGCTCCGTTGCAACCTAAAAATAGTTCTAGAAACCTCTGCGTACTCATCAGAAAAAAATGCCCACCTGATCTTTCCTAAATGGGTCAGGTGGGCTCCCCCCTCAGAAGGGTAAGTCGTCTGAAGAAGTCTCACTCGCAGATTCCGCAGCAGGAGATGCTGTTTCCACATCCCCCTTTATAATTCCTGCATAGAACTCTTTTGCTTGGTTGAAGTGGTCCATCGACTCTATCCGCTTTTCCAAAGCAACGGACCAAGTGGTCCAAGATCCTTTTTTATTAGTTTCTGAAGTCGTCTTAAGGCGGTAAATGTTGGCAAACATAGGCAACGGACGCCCGTTATGGGTCTGTAGCTGCATTATAGTGTTCCATTGCCGACTTCTCTTGAGTTTGGTCCTCGTCATTCTGATCAAGGCACGTTGGAGAGTACCGTCGCCAGTAAAGAATAAAACATAATGGTTTGCTGTTTTCTCACAAATGTTGCCGTTGGGGAGAATATCCTCATAACTGTCCTCCTTTCGCGTTGTCGTAGCATATGTTTCTTGGGAAACTTCACCCACAGGATAACCGCCCCGTTCTGGTAGCCACTCTGTATAACCCAATCGGTAGTAGACAGGAATTACCAAAATTCCTTCGGTACCACTCCATATTACTTTTGTTACGTCGTTGAAGATCTGTCCAACTTTTAAATCTTCCATGTATTTGGAATGGCTAGGCTTCATTTCGTCCGTGGTTGAATCGGCAAGTTTAAGAGTTGGTATTGACATGTCCTCATGGGTGATATCTTCCATGCCCATCCCAGCAGCAGCCGTAAATGCATCTTCAAGGACAGTGAGAGCCTTCCCGTTCGTCTTTTTTGCTACTGCTGCTTTCTTAGTTACTTTTTTCCGTGGTTGCATACTCATGATCCTTTCAACTTTGCTCTTGTTCCAACAAAGGCATTAAACAATTCCAGATTAATTTCTTGGCCCTCAACATAACGATCTTTAACCAACTTCCTTAGTGTTGCCGGTTCAACCCTTTCCCCTAGTTCAGGGTAAAGGCCGGCATCTTCCAAATCAGCTTTAATCGACTTGGCTTGGTTGTCTTGGTTAATGCCAAACTTCACAGACAGGGTGTTCTTAATCCAATCTTCACACCCGATGTCCCGTAAATGGTCCATCGCTAATTTCTTTTGGTAAGGGTCCTTTGGCATTGTGGCTTGGACAAAAGTTGTCAAACTAACGGAAGATCCGTTAACTTCACATTTGTCCAGTCCCACCTCTCCCATTTTATCTGGAATTAATTCATTGAGATATCGGTTACGTTGCTTTTGCAGAAACGCAACTTCGTCTTGAGCGATTGTTAGACGTTTATCAAAGTCGTTGCATGACTTGATCAACTCCGACAATTCCTTGCCAGCTTCAGTTGTCAGTCCCGAAAACTGAGATGCATCCGCTGTTATCGTTTCAAAAATATCTTCTTTACTCATCTACGTACTCCCTCGTCAGGTTGTTCAGTTCTTCAATGCCGCCGCGAAGACGGATGCGAACTGGGTAGTATGCCTTTTCAAGCTTATCCCACTTCAACATGTTAACCCGTCCTGCATTAACACCAGCGGCAATTGCAAATGCAATGCCGATTATGGCCGGATCACCCATAGCCAACAGCCAATCGTCGTCATCGAACCTCTTTAGCTTCCGCTTTATATGCGCGACGAAGCGTCCGGGATTCATAGTAATCTGATCAAAAGGGGTTGCCAGGGGCGTGACTTCACCCCACCGCGCTGCGGGTAAAATATCAACACGAGGGTTTTCTTGAGTTATAAAGACAATTCCAGCCAAGATATCTTTCTCCTTTCTAATCTAATGATTGGTCCCCCCAATCCCCATCAAGAAGACCAACCCCATTTGTTTTAAACTACTTTTTTTACGATTGCAAGTATAAATGGGATATGATAGGTTGCTCCCAGAAATGAAATACAAATTCAAAACTAAGCCCTTTGCGCACCAGGCTGAAGTACTAAAAAAGTCTTGGGACAAAATCAATTGGGCATACTTCCTAGAAATGGGAACCGGCAAGTCCAAGGTTGCAATCGACAACGCTGCCATCCTGTTTGAGCGCGGAGAAATTGATACCTTCATAGTAGTGGCACCCAAGGGTGTCTACCGGAACTGGGCCAATCTGGAAATTCCAGCCCATCTGCCTGACCGCATAAAGCGGAAGGTGGTGATATGGAAGGCATCTCCTAGTAAGAGGCAGAAAGAGGAACTGAAGGCTTTGCTACTACCCTCAGAAAGCCTCCGAGTGCTTATAATGAATGTAGAGGCACTATCTAGGCCCGGTATTGGTCGCAGATATCTTGGGGAGCTTCTAGGGTCCTCTGAGGCCCTTTTAGCGGTGGATGAGTCCACTGCCATCAAGTCTCCTAAAGCCAAGCGGACAAAGTCCCTTATTAAACTGGCCGCTTTGGCCAAGTACAGGCGTATTTTGACAGGGTTCCCCGTGACCCAGAGTCCGATGGACCTATGGGCGCAATGCCGCTTTCTAAACAAGAGTTTGTTAGGAGATTGCGGTGAGAACTACCATAAATTTGAGTGGCGATACGCGATTATAAAACCTCGCAGTGTGGGCACTCATTCTTTTAATGATATTGTTGGTTATAAGAACCTGGACCAACTATCGGAGCTTTTGAAGATCTTTTCCTCGCGTATTACGAAAGACGAGTGCCTGGATCTGCCGGCCAAGATTTACATCCAAAGAAACATCACACTCACGGACGAGCAGTCCCGCATCTACCAGGATCTGAAGGAGTACGCTCTGGCCCATCTCGAAGATGACCAGTTCATGACGACCACCAATGTCATGACCCAATTGTTACGAATGCAACAGGTGCTGAATGGTCACACCAAGACCGATGATGGCGTTTTTGTGGAGATCCCCGATAACCGATTGAAAGAACTGATGAATTGTCTGGAAGAGATCGAGGGTAAGGCCATAATCTGGTCACGGTTCCGCTACGATGTGCAACGCGTTACACAAGCGTTGCAAAAAGAATACGGCCCACAATCCACCGTCAGTTACTACGGGGACACGTCCGACGAAGACCGGACCTCGGCCATTGAACAATTCCAGAACGGAGAGGCTCGGTTCTTCGTGGGCAATCCACAAACGGGCGGCTACGGGATCACACTCACCGCTGCCAAGAACGTAATTTATTTTGCGAACAGTTTTGATCTGGCTGTTCGAATGCAGTCCGAAGACCGGGCGCATCGCATTGGCCAAACAGATCACGTTACCTACATCGACCTGATTGCGGAAGGGACTATTGACGAAAGGATTGTTAAAGCTCTCCGCACAAAAATGGATATTGCCAGCGTGGTGATGGGAGAGGAGCTCAAAGAATGGCTCCAATAACGATGAAGAAAGAAAGAAAGGATGCATAGCTTATGCACACTATAACAGTTGTAACGGAGACAATTACTCCGAAACAAGCACGGAAGTACTTGGAACGTAATGTGGCGAACAACCGCCCTATTAATGACCGTCACGTTGCTATTCTAGCCCGTGACATTAAATCTGGTAATTGGGTTCAAAACGGAGAAACCATTAAGTTAAATGAAGAAGGCGACCTTGTAGATGGCCAACACAGATTGGTGGGTTGCGTCAAGGCTGACATGCCTTTTACTACTTCTGTTGCGAGGGGTGTCCCAAGTCTAGATGACGTTGACCGTGGAAAACCCCGGACCTTGTCCCATATCCTGTCTATGCGACAAATGAAGAATGCCGTTATAATCTCCGTCGCCATACGAACGATTTGGAGATGGGAGAACACAAACTGGAGATCCGCGCAGATTGTCCCGAGTACCCGTGAGAGTCTCGAAATTCTGGATACGTATCCTATCATCAAAGAGGTAACACGAATAGGCGCACGTATCCGCCATATAGAAGGTTCCTCAGAGATCTGTTCTTTAGTCTCTTGGAGACTAACTCAACTCGCGGGTTTGGAGACGACGCGTGGCGTATTTGAACGACTCGCCCAGAAAAATTGGGACTCTTTAGATGACCCTCTCTTCCGTTACCATGACATGGCTATGGGGGCAAAAGTTAGTATGCGTAAGCCAGGTAAATTAACACGCCTTAACTGGCTTATAAGAAGTATCGACGCATTCATGAATGGAGAAACTCACAGTGATGGGTTGTTCCTGCGTTGGAATCTCAGTCAAGAACTACGGCGTTTAACTGGTGAACCGAAGCAAGGAGTCGGACTAAAATGACAGACAGACGACGATTTAGATCCGTGGCCGTTCCCATGGACGTATGGAAACAGCTTTGGGCCATTGCTAGAGTTAACAAGCGATCCCCCGCGCAGCAAATTGCTTTCCTCGTGGACGTGTCCAAGGATATCCCCAGTGACAAACAAATTCTGGAACGCTATGCCGCTTTTCAGTTATTCAAGGCAGCCAAAAATGGAGAGCTCTGATCTTGAATCCTTTGTGGAAGAACTACAGAATATAGCTGACGGTAGTTCTTTAAATGTTTCCCCTATCGCCAGAACTGTAGCATTGTTCAGAGTAGCTATAGAGTATGGAGCAGTGCAAATGGGTCTTCCAATGTTGTCGTATATGATGTCACGGCTCCTGACGATTACATTGGGCGTGGCAACCGGGGAAGAAAAAACAACGTCCTATGAATCAATTCTCGAGGAATTTGATGAAACGGGTGAATTGAAACACTGATTATGGATCTTTAAATATAACTTGGGCTAAGATTATAGCAGATGTACGGAAAGAGTCTGGACTCACGAGACCAGACCTTTCCAAACTGTCTGGCATAACTGTTCGCACGATTAAACACTACGAACACAACGAAATTGTCGAACCTTCAATCTACAAAGTGGAAGCACTCCTCAATGCCATGGGCTACGACCTGGACGCGATACGCTCAAAATAGTCCGCTCTATTCCCCCTCATCAACCTTCCGTATTGAGTCAGCAAGCTTCGCGTTGTCCAGAGCGTCAATCCCTGCCTCCGTCACAGTAACATCTCGATGGCGGCCTGGGATGCGCGTGAGCAATCCAGTACTCAGTAAGATTTCCAGATGAAATTGAGAGGCGTTGGCGCCTTCCGACCAGCCAAATGAGCTTTCGATCTCCCGCGCCGTTGGACCCTGTTCATGCTCCAGCCAGTACTCGTTTATATACTCGAGTACCTCTAGCTGCCGGCGTCCCACTACCATCAGATTACGGATCTATTTAGTATCATCATCAGAAGATAATTGCCAATTTGGTAATGGGCTGTACTTCTTCAAGTAGGCTTTAGCTATTTCTTCTTTTGTAATCTCTTTAACAAAGAAATTTATTGGGACGCCACACGCGTCATCTGCGGCGGCTTTCGTTACAAAGTCATCGAAAGCTGTCATTAATGAATTAGTATCAATGACTTTATTTTGCGTTACCTGAGACTCAATAACTGCGGAAACAGACTCCTTTAAATAAGAATTTTGCAACTCTATAAAGTTCTGACCGTCTCTGGCTGCTTTTGCTTTGTCTGGTGGGCTGGTTACTTCGCCATCAGTAGCATTTTGAATTTCAGCCAGTTGGCCCATCACTTCTCCGGCACTTGGTTGAAGAGTCTTGATGGTGGTGCCAATTTCATTGCTCTTTAATGATGGGATCAGACCCATCGTAATCAAGCAACAATGTGAAGTCATGTCGTTCGTGCTTAAAAGGTCTTGTAGCTTTTTGCTTGAGTCACTTGAAATGCCAAACTTGCCACTATAATAAGTGAAAAGACCAGACGCTTGGGCCTCCACTGCGGCTGCCGATGTCCTCGCACTTTCTGACTGAGTGCTATCAGTTGATTGGGCCTGAAGAATATGAACCATGCCAACAAACGAACTGCCCATGGTCTGCCCAGAAAGTAAGTAAAGCTTAGGATCTTTTTCTCCAGCTTTAACCGCAAGAGCTTTCTGCATTTCCGCTTCGGAGGTTGTGTCCAGCGTTGACTTGGGAAAAGACAGATTCCAAGCATCAATCGCCTTGTCAGGATCCATTATAAAAGGTGCAAACACATCAGCGATTTTGTGCGTGCAAGTGGCAGTGATAACAAGCGTTCCTATAATCTGATGCTGGGAAGTTTGGTGCAACGTGCTGCTTTTTGCTGAGTGAGAGGCACTCGCTGTAACAGATGAGGTTCCGAATATTAAGCCTACTGATCCACTGACAGCAAGTGCAACTGCTGAAGCATGAGCTTCATTGCTATCCACTTCTGTCTCGTTTCGGATATATTGTACATCTACATTCATTGTATCAGAGCTGATCGGCATCTTTTTGATACTGGACTTATTCCAATCTATGGGGCTTTCGGGAACCTCACCAATCTGCTTTTGGTCCTGAGAATCTTTAGTGCTTTCTACTTTTCCTGCAGATTTCATCACCTCATCGCCATACTTGATAGCATGGGTGGCAATGTCACCTTTCATCTTGTCGATCATTTCCGCAAAACCAGACAGGGACTCAAGGCTGACCCCCATGTTCACCATCTCTTGATAAGTCATGTCGAGTTTGCGCTTGTTCAAAATCAATGCATTTAAGGCATCTTGCGCATCATCCGCTGGTTTTTGCTCCTCAGCAATCGCCTTAAGGCTATCAACCTTTTCTTGCTTTATGAGATTGCCGAGAACTAAAGAAGGATCAAATGGAATAGTAGATGGCATTTAAGGTTCTCCCCGTTCCTTGTGCTTAATTTATTGTATATTATATTATATAAGGTTCGGTATCTTACTGTCTACGTCAAGCAGAGCGATCTTCATGATTCATAAACATTAGTGCAGCATCCAAATCCCGTTTGCTCTCTCTGGTCAGTACAGTGTACGGGAAACAATTCCTGTCCCCAAACGCAATTTCGTCCTTGTCCTTCTGGTACGTCGCAAACGTGCGCACGTACATCTCGCCATCGTCTTCAAAGCAGTCAAAAAGATACCCCTCCGTAATTATAAGGCGGCATTCGAGTTGTTTTGCGTCTTCGAGCGATACGGTAGAAAAATCCCCTACGATGTTCTTCCACTTTATCGTGATGCGAGGGTAACGAACCCCGTCTATCTCTATAAATGCCATGGCTTTATCCCTAATTTAAGACGGTTGTAGGCTCCCTTACCCTTCTTCGGTTGGACAATCCGGTTCTGGTACATCCTGTGAAGAAGCAAAGCGGCTGTTGGCGACCGCCTTTTGGATCTCATTGGTTTCTTCATTCATTACCGCAATGACCTTCGCTAAAATAGAAGTGCCACCCTCTTCCCGACCCGTATTTAAACTATGTAACAACTGCTCCAGAGGCAATCCATACTGTAACGCCAGCGACAGAACCACGGACGCATCGTCCAACAGGATCTCCATATCGGATCCAATCTTGGACCCCCTTATAAATACCTCACGAAAGGTCAGATCACTATCGTCCAACCCGAAAGAGGCATAGTATTTGTCGGTTCCTGTCTCAATGACCCGTGTATAGGTACGCCGTCTATTGTTAAGTTTCAGCCGCATGGATTGCCCTCCTACCCACGATAACGTGACCTCGGATCGTCGTCGTACATATAAAAGGATTTGGGGTAAACAGGTTCATCTGCATTAAATACGATAGTCGATACGCTTGCATCATCATTCGCCAATTTCCTTATCCCACATATACCAGTACGCGGCCATTTCCAAAGGGTCCTTCCAATAATCCCCATTACGATCTATGTGTCTCGCCCGATGGCACTTTGAGCAGAGTCTTATTGCTCCCTTGTTTTCGCTATACTTGCCTTGATTTGGTTCGCAGTAGTGAACTTCTAATAAGGTCTTTTCGCCACAATCGACGCACAAACCCCTAATATGTTCCTTTGATTGCATTTCCTAATCATCCCCCGCCGGCGAAAAGACCAACGATAAGACTACCCAACGCGATCAATGCGAAATATTCCCAGCCCATTCTACTCTCCCAGTGTTTGGGGTTGCGGATTTCCTTCCAGATTTTCTTGATCATGTGTCAATGCCCTCAGACGTTTGTTTTCTTCGCGCAGAACTTTATTTTCTTGGCATACTGCCTCGTTCCTCTGTTCCCCCCGCATCCGGTACGCCTTGCCTTTGCAGGACTTACCACAATAACGCTTGCCATTGGCACCTTTTAAGGAAGAAGCCATTCTTTTGCCGCAGTGACCACAAGTGGTGTATGGGTAGAAACTGAGAAGAATACTGTAACTGTTGCCTTTCTTCCCAAAGTCTTTTCGCTTCCCAACTCGAACACTAACCCCACACTCTTCCTCAAGTCTCTTGGAATAATCCTTGACCGCTCTTTTAATATTCCTAACCGCCTCGAGGTTAATCTCCGTGAGATGTGTGCTCATGCGGCGTAAGCTCCACGCTTCATCGCTGCGTCCCAGATGGCCTGGGCTTTCGTATCATCTGTGCGGATAAAAAAGCCGCAGGGATCACTTCTGAATTTACCCCACTCCTCATTAGATAAGACGTCCTGGATATGTACATAATCGACGTTGTACATCACACGCACAAGATTGTGGAAATTAGCAAAGTTCAGTTCTATTTTCATTCTACAAACCTCTTTGATTGGTCATTTGAAAGGCCATTCTTGGGCGTAGGATTCCTCTACCTCGCCCTGGCTGTCGCACATGCCACATTGGTCCACAACAGGACCTTCTACTTCTGGATCACCATCTATAATGTATCCATTCCCACTACACGCGGGACATGTGACAAGATTCTCTTGGTTATTGGTCATTTCACTTCCTCCCTTTCTAATGGTAGAATACTAAAGATAAGAAAGTTGGTCAAGCTATCATATCCCACGTAGGAGGGGATCATGCCGCCTAAAAAACAACACTGGCTCTACAATAATCCAGAAGAACTCCAGTTGGCTGTCCAAAAATGGGACGCCAAGTTCGCAGAACGGATAAAAGATAGTAAATTCGAGAGCTATGACATTCGTTCCATATATAGGGGCAAATTTAAAAAAGAGAATGAAAAATAAAAAAATAGAGGAAAAAAAGTGTCTCAAGTGCCACGTACACCGAAAAGTGTACCAAAAACACCGGAATACAGCCAAATAACCTCGTGGCACTATTTATGATTCTCGTGGCACCTCGTGTCAAAAAGCTCTGTTTCGTGGCACTCTTACTCTAACCGTGAGGCATTTCGATATTGAAAAACCAAATTGTATTTTTGAAAAGGCCTGTATATAGGAGTAACTATGAAACGTCGGATCGATAGAAGAGCGGAAGAGATTGAAGAATCTCATGGCCGGAAACTGACTAACCGACAGAAAGAGTTCGCTCGTCATTACGTGGATGGCACTAACTCTAATGCTGAGTGCGCAAGGTTGGCCGGCTATTCTGATACTAATGGGGTAGCCAAAATACAGGCTTATAAACTTTTGGACTCCCAGTTGTTTCCTCATGTATCGGAATTTATAGAAGAGCTCCGGGAAGACAGGGAGCGTAAATATGGCGTCACCCTGATGGGCCAGTTGAAGAGGTTAAGAGATTTATCTGTGGGGGCTGAAGAAAAGGGGCACTTTTCTGCGGCGATTAATGCAGAGAAAACGCGATCTGCTCTAGGTGGACTTACTGTTGATAGGCGCGAGACTAATCACTTCCATGCTATTGAGAATATGAGCCGCGAAGAGATTGAAAGTCGTTTATCGGAGCTTCGTAAATCACACCCAACCGCATTTATTGATGCAGATTATAAGGTGATTAATGGCACAGAAACCGGAGACTCTTCTGTGGAACAGAGTGAGGGAAAAGATACCCCCGCATTGGAGCACCACACGGATTGAAAACCGCTATGGCGGCGGCGTTCCAGACGTTCACGTGTGCGCGGAGGGGTCAGCCTTCTGGATCGAACTCAAAATTACAAAAACTCACCGGATAAATATATCAGCAAACCAGGTTGCGTGGAATTATGCCAATTACAAAGCTGGCGGCGTAAGTTTCTTCTTAGTCCACCCCCTCTCTTCCCCCCACCTATATTTGTTTGGGGGGGACCAAGGTCGGGGGTTAGTTAAACACGGTTTGCGAACTGGGAGTTCGGGTTCGGGGTCGGGAGAAACCGGAACCATGGTCCATTGTCTTTGGTCGGGGGAGTTCGGGTCGGGGCTCATGGACCGAATGCTCGAGATCAGTCGGGTCGGGGTCGGGGCCTTCGAGGTCGGGTCGGGTGATGATGGCGAACCCGGTCGGGGATCGGTGACATGGCCGGGGCCTGGAGTGTAGGGAAAAAGTGATCCCCAGCCCCCGCTGCACGCGGGACTGGGGATCGTGGGTGGCAGAGGAGGTTTAACTGCCACCCGCCGGCGCCTTTGGTAGTAGTCAACAACCCGGCGCCGGAAGCTGTCGAGTGTACTATAAACCGAGTCTACGTTTAGCGGGTCCGTGACTAATGAATCCGACGATAACTTTCCGATTTTGTTTTTGACACAACCCGCAGTCCTTGCAGCTTGTGTCCTTGTATTGAGCGGGACAAACTCGAACGGCGTTACCTTGTGGCGTATTCGTTTTAGTCCCGTCAAAATCATGCGGCAGCGTAACACATACTGGGCCGACGTCATAACTGGCCAGTTTGTCCGCGTGGTCTAGATTGTCCGCGGACAGGTTAACCGTGAACCCGTTGTCGTTTGCCCACCTAATCTGTGCGCGTTGTTTGGCGTAACTGTGCTTGTGCGAATAAGTAAATCCGCGTTTGCCACGATTAGCTTTTACTAGCTGGCGCAATTTTGGCTTGTCTATCAATTCGCCATCGCCAGGTAAATCGCCAGCTTGGTTATGCCGCCACAAATCATTAACTGGCAGCGTGGCTATCTGTCCCATTACATGGGTCCAGTTATCCTCGAAGTCGTTTACTTCATGCCAGCGTTGCGCGGTCGGTCCATAATTCGCGTAGCATGGGCCGAGCTTTTTCACTCCGTCCACAACGACAAACTTTAGCGGACAACTAGGCGGGCAACTTTTCTCCTCCGTAGTCGTGACCGCTATCGGTCCCGTCTTAATGTTACGGGATTTTCTCACGAAACGTATTTTCATGATTTCCTCCGTGGTTATTGACTATCCCCACAGTGCCATAATTTACGATGTGCGTCAAACAAAAAGAACCCGACCGGGTCGGGGTCGGGTCCAGTTAAGGGAGGAGCTCGCAGCTTAGTCGGGCCGGCGTTCGGTGTCAATTCGGGTCAATCGCCGGCGGAGCTGGGCCTGGACCTGGCGCCAGTATCGGTCGGGCCAGGTCGGGGTCGGGGGTCGGGTCGGGATCCGGCAGCGGATCGCTGACCAGGGGCGGTCCAGGAGAAGCTGGCTAACATTACCTAGCCGGCGTCCGGCGGTCTCGAGTTCGCGGTCATATATCCTGGGGTTCATCGAGCCCCCCTAAACCGTTGTTTAAAAATGTCCGGGTGGCGAGTCTGCTCTAAACACCGTTTATATAAATGTCCGTCCTTGTCGAGTCTATCCACTGGGATATCCCTCGTTTCGCCTGCCCCATTAGTAAGGCGCACCAATGTAATAATCATTTCACCAGACGGTGAAACCGGCCCCGCTCTAGCTTTGCCCTTGTCAAAAATATCAGGCCAATGTTGCATTAACTCTTGTGACTTTTTTAAGTTCCGTTGTTCAACGGCCAACTGGTCTAGTCTTCTTTGTAATGAATCAAACATTCAAAAATTAAGGGCGGGGGGATCGCCCCCGCCTTCCTCCCTTATAAAAAAGTTCCGCACTCTGCACAGACACCGCGACCAGTGTCGGTGTGGCCGTTGCGGCTACACTCGCTTATTTGAAGTTCAGTCAATTCAGTTAAGGATTCACGGCGGTCCACATACTCTTTGATCTCGTCTATTTCGTAGTCGTGCCTCTCGTCCGTGGGACCATCTGCGACTACCTTTTTCAGATAGTCCAAGTCCAGATCGTGACCGACTACACAGACAACATTTTCCGCTGAGTTCTCCACTAGGATTTCCAGAGCGTCGATACAAGTCTCAAGTGCTTTTGTTGAGATTTTCATCATGTTACGACTCCTCTTCATCATCTGGATTAGGGGACAAAGTAATATTTTCGACAACGTCATAGATTGCTAGGTTCCAAGCGTCGTCTGATTCCGCTTCTATTTCAAACTCAAGCGCGGGGACTGTCACTTTATATTTTGGCATTATTTAAACCTCACTAAGTTGTTGACTAAGACCCACGGTATCTCATATCATGGTGACAGTCAACAACCAATAGGAGATGGCCGATGGCCAAAAGTTCAGGCGAAATATTATCAGA
>Ga0208450_1001016_pt1 | contig 13796 bp, 12 predicted proteins | sample MalvireepMed_908_FD_184249 | JGI IMG/M metagenome (GOLD analysis project Ga0208450, IMG submission 184249) | Marine viral communities from the Global Malaspina Expedition - Malaspina viral metaG DeepMed_908 (SPAdes) (version 2) | ecosystem: Environmental > Aquatic > Marine > Oceanic | place... | reverse complement strand
GCCTGGATCGGGCCCAAGCCCGAACATATCCGCACGATGGGCGACAAGGTTGCCGCCAAGCGGACCGCGGGCGCGCTGGGCCTGCCGCTCGTTCCCGGGAGCGATGGCGCGGTCAGCGAGATCGGCGAAGCCCGCGCGATCGCCGCCGAAATCGGCTACCCCGTCATCATCAAGGCTGCCAGCGGCGGCGGCGGGCGCGGGATGAAGGTCTGCGAAAGCGAAGACCAGCTCGAAACGCTGATGCAGCAAGCCGGCAACGAGGCGAAAGCAGCTTTCGGCGATGCCACCGTCTATATCGAGAAATACCTCGGCAACCCGCGCCATATCGAGTTCCAGGTATTCGGCGATGGCAAGGGCAACGCCATCCACCTGGGCGAACGCGACTGTTCGCTCCAGCGGCGCCACCAGAAGGTGCTCGAGGAGGCCCCCTCCCCCGTGCTGGGCGAGGAAGACCGCATGCGGATGGGCGAGGTCTGCTCGAAGGCGATGCGCGACATGGGCTATCGCGGTGCCGGCACGATCGAATTCCTGTGGGAAAACGGCGAGTTCTATTTCATCGAGATGAACACCCGCCTGCAGGTCGAACACCCGGTCACCGAAATGATTACCGGGATCGACCTGGTCCGCGAACAGATCCGTATCGCAGCGGGCAAGCCGCTGTCGGTCACGCAGGACGAAGTCGAGTTCAAGGGCCACGCGATCGAATGCCGGATCAACGCCGAAGACCCGTTCGATTTCACGCCCAGCCCCGGCAAGATCACCTATTACCACGCGGCCGGCGGGATGCATGTCCGGGTCGATAGCGGGCTGTACGCCGGCTATTCGATCCCTCCCTATTACGACAGCATGATCGCCAAGCTGATCGTCTACGGCCGCGACCGCGAACGCTGCATGATGCGGCTCAAGCGCGCGCTCGAGGAAATGGTGGTCGAAGGCGTGAAGACGAGCATTCCGCTGCACCAGGAACTGCTCCAGCAGGACGATGTGAAGAGCGGCAACTACTCGATCAAATGGCTCGAGGAATGGCTCAAGACGCGCGACGCCTAACAGAAGTTCGGCCAGTTCCGGTATAATCGGCAGGTTCGCGACTGCTCGGTGGGTTCAGCGCCTAGGTTTCATCCCGCATGGCCGCAAATCGGGTGACCAGCGCCCGTACCTCATCGTGATCGCACGGGGTGATCCGAAACCGCTTCCCGGCCACCGTGCGGATATACAGTTGCATCGCACCGAACCGCGATTCCGCACGGACGTGGCGAACTTCGTCCCAGCCCAGCGGATCTTTCCTGATAGAGGGGTGAAACCGCAATCCCTCGTCATCGGCCAGCACCGCGGTTTCATCGATCCATCGACGGGCCATCTGACCGAGGTTGTAGGTGACCGCCGCGGCGAAGAGCACCAGCGGTATGCTGATGCCCTGCCAACGCAATTGGGCGAGATACGCAATCAGCTCGCTGCCCCGGGCCGAGGACGGTTCCACTTCGATTGCCGGGATCAGCGCGATCAGCGCCACGGAGATCGCGCCTACAGCCCCCGCCAGCATCACCATGGCCAGGCATCCGCCGGAGAACCGAACTCTGGTTGGTGGCACGCAGCGACGTCCGTCAGTTGAATTTGAAACCCGCCGCCTCGGCCTCGGCGATCACCTCGGCGCCGGTCTGGCGGGGGTGGTCGCCTTCGATGCGGCACCAGTCGGCGCGTTCGTCGACGAAAATTTCCTTCTCGATCGCATGTTTGGCAGCGGCATCGAACAGGCCCGCGGAGAAGCTGCGGCCCCCCGTAGGCAGGAAGCGGAACCACAGATTGCTGCCGCAATGAGCGCAGAAAGCGCGTTCGGCCCATTCGCTCGAGCGGTAGATGGTGGCACTGTCCTCGCCCGAGATGCGGACGGATTCGCCGGTCTGCGCGCTGTAGAACGAACCCGCCCAGCGGCGGCACATGTTACACTGGCAGATCTCGATATGCTGCGCCGGATTGTCGAGCGCGATGGTGACCGCGCCGCACAGGCAATGGCCCTCGATCAGCGCAGCACCGCTCACAGCGGGACGCCGGGCTCGAGCTTGCTGGTGCGGATGGTGAGCGAGGTTTTCACGCTTTCGACATTGGGTGCCGGGGTCAGCTTGCTGGTCAGAAACTCCTGGAAGCTCTGCAGATCTTCGCTGACGATCTTGATGATGAAGTCGATTTCACCGTTGAGCATGTGCACTTCGCGCACTTCGGGCAGGTCGCGCATCGCCACTTCGAATTCGCGCAGCGCGTCTTCGGCCTGGCTCTTGAGGCTGACCATCGCGAAGACGGTGATCGAAAAGCCCAGCTTGGACGGATCGAGCTCGGCATGGTAGCCGCGGATCACGCCCACTTCTTCCAGCGCGCGGACACGCCGCAGGCATGGCGGGGCCGTCAACCCGACCCGGTGTGCCAGTTCGACATTGGTGATTCGTCCTTCGGACTGGAGTTCCCCCAGCAGCCGCCGGTCGATATCGTCGAGATTGGCCATACTCATTGCCCCTGCTACCCTTACGCCGCGATGTGGCATCGCGAAACTTCCACGAAATGTTAACAACGCGACACAGGCGTCTTGGCTAACATTATTAGTCTTGCCAGCAATTGTCCCGCTTTGCAACGCGCTGGCAACTTTCCGTTCATCGTAAGTTTTACAGCGGTAGAAACCCTGGCCTGCGATGGGGTAACTGTCGCAAACCCTCGCCACCCCCGGAGAATCCATGCATTTCGACGATCGCCTTGCCACTGTGCTGCGCCACCGCGCCGCCGGCGAGCGCGCGGCGAAGACGCAGTTCCGGCAGTTGCTCGATCTGCTGGGTGAACGGCCGCAGCGTGGCGGCGACTCCGCGCTCAAGGCGGCGGCCTATCTCCGGCTAATCGCGTTGGCCGACATGATCCCGACTGCCGAACGCGCCGCGATCGTGGGCGAAAACGGCTGGCGGTTCCGCAATCCCGAACTGGTCCGCTGGTTCGGCGAGGCGCATCCCGCGATCGCCGCGGCGGCTTTGCAGCGCGCCGATCTCACGGGCGAAGAATGGGCCGGGATCATTCCCACGCTGCCGATCCGGACGCGCGGCTTCCTGCGGCATCGCCGCGACCTGCCATCGGCTGCCGTGCGCGTGCTCGACCGGCTGGGTGTATCCGACCGCGCGCTGCCGATGCCGAAGACCGTGGCTGCGAAAGAGCCCGCAGCACTGCCCGCGGAAGCCGAGGGGCCCGCGGACACCGGCGCTGGCATGCATGGTCCCGCGCCCTTCACGCTGCGTACGGCGCAGGCGCAGGCGCCGGACCCCGCGCCGCCCCCGACCGAAGCGGCCGAGCCCACCAGGCCCGTCGAACCCGAAGGGCCGCCGGTCGCCTCCGAACTTGCCGAGCCTGTCGGTCCTGTCGATCCCGTGCCTGCTCCCGCCGCGCAGGATCCCGACAAGTCCGACGGTATCCGCGCGCTGGTCGAACGGATCGAAACCTTCCGCAAGGCGCGTGCGCCGCGCGCCGCCCCAGGCGATGCGCCGACCCTGCCGATGGCCGAGCTCGAGCAGCCGGTTGCCCGCAGACCGATCGATTCCTTCAATTTCGGCACCAATTCCGAAGGCCGGATCGACTGGGCCGAACCCGCGATTGCGCCGCTGGTTGTCGGGATCGACCTGTCGCAGCGCCGCGCCCATGCGCCGCTGGGCGGCGATTTCGCCGCCGGTTTCGCCAATCGCCAGCCGTTGCGCGACATGCCGATCACGCTGCGCGGGGCCGAGGCGATCGAGGGAGACTGGATCGTCGATGCCGCGCCGCGCTTCACCCGCGGCGACGGGCGCTTCCATGGCTATGTCGGTCGCTTCCGCCGCGCGATTGCGGCGGTCGACGACCGCACCCAGCGCGGTGCCGACCGACTGCGCCAGCTGCTCCACGAACTGCGCACGCCGGTCAATGCGATGCAGGGCTATGCCGAAGTCATCCAGCAGCAGGTGTTCGGCCCGACCCCGCATGAGTACCGTGCGCTGGCCGCCTCGATCGCGGGCGACTCGGCGCGCATCCTCGCGGGTTTCGACGAGCTCGATCGGTTGGCGCGGCTCGAGACCGGCGCGCTCGATCTCGAGGCGGGCGAAGGCGATTTCGCCGCCATCGTCCGTGCCCAGGTCGACCAGTTGCAGAGCGTCCTCAGCCCGCGCGTGGCGCGCTTCGAAGCAGAGCTTGCCGCCGATACCGCACCATTGGCGCTGGCCCGCGAGGAAGCCGAAATGCTCGGCTGGCGCGTGCTGGCAACAATGGCCGGCGCAACCGCTGCGGGCGAACATGTCGCGCTGGCGATGGTGCAGGATGGCGAACAGGTCGCGCTGCGGATCGCCTTGCCCGCCAAGCTGGCCAAGGCCGAGGATATCTTCTCTTCCGATGTCCGCGCAGGCGGCAGCACGCTGAGTTCGGGCATATTCGGCGCCGGTTTCTCGCTCCGCCTCGCCCGCGCCGAAACACGCGCCGCGGGCGGCGAACTGGCGCGCGAGGGCGATGCGCTGGTCCTCAGCCTGCCGCTCTTGACCGCTGCCGAGCCGCTGCCTAGCCCTGTCGATGCGCCCGATCGCGCCGCCGGCTAGGACACGCCCACCATCGCACATGCCAACCTCCTCGACCCGCCCGTACCCTCGCAGCAGGTCCGGTTTACCGAAGGGTTCGGTCAGCGGTCGCTGCTGACGGTCGACACCGAGGAGGAATTCGACTGGAATGCCCCTTTCCGTGCCGATGGCTACGGGCTGAGCCACGTCCGCGCGATCTCGGGTTTCCAGGAATTCTGCGAGGGGATCGGCGTGGTGCCGGTCTATCTGGTCGATTGGCCCATCGCCACCGACCCGCTCGCGCGCGAGATCATCGGCGATGCGGTCCGCGCGGGCACGGCCGAGGTGGGCGTGCAATTGCACCCGTGGGTCAATCCGCCGCATACCGAACAGGTCAACGCGCATCACAGCTATGCCGGCAACCTTCCGGTCGAACTGGAAGAGGCCAAGTTCCGCAAGCTGCGCGATACGATCGAGGAAGGCTTCGGCACGCTGCCGCGGATCTACCGCGCGGGCCGCTACGGGCTGGGCCCGCAAACCGCCAAGTTGCTCAGCGAAACCGGGATCGCGATCGATAGCTCGGTGCGCGCGCGTTACGACTATTCGGCGACGCAGGGGCCCGATTATGCCCGCCACCCGGTCACGCCCTACTGGACCGATCCCGACCACAAGCTGATCGAACTTCCGCTGACCACGGTGTTCTGGGGCCTGCTGCGCCAGCAGGGCGGCCACGTTTTCCCGCTCACGACGAGGTTCCCCCGGCTCGGCGGGGCGCTGTCCCGCCTCGGCCTGCTCGAGCGGATCGGCCTGACCCCCGAAGGCGTGAGCATGGACGAAGCGCTGCGCGCGATCGACATCGCCATCGACGACCAGCTGCCCGTGCTGGTGCTGAGCTTCCACAGCCCGTCGCTCGCCGCGGGTCACACCCCCTATGTCCGCACCGAGGCCGACCTCGATGCCCTCTACGACTGGTTTCGCGGGGTCTATGCCTATCTCCACACGCGCGGCGTGCGACCGACCACGGTCGAAGAAATCATGGCATCGGTCGACGCCTAGCGCTTGCCAGCCCAACGCCGCGCGGCTAGGCGCGCTGTTCCGCACGACGTGGCTGGGGGCCTGTAGCTCAGTTGGTTAGAGCTGGCCGCTCATAACGGCTAGGTCGCGGGTTCGAGTCCTGCCGGGCCCACCAAGCTCGGCGTCTTGCGGGAAAACCGGTCGGGGAGTGGCGCAGCCTGGTAGCGCACTTGTTTTGGGTACAAGGGGTCGCTGGTTCGAATCCAGTCTCCCCGACCAGTTTTTCATCGCCAGACGGCCCGGTGGCCGCTTCGGCTGGCCGAACGACCCGGCCTCGCGTGTGAGGAGCAAGGCCTGATACCCTCCGCACCATCGGCTGTCGATCCGCGGCTCATCTGGGCCATCGCGCTGCCTGCGATGGTGACCAATGTCGCCACGGCGCTGATCGGCGTGGGTGACATGTGGATCGTCGGGCAATTGGGCGATGCCCCGACTCAGGGCGCAGTCGATATCGGTGCCAAGCTGTTCGCCGCTCTATTCACCGTCATGAACTTCCTCAAGACCGGCACCACCGGCCTCGTCGCGCAGGCGGGCACGCGCGTGGGCCAGCACGCGCAAGCGCAGGTGCTGGTCAAGGGCGTGGTGGTCGGCCTCGCGATCGCGGCCATGCTGCTGCTGGCCAAGCCGGTCCTGCTGCCGCTGATGCTCGATGCGCTGGGCGCCGAAGCGCGTGTCCGCACGGCAGCCGTCGTCTATGCGGACATCCGCTACTGGAGCGCGCCGGCAGTGCTGGTGAATTTCGCGCTGATCGGCTTCCTCGTCGGGCGGCGGCGGATGCGCGAAGTGCTGGCGATCGAGATCTTCTACAATCTGCTCAACATCGCGCTGGGCCTGTGGCTGGCGCTGGGGCTGGACTGGGGCATCGCCGGCATCGGCTGGTCGAGCTTCATTGCCGAATTCGCCAAGCTGGCGGCGACCGGCGCGCTGATCTGGTATCTGGCGGGGAATGATCTGCGGGCCGCGCTGGCAGACCGCGCGAACATGTCCCTGCGCGCGCTCAAGCCGTTCCTGGCAATCAACCGCGACCTCTTCCTGCGAACGGTGGTGCTGATGGTGGCGATCGCGATGCTGACCCGGCTTGGGGCGGAACGCGGCGCGGTGACGCTGGCGGCCAACGGCATCGTCTACCAATTGTTCGTGCTCGCCGCACTGCTGCTCGACGGGTTCGAGAACGCCGCCCAGGTACTCAATGGCGAGCGGGCGGGCGATGGCGACCGCGCCGGGTTTACCGCGCTGGTCCGGGCGATCCTGTGGCGCTGTCTCGGCGTGGCGATCCTGCTGTCGGCGGCCTTCGCCTGGGCGGGCGGGATGATCACCGACAGTTTCGCGGCGACGCCCGCAGTCGCCGCCGAAGCGCGCACGCTGTGGCCGTGGATCGTGGCGATCCCGCTGGCGGGATTTGCCGGGTTCGTGCTCGACGGAGTGTTCGTGGGTGCCAGCTGGACGCGCCCACTGCTGCTGTCGATGGCGAGTGCCGCGCTGGGCTATGGCGTCATGCTGTGGCTGACATGGCCGCTGGGCAATCACGGGCTGTGGGCCAGCTTCATCGGCTTCTTGGTGCTGCGCGCCGGATTGCAGCTGGCGCTGATGCCGCGGTTGCTGCGCCGCGAAATGGCCTAGACGCGGGCGCGGCGCATGTCGGGGCCCTGCCGATGCGGTCCCATGGCAAGCAGCATCCCCTCATCCTGCGACACGATGCGGTTGCGGCCCGCCTGTTTCGCCCGATAGAGCGCCGCATCGGCGCGCGCGAACAGCCGGCCGTAACCTTCGTCGGGTTCCCACTGCGCAATGCCGAAACTGGCGGTCAGGCGGACACCGTCGGAAATGCCCTCGATCTGCATGTGTTCGAAGCGGGTCCGGATCCGCTCGGCGAGCTTGCGCGTCGGCCCGGCGGGGCAGTCCCACACGAACAGGCAGAATTCCTCGCCGCCGACCCGTCCGGCAATATCGGTCGACCGGATCGCCGAACGCAGCAAGTCACCGAAACCGGCAATCGCACTGTCACCGACCTGGTGCCCCCAGATATCGTTGACCCGCTTGAAGTGATCGATATCGGCTACGATCACGCTGATCGGGACATCCTCCTCCCGCGCGCGCTGCAGCATGGCGATCGCCTGCGTTTCGAAGGGACCGCGCACTTTCAGACCCGTCAGCGTATCGCGCTCCGCATCGTCGCGCACCGCCTTGGTCTGATCGGTCAGCGCGGCCCCCAGCAGGATCAGGGCCATCAGGACCGCAGCCAGCGCGAGCCAGACGACCATCACGGCGTAGAACGGGGTCTCGCGGTATTCCACGGCGGTCATCTCGCCCTGGACCATGATCGCGACCAGCGGGCGGACGAAGAACTGGAAGGCGCCCATCGCGAGCAGGAAGAGGATCGCCTTGTCGAGCAGTTCACTGCCCGCCTTGCGGGCGATCGCCTGTGTTCCCAGCGCAAGGATCAGCCCATAGCTGGCGTTCGCGGCGTAGAGCCGCGCGTTGTAATCCGCCCCGAAGCTCGCCCCCACCATCATGACGAGGCCGAGCCCCGCGATAAACGCGTAGAGGCGGTGCGGGATCGGCTGGCCGTAGCGCGTGCCGATACCCCAGACCATGGCGATGGTGCCCAGGGAATAGAACAGGTGCATCGCCACGACCGCCGGGATGCCGTTGGGATCGGGCGTGAGGTGGAAGATGAAAAAACCGGCCGCGCTTGCGAAATAGCTTACGGATATGATCGCGATCCACCTGGCGCCGGGTTCGCGGCGCCACAATATCAGGAAGGCGATACCGAACACCATGTTGAGCATAGGGTTCGCCAACGCGAGAATATTCTCCGACATGCTACACCTCGACCCTTCACCCCGTGCTTAGGTGATAACAGTTAAAGGTGGTTAAAGAATACCGCTTTTACTGGTGGATACCGCGTATGACGCCAGCGATGACATGGACCGACCGCGCCGGAAACTGCGGTCAGGCGTTGGCTTCGTGCCGCTTGTCGGCCAGTTCGGCAATGGAAGTCACGACCCCGCGCTTCTTGCCCTCGCCGTCGCGCACGATGCAGTTGCGACCATTTTCCTTGGCCGCATAGAGCGCCCCATCGGTGCGTGCGAACAGCTTGCCATAGCCTTCGCCCTCGCCGCGTCCGGCAACGCCGAAACTGGCGGTCAGGCGCTGGTCGCCGGGCAGTCCTTCGATCTGCGCCTGCGCGAACTTGCGGCGAATGCGTTCGGCAAGCGAGACCGCAGCCTGTTCATCGCAGTTCCACGCGAGGATGCAGAATTCCTCGCCGCCGATGCGCCCGGCAATATCGGTTTCGCGAATGGTCCCGCGAACGATCTCGCCGAACTGGGCGATCGCCTTGTCGCCGGCCTGGTGCCCCCAGACGTCGTTGACCGCCTTGAAGTGGTCGATATCGGCAACCACCAGCGACACGGGCGCGCATTCCTGATTTGCCCGCTCGAGCAGCGTGACCACGCCCTGTTCGAAGGCCCGGCGCGTGCGCAGCTTGGTCAGGCCGTCCAGATCGGCCTGTTCGCGTACGGCCTTGATCTGGTCGTAGAGGCAGGCGCCGACCAGGACCATCGCGCTCATCAGCGCGATCAGCGCAAGCGACAGATTGAGGACCGAGTAATAGACCGACTGCCGGTAGACGCTGGCCGGGATCGACTGTTCGATCAGCAGCGTCAGGACCGGGCGGATCATGAATTGCGCGGCCAGAACCGAGTGCGCGGCAATGATCAACTTGTCGATCGCTTCGTGCCGCGGACCGCCCAGCAGCGACATCAGGCACACGAGATACATCGCGCCATAGCCGACGTTGACGATGATCAGCCGAGAGGAAATATCCGGGCTGGTCAGCACCGCTACCGCCAGCGTGGCCGCCGACAGGCCGTAGATGACCAGCAGCACCCCGAGATAGGGCGGCTGTCCGGCGCGCTTGGTCAGCGCCCAGATCGCGGTCGCCGTGCTGAGCGAATAGAAGAACTGGGTGATGTGGAAGACGTAGGGGGAGCCCGTGTCGAACAGGTGGGTCGTCCCGAAACCGATCGCGAACAACAGATAGGCCGACGCGAAGCCGAGCACGTAATTGCCCATCTTCCCGCGCCACCACATGATGAGGAAGACCGCGAAGAACACGATCGACATCGTCGGGGTGATCATGCCCATAATCTGTTCGCGCATGGACTGTCCCTACCCTTCCTGCCGGCATTTTAGGGGCGCCCTGTTAATAGAACGTATAAGGGAATACCCCAATCGGCGCTCCCATCGTGTTTCGCGGTTGAAAAGTCCAGCCGCCAATTGACCGGGGCTGCGCCAACCAGCGCGGTCCGCCCGCACCCGCCCCATATGGCATTCCCCATGCTTGCCCCGTGGCGCCGGTGCGACTATCTGCGCGGCAAAGCTTGCGGGCCGCCCGTGCCCGTCATCCCAAACCGATCCGAAGGACCCCGCCCATGGCCGCCCAGTACGCATTCGTCATGAAGGACATGACCAAGACCTTCCCCGGCGCTTCCAAGCCGGTGCTCAGCAACATCAGCCTGCAGTTCTACCAGGGCGCGAAAATCGGCATCGTCGGCCCCAACGGGGCGGGCAAGTCGACGCTGATCAAGATCATGGCGGGGATCGACACCGATTTCACCGGCGAGGCATGGCCGGGCGAGAACATCACCGTCGGCTATCTCGAACAGGAGCCCGAGCTCGACGAGAGCAAGACCGTGCTCGAAAACGTGAAGGACGGCGCACGCGAGATCGCCGACAAGGTCGATCGCTTCAACGCCATCAGCGCGGAAATGGGCGATCCGCAGGACGACACCGATTTCGATGCCCTGATGGAAGAGATGGGCACGCTGCAGGAACAGATCGACGCGGTCGACGGCTGGACGCTCGACAACCAGCTCGAAGTCGCGATGGAAGCGCTGCGCTGCCCGCCGGGCGACTGGGCGGTGACCGACCTGTCGGGCGGTGAAAAGCGCCGCGTGGCGCTGACCCGCCTGCTGATCCAGAAGCCGTCGATCCTGCTGCTCGACGAACCGACCAACCACCTCGACGCGGAAAGCGTCCAGTGGCTGGAAAACCACCTCAAGGAATATGCGGGCGCGGTGCTGATGATCACCCACGATCGCTACTTCCTCGACAATGTAGTGGAATGGATCCTCGAGCTCGATCGCGGCTCGTACTATCCCTACGAAGGCAATTACTCGACCTATCTCGAGAAGAAGGCCAAGCGCCTCGAGCAGGAAAGCCGCGAGGAAAGCGGGCGCTCCAAGGCGCTGTCGCGCGAACTCGAATGGATCCGGCAGACGCCCAGCGCGCGCCAGACCAAGTCGAAGGCGCGTATCCGCAAGTTCGAGGAACTGCAGGAAGGCCAGAAGGACCGCAAGCCGGGCAAGGCGCAGATCGTCATCCAGGTCCCCGAACGGCTCGGCGGCAAGGTGATCGAGGCCAAGAACATTTCCAAGGCTTATGGCGACAAGCTGCTCTTCGAAAACCTGTCCTTCATGCTGCCCCCGGGCGGCATCGTCGGCGTGATCGGCCCCAACGGCGCGGGCAAGTCGACGCTGTTCAAGATCCTCACCGGCAAGGAAGAACCCGACAGCGGCACGGTGGAAATCGGTTCGACCGTCCATCTCGGCTATGTCGACCAGAGCCGCGACCATCTCAATCCGAAGAACAACGTCTGGGAGGAAATCTCCGACGGGCTGGATTACATGAAGGTCAACGGCCACGACACCAGCACGCGCGCCTATGTCGGCGCATTCAACTTCAAGGGGGCCGACCAGCAGAAGAACGTCGGCAAGCTGTCGGGCGGTGAACGCAACCGCGTCCACATGGCCAAGATGCTCAAGGAGGGCGGCAACGTCCTGCTGCTCGACGAACCGACCAACGACTTGGATGTCGAAACGCTTGCCGCGCTCGAGGAAGCGATCGAGAATTTCGCCGGCTGTGCGGTGGTCATCAGCCATGACCGCTTCTTCCTCGACCGGCTGGCGACGCATATCCTCGCATTCGAGGGCGACAGCCATGTCGAATGGTTCGAAGGCAATTTCGAAGCCTATGAAGAAGACAAGCGCCGCCGCCTCGGCGACGCGGCGGATCGTCCCACGCGCCTGGCGTACAAGAAGCTGACCCGGTAACCACCGGCCCCGGCCATCCCGGGCTGCGGCGCGCAGGTGCTCCGCAGCCCGGTCGGACCTTTCGGCATCGCGCGCACGGCTGCGCGCCAGGTTTGCGCTGTCCCGTGGGCGCTCCGGGCCGACTGCGTTTGACTAGTGCAGGCCGAGTTGCGACAATCGCGGGCAAGGCGCCCTGCAATGGGCGCGTCCCCGCGCGGCGCATCGCCGCCGCCACACCAAATCTCGAAAAGGACAGTCATGACAACTCCCAACAACGGCGACACCGTATCGATCGACTACGTGCTGCGCAGAGGCGACGGCGAAGTCGTCGGCACGACCGAGGAAATGGGTCCGCAGGACATCGAACTGGGCAGCGGGCAGATCTTCCCGCAGATCGAACAGGCGCTGACCGGCATGGAAGTGGGCGACGAAGAAACCGTCGAAATCGCTTCGGACAGCGCTTTCGGGCCCCGCCGCGACGAACTGGTGATCGACATTCCGCGTGAAAACCTGCCGCCCGAGCCCGCCCCCCAGCCGGGCATGGCCATGCAGGCCCAGTCGCCCGACGGCCAGCCGCTGACGCTCTATATCGTCGAAGTCGGCGAACAGACGGTCAAGGCCGACGGCAATCATCCGCTGGCAGGCGAAGACATCAGCTTCGCGATCACGCTGCGTGACATCAAGCAGGCGGCCTGACGATGACTTGGCGGGCGGGCGGCACGTATCGCGGATCACCCGCGGCGTGACGACCGCCCGCCGCCTCATCGCACGCGGACGCGTCCAGGGCGTGTTCTACCGCGACTGGACGGTCGAGACCGCTGCCGCGCTGGGCCTCGCCGGCTGGGTCAGGAACCTGCCCGACGGCACCGTCGAAGCGCATGTCGAAGGGCCGCAGGCCGCGGTCGACCGGATGATCGCCGCCATGCATGACGGCCCGCCGCGCGCCGCACCCGACACTGTCGATGCAGAGCAGACAAGCGCGCAGGGATACGATCGCTTCGAACGGCGCTGACAGACGCCGCTAGGGCGAGATCCACTGGCCATCGCCGGGAGTCAGCACCGCGCGCCGGTGCCCGGTATGCGCCAGGCTGAACCAGTCCGCCTGCTCCACCTGGACCAGCAGCACGGCGAAGTTTTCGCGCGCGACTTGCACTTCGTCGTCGGTCGGCTCGACGCCTTCGAAGCGCGCCGGCAATCCCGAAGTGGGATGATCCGCCGTCACGCCCGGTCCCTCCCCGAGATAGCATCTCCGCGCGAAATTGTTGCTCTGCGACCAGGCTGCATCGGCAACCAGCCCGGTCCGTTCGATGCGGCCGGTGCCGCGCAACCGCAACTGGATCTTCGCCTGCCTGTCATAGGCGAGAACCCCGATGCGAGGATCGGCTTCGATGACCGCAACCTTGGGCGACCGGGCATCGGTATGGAACCGCAGCAACCAGCTGTCCGCATCGAATGCGCGCAGTACCATCACCCGCGCATCGGCATCGGCCGTCGCCACGACGAGGCTGTGCATCGCCGATCTGCGGTCGTTGGCCCCCGCCGAAAGGCGTGCGGCGATATCGGTGCGGACTTCATCGAGCGTGTCGTACATGTCCATGGCAATGCCGGTATCGAACGATCGTGCCAAGAGTCAGTGCGTTCATGTTTTGCCAACTAAACATGAACAACAACCTGACCAACCGGTTCAGTTTCGCGTCAGGCCGTTGTGATACAAAGTGCGACATCGGTGCCGCAGGTGGTGGAGCGGCTTCAAACGCAAGCATGAGGACAAGCTCCATGAACCTGACCAAGCTGATGAAAGGCACGGCCCTGAGCGCGCTTGCCGCGGCGATGGCCATCACTGCACTGCCCGCCCCGGCGGAAGCACAATCGCGCGAACGCGGCGAACGCGGCGAACGGGCCCAACGCGACCGCGGCGATCGGAGTGAAGCGCGTCAACAGCGTGCCGCACGCGAGCGCATGCGCCAGATGGATGCCCGCGAATTCCGCAACGTGCGCAGCGAACGGCGATCGGTTCAAGTCGATCGCGGCGACAACCGCGCCGACATCCGGCGTGCACGGACGGAAAGCCGGCGCGGTTGTCGCC
>Ga0208450_1001013_pt1 | contig 13814 bp, 10 predicted proteins | sample MalvireepMed_908_FD_184249 | JGI IMG/M metagenome (GOLD analysis project Ga0208450, IMG submission 184249) | Marine viral communities from the Global Malaspina Expedition - Malaspina viral metaG DeepMed_908 (SPAdes) (version 2) | ecosystem: Environmental > Aquatic > Marine > Oceanic | place... | reverse complement strand
GCCATTCGTGCGCGAATGCGCCGGTTCGATACGTACACACTGGGGCTACGAACTGCATCGGACATCTGAAGAAGGTTCGAGATGTTCAATGGGTTCGTGCCTTCCGTGATGTCGAGGTCCGTGTCCAGCGTGTTGTCCACGAGCTTGTGGAGCCCGCTGAACTCGTTCGAGTTCGAGGAGTTGTCTCCGTACATGAGAGCATCCTGGAACGTCTCGAACAGGGCCTTGATCTTCTCGTCGTGGGTAAATCCTTCGATCCCACCCGTCTGGACATCACCCTTCACCGCGATCGCGAACCGAGCGACCTTCGCCGAGTCAACGAGTTGCGCCAAGGACGTGGTGACCTGTGTCGTACTCGGGGTCGACTCGGGCAGGACGCCGCCGATCTGTGTGAAGGTTGCCGTCTTCCAGGCGGCGAGTGAGCCGGTAGTCGACTCACGGTTTGAGATGACCGATTTGCCGGTCACGTTCTCAGCGGGAATCATTCCGAGGATCGGGTTCTCTTTAACCACGTCCTCCGCAACACCTTGGATCAAAAGATCCTCAGTCAGGGCATCAACCTGAGCCAGTGTGTAGCTCATTGTGCTTCTCCTATTAGGAGGGCACTACCGAGTAGGAGAGATTACGCTCCCACAGACCGGTACTGTTCTGAGTTATTCTGCCGCCTGGCCGCAAGACCTGCCTCGCGCTTTTCGCGAGAATTCATCTGCGGTGGCGTGGTCGAACCCGATCCGCCTCCGGGCGTATCCAAGCGCGTGTTTGGTGGGGCTCCATTGCCGTTCGGTTTCGCAGCTGCCTCGGCGGCTGCGGCCGTCATGCGTTCGAGTTGTGTGTCTGCGGCATACCGAGCGATCGCATCTTCAGATACGTCGGGAGAACCAGCGACGTAGCCGTCCAACTCTTCCTGAGGAACCAGCGGGTATTTCGCCGCCAGTCCACTGAGGAAGGTGCCGCGTCGTTCTTCCCGTGCTTCCTTGAGCAATCGCTGCGTCTCCCGTCGCTCTTCCCGCAGTTCCCTGGCCTCCTGTTCAAAGCGAAGGCGCTCATCATCGGTCGGAGGACCACCATTCTCTCGAGCGGAAAGCTGGGTTTCCAACTCTGCGGTACGAGCTTCTGAAGTTTTCAATGCCTGTTGCAGGCTCCCCTTCTCCCCGTGAACACGCGCCAGATCCGTCGCAGGAACCATCTTCACACCCTCGGGTGCTGCGGCCCCTTCGGAATCCGGCCCGGGTGCGCCCTGAGAACCCTCAGGCAGTATGCCTGTCTGTCCTTCGGTAGCGTCCGGTTGTCCGTTTTGTGTCACGAAATCCTCCCACGGGTGGTTCTCGCCCTAGAGGCCCACGGGCCTTCTTTCAACCAATAGTATCAAACCGACCTACTCGGACAGGAACAACTGCCTTCCCAGTGCCGCTGAATTGCGTCTCTGGGGTACGAGATCCCAGAAGGTCACCAGCGCCGCATCAACTCGCGGGTTGCGTCTCCTGAGGCGTTCCTGCTCTCGTGCCAGACGAGTATTGAATCGCCGTAGGGTGGACCTCCTTCGGAGTCGTGCCGCACGTCGGTTGTCACCGCGCTTCAATGCAAGCTCGATCTCACGCAGGAGCATTTCCACACGCGGGTTCCTCGCCAGGAGCGACTCTCGGAGCTGCCAGTACGGTCGTGCCGCCTCCTGCGCGATTCGGAATCCTCTGTCCTTGTTATCGCGAGACTCGATCCGTGCGCGTAGATAGTTGTACTCGGGGTCTGGCAGCGTGTCCATGTACTCCTGACGAGCAGCGAAGAAGTCAGACCAGACGATCTCCTGCGTTTCTTCGTCCACGAAGTCGGATGCACTGATGCCGTAATACCCGTCCTCCACGAACCTGAGAGGATTGTCCGGGTAGACGATCCTTCCAACCCCCGACCAGAACTCCTGACGCTTGAGGCGGCTCAGTGAGGAATTCATGGCGTCTGGGATCCATCTGCCCTCGGCATCCTGTGCCAACGGCAACGGCAACCCTCCCGGGTCTAGACCACGCAATTCTGCCTGTTCAACCGTCCCATCGAGGGCACCTCGTACACGGTCGATATACGAAGCCCACATCGTAGATCTCTGATCACGATATTCCGTACCCCTGAGAGGGTTGTCCGGGTCCAGCAACCGTTCCCAGGCGGCTGCGAGTTCCTCGTCACGTTCGGATTGAAGGTCTCTAACCGTCCTCCAATACCCTGATGTCACCCTGTATTGATCCGCCTGTAAGCGGCTAAGACCGCTTGGGATCGTCTCTCCCTGCGTGATCTCAAGCCCCGGGTACTGCTTGTAGATCGAATCGACCTCGTCGGGTGCCGGAGGAAAACTCCCGTCCTCTGGCAGCAGGAGTCTGCGGGCCTCGGCAGTCTTTCTCTCACCGCGAGTGGAGATCCTGATCGGCATTCCCATAAGACCGGAGGCGCGGGTCAGGAACCTTCTCCCAAGCGCCTTCTTCGCATAGACCGCAGCCAGGCCGTTCGGCTTGCCCTTACGGATGCTCTCGATAGCCTCTCGAGCAGCTACAGGGTCAGTCAGGACTCCAGTGGTAAGGTCGTCGCCGATAGCAAACATGATGGAGTTCTTGTCGGACTCGTTGATGAGCATGTCGCCCGCAGCGTCGGTGATCCCCTCGAAGCCGAGCGCGTTCACACCGGTCATGATCATCGCCAGCTGCGGGATGAGGTCGAGGGATATCTCCTTTGCATTCCGTGCCAGTCCACGACCACCGGTCCTTGTTACGTCAGGATCTACCCCTGCGATATCGGGAACCAATTGAGATGCCGATAGGAGTAGTTCCGTGGTCGGAAAGAAGAACCCACCCATGAAGTCCTGCATCTGTGCCATACCGGTCACGAGGTCGTTGGATTCGCGTCCGGGATTCAGCAGGTTGATGAACGGCGTCGCGATCGGAAGGATTCCACCGAACGGAGAGATACGAACCTCGGAGTCATCCGAGAGTGTCGCGACCTTCGTGGAGAAGCGGAGATGAGGCGGTTCGTCCTCGGAAGCGTCCACGAAGTGCTTCACCGTCTCCATCATCACCCTCGCCTGGTTCGGGTTCTGCACGGTCCTCGTGATCCAGTGCATCATGTAACGGGTTGCCCAGAACGGGTACGGCATCAGGTGGTTCTGTGCGTAATCTGAGTAATTACGCCATCCATAGTCAAAGAAGTCTTGCTGCGTGGTCTCACTGGCGATGCGCTGGGCCTGTGCCCGCACCTTGTTGTACCCGGCACGTATTCCAGTAGCATCGTCCGGTGTGAGCCTACCGGGAGTCACGTCAACGAGCTGCGTTCGACGCCACAACTCGTCGGCATCGGAGACCATGCGGTCGATAGCACTCAGTTCCTTATCGCGCTGCTGCTTGATGAACGCCGCGATGTCGGGTGGCTGGTCAGGATCGTAGATCTTCGGGTCCAGACCCTTTTCGTCCATGATCCTACGCAGAGTTCTGGATTCCATCCGCGCAGGCAGATTGAGCGAATCGATGCTGACACCGGATCTCTGCGATTCAGGCAGATTTTTTATCGCATTGGTCCATGCATCCTCATGTTTCTCGGCACGATCGGTGAACTCCTTGCGGATCTTGATACGCGCCTCTGTGTGCGCCTTCCGAAGGTCGAATATCTTCGTCTCTGCCTCGAGTGGGTCGACCGAGATGATGTCTCGATAGAATCGCTCGACCTGGCGTCGGTCTCTGAGCAATTGCAGTACTCGGATCTCCTTCAACTGTTCCTTCATCAGGCCGTAGGACAACATATCTGTTATCCCAGCCACTTCTGCTGAACGTGCATTAGCCTGCAAAATACGCAGGCTGTCCAACTCCAGATCTCGTGAGAAAGACAGCTTGTCAGCCCTCAGTCGGTCTGCTTCTCTCTGAAACGCATCCTTGATACGCGGTTCCTTCGCAATACGAGAACCCTCCTCGAGGTCATCGATAAGACGGTCGTATTCGATCCCTCCGGCCTCTACCGGGGACCCGAACTCGATGGTGGACTCGTCCGACACATCTCTGTAGTGCGACCGAGTCCTCTGCTTGGCCTGTGCAGCGATGATCCGCAATTCGGTTGGCCCGGGCGTCGTACTTCCCATATTGAAGACAGTGTCATCCCAGTAGGCCCGGGCAATCTCAGGTAGGTCACCGGTATTTGCCAGATCGAGCGCGGTCATGGGAGCGAACGCTTCCGGGCCAGCAGCCTCACCCGGACGCACCACGGGGGGAGCGAACGCCTCTTCCGTTTGCATGAGACGCGCAAGGCGGCTCTCCAGGTCTTCCGGTGACACGGCGCTGCCGAGGAAAGACCGGACATCGTCCGGCAGCTCGTGCATGTCGAGTTCCTTCTTCCACCCGTGCCGGAACGTCTTCATGGCGGTCAGGTTGAAGTCAGACACACGAGCGTAATCATCACCCATGGTTGCTAGTTTCATACCCCACTTGGGAATATTCCCGAGTACGGGGACACGAGCTAGGAATGGACGCCACTCTCCTCCGCGGGCTCCGGCTTCCACCGTGAACTCGCGAAGGAATCCACCCGCCTCAGATAACGTGATGTACGCTCGTCCGGTTCCCGCAGGATCGATGATCCCGAGACGTTTGGCGAAGTCAGATGACTCTCCGATTTTCCCGACACGAGCCCCGTGACGAAACGCAAGCGTCGCCATATTGGTCAGTGCGTTGTAGATCGGATACCGGAGCGTTGCGCCGAGAAGTGCCGGAGACATCTCGTTCTTGATCTTCTGCTGACCCCGCATGATGGCATTGGGTTTCCCTACCGCCTTGTCACCGAGTTCGGCGTTCACGATCTTCCTCTGGGTCACATGGAGGATGCCGAGCAGGTCATCCGGCAGGTCCTCATCGAGGAATATGTCCAGGTCCTCCCTGGTTGCGAACGCCTTCCTGAGCGCCTTGTGAGTGCGCTGTGTCTCGAAGTTGTTCCACTGGTCGCCCCACAGGGACTTGATATCGTCACCGCCCTCCCAGAAGGAGGAGATCCGGTTCCGGGCCTCGAAGAGTTGTCCACCCTTCGTGAAGTCGTTGATGGAACGGCCGGTCTTTGGGTCGATGGCCGCGAAGGTCATCCCCATGTTCTCCTGGAAGTACCGCTCCGAGACTGCCTTGCGCCCCCGGCGTGTGAGTTGGAACGGATTGAACTTGGATTGATTCCACGCGAGAGCGCGACCCGCTCTCGGTATGGCGTTCGCCATTCCTAAGGCGCGAGATGCCTTCCCGAACGGGATGAAGTTCGCAGGACTGAACAGAAGCTCCTCGAGGAACTTCTCACCCCAGAATGCATCCGGGCGGGCCATCTGGAAATCTCCGTACGCCTGCCAGATACGCAACATATCAGCACCGACGTGCCCATCAAGGTTCGGTAGTTCGACTCCGATCTTTCGCAACTCGCGCTCGATCACCGAGTTCGAGCCGGTGAATAGAAAGTCGAGGGAACTGCCGATAGCCTCTACCGCACTCACGTCGGTTCGTGTGGACGCCGAGAAGGCGGCTGAGAGGATACCGGGGATCGGCGCGTCCACGTTTCGTTGCACCCATTCGGCAACGCCGTAAAGGTTCTCACCGATACGGCCAAGGAGGGTCTGCTTCGTATCGATGGATTCCTTCATCGATTCCGGAGTGGTCAGGCCCTGGAGCGGGACCTGGTCCTGTACGGGGAGGGTAGATCGTCGTCGTGTACCGAATCGCCGGAACGCCGTTGACTGTGCGAACGGTGTCGTGAACTCGTCACCGATCGGTTGTGCGGTGAGTGGAATCTCGAACGGCCTTCTACGCGGTGGAGGCGTAGGGGGCACGAACGACGGGCCGGGCTGCGGCGGTGCCCCTGGGGCGCTGATTATGGCGCTGAGTACCTGATCAAGCCGCGTGGGCTGCTGGTTCATCTGGGAGAAAAGAAGGGTCTAGGGAAGGGACGCCAGGGCCGCCTAACATTTGGTTGGCCGGGTATGACAGGCCAACCTGGCCCGCCTCCGCGTTCCGCAGCTGCTTGTGCATCATAAGCTGCAATCGGGCCTCCGAACGGAGGAAGGTCACCACCCTCGGCCGTGTAGTCTTCGATCTGCTGCTGCTGTATAGCCTGAACCTCTGCCTGAATCTCCGGGAACGTGGGTTCACGTCCGAGTTCCTCGAGGAGGGTATCGGTGGCCTGTGAGAAGAGAGAGCCCATCGTCTGCCCGAAGAACTCCGGACTGAGCAGCGCACGTGTCCTGAGCCCCGGCGTACCTGTTCTGTACTCGTTGATCTCGAAATCTATTTCGGGATCGAACTCACTGAAGTTCACGGAGCGCAGGAACGTACTGAAACGGGGAACCCCGCCGACATCGAAGAGTTGATCATTGAACCGCAAGTAGAGAGACGAATAGATTTGCGAGGCAACCTTCTCGCGTATGGCAAATGGCAGACTGGCGACCTGCTGCCTAACAGACCGGTCGAGCGCGGCTTCCACGTTCGTATCCGCCCATACATCGACAAGGAAATCTTGGTCTATGTTTTCGATGAATGCGAGTGGGTCTGCACCGAATCGCTCGACATCGTCCGAGATGGCCATGCCTGGTCGGTCTTCAAACAAGCTGGCGAACTCGAGTGATTTCTGATACTGCTCGTACAGCACCGTACGGCCCTCTTCCGTGTTCGCCCACCCGGCGATACCGGGACGCATTTTGTCAACGTCGCTTAGGAGTTCATCGATGTGTTTGGTTAGATTGCCCTTGAAGAACGAGCTGAGGCTGTGGTCCTCCGCGTAGCGCGGTGGTACACCACCGCGCATGTCCGTGAGCATCTGAGTCGCCTCTTCCGATTCCCCCTTGATAAAGTCCTGATATCGAGTGAGGAGACCACCGGTATCCATCTCCTGTACGAGGAACGCGACGGCAGGAGATTCGGCAAGCTCAAAGGCATCTATGTCAAAATCTTTAGACAATGCCCTCGTCGCCGCATCGGTCTTTAACCAGCCGCGCACACCAAATGGTAGTTGCTCTCCGTACGAGAGCAGGAACGTATCTAGTCCACCCGCTAGATCTATCAACGCCTCGGCGCGTTTCTCGGCTTCATTCGCCCTCTCTGCAACGAGTGCCTCGAGACGTTCGGCATAAGTTGGTTGAGCCGTGCCCTCTTCATCGACAGGCTCAACCGGAACGGTAACGGCCAATACGTCTTCTAGTTCCTCATCCGGTACTGCTCCTTCCCGGGCCGCTGTGAGCCTTTGGAGCAGTGCAGCTTCTGCTTCCAGCGTTCGTTGTTCTTCTCTCTCAGCTATCGATGCAGCCTGTACCCGTGTGGGCGCTCCTTCCGCGAGTCCCGGTGCAATCTGCCCTTGAGCGAGAGCTTCCATGAACTCTTGCTCACCGAACGCTTCCACAAAATCCTGGATGGTATTGAAAACTCTGCCAAATAGTCTGGACGAGATACTCAGGAATTGTTTAACCGTGTCTTCGTCTAGCCCGCCTCCCACGTGGGGCGTAGTTACCTGTTGTCCGTCCTGTCCGTTAGCCATTACTGCCTCGGCCGCGACTCAGGCGGCGGTGTTGCCATTGCAGCCGCGAGAATATCCTCAGTACCCGGGACGCCACCGACCTGGGGCGGTATGCCGCCGGGTACTGGTTGGCCCTGTCCCTGTCCCTGCCCCTGCCCCTGTTCGGTGATCCCGAGCTGGGCTTCGATACGTTGTGCCGCGATGGAGAACGCTCGTGCTTCTATCCGGTTCCCCTGTTCTCGGTGGAACTTCGCCTGGTTACGGAAGTAGATGATCTGGTTGATGCGGAGGCTATCCTCCGAGAGTGCGACGCGGTCCTGCGCCTTACGCTGCTGGATGAGAAGCGGGTCCTCGATCTGTAGAACCTCGTCCAGGAGACTGGTCTCATCGAGCAGGTTGCCCGATTCCGGGTTCGCCTGCCGGGCCATCGTGATCTCCTGTAGCCGGTTCCTCATGAACGCCAGCTGTGTCCGCACGTCGACCCAGACCTTCTCATCGATCTTCGATGGGTCCCAGTCCTCGTAGAAGAACCCGGTCGAGTTCGCATCCGGGTTCGTACGGGCGCTGATCCTGATCGGCTCGAAGTTCCCGTCCCTGAACCCCTCGACGAATCGCTGTCCCAGCGCGGTCAGAACGGTATTCTGCGCTTCGTTGAACGGCCCGACGTTGTTCATCGTCGCCGCCTGGAGTTGCGAGAAGAGGAACCCGGACGTATCCGCCGCAACGTCTCCGAACGCGGTATCGGGTATGGAACCGAGTTGGACCTCGGTTGCCATGACGGAGAAGATGCCGCCCACCTCGGATGGCAACTGGGGAGGGGGAAGCACCTCCGCACGGTCTCCGTCCGAGAAACCGTGGTGGATGTTCCCACCGCGCTGCATATCCAATGCGTCGAGGAACCCCTGGCCGTCCTCGGTGTAGTCGATGTAGTTCGGCTCTGCTGTCTGGCGGGCGATCTGCTTCACCATCGTGGCCCAGTCGTTGAAGTCGTTCACGGTGCGTTCGATCGGCTCGAGAACCGAAACACCCTTATAGAGCGAAAGGTCGTCCTGGTTATCGCGCTGCTCGTCACGCGCCTCTCCGTTGACCGGAGTGGTGAGTATCGGTATCTCGCCGTTGAGGTTCTCCACCTCTTCCAGCCGCACGACCTCGTGGCCGTTGATGGTCATCGCATGCCAGACAACACCGGAATCTCTATGCCACCAGTCCGTGATCTCGACGCCTCGGACCACCGAACGGCCACCGATCGGGCTACGGCCGCCGAACGGTTCCTGCACCGAGTTGTCGAATCCCATCGCCTTCGCCTTGGAGGCTGCGGCGGACGGAGACGCGGTGTACTTATGGACGACCGTGGAGAGGCCATCGTCATCCCACTCGGGGAAGACGGTCAGGTTGTCCCAGATATCGGCACGGAAGACCGGTTGCCCGTCGTCTCCCTTGAAGACGCCGCAGAACAGGTTGACCCATCCCATGAGGATCTGGTCGGCCAGTGTCATGCGCCACGAGATCTTGCCCTGCTTCGCATGCTGGTCATCGAAACTTCTGAAGATAGAGAGGATGCCGTGTTCGGACTGGGCATCGTTGCGTACGTCGGACAACTCGTCCTGCGACGCCATCATCACGCGGGGGCGCGGTGAGTTCGTTGCAAGCATGAACCGTGCGAGGTTGAAGTACACCTTCGGACGGTTGGATACGAAGGATGTCTTCCCCGGCTGCTTCCACCTATCGGTGAGCCTCCGGAGCGTGTACCAGGATTCGATCCGAGCATTCCGAAGTGCCCATGCCGCCACGAGTCCCTCGGTATCGCGTTCGATCCTTTGCTGGGTCGAGGATCTTCCAAACCCAGTCGTCATCTATGGCTACTCCCTAGACAGGTGCGGGAGCGGCCGCAGTCGCATCCTCCTTGGATTTCTTTCGAGATGCCGCGAATTTCACGTCTCGGGCGAGTTCTCCCGGTGTCTTCGGTCGTTTGAACCGCTTGTTCCAGTCGGGATGTCCGGGCCCGATCTCATCGCCAGTCGTGGGATGGATGTTCTTCGCCACCACCACCTCCGGCTCTGCAACCTCTCTTCCAGTCACGACTGGAGGAGCCGGGGGTTCCTGCGTGGCGATCACGACCTCGACCTCCGGTTCAGGATCCGGGAGCGTAACGATACGGATATCCATGCCACCGTGGTGTGTCCCCTTGAACTTAAACCCGACATGAGCATCGTCATCGAGCGCCTGGAGACGGATGATCTCCGCAGCGTTGGCGTTGAACTCCATCTTATCCGACTCCACCAGTGCCTTCTTGAGGCCACCGGGGTCATCGGCGGTCTTTCGGTTCATCTCGCCAAGGAGCCAGCGGTTCCGAGCCTCGAGAGGTCGCCGTTTCTCCTTAGCAGACAACGCGACGATATCGGTATACGCCCCGGTCCAACCGCAGTTGTCGCAGAGCATCAGTGGCCCGAAGTCGTTGCGCTCTCCGGTGTCCTCGAGTGGGCCGTGACCATCGGTCGTACGGTTCAGACCGGCTATGTCATCCGGTCTGTATCCGAGGTGGTATAACTCGTATCCAAGCGTCAAGGGATCTCCGTTCTACCCGCGACGGCGGCGGGTCTTGTTCGGATGCTTCGGTAACGCCTTGCTGTTCGGGCTACCGGGAGCCGGGCCACGCCGACGCGGATGCTGTTTCGTACTTATCCGTGTGGTGGTCATCGTTCGTCTACGGGAAGAGGACCGACGATCCCGGCACGGAACCTCCCATCCTCATTCGTCGCCTTGCGAACGCCGGGGACCGATGGGCCACGGTTGGGAGACGATGGTTTCTCTACCGTCCTCGGTGCCCCAGGGATCATCGGTTTCGCGCTCGGGCTTTCCACCGGCATCGGGATGCTTCGTTCGTCGCCTACACCCATCATATCCTCCTCTAGACCTTCTCGACTCCAGCCAGTGCTGGCTGGCCGTCCAGCGTTCTTCCAGCCGTTCTCATGACGGACTTCTTTCCGCCCTCGTAGGTCAATTCTACCCGTTTCGAGTTTTCGGTCTCGAGTTTCTTCGTTTCTCTGTCCAACCACTTTACCCGACAGGCGTGTGAGCAGAGCCAGAAACCCCTCCCCAGGAGTCTCTCACTGAGCCACCCGTCTCCTGCCGGGTCCTCGGAATACGCCTCGTGACCGGCCGCACAGGCGGACCATTCTCCGGTGATTATTCCGAGCGTGAGCGCCCACGACCGTTCCTCGAACTTCTTGTCCAACTCCACCCGGGCGAGACGCGCCTCGCGCCGCATGAACTGGTACTCGAGGTGGAGGGTGAACCCCGGCTCGTCCTCCTTGCGCCCCATGGCGGCGGCGAGGCGTCCAACCACCAGTTGCTGGCTGACCGGAAGGTTCATGACGACCTCGAGGTTCATGCGATGCTCCAGGAGTACGACTCTGCTGCCTTCCTCGGTTGGACGGGGCCATCCCTCAGGGTCAGGTCGGTGATACCGAGCGCCATGGAGAACACGGTGTCATCCATGTACCCGGTACGCACGGTCCACCGTGGGCGACCGGACCCGGCTGCACCGGTCTTGACCCGCCGCATCGCACTTGCCTCACGGACGATCTGATCCTCCCGTGGGAGGGAGATCTTCTTCCGTTCCATGGTGACCGCCAGCTTGGTGAGCATGTTCTCCCGTGAATCGCCCTGGATGGGGACGGCATTCACCGGGAGACCGGCGAACCTGAAGTCATCGAAGAGCGGGTCACCCGGTCCCTGGCCGTCCTGGTGAATGACACGAGGATTCCACGTCTCGTTCGCGGCGATGACCATGGCCTTGACGACGTTCCAGTCCTGCCTGAGCATCCGACGGAAGTACCGGAGACGCATCGGGGTCGTGGACTCGTCCCAGACGGTCAGAACGGTTGCAGAGATCTGTTTCCCGAGATCGAGACCGATAACGTGGGAGTGTCCCGGTATCGGTTCCTGCTCGTTCCAGTCGACAGCGCGTTCGAGGACGTTGTGGATCGGCATGGGGGCCTCCCCCTCGTCCGGGTCCTTCGCCAGCCACATGCGTTCCCACTCCATGATGGTCATGGAGTCCTTGAGCCCCTCTATCTCCTGGTGATCCTCCTCGGTGAGCATCGGATTATCGAGATACGTGAGCCGCGAGGCGAAGCTATTTTCGATATCGGGGTCCTCGCCGCGTATGAACAGCGCATTGAACCAGTGGTCGAGCATCTCGGGCGGTATGCCCTCGGCGAGGAGCTTATGCGCCCTCCCGGGACTCCTCAGGGCCGGAACGAGCTTGTTGTACGCGGCCCCGGTTATCTCCTGGGACTCCGTGACCCAGCAGAAATCGAGTCCCCACCCCTGGAGGGAGTCCTCGTTATCGGCGGAACGCATCTCGATGAGCGCGGTTTCGCAGTTCCCGTGCGGCTTGAGCCAGATCATCTTCTCGTCGGTCTGCACCTGTGCCACGGCTTCCTTGGGGATGAACGCAAGCACCTCCATCCACGCCTGGTTCCCGGTCTTGTAGGTCGGAACGACGATCCCCGCGTGGAAGTTGGGGACCAGGGACCGGTCGGTGCGCGTTTCGGCGAGCCGGTAGTACTCATCGAGCAGCTTGAAGCAGGCGAGACGGCCCTTCCCGCCCCGGCGGGCCCATTTCAGGGCGATGGTGTCCACGTCGGAGTAGAACGGCTCCCTCTGGCCCTCATGCGGGGTGAAATACTTCGCCATATCGAAGACGGCCATCAGGAAGCGACCTCCTCGGAGGAAGCGGCCAGTCTCCGGACCTTTATCGGCTCCTCCTCCTCATCATCCTCGACCGTTGGAGTCGCATTGGGACCGAGCTTCCGGTTCCCGCCCTTCAGATACCCGGTCACCTTGAGGATCTCCTTGGTCGCATTGAGCGCCGTGGTGTTCTCATCTCCCTCAGACAGCTCGATGAGGCGCTGACGAGCCCGTTCGCCAGCCTCTATCCACGCACGGTCCTCATCGATCCGGCTTGCCGCTGCCTCGTCGGAGAGAAGTACATCCTTTATCCTCTGGCGGTCGGCCGCCGCCGGTGAACCGGAGAGTTCCATCGCCACCCTGAGGCCGGGACGGGACTTCATCCACTTCTTCAACTGGTTGTACCGATAGGTGTTCTGGGTTTTATCATCCGTGGCGATCCCCCAGAACGTCCTGAGCGCCGCCTGCTGACTCGTGGACTCGAGACGGATCTTGATGAGGTCCTTATCCCGTGGCGTGAGCTGCGACCACCCCGCGATATCGTCGGCCTCGGCTTCCGGGACCGGCCTCAGGTGGTCTGGGACCGGGCCTGCCGTACGCACCATCAGTCGTACCTCCCGTCCAGGATCCGGTACACCGTGCGTACCGTCACCATCAGGCTCCGAGCGATCTCCCTGGCCGTGACACCCTGCTCACGGAGATCACGGATCTTCTGGTGGCGCTCCCTCATCGTCATCCCATCGAATGCACTGGGAACGATCCTTCGGTGCGGGTCGTCGTACCGACATACCTCATACGGACACTCCAGCGACTTCACGCACGCTCCACCACACCCACTGTCCCTGGGAATCGTCGCCAGCGGATCACGAAGCCTTCGCTTCTTCCGGGCCGGTTCTCCCGTTTCAGCAGGATCGTACGCCTGGAGCGTCATCGCTTCGACCTGTACCTCGAACCTCTACGTTCTTCCATACACCTTCCACATTCCCAATGCCCTGACGGGACGCGGGCCCAATTCCCACCCAGACGCCGCCAACCCTACCAGATAGAAAAGACCCCCGCTCTGCAGGAACAGGGGCCTCTCCTCCTCCACTCCACCAAAACCCTACCCCACCTTTACAACCGACACCAGAAGTATGATAATCCGTGCAGTCGAGATCGATTCGCCTTCTCGGGCGGTGATCCTCTGGGATTCGTAAGAGTCCGCCCGAGACAGAGAATCATCCGCCATACAACGAGAAGGCGTTTCGTATCCCTACCACCTAATACCACGAGCCCAGAACGCATACCCCCCAAGGTCGCCGGGCTTCCCAGCGCGAGAGAGACCTAAGCTCCGTAGCCAAACGGGTAACAGTGAGGAACCAAAAGGGCGAATGCGTTTCTAAAGCTGCGGAGATCAGCACGTTCTTATATCTCGGGGAGGAGGATGGGCGAGCCTTGCTTCAAGGCGACGTCCTTCCCTTCCCACCAACTCCCCATCTGCAACCTGCCACCCACTGATTTTTTAAAATCAGCGCCGAGAGGGGTAGGTTACTTTTTACTTCTGGTAACCGAATCGTGACCCCGTCCCCGTCTCGGTCCCTCTCGCCATTCCTAACGCCGTCCCCGGCGCATCGGACGCCTTGATGCAC
>Ga0208450_1001011_pt1 | contig 13824 bp, 10 predicted proteins | sample MalvireepMed_908_FD_184249 | JGI IMG/M metagenome (GOLD analysis project Ga0208450, IMG submission 184249) | Marine viral communities from the Global Malaspina Expedition - Malaspina viral metaG DeepMed_908 (SPAdes) (version 2) | ecosystem: Environmental > Aquatic > Marine > Oceanic | place... | reverse complement strand
CCGACCGCATCCACGCCGCCGGCCTGATCATTCGTGACCTGCCGCTGATCGCCAGCAGCTGGCGTAACCAGCAGAGCCTGGATGACTACCTGCGAAGCAACAACATTGTTGGCATTGCGGACATCGATACCCGCCGCCTGACCCGTATCCTGCGCGACAAAGGTTCCCAGAACGGCGCCATCGTTGCCGGCGAGAATGCCACCGCCGAGCGTGCACTGGAACTGGCCAAGGCCTTCCCGGGCCTGAAAGGTATGGACCTGGCCAAGGAAGTGACCAGCGAGAAAACCTATCAGTGGAGCCAGACCGAATGGGACATCACTGACGGCTACGGTGAACAGTCTGCTCCGAAGTTCAAGGTTGTCGCCTGGGACTACGGCGTAAAGTTCAACATCCTGCGTATGCTTGCTGCCCGCGGTTGCGACATCACCGTGGTACCGGCGCAAACCCCGGCTTCGGAAGTGCTGGCCATGAACCCGGACGGTATCTTCCTGTCCAACGGCCCTGGCGACCCCGAGCCGTGCGACTACGCAATCAAAGCCATCCAGGAAGTGCTGGAAACCGAGATTCCGGTATTCGGCATCTGTCTTGGTCACCAGTTGCTGGCCCTGGCCAGCGGTGCCAAGACCATGAAAATGGGCCACGGCCACCACGGCGCCAACCACCCGGTGCAGGACATTGCCAAGGGCACGGTGATGATCACCAGCCAGAACCACGGCTTTGCGGTAGACGAAGCAACCCTGCCGGCCAATGTGGAAGCCACCCACAAGTCGCTGTTTGACGGCACCCTGCAGGGCATTCGCCGCACCGACAAGGCGGCCTACAGCTTCCAGGGTCACCCGGAAGCCAGCCCAGGCCCCCACGATGTGGCACCGTTGTTCGACGAGTTTATCCAGCTGATGGAAGCGCGATCTGCCTGAGGGCAAGGCCATCGACGATAGCTCACCGGCGCTGAACACCGCGCTGCAAGAATTCAAAAGTTGCTGACAGGTTTACCGAGACATGCCAAAACGTACAGACATCCAAAGCATCCTGATCCTGGGCGCTGGTCCCATCGTGATCGGGCAGGCGTGCGAATTCGACTACTCCGGAGCCCAGGCCTGTAAGGCGCTGCGCGAAGAGGGCTACCGGGTCATCCTGGTGAACTCCAACCCGGCCACCATCATGACCGACCCGGCCATGGCCGATGCCACCTATATCGAGCCGATCACCTGGAAGACGGTCGAAAAAATCATCGAAAAGGAAAAGCCCGACGCCCTGCTGCCCACCATGGGCGGCCAGACCGCACTGAACTGTGCGCTGGACCTGGAAAAGCATGGCGTACTGGAGAAGCACGGCGTTGAAATGATCGGCGCTAACGCCGATACCATCGACAAGGCCGAGGACCGGGACCGTTTCGACAAGGCCATGAGAAAGATTGGCCTCGAATGTCCGCGTGCGACGATCGTTCACTCCATGGCGGAAGCCTGGGAAGCGTCAGAGGATATCGGTTTCCCCTGCATCATCCGTCCGTCCTTCACCATGGGCGGCTCCGGTGGTGGTATCGCCTACAACAAGGATGAGTTCGAGGAAATCTGTACCCGTGGCCTGGACCTGTCTCCGACCAACGAGCTGCTGATCGACGAGTCCCTGATTGGCTGGAAAGAGTACGAGATGGAAGTTGTTCGTGACAAAAACGACAACTGCATCATCGTTTGTGCCATCGAGAACTTCGATGCCATGGGCGTGCACACCGGTGACTCCATCACTGTGGCCCCGGCCCAGACCCTCACTGACAAGGAATACCAGATCATGCGGAACGCCTCACTGGCGGTGCTGCGTGAAATTGGTGTGGAAACCGGCGGTTCCAACGTGCAGTTCGGTATCAATCCGGACACCGGCCGTATGGTCGTGATCGAGATGAACCCGCGGGTATCCCGTTCCTCCGCGCTGGCTTCCAAGGCCACCGGCTTTCCGATTGCCAAGGTGGCAGCCAAGCTGGCCGTGGGTTACACCCTGGATGAACTGCAGAATGAAATCACCGGCGGCGTGACCCCGGCGTCGTTCGAGCCGTCCATCGACTACGTGGTTACCAAGATTCCGCGCTTCACCTTCGAGAAGTTCCCCCAGGCCGACGCTCGCCTGACCACCCAGATGAAGTCTGTTGGCGAAGTTATGGCCATTGGCCGCACCTTCCAGGAGTCCATGCAGAAGGCACTACGCGGGCTGGAAGTGGGTTCTGAAGGTTTCGATGAGAAGCTGGACGATCTGGATTCCGAGAATTCCCGGGAAACCCTGACCCGGGAACTGAACGTGCCGGGTGCCGACCGCGTTTGGTACATCGGTGACGCATTCCGTGCCGGTATGACCGTGGACGAAGTGTTCCGCCACACCAAGGTGGACCCCTGGTACCTGGTGCAGATCGAGGACTTGATCAAAGAAGAGCAGGCCCTGAAATCTGCCGGCAAGGCCGATATCGACAAGGCCACGCTGTTCCGTCTCAAGCGCAAGGGCTTCTCTGACGCTCGCCTGGCCAAACTGCTGGGTATTTCCGAGGTGAGCCTGCGCAAGCTGCGCCACGACCTGGGCATTCGCCCGGTGTACAAGCGGGTAGATACCTGTGCCGCTGAGTTTGCATCTGACACCGCCTACATGTACTCCACTTACGAGGAAGAGTGCGAGGCGGAGCCGTCTGACCGCGAGAAGATTGTGGTGATCGGTGGCGGCCCCAACCGTATCGGCCAGGGCATCGAATTCGACTACTGCTGTGTGCACGCGGCCCTGGCCATGCGTGAAGACGGTTACGAAACCATCATGATCAACTGCAACCCGGAGACCGTGTCGACCGACTACGATACCTCCGACCGGTTGTACTTCGAGCCGATCACCCTGGAAGACGTGCTGGAAATCATCAACGTCGAAAAACCGAAGGGCGTCATTGTGCAGTACGGCGGTCAGACCCCGCTGAAACTGTCCCGTGGCCTGGAAGCTGCCGGTGTGCCCATTATCGGCACCAGCCCGGATGCTATTGACCGTGCCGAAGACCGTGAGCGTTTCCAGCAGATGATCCAGCGCCTGGGCCTGAAGCAGCCCCAGAACGCCACTGTGCGCAGCCATGAAGAAGGTATCCTGGCAGCCCGTGAAATCGGCTATCCGCTGGTGGTTCGCCCGTCCTACGTGCTGGGCGGCCGTGCCATGGAAATCGTCTATGACGAAACCGAGCTGGTGCGTTACATGCGCAGTGCCGTTCTGGTATCCAACGACAGCCCGGTATTGCTGGACCACTTCCTGAATGCCGCCATCGAGGTGGATATCGATGCCATCAGTGACGGCACCGACGTGGTTATCGGCGGTATCATGCAGCACATCGAGCAGGCTGGTGTTCACTCCGGTGACTCTGCCTGTTCACTGCCGCCCTACAGCCTGCCTAAAGAAGTGCAGGATGAAATGCGCGAAGCGGTCAAGAAAATGGCCATCGAGCTGGACGTTATCGGCCTGATGAACGTGCAGCTGGCCTGGCAGGACGGCGAGATCTACGTGATCGAAGTGAACCCGCGTGCTTCCCGTACCGTGCCGTTCGTATCCAAGGCCATCGGTGTGTCCCTGGCGGCGGTAGCGGCCCGCGTAATGTCCGGCAAGACCCTGAAAGAACTGAACTTCACCCAGGAAATCGTGCCGACGTACTATGCGGTGAAGGAGTCCGTGTTCCCGTTCAACAAGTTCCCGGCGGTTGACCCGATCCTCGGCCCGGAAATGAAGTCTACCGGTGAGGTGATGGGGCTGGGTGACAGCTTTGACGAAGCCTTCGCCAAGGCGTCCCTTGCTGCGGGTGAGCGCCTGCCGGCCAAGGGTGTGGCCTTTATGTCGGTTCGTGACGTCGACAAGCCGGGGGCGGCTAAGGTTGCCCGCGACCTGGTTGATGCCGGCTTCCGGATTGTCGCCACTACCGGTACAGCCAAGGCCCTGGAAGCCGAGGGTGTCGAGGTTGAGCGGGTCAACAAGGTTGGTGAAGGCCGGCCGCACATTGTTGATTCCATCAAGAACGGCAAGGTTCAGCTGATCATTAACACCACCGAAGGTCGTAAGGCCGTTTCCGACTCGGCGCAGATTCGCCAGTCCGCCTTGCAGACCAAGGTAACCTACACAACGACGCTGGCGGGTGGCGAAGCCTTCTGCCGCGCAATCAAATTTGGTCCGGAGCGCACCGTTCGTCGCCTCCAGGACCTACACGCAGGGAAGTAAGATTATGGCTGAAAGAGTGCCCATGACGCAGACTGGCGAAGCCCGTCTGCGCGAGGAGCTGAAAAAGCTGAAGTCCGAAGATCGTCCGCGGGTCATCCAGGCTATCGCCGATGCCCGTGAACACGGAGATCTCAAGGAAAACGCCGAATACCACGCCGCCCGTGAACAGCAGAGCTTCATCGAAGGCCGTATCCAGGAAATCGAAGGCAAGCTGTCAGTGGCCCAGGTGATCGACGTAACCACCATGGAGAACACTGGTAAGGTGATCTTCGGCACCACCGTGCACCTGGTGAATATGGACACCGATGAAGAAGTGACTTACCAGATCGTGGGCGAAGACGAGGCAGACATCAAAGCCGGCAAGCTGTCGGTATCGTCTCCCATCGCCCGGGCGCTGGTCGGCAAAAACGAAGGCGATGTGGTGGCCATCCGCATCCCTTCGGGCACCGTGGAGTACGAGATTTCCGAAGTAGAATACATCTGACGAAATCCGCGTACACGAAAAAGCCGGCTGGGGTTGCCCTCGCCGGCTTTTTTTATCACTTATTCCTTAGCAGGTTAGACAGCTTCGGATTCGGCTTCCTGGCCCGGCGCAGGATGACGGCGATTTTGCCGATGGTTTGCACCAGCTCGGCGCCGGAGCTTTCGCACAACGCCTGGATAGCTTCCTGGCGGGCCTCGCGGTCTGTGCTGGCTACCTTGATCTTGATCAGCTCATGGTCGTTCAGGGCTCGCTCCAGTTCTTCCTGGAGCCCCTCGGACAGGCCTTTGTCGCCAACAATGATGACGGGCTTCAGATTGTGGGCAATGGCCCGGTATTCCCGGCGCTGTTCCGGTGACAGACTCATGATGTAATCTCTTTATCGGTGCAATTAACAAAAGGTCAGCGGCGAACTGGCTGACAACGTCGTATAATTTCGTGATTGTAACAGATAGCGCATCGCCACAAATGGTCGTATTCACTTACAACCGGCGTTGCAATCGGCCCCGGAGTGCCCAATATAGGTGGTAGTGCGGCCGTTTTCCCTTAGACCGTTTCTGGTTTACGAACGTACAATTAGTGTAAGGTGTCGGAAAAGGGTTCGCGGCTTCGACGCGGCAGCCCTGCAATTCACAGGTGATGATCCTTGAACGATATGGCAAAAAATCTGGTTCTCTGGCTAGTGATAGCCGCCGTGCTGCTGATGGTGTTTCAGAATTTCACTCCCACCACCAGCGGGCAACAAGTTAACTACTCCCAGTTTGTCGAAATGGTCCAGCAGGGCCAGGTACGGCAGGTGACGATTGATGGGCTGCAGGTGCAGGGTGTCCGCGGTGACGGCTCCCAGTTCCAGACCATCCGCCCGCAGGTATCCGATAACAAACTGATGGACGATCTCCTGGCCAATCAGGTTGAGGTGATCGGTAAGGAACCGGAGCGCCAGAGCCTGTGGACTCAGCTGCTGGTGGCCGCATTCCCGATACTGATCATCATTGCCCTGTTTGTCTTCTTCATGCGCCAGATGCAGGGCGGCGGTGGCGGCAAAGGCCCCATGTCGTTCGGCAAGAGCAAGGCGCGCCTGCTGAGCGAAGATCAGATCAAGACCACCTTTGCTGACGTGGCTGGTGTCGACGAAGCGAAGGAAGACGTCAAAGAGCTGGTGGACTTCCTGCGCGATCCGAGCAAATTCCAGCGTCTGGGTGGCCGCATTCCCAAAGGCGTGCTGATGGTAGGCCCTCCCGGTACCGGTAAAACCCTGCTAGCCAAAGCCATTGCCGGTGAAGCCAAGGTGCCGTTCTTCTCTATCTCTGGTTCAGATTTCGTGGAAATGTTCGTGGGTGTGGGTGCTTCCCGTGTTCGCGACATGTTCGAGCAAGCCAAGAAACAGAGCCCCTGCATCATTTTTATTGACGAGATCGATGCCGTGGGTCGCCATCGTGGCGCTGGTATGGGTGGCGGACACGACGAGCGCGAGCAGACCCTGAACCAGTTGCTGGTTGAGATGGACGGCTTTGAAGGCAATGAAGGCGTTATCGTGATTGCCGCCACCAACCGCCCTGACGTGCTGGACCCGGCCCTGCTTCGTCCGGGGCGTTTTGACCGCCAGGTGGTGGTGAGTCTGCCCGACATCATTGGTCGCGAGCAGATCCTGAAGGTGCACATGAAGAAGGTTCCCCTTGCCGATGGCATTGATCCGGCGGTGATCGCCCGTGGTACGCCTGGCTTCTCCGGTGCGGACCTGGCCAACCTGGTGAATGAGGCAGCCCTGTTTGCGGCACGCCGCAACCAGCGCCTGGTGTCTATGGAAGAGCTGGAACTGGCAAAAGACAAGATCATGATGGGCGCCGAGCGCAAGTCCATGGTGATGAGCGAGAAAGAAAAGCGGAACACCGCGTACCACGAATCCGGCCATGCGATTGTGGGTCGGTTGGTGCCTGAGCACGACCCGGTGTACAAGGTCAGTATCATTCCCCGTGGCCGGGCGCTGGGTGTCACCATGTTCCTGCCGGAAGAAGACAAGTACAGCCACTCCAAGCGCTACCTGACCAGCTCGATCTGCAGTTTGTTTGGTGGCCGTATTGCCGAGGAGCTGACTCTGGGCTTTGAGGGCGTGACCACCGGTGCGTCCAACGATATCGAGCGAGCCACCAGCCTGGCCCGCAATATGGTCACCCGCTGGGGTTTGTCCGAGAAGCTGGGCCCGCTGCAGTACGATACCGACAGCGAAGAGCCGTTCCTGGGTCGTTCTGCCGGGCAGTCTCATACCGTGTATTCGCCGGAAACGGCACAGCGTATCGATGAGGAAGTTCGTAACATCATTGATACCTGCTACGAGACCGCCAAGCAGATCCTGATTGATAACCGGGACAAGCTCGACATGATGGCGGAAGCGCTGATGAAGTACGAAACCATCGATCGCTTCCAGATTGACGACATCATGGCCGGCAAAGAGCCGCGCCCGCCGAAGAACTGGGGCGATAGTGGTCCTGCCGGTGGCGTAAAGGCTGAAGAGCCGGAGCAGGCGCCGGAGCCGAAAGGCTCTGACGACGGGCGTCAGCCCGGAGTAGGGCGCCCGGCCGGCGAGCACTGACTCGCAGCCGAAGTCTGAGTGATATAACGCGCCGCCCGGCTCCCGGGCGGCGTTTGTTTTTGTTTCCCCGAAAGTATTGCCCCTGGAATCCTCGCTATGAAAATGAACTTTGCCGGCCGTGAACTGGACCTCTCCCTGTGCCATGTAATGGGCATCCTGAATGTAACCCCGGATTCGTTTTCGGACGGTGGTCGCTTCAATTCGCTGGAATCCGCCATGATCCGCGCCCGCCAGATGGTGGCGGACGGTGCAGCATTTATTGATGTAGGCGGTGAATCCACCCGGCCGGGAGCGGCAGAGGTTTCCACCCCGGAAGAGCTGGACCGGGTGTGCCCGGTGGTCGAGGCCATTGCCCGGGAACTGGATGCTGTTATTTCCGTAGACACCAGCAACCCGGCGGTAATGGCAGAAACCGCAAAGCTCGGCGCGGGGCTGATCAATGATGTCCGTGCCCTCCAGCGTGACGGAGCACCGGAAGTGGCGGCGAAGGCGGATATTCCGGTGTGTATCATGCACATCCAGGGTGAGCCGGACACCATGCAGAACGATCCCCGTTACCGGAATGTCCGCCGGGAAGTCAGCTCGTTTCTGGCCGAGCGCATGCGCGTGGCCGAGGCCGCCGGGGTGAACCCGGACAAGATCATCCTGGACCCCGGCTTTGGCTTTGGCAAAACCGTCGAGCACAACGTGCAGTTGCTGGCGACCCTGGAGCAGCTGCACATGCTGGGCCATCCACTGCTGATCGGTCTCTCCCGCAAATCCATGCTGGGAGCAATCACCGGCCGGGATGTGAATGAAAGGTTGCCCGCAAGCCTTGCGGCCGCGACAATATCGGCCATGAAAGGTGCGAGTATCCTCAGGGTGCACGATGTAAGGGAAACGGTAGACGCCGTTAAGGTAGTAGCGGCGGTTAAGGAGGCAATCTGATGTCCGAGCGTAAATATTTTGGTACCGATGGCATTCGCGGCCATGTTGGCGAAGGCCCGATTACCCCGGAGTTCATGCTCCACCTGGGTTGGGCTGCCGGCCAGGCGTTCAAGAAAGATGGTCAGCGCAACAGCGTGCTGATCGGCAAGGACACCCGGTTGTCCGGTTATATGTTCGAATCCGCCCTGGAAGCCGGCCTGTCTGCCGCCGGAGTGGATGTGAAGCTGCTGGGCCCGATGCCGACACCGGCCATTGCCTACCTCACCCGTACCTTCCGTGCCTCTGCCGGTATAGTGATCAGTGCGTCCCATAACCCGCACCACGATAACGGCATCAAGTTCTTCTCTGCCGCTGGCACCAAGCTGGACGATGCCCTGGAAGCTGAAATCGAGCGCTGGCTGGACCAGCCCATCAAGGTCTGTGAGCCCAACGAGCTGGGCAAGGCGACCCGTATTGATGACGCGCCCGGCCGCTACGTGGAATTCTGCAAGAGCACCGTACCCAACGAATTTACCCTCGATGGCCTGCATATCGTCCTGGATTGTGCCCACGGTGCCACCTACCACGTGGCACCCAAGGTGTTCCGGGAGCTGGGTGCAAAAATTACCGTGATCGGTGCCGATCCCGATGGCCTGAATATCAACCTGAATGTTGGCTCTACCCACCTGGATGCTCTGAAGCAGACGGTTGCCGAGAAAAAAGCCGACCTGGGCATTGCCTTCGATGGCGATGGTGACCGGGTGCTGATGGTTGACCGTGACGGCTCCGAGGTGGACGGCGATGAGCTGCTGTACATTCTCGCGTACCAGCGCCAGGCCGAAGGGCGCCTCAAAGGCGGCGTGGTGGGTACCCTGATGACCAACCTGGGTGTTGAGCTGGCCCTGCGTGAACTCGGCATCCAGTTCGAGCGGGCGAAAGTGGGCGACCGCTATGTGATGGAGCGGTTGCTGGCTAACAACTGGGTGGTCGGGGGCGAAGGCTCCGGCCATATGGTTATTCGTGACTGCACCAGCACCGGCGATGGTATTGTGTCTGCCCTGCAGGTGTTACTGGCCGTGCGCAATTCCGGTAAAACCCTGAGCGAGCTACGTCAGGGAATGAGCAAGCTGCCCCAGAAAATGGTGAATGTGCGGGTGGCGCAGCGTTTTGATCCGTTTTCCCGGGCGGATATTGTCGAGGCTGTGCGCCAAGCGGAAGCTGGCCTGGGCGATGCCGGTCGTATCTTGTTGCGGGCATCCGGAACCGAGCCTTTGATCCGGGTGATGGCAGAGGGCCGGGATGCCGCAGAAATTACCCGTGTGGCCGAAGAGCTGGCCCGGGTGGTGGAGCGTTCAAACCCCTGATTGGCGGTGCGGGGAGCGGGTTGTGTGCAGGAAATGACTGCTGTATAGTTCGCGCTCCCTTTTGTTCGGGGTTTTCGGGATAGCTGAGAATAAGTATGCGTCGCAGGATTGTAGCCGGTAACTGGAAAATGAACGGGTCGAACGACCTGGTGCAGCAACTGGTTGGCCCGGTTCGCGAGCAGGCTGGCCGTCTCGATAACGGTGCAGAGGTGGTGATTATTCCTCCTGCGCTGTATGTCAGTGCTGTTCAGGCTGAAGCAGGAGATGACCTGGCGACAGGTGTCCAGAACGTCAGCCAGTGGCAGTCCGGCGCCTACACCGGTGAAGTTTCCGCCGATATGGCCCGTGATATGGGTTGCGGTTACGTGCTGGTCGGGCACTCCGAGCGTCGCCAGCTGTTTGGCGAGACCGATGAAACGGTTGCAGCCAAGGTCGAACAGGTTCTGCAAAGCGGTCTGACGGCGGTGTTGTGCGTTGGAGAGACCCTTGAGCAGCGTGAGGCTGGTGATGTCGAGCGTGTTGTGGCCACCCAGGTGATACGCGGGCTGGCCCGTGTTGAGGGTGATAGCTGGTCGCAGGTGGTTGTTGCCTACGAGCCTGTCTGGGCTATTGGCACGGGCAGAACCGCAACCGCAGAGGACGCCCAGGCTATGCATGCGGAAATCCGCAATGTGCTTTCGAGCATGAAAGCACCTGCCGAATCCATTTCGGTACTTTACGGCGGCAGCGTAAAAGCGGATAATGCGGCCGCTCTGTTTTCAGAGCCGGATATCGATGGTGGTCTTATTGGCGGAGCATCGCTGAAGGCCGATGAGTTTATCAGTATCTGTCGGGCATTCCCGGCGGGTGCGTAATCCGAAACGTTTACGAGAGTCTGTATGGATTGGTTGGAAACACTGGTAGTTGTAGTTCACGTCGTGATCGCCGTGGCGCTGGTGGGCCTGGTTCTGATCCAGCAGGGCAAGGGCGCGGATGCCGGTGCGGCATTTGGTGGCGGTGCCTCGCAGACGGTTTTCGGTAGTCAGGGCAGCGGCAGCTTCCTGACCAGGATGACCACCCTGATGGCGGTTGTCTTTTTTGTGACAAGTTTTTCGCTGGCGATCTTTGCCAAGCAGCGCGCTGAAGTAGCAGGTGAGGCGGGTATTCCGACAGTTCAGGAATCTACCCAGGCCCCTGCAAGTGATAGCAGCGCGCCGGCTATTGACGAAGGCGCAGGTAGCGAAGCCGGGGCCGGGGAGTCTGATCTCCCTGACCTCGAGTAAAGAGTGTTGCCCGGGTGGTGAAACTGGTAGACACGCCATCTTGAGGGGGTGGTAGCGAAAGCTGTGCCGGTTCGAGTCCGGCCCCGGGCACCATATTTGAAGAAGACGGCTTGGCAAACCCAGGCCGTTTTTTTTGGTCAGTCCTTGACCACTCCGCGCGGTGTCCTCTATACTCCGGCGGTTATTGGAGTCAGTGTTTTTTCTGGCTTCCAGGCAGGCCAGGTGTCTGTCGGCAGAGAGCATGGTTGGGTTAGCTTTCTGCGAATTCTTGCAACAAAAGGCCCCATTTTCAGGGGCTTTTTGATTAAGGGGCCTGGCGCAAGGGCCCTGGTGCATAAAAGGGCTGATTAACAGCCCTTTTTTTGTTTTTGTACCCTGAAAATCTGAATACGGAGGCGGCGACACTTGTCAGCCAAGCTTAAACAACTGGAAGACATCCTGCGCCCGGTAGTGGAAGGGCTCGGATTTGAATTCTGGGGCATTGAATTTCGTTCCCGCGGGCATCAGTCCATGCTCCGGGTGTTTATTGATGATGCCGAAAACGGCATCAGCATTGAAGACTGTGAAAAAGTCAGTCGGCAGGTCAGCGGTGTGATGGATGTGGAAGACCCCATCCAGAGCGAATACACCCTGGAGGTTTCATCCCCGGGCATGGACCGGCCGTTGTTCCGCCTGGAACAGTACGAGGCGTTTGTCGGCCATAAAGTACAGATCAAGCTGCGCATGGCCTTCGAGGGTCGTCGCAAATTCCAGGGGCTGATCAAGGGCGTCGAGGGTGACGAGGTTGTGGTCGTGGTTGATGACCACGAGTACCTGTTGCCGTACGACAGCATTGAAAAGGCCAACATCATTCCGGTTTTTGAATGACACATTCGAACAAATCTGTAGATGTATCGATTATTTTGAGGGCAGGGCAATCCAATGAGTAAAGAGATCTTGCTGGTAGTGGAATCCGTCTCGAACGAGAAAGGCGTCGAGAAGGATGTGATTTTCGAGGCGATCGAACTCGCACTCGCTACCGCTGCCAAAAAACGTTACGAAGACGAAGAAGCCGACATCCGGGTTGCTATCGATCGCCGTACCGGCGAATACGAGACCTTCCGCCGCTGGCTGGTGGTAGACAACGATGCGGTTCCGGCACTGGGCACCGAGCTGACCATGCAGGAAGCCGAAGAGATTGATACCAATCTCCGGCCGGGCGACATGCACGAAGAGAAGGTGGAATCTGTGGCATTCGGGCGCATCGGTGCCCAGGCCGCCAAGCAGATCATCTTCCAGAAAGTGCGCGAAGCCGAGCGCATGAAGATTGTCGACAGCTACCGTGATCGCATCGGTGAGCTGGTATCCGGCACCGTCAAGAAGGTGACACGGGACAACGTTATTGTAGATCTCGGTGGTAACGCCGAAGCGCTGCTGCCCCGTGAGCACCTGATCCCGCGGGAAACCTTCCGCATGGGTGACCGGGTACGGGCCCTGCTGCTGGAAATCCGCACGGATCATCGCGGTCCGCAGCTGATTCTCAGCCGTACCGATGCCCAGATGCTGATCGAACTGTTCCGCATCGAGGTTCCGGAAATCGCCGAAGACCTGATCGAGATCCGTGGCGCCGCCCGTGATCCCGGTTCCCGCGCCAAGATCGCGGTGAAGACCAACGATCGCCGGATCGACCCTGTGGGTGCCTGTGTTGGTATGCGGGGCTCCCGCGTGCAGGCGGTCTCCAATGAGCTGGGCGGCGAGCGCGTAGACATCGTGCTGTACGACGATAACCCCGCGCAGCTGGTGATCAACGCCATGGCACCGGCAGAAGTGGCCTCCATTGTGATGGACGAAGACCGCCACACCATGGATGTCGCCGTCGCTGAAGATAATCTGGCGCAGGCCATCGGTCGTAATGGCCAGAACGTTCGCCTGGCCACTGAGCTGACCGGCTGGACCCTGAACGTGATGACCGAAGAAGAAGCCGGTGAGCGTCAGGAACAGGAATACAACCGCCTGGTTGAGCACTTCACCGCTCACCTGGACGTTGATGAAGAGTTTGCCGGTGTTCTGATCGAAGAAGGCTTCACGTCTATCGAAGAAGTGGCCTATGTACCGATGGAAGAAATGCTGGCGATCGAGGGCTTTGACGAAGACACCGTTTCTGAATTGCGCCGCCGTGCCAAAGACGTGCTGCTGAATCAGGCGCTGGCAAGTGAAGAAGCCCTGGAGGGTGCAGAACCCGCTGAAGATCTTCTGAATATGGAAGGTATGGACCGTGGCCTGGCGTTCAAACTCGCCGGGATGGGTGTTCGTACCATGGAAGATCTGGCCGAGCAGTCTGTGGATGATCTGCTTGATATTGAAGGTATGGATGAAGAGCGCGCCGGTCAGCTGATTATGATCGCACGCGCACCCTGGTTTGAAGACCAGGCCTGATTCGGGAGAGGAGGACCAGTATGGCTGAAGTAACGGTAAAACAACTGGCCGCAGATGTAGGCGCTCCCGTGGATCGTTTGCTGAAGCAGATCGTTGAAGCGGGCCTGAAAGCCCGCAGTGAGAACGACGCTGTCACCAGTGATGAGAAGCAGCAGTTGCTGGCTTATCTGAGAAAGACCCACGGTGAAGCTCAGGCAGAGCCCAACAAGATTACCCTGAAGCGTAAAACCACAACCACGTTGAAGGCCGGCAAGGCAAAAACCGTGAACGTGGAAGTACGCAAGCGCCGCACCTATATCAAGCGTGCGGAACTGCAGCCCGAGCCGGAGGTGGCAGCACCGAAGCCGGAAGAAGTGGCAGAGCAGCCGGTAGCGGAACAGCAAGCGCCGGAACAGGCACCGCAGGTAACTGCAGAACAGGCACAGCCGGAGACATCCGCTGCTGCCCCGGCGCCGGAGCAGGAACAGGCTGCTGCCGAGCCGAAGAAAGCCCAGGAGCCCGAGCCGGCACCGGAGGACATTCCCATGCCTCCGCCGGAAGATGAAGGACGGGATCGCAAGCCCAAGAAGAAGAAAGAAAAGGTACGCG
>Ga0208450_1000996_pt1 | contig 13923 bp, 25 predicted proteins | sample MalvireepMed_908_FD_184249 | JGI IMG/M metagenome (GOLD analysis project Ga0208450, IMG submission 184249) | Marine viral communities from the Global Malaspina Expedition - Malaspina viral metaG DeepMed_908 (SPAdes) (version 2) | ecosystem: Environmental > Aquatic > Marine > Oceanic | place... | reverse complement strand
ACGACAAACGGACTAGGCGACAGCGTACACGTAGCGATAAGGATCGCGCAGCATTAAAGGAACAGGAATGACAAAGCTACTTGGACTTGGTGGCTCGATTAAGTACAAAGGTAAGGAATATGATGTTAAGGGATTTACTAAAACTGATAGCGGTTATTGTGTCCGTTTAGAAAGGAAAGGAGCAAACCTATTAGTTTCGTTAGATAAGATTGAAAGAGCTTTAAATGTATGACGGTAGTTTAGAACCCATTAGTGATCAGTTTCCAGTTTTTTTATTAGGAAAAGAAGATGAAGAAAGCCACGGCGAACGTATTCGTACAAGTCAAGATTCTCCTCAACACCAACAATCGCAATCGAGATCAATGGGGAAAGATTGTGTCCTGCCGTACGGGTCGGACGTTGCATACTGGGCAGCGTAGCTATATTCAACGACTAGCCCGAGAAAAATATAACATGACATTCTGATCGCTGGGGTTTTTTGGATGCGCCCCGCTTGCCCCTATAAGGTGAGCGGGGTTTTTTCGTAACCTGTTGGTATATAAGGACTTAGGGCGGCGCGGCTCCCCCGCCCGACGTAACCCCTTGCTATATAAGGACTTACAACAAATGTCTTACCCCTTTTCTCTCTCTGAGAGAGATGACCCAATAGCACGCAAGTTTCCCCCCACGCGAGTTTTTTCTTAAAGTTTTGGGGTTGCAATTGACGATGATAATGGTAGAATGGTAGCGTACCACACACACAGGAGAGAGAAAATGCTGAGTTTTAGTAATGCGAATGCGAAGTTGGAAGCTCTTTACGATGTGCCCGAATTGGGTCGATGGTTGAAGAATGGGCGCCATGTTTATTCTTTGGATTTGTTGTCTGGTTGGTCCTGTCCGTTTGCGTCTGACTGTCTGTCTAAGGTATATGAAACCGGTGCGATTAGTGCGGCTGGTAATCCTGTTGTAAAATTGAAAGACGGTCCCTATACAGAATTCCGTTGTTTCTCTGCAAGTCAAGAGGCTCTATTGCCAAACGTGTATAAAAAACGCAAACACAACTATGACACGTTGAAAGGTTTGCACGTCAACGATATGATTGCCAGACTATCGACAGACCTACCAAAAAAGTGTGGCATCTTGCGTTTTCATGTTGGCGGCGATTTCTTCAATGCGGATTATTTCTTTGCCGCTATCAATCTGGCAATGGCAAATCCTGACCGATTGTTTTACGCTTATACCAAAAGCCTAAAATACTGGAATCAGTTTTCCGATTACATTGATGAAATTGACAATTTTGTTCTGACTGCCAGCCGTGGCGGGCGTGATGATGATATGATTGACCGGGATAACCTACGGGAATCCGTGGTTGTATTTTCCGAAGACGAAGCGTATAATAAGAAAATGGAGATTGATCACGATGACAGCCATGCAGCTGTGCCAGAATGGCGGAACAATAGCTTTGCTCTGTTGGTTCACGGAGTACAGCCGAAAGGAAGTAAAGCCGCCGAAGCGTTGAAAATTTTGAAGCGGGACAAAGTCAAACATTCCTACAATAGAAAGGTGACAGCATGACGTGGGGCGAACTATTAGAATTTCTACATGACAGGGCGCTAGATGATCCGCTTTATTTACAGGACAACGTTACTATATATGATAAAAGTATGGGCGAATATTATCCATGTAACACACTAGAAACCACAGAAGCAGATGATATACTAGACAAAGGCCATTTATTTCTATCAATCGAAAGCTAACAAAGTGAATAAACCACAAGTGAAATCGGGCGCAAATTGGTTTGAAACTATTTCTAAATACGTTAACAAAAACAAAAAAATCGACGTATACAGAAATTTGCATAATGATTGCTGGTCTGTTCGACAGGGTGCGCGGGTGGTGTGCCATACCAACTATATAACATTGCGGGATTGTGAATATATAGTTCAACCTGCGGGAAGGCGGCGCGTTTTAGTTGAGCGAAAAAAAAACGTCCATGCGTTTGTGCGAGGTTATCTATGTAGTCCACGCGATTCGGATTGGACACCGCCATTTTCGTGGGAATATGTAAAATATAACCCATATAAAGCTGGCTCATTTTACTTTGATCACGAACCCGACCATTATATACACGAATCAAAATATGCGGATCTAGATGTGACGGATGATGATGGTATCTTAGCATGGGGATGGACGTAAACCCTTACTACCAAAGGACTTAGGGCGGCGCGGGGGCGCCCCGCTCGACGTAAACCCTTACCACATAAGGACTTACGACGATTCTCCCCCGCAAATACCATGCCGAAAAAAAGTTAAAGATATTGTTTGACATGGCCGATAACTATAGTATACTAAGGGGGTAGTTTACTGTTTCACTTTTTTTTTGGAGAGTTTGGATGAGCGAGTACAAAAAGTTGCGGATGACGGCGGACAAGAGCGAAGGCGATTTTGTCAAGACGTTGGAAGGCCAAACCGGCACGGGTTTAGCCGACAATACCCACGTTCACAAGGACTGGTATGCCACTACCATATCCTACGATGACGCAATGGAAAATCTCCAGCGTGCGGCTGATGATCGCGAAGACATTTTGGCACCTGCTAAAAACATCGACGCAATTGTTGATGATTTTGATGGAGAATTCAAACTGCAAGTTAATGATAGGGTACTACGTCCAACCGACTGGGCACTACAGCAGTTTTCTATCCGCTCAAAAGTACCATCGTCCACTGTAATCCAGAAGCTACGTGCTCAAGAGGATGCCGATGAGCAGGATGCTGAGGTTATGATGCAACTCGCCAATAATGCCTTGCGACGATTAGAGCAGGATAAAGTTTTCCGTTTGCGCACCTATACCGACGACACTTGCCGCGCGTTTGTAACTGATAAGTATGCGCCAATTGACAACCGTTGGTATCTGGATGTGTTGAAAGATACCTTGCCCGGTGGTCGTTTGTCACACTGGCGAGGTGACGAGGATACCATTTTCGGGAACGTCTTACTGCCTGATACTATCATCGATTATGGGCAGGACGACGATTCCGATTATGGTGGTATGTTGTCGATTGGAAACTGTGAGATTGGCAAACGTCGCATTTCACAAATCCCGTCTCTGTTTCGTTCGATCTGTCTCAATGGTTGCATATGGGGACAAGTAGCAGGGCAGCAGATTAAGAAACGCCACATTGGCGAGATTGATCTCACTACCTTGCGTCTGCAAATCGAGCAGAATATTGAGGCACAATTGCCATTGTTACCATTGGGCGTTCGGAAATTGTTGGACACTCAATCCATGGATGCGGATGGTGTTCGCATGAAAAATGTGATTGCCGCCGTGGCAATTGACAATAAGTTTTCCAAACGGGAAGCGAGCGAGGTACTTTCCCAATGGGCAACATACGAGCGGGAAGATAAGAATCTGTTCGGGGTTGTCAACGCGGTGACTCGTGCGGGTCAAACATTTGACCCACAAAATTGGGTGCGGTTTGATCAGATCGGTGGTCAACTGTTGGAGATGTCGCCAAGCCGTTGGGATTCCACGGTAAAGCGTGCCGATTCTCTGGACGTGAAAGACTTCGACAAAGTTTTCGCGATGGCCTCATGAGCAACAAACCGCTTTTGATTGCCGTGGTTGTGGCCTTCTTTGTTGGGATTTTTTCAGGGCTGCAAGAGTTGTTAAAAGATTAGCCATACAGCATAGGAGGTTACGCCAATGGGCTACTACAGGGGTAGGGCTGCCGCCCGATAGACCAAAAAACCCCCGGACGATGATGGTTCGCCCCCCCCCCGCAAGGGGGGCTTTTTTTGGCACACGGTTTGCCCTAGTAAATGACGTAAACCTTTACCAGCAAAGGACTTAGGGGCGGCCGGGGGCGCCGGGCCTGACATAACTACTTACTATCAAAGGACTTACGTAAATATCTCCCTGCAAATATCATGCCAATTGAATGCCTGCAAATTTCATGCCAAAACTTTAGTTGATATAAACCCTTATAGGTTAAAGACTTAGGTTGACATTGACCGAAGTATATGGTATGATTGGACTTAGGGCAAAGAGATGCAGCAGAGACAACAACTCAGAACCACTGGGCGCCCAGAGCCACATCGTCCCCTTGTCTCTCCCCTCCCCCTCAGACTCGCTCCCATAGTGATAGTCAGCGAAAACAGTAAATTAAAAAAGTCAACAACAAAACCAAAAAAACAATTGGGCAGGCTAGTATTAATATTAGCTTTGGTAGGCTAGGCATAGGAATATGCATGTCCTTCCCCCCCTCTTCAGACTCGTGGTCATTGTGATAGTCAGCCCCTTTTAGAATCCGGGGCCTTCTTGTCTCACCCTTTCTTTTCAGACAAAAGAAAAGACCTACAGTCAGCAACTCTAGAAAATTTGGTCGATAAATCCCTGCGTTCTGATGGCCGAAAGGGAAGGCTCCTTGGAGGGGGCGCAGACCGAATCAGCACCGGGACATGTCGGTAAGTCTCCCACACTAAGTATAGACACAACGATAGCGCAATTCCAGTAACTAAACCGAATAAAAAATCTTTAACCATAATTTCTATCTGCCTGTAAAAAATAACCAAACGTTATTCAGATGCAGCAGAGGAAAGTTTAAGTATAAGTGTTAAATCTTACCTTTACTTATATTGATAATTCTTTTTCTGCTCCAATGAACTGAGATCAACCTTAATTTTTATAGTAATGTGTAATTATAAATAAGATTAACTTTTTTTCTCATAACACCTTATGTTATCCAGTAGTGGTGAATTTTGCCCAGAAAAATAATAAAAAACATTGCGCTTGACATTGCAAAAAGTCGATGTATACTGTAGTAAACTTACTGGCCTTTATAAGGAGATGGAGATGACAACTGTGACTAAGCAGAAACCAGCCAGACGCAAGAAGAGACTAGAAGCCCCTAAGCCAATTTTTAACAGGGACTTTGATAGTTATGTTAGAGCCCACATTAATCGTAACTTTGGGCGCCCTGATAATATAACTAGCGAGAATTTACTCTGGTACAAGGGTTGGGACCATGGAGGAGTACAGAGGGGCCGACTTGATGTATGGTTCAAGGTCATGAATAAAGATGACTATAAGGATGTCAAGATAAATAGTTACTTTATTAAAGTTTACGAGACCACTATTTCAGTTTGGAGTACTTCTAAAGTCAGTAATGAGCCCGATTTCATGTTTAAGCAGCCAAGTGATGGGCAAAAAACCCCCTCCAGACCGGAAAAGGGACAAAGTAATTAGTAAATAACCTTAGTATTATTACTTATTGCATAAAGAGGAAGTTGGAACAATGTTTTACAATGAGTCTTTAGCTGTTAATGTTCTCTTTTATATGTTATATAGTACTGTTATTATTAATAGTAGTATTTTAGCTTATTATGCTGGAAAAACACTATCTAAAGCTACAGTCAGGGCAGCCGCCCATTATCCAAAAAAGAGATATTAATAGTCCTTTTCTGCTTGCTTTTTCTTGACTTCGAATACATCATATAAGTGTACGCTTTGGGAGTCAGCCAATTTAAAATAACATTTAGAGATAGAAAAAATGAAAAAAATTGAGAAATGTACCAACTGTTCAGATAAGACATATAACTATTATACTATTAAGACCAATAGGGGTGATCTGCATCAATGTAGAGACTGTTATGAGAGACTATTCATGCGGGCTCACCGAAATGATTATGCTCTTAACAGCACCAAGAACAAGAAGGATCGTTATTCAGGGGCCTGAAATGGTATCGACTGATGGTGGAGGTAATAACTGCATGTGCTGGTTGACCGAAGGGCCAGCTAAAAAATCGGTTAAACTATTTTACTTGCCGAGCCTAGCTTAGCACTCGCTGCCTAGCAGTGCGGGGTTGTCCTAGACCTTGTTACCCAATTAGGACGAGGGGTTACATTTCCCGTATTAACTAAAAAATGATATTTTTTGTTTGCGGTTTAAACATGTAGATGTTATTATTGAAGTTAGACAGGACGCGGGTTCGATTCCCGCCGGGTCCACTTGGCTGGTTTGGTCAGCAGCCTTATTTTGCAGGTGGTATGAGTTTCCACACTGTACTGATCAACCCCGATAAAACTCAGTTGGTTTGGTCAGCGACTTTAATATGCAGGGGGTTTCGGGTTGTCCCCTCTGTACTGATCAAAGGCCCTAAAACCCGTTTTTTTTATAAAGATAGCTGGTTTGGTCAGCAGCTTTAGGATGCAGGTGGAAGGAGTTGCCACACTGTACTGATCAACGTCGATAAAACCCAGCCGGTTTAATCAGCGGCTTTAATATGCAGGTGGTTCGTGCGTTCCCACACTGTACTGATTAAAGAGGTTAAAACGCACTTTTGTTTTTATGAAGATAGCCGGTTTGGTCAGCGGCTTTAGTATGCAGGGGGTTTAACATTACCCCACTGTACTGATTAACATAGATAAAATGTTTTTGTTTTTTTTACTTGAGAGAAAGGAGGAATTAGAGGAGAGGAAGTTTAGTTTTGAAAAGTTGGCTTAATGTTAAGTTAACTATTATACTAACTATGTTATATTGGAGATTATTATGTATTGTACTAAGAAAAGAAATATAAAATGGCAACTTGATCTTGCAGACTCCCCTCTTGTGAGTCAGCTCAAGGGACATAATAAAACCTTGAATGATCTTTCTAGGCAAGTGTTTCAAGACCTTAACAGTGGGCGGCTCTCTAATATTCATGTTAGAGGAGGAGGTGACAAGAAAGATGTCATCTATGATGGTAAGCCTACAACTAAGAGTACCCTCAAAGATATCTATCGTCCTATTTTTGAACGAAATGGTTGGGCTCCGAAGATTGAAGCGTTTAAAACTGATAGCTTAGAACATGTTCTAAATAGATATCAGGGTTATATAAAACGCAACAAAGCTTTCAGTGAGCTTATCACGTTTAAGCCTAAAGATATCCATTACAAGGGTCCTTTTGTAAAAGATGATGGAAGTAGTTTATGTTTTACTACTCCTGCTGGATCTTTTACTCACTCTGTTGGTTATAATACTAACAGTGGTACTCTTGTTAATAAGGTACATCTCAAAAAAATGAAGTTTGGAGGAAATCTAAACATTCAACAAGGGAGTTTTATCGCCGCCGTTGAAATTCCATACGAATCCGCATATGAGCCTGAGAGCTGGATTGGTATGGATATCAACAAACGTGATGAGTTTTGGTTGGTGATAGGATCTACCGTTCACGCCAAGCCTGATCATATTGCTACCCTTGAGGATGCAATTTCCGAAGTTCAAGTGGAAATTAACAAACCCAAAGGACAACGACATAAGAAAGAGGGTCATTATGATTCTTCTCAGCGTCGAGGTCTTAGGAAAAGGTGGAAGAAGCTTCATAAAAAGCATAAGAAAGCCATTAAAAACTTTCTTGATCCTATTCTTGAGGAGATAGAGAGAAATCGTAGTGGCTTAGTTATTGATGGAGTTACGACCGGCGCTCAAAATGGGAGTTTCGGTCAGGACAAAATCATTGACTACCTTATTACTCAATGCGAAGACCGACGAATCCCATTCTATGTGCCACCAACCTCTTATACATCTCAAAGATGTGCCAAATGCGGACATGTAGAAAAGGATAATCGTAAAAACGCAGACGAGTTTAAGTGTCAACAATGTGGACATGAGGCTCAGCCTGACTTGAATGCCGTGCAGAATTACCAGTTTATTGGTGAGACTCTCCATTCTAAGGGCCATGCTTTTGGGTACTACGGTACGCCCAGAAGTAGAGACCCGAGGGTGATTCGTGTGTCCGATATCAAGTCTATATTTAATATAGATTAGCTGGTTTAGTCGGCGACTTTAGTATGAAGGTGGTTTTTGTAAGAATTTTTCCACGCTTCACCGACTAAAGATACTAAAAAATTCCCCCTTGTTTACTCAGGAGGGTTATGGAGCAGGTGGTTTCGGGTAATCCACACTGTACTGAGTAAACTCGATAAAACCCGTTTTTTTTTAAAAATAAGGAGCAGGAATGACAATTTGGAACTATTGTGATTGTGGATCAATTGTAGATGAATTTGAAAAAGTGTGTAGTAATTGTGGTGAAGAGGTAATATTAAGTTGGGAGGCCGACGATGTGGAGAGACTTATCACCGACGATAACTAGACAAAGACTGGTCATAGAGGCAACTCTTGAGCGTCCTATGCGCGCCATAGAGATATTACGCTATATTAAAAGTGTGGGTCCTCTTCTCGATATGACACCAGTAACCTCTCCAATCTTATCTCATGAGCCCGATTATGGGTGGTGCGGATACATGCATTGGAAAGAATCTGGGATGCACATGTATACTTGGGATACTAAGCCTCCCTTTTTTATTAGTGTAGATATATATACGTGTAAAAAATTTGATCCGATGGACGCAGTAGAATTTACAAAGAAATTCTTTGGAGAAAACATTATTGATATAGTTTGGAAAGAATAAGGAGCCCGTGCGGGGTAGAAAATAGTCATGCCTTATAGGGTGACTAATTATTCTTGCTTTACAAGGAGAAAATTATGAGTAACATAGTAAAACGACACGATCAGTTTATGCAGGACTTTTTTCCCTTTTCGATTGGTTTAGATGGTGTATTCAGCAGATTGGGCTCTATTAAGCGTGATAATCTGTGTAATACGTTCCCTCCTTACAATATTATTAAGGATGGAGATAAAATTTTAGTAGAAATGGCTCTCGCGGGCTATAGTAAAGATAACATTGAAGTAGTGGTGGAAGATGGTATTCTTTCTATCACAGGAGATAACAAGGACAGGAACAAGCCGGATAACCACATTCATCAGGGTATTGCTACTCGCAATTTTGTGAGGAAGTTTACTTTGGGCGAACAGGTGGAGGTAAATTCGGCAGAGATGAAGGACGGTATGTTAGTTGTGGAACTGGAGGAGATAGTGCCTCCAGAAAAACAACCAAAGCGTATCACTATTAATTAGTTTTTCACCTCGCACGGGTTTTTATTATGGAATAACATGAAAACAAAATGGATTTTACTAGTAATATTTCACATGTTTATTATCATTGGTAATGCTGTATCCTTTTTTATCGCTCCATTTCTGGCTCCTTGGTATATCTCACTGCCTATCTGTTCTTTTATTTTCCTGATTACTTTCAGTAAAGAAATCAAATGCCCCTTGACTAACTGGGAAAATAATATGCGAGCCAGTATGGGTAAAAAACAGATTGGTGGCTTTATTGGTCACTATGTTATTAAACCACTTAGTAAGTTATTGCCTTAAAAATGTGTATACCCACTATATCTTTTCTAATATGTGGAGATAAAAATGGGTATGCCAATAGTTTCGACGGAGGTTATACAATCCACTTCAGCCTCAATGGCGCACGCCAGAAAACAATTTTGGAAAGATGTCACCCAGAAAATACTTCTTGAAAATCCTCTTGTCTATCAAATATTAACTATTAACGAATCGAGTGCTAAGGCTACGGATTTTAAAGATGGCTATAAGAGAGGGGCCTGTCTAATCTATGCTATTCTTTCCCGACAGGCTGAAGCCGACGATATGAATGAAATATGGGGTTTGGGTACTGAACTTGATCTGGAGAAAAAAGAAGTGATTAAGTGTTCATGTGGAAGTGTCAACTGGGAACAGAGTTTTAAGTGTCCTGTTGATCCAGCAAATGACAAATTTAACTGTAAAGACTGTGGACTTGTTTTTAAAAGATACGATTCCCCCAACGAAGGAGAAAAGGATGCCTAAGGTTACAGGAATTTATGAACACACTCTTGACATTAGCGATGTAAGAGGTAAAATGAAGTTAGCACTTGATGATTTACTTAAAGCCTTTGAGATGCAGGATATTTCAGTCATCGAGGAAAAAAATTATTTTAAATTTGAAGGAATAAGTCGAGGAGTCAACACAAAAGGGACGATAGATATTCATGACACAAATGTTGAAGTAACTATTGACCTCCCATTTTCTGCTTTAGCATTCAAGGGGCGAATTCAAAATGCTATTGATAAAAGAGTTCCTCTGTTTCTGGAATAGGCCATGTTAGATCTTTCACAATTAATTCCGCACGACAACCTAGTATGGTCTGAGGAAGAAAATAAATGGATTTGCTTTACATCTGAGGAACTGGATGCTATAATTGAATCAGCCCATAACTCTGGATTCAAAGAATTGGACAACGTGGTTAAGATTGTTAGATGGTGTGAAAAAGCTAGAATAGGGGCGCTCCTCATGGAGAGATTCATTGGGGGTCATATTAAAGTGGAAGAAATATCTGACGATAACGACCTTTATTTCACGACGTAAAGATGAAAACACGAAAAACACCAACTAAAAAATGCCCCGAGTGCGAAACAGATTGTCATGTGCGATCTTCTGCCTGCAAGAACTGTGATCATGTATTCTACCTTAGAAAAAAAAAGAACCAAGTCATCGAAGACTGGCGAAATTTAAAGAAGGGGGATACTATCAGGTCTGTAGGTAGTAATGGTCCATACTGGGAAAATCCAGAAACCATGGACAGACTCTATATGGGCCACTACGGCAAATTTATTGTGCAATCTGTGATGAAAGATGGTATCATGGCAGTAGAGGATAAGCGTCATTCACACTGCTATGAATTCATCTATATGGGTAAATATAAGAAGTCGCACCTTATGGATAATTATTATAATTGTCCTCACAAAATAGTTTATTGTTAGTTTGTTTCTTTATTGGAGGTTTAGTTATGGTTGATTGGAGTGGCATTTTGTCGAGTAAGTCTAGTGTGAGTACGATGAAGAGTTTTGCTACCGGCGAGATGAGTGGGCGCACCTTGTATTCACAATTTGCGAACACGGAGAGCGGCGGCGCAGTCCGTCAGCTTTTGCGTCAGCATGGCGTTACCTATGGACGACGGTTGGCCCGCAAGGCGCTGACTCGACGTGGGTACTAACTCTCTGGTGTGTTTGGAGTGGGAGGCAACCAATTAACTTTCCCAATTTCTTAAACACTTTGATAAGGACGTATGATGAATAATAATCTCGTTAGTTTTGAAGGAAATTTGACTAAAGATCCTGAATACAAAACCGTTTCAGAAGATAAGGACTTGGCTGTATTTAGAATTGCTGTCAACGAACGTCTCAATCGGGAAAAGGAAGAGACTCTTTATATTGATGTGAATGCTTGGGGATGGCACGTCCCTTACTGTAAAAACGTTAACCTTTCTAAAGGAGATAGAGTAATCCTGAAGGGTCGACTTCAGGAACGCAGCTGGAAAGATGGTCAGGGTAATAATCGCACGTCTGTTGTTGTTGTTCCTAATACCTTTTCTAAGGTAGTGCGACCAAAGAAGGCAGCCGTTACTGAAGCAGAACCCTTTTAGTTCTATATTAAAATGAAGCAAGACAGAATCAAATCCAGAATTTCTCTAATAGAAAATGAGCTGTTCCTTGTTGGTAACGCTTTGCACGAGCCTCAGCTCAATCCTCATGAACATAAGGAGTTAAAAAGAAAATCCAGTAAACTGAGCAAAGAAAAGAAAAAATTGGAAAAAAGACTTCAGACATTTAAGTAGTATTGACGACATAGGAGATATGAATGTACAAAATGATTTTGTCAGTTATGGTTGCGCTAAGTTTTAACTCTAGTGTATGGGCACATGAGCCTCGTGAAAGCGGTACTGTGTATGCAGTGTATCCTATCAGGGGTTGCTTGCATTCTGTAGGTGGATTTGTTCTCAACACAACAAAAGGAGTTGTTGGAGGAGCTGTCACAGTTCTAGAAGGTACGTGGGGCATTATTACGGCACCCTTCCACGTAAAGTGGAAGAAGCCACGAGCACGCTACCTTTTCTATCAGCCGCCCCGCGTTCATTATGAAGCGGGAAAGATCTACGAGGTTATGCCTCCAGATCTTGTGATAGAACTAGAGTAGCTTAAGGGGGATTTAATCCCCCTTTTTTTTCTTGACTTCTTGTTATGCTGATGTACAATGAGGATGTCAACTGCACTACATGGGAGAATCACGATGGACGTTAAAAAAGAGTTGCGACAAGAGATGATCAAAGATCCTGAGTTTTACACTCATTTTATTGGGGCGTTCAAGATGGCTCCTTTTAAATTTAGAACTCATCTTGCAGAATGTGGTATAGAATATACACCAGACCAACTACAAGATTTGGCTCTTCTATATGAAGAAGTATTATCTACCCTCTAATACGCTCGCGTAGCTCAGTTGGATAGAGCAACGGACTTCTAATCCGTAGGTCATAGGTTCAAATCCTATCGCGAGTACTACATATCTTCACAAGGGATAACAATATGAAATGGCGAGAACTACGAGAAGAGCTGAACAAAATGAGCGACAAGGATTTGGATAGTGAGGTAATAGTATTGAATAATGTGCTTGACGGAACTTTACTTACAAATTGCTGGCTAACAAACAACATAGAGGATGACATTATTGATTGTGACACTCCCTTTCTAAGCTGTTGGAGTGAGTATGAAGATTGATGACAAAGTTATTACCTTTCAACAAGAGAAAGGAGTGATACTCAGACCTTGGAATAGAGATGACGGTCAGTATGATTGGTGGGTGGAACTGAAGTTTACTATTGACGATAAGGAATACACGAGTATAATTCCTTATAAAGAATCGGAATTGACGGGACTGTAGCTCAGTGGTAAGAGCGCCGTTCTTATAAAGCGGTGGCCGAAGGTTCAATTCCTTCCAGTCCTACTTAGGAGAAAAAATGAATAGACTAAAGAATACTATCTGTTATCTGTGTGGCCCAATGGATCGTGTGGCTGATGGTGGTGTAACATGGAGAAGGAACCTCTCGCCTAAATTAAAAGAGATGGGCGTGGGCGTTCTTGACCCATCTAAGAAACCAACAGAGTTTGCCAAGGAAGATATTAATTTTCGGGAGACAATAAATGAGCTAAAGAGGACACATCAGTTTGATAATATTAAAAGAGAGATGAAAGATATTGCTGCTATTGATCTGCGTATGGTAGACATCGCCCACTTTGTGGTAATGTATATGGATATAGATGTTCATATGTGCGGCTCATATCATGAAGCGTTTGTAGCTGTTAGCCAGAAGAAGCCAGTACTAATAGTATGTAAACAAGGTAAGCCTAGTGTGCCCAACTGGATGTTTGGAGTGATTCCACATCAACATATGTTTGACAACTGGAGTTTACTGTTGGAGTATTTGCATCATATTGACGAAGATGAAGATGTGGATCACCTCAAGCGGTGGAGATTTTTTAATTTTTCTGAAATATACGAGCAGTAAAACACACTGGAGAACAAGATATGAGTAAGTCATTTGCTGAAGTTGCCATGGAGTTGAGTGGAAAAACAACTGACGAGTCTGAGAGTATAGGCAAAATAGATACAGCAGATGATCAGGTGGAGGGATTATTTCAGGAAAAATACCAAACTAAAAATAGCCCAGTGTATAGAGCTGTCTGGGATCATACATTTCCCTCCAACGAATTCTTTTCTTTTGATTTGACCAGACCTAATTGGCATAAACTAGAAGATAGTATAAGTACTATTAATAGGCACAAAGCTACGGGTACGTGCCATAATTCTAGTGGCAAACTACATGAGGATCTGTTAACAGATCTTTCTGAAGCTGGATATTTTGGATTACTTGTCCCACTTGCAGAAAAGCCACCAATAAAGTTTTCTGAATTCTCAGCATTTCTAACAGAAGTTGCGCGCATTGAAGCAAATGTCGCCGGTCTAGCTTCAGTACATGGATGTATTGGTGCTGTTGATCCAATTAAAACATTTGGTAATCAAGACCAGAAGGAGCGATACCTTCCAAAATTAGCCAACGGTAAATTTCTTTCTGGGTTTGCCCTAACAGAGCCGGGCGCTGGATCTGATATGACTTCCCTAAAAACAACAGCCGTCTTGGATGGTGATCATTATGTTGTTAATGGAGAAAAATTAT
>Ga0208450_1000994_pt1 | contig 13948 bp, 15 predicted proteins | sample MalvireepMed_908_FD_184249 | JGI IMG/M metagenome (GOLD analysis project Ga0208450, IMG submission 184249) | Marine viral communities from the Global Malaspina Expedition - Malaspina viral metaG DeepMed_908 (SPAdes) (version 2) | ecosystem: Environmental > Aquatic > Marine > Oceanic | place... | reverse complement strand
TCTGTCTCGTTCGACGTTGCGGGATCAGTGGACATGAGTTTCTCAGGTCAGGGCGACGCGACAATCTTCGACCACATCACTTTGACATCGGGGCCAAAGACTTTGATTTTTGATCCTGACGGCGCAGGGCCAGACACTAACAGCCCTGAATACACTTGCACCTCAAGCGGATTGACGGGAGCGTTGTGTAGCAGTTACACCATCAATCTGCCAGTTGGTGATGCGGCAACATACAGCGCGACATTCCAGTGCAGTGGCTCAACTACTAGGGCCGTAAGCTAGACCCGCCTTAAAACAGCGCACAGCGCGATCCAAGACAACTCTAAGGAGAATCTCAGATGGCACGAACTCACGGAAAGGACGCAGATTTTTCATTCGACTCGGTGGCCCTGGAAGACGAGCTTAATAGCGCGACCCTAAACTTCACTGTCCCAGAGGCAGACATTACCGCCTTTGCGGACAGCTACCAGAACTTCCTGGCAGGCAAGCCGACGGCGACTTATGACATCGCAGGCTTCGCGGATCTCGCATCCTCGCAGGGCGACGCGACCATCTTCGGAGAGCTTGGCTTAGAGGGTGAAGAAATCGATTTTGAACCTGATGGATCGACGGGCTACAACGGGTTCGCCATCGTCACTTCTTACTCGATTACCAGCACTGTCGGCGGGCCGATTACCTACTCAGCATCCTTCCGTCACAACGGTGGATCAGCCGCCGCTGACGCCGCCGCACCGACCCGCGGATAAGGGTCTGAATCGGGCTAAAATCTTGGTGGTGGTTCCTTGATGGTTAGTATCAAACTATGACCCTACGGTTCCTGACAGGGTGTCATACAATGAGTTGCCTACGGCAGGCCACCACCAAGAAAACGGCTCTCAGAGCCGGGAATCGGGTGGTCGAAAAACCCGATTTACTGTCATATTGATAATGGACAACATCTATTATCCGAAACAATAATACGCGTCCAATCAAAACATAGAAAAAATGTTCTAGTAGGAGAGGCTCAATGAAGCCCAAAATACCGGCAACAAAGGTCAATTCTGACGAGTGCTTTATCAGCGTTGGACAGGTGATTGAGGACGGCGAAATCAAGGACGCAGGGACTCCTCATTACGTCCATAAAGGGGAGTGGGTTGAGGTGCTTCCTGTCATGACAGTGAAGGAGGTAATGCAACTCAGTCGGCTCCAAGCGGGGGCTGACGACCCTGGTTCGTTGGGGGAGAATCTGACGCAACTTTGTCAGGAATTATCGCGACGCATAATCTCTTGGAACTGGACGGATCTGATGGGGGAGTCGATGGAGCAACCCTACAAACGGCCCGACATCTTGGAGGGGCTGTCGTCAGAAGAATTGATGTGGCTGGTCAGTGCTACTGGCGGGAGTGAGACAACTGATGAAAGAAAAAAAGACTCCGTGAAGTTGGAGAACATATCCTCGGAGATGGAACCCAACCAGGCTACGCTACCATCGGCATAATCTGTGAAGCGTTCGGATGTCTGCCTAGTCAGGTAATGCAAGAAGATTGGGCGACGATCCGCAACATCATGGAGTTCCGATTACTGACAGGTGCAAAGGATCAGCACAATCAGGACGCGAGTCAGATGCAACCAGCACAAGTGAAAATCTGGACAGAGATGGCAGAGGCAGTAGAGGACGATGGCTGACGCGACAACAATCTCGGTACTGATAAAAGCGCGAGACGAAGCCTCGGCGCAACTGAAGAAAGTCGAAGGCAACATGGGTCGACTTTCTGAGAGTTTCAGCAAGCATCGTCGAGGCATAGGAATGGCCGCGACTGGTATCGGTGCGGCCATCACGGGTATCGCGACCATCTCGCTGAAGTCTTCACTGGATCAGCAAATTGGCATCGACCAGTTAGACGTAGCGTTGAAGAATGTCGGGACAAGCTATGAAGCGAACAAGAAACAGATTGAAGACTTAGCCTCAGCGCAACAAGCCAAGACGAATTTTGGGGACGAAGAACAAAGAAAGGCATTACAGAAGCTGGTGCAAGTGACAGGCGACTACGACTTGTCCATGCAAGCGATGATCCCGTTGATGGACATGTCAGCCGCAACAGGGATGAAGTTAGAAGGTGCGTCAGTGCTTGTCGCTCGTGCGATAAGTGGTGAAGAATCAGCGTTGAAGCGATACGGCATCGCACTAGAAACGGGCGCAGGCCCACAAGCTGTCATGACTGCATTGATGGAGAAGTTCGCAGGCCAAGCAGAAGCCGCCGCTGATCCTACGACGCAGTTGAAGAATCGGGTGGGAGACTTGATGCAAGTCTTTGGTGATATGTTGCTCCCGATAATGACAGAGATGCTTCCGAAGATTGAATTGTTCATCCGTAAAGTTATTGAATGGGCAGAGGAGCATCCCACTCTAACAAAAGTCATTGGATTGAGCGCGGCGGCTCTGGGGGGTGTACTGCTTATTGTCGGCCCGTTGTTGCTGATACTGCCAACACTAGCGACGGCTTTTGGATTGCTCAGTGTGGCGATGGGGCCAATCACTCTTATCACTGTGGGCATCGCGGCGGCTATAGCGGCGGCGATTATCATCTACAAGAAATGGGACGATTGGAACAGAGAGGTGAAAGTGGGTGTCGTGCTTCTTAGTGTTGCAATCGCGGCAATATTCGGCCCCATTGGTTTGCTGACGGCGGCAGTCGCCGCCGCGATTCTTGTTTGGAAGAACTGGGATAAAGTGGTCGGCTTCATGCGCAAGGCTGTGGCTGATTTTGCTGTCCAAACCATTAGCTGGATACGCAAGCTCACAGAGGGCGTGAAGACTCTGGCGGGTTGGGTTCCCGGTCTGGGCAGAGTCGAAGACGCTCTGCAAGATGGGATCAACAAGTTAGAGGATATGGAGAGTTCTATCGACCAATGGTCTGTCAGTTCCGAAGATAGGTTGCGCGACCAGGCTCAAGCCTGGGGTGCGATGGAAGATAGCCATCACTCTACCGCTGGTGCTGTGGCGGACAACGTTCAACTAATGGCGAGAGAGCATGAAAAGATGGCTGACAAGGTAGCCGATTCCGTGAAAGATATTGACATGTCTTACGGCTCATTTGAAGATTCTGTGGCGAGGGCGCAAGGGATCGTCATAGAGTCACTTGATTCGATTATCGCGAAGCAAGAAGCATTGGAGATGTCCCAGGATGATTCGTATGCGCGGATCAGGAGCAATCTTGATGAGACAAACATCAAGTGGAAAGAGTCGCATCTGGGGATGGAGGATGTTGTCAGTCGATGGGCTGAAAGCACAAACCAAAGCACGGATGATGTTCTTGACCATTGGGACGACATCGACCTCGACCTCAAGGATTTGAAAAAAGTGTTCGCCCTATTCACTGAAGCGACGGGTCAAGACATATTCACTTGGGAAGGCAAAGTAAAAAGTGCCACAGATACCGTCTCAAGTAATTTCCGAAGCGTCGAAAGCAACATGACATTGATTGCTTCTGGCATCCATCAGACACTGATTGGGACTGCATCTGAAACGCTTCGCATCGCTAAAGGCATCCATGACACAATCGCAGGGATACATCGAGACGCATCAAGGTCAGTGCCTGCCCCTAGGGTTGGGGGATATACCGCGCCACCAAGATTTGCACCCGCGGCAACGGCTGGCCCGGCTGGAGCGATAACAACTGCGCCTCGGACAACGTCTGCCGCATTCGCGGCGGCAAGTCCAACAATCCAGGCGGCGGTTGCCGCTGGCTTCGGCAACCTCGCCGCCTATCAAGCGTCTTTGAAAATGGCTAATGGTGGGATCGTGCGACAGCCTACATTGGCGATGATTGGAGAAAGTGGCCCAGAAGCAGTCGTCCCATTAGGCAAGGGTGGGGGAATGGGAACCGTCAACAACTTCAACTTCCACGGTGCAGTCTACGGAGTAGAACAACTGAAAGAGGTCGTCGTCGAAGCAGTTCGCGACCATGCAATCTCAGGTGGATTCAGCGGCGTCTTTGCGGAGGCATAATGTTTGATTATCAGTGCAAACTACTTAGGGTCGTGGACGGCGACACCATCGATGTCAATCTGGATCTCGGCTTCAACGTCTGGCATCGGGCACGAGTTCGGATGCTGGGGATCGACACACCAGAATCACGCACACGAAATTTAGAGGAGAAAGCTCTAGGACTCGCGTCGAAAGCGCGACTGAAAGAGCTTCTCAAAGGAAGCAAACTTGAAATTCAATGTACTAAGGAAAAAGGTAAATTTGGCAGAGTTTTGGGTATTGTCTGGGCGACTGATAAAGCGGGCAATCGCATTGACTGTAATACTCAGCTTTGTATTGAAGGGCATGCTCGCCCTTATCACGGCGGCAAAAAACAGGCGTGGGTCTGATGCCGCTGAAGAAAGGATCGGGGAAGAAGACAGTGAGCAAGAACATCAAGACTCTAAGGAGTGAGGGATACAAGTCGAAGCAAGCAATCGCGATAGCTCTGGCAACATCAAGGCGCAAGCGCAAGAAGTAGGAGAATAGAAGTTGGCTCGTGGGACTTACGTCCTCGCGGTGGATTGGAACAACGACGGGGACTTCAGCGACAGCGGTGAAGACATCACAGCGCGCACTCTGAATGTCGAGTGGAGACGCGGGAACGATTACGCGTCTCAGCTAGTCGGGAAAGTCGTCGCTGGAACTCTTGTCGCAGAACTCAACAACGAGTCAGGTGATTATTCAACGTTCAACACGTCGTCAGCACTGACGGGCAATCTATTGCCGGGACGCAAGGTCAAGCTCACAGGCAACGACGGATCGACGACGCGAACTCTCTGGACGGGGTTTCTCGACAGCATCGAACCACAGCCGTCAGCGACAGGTGCAAATACTGCAAGACTGCGAGCAATCGGCCCGCTCGGTTATCTGAACAAGTTCGAAGTCTCGACGACGATGTTTGCGAGTAAGAAAGCAGGCGAGCTTATCGGTGAAATCTTAGACGTTGCTGGATGGTCTGACGACGACAGAGACATCGATGATGGGATCGTCGAATTTCCCCGCTTCTGGTGCGAACGGACAAAGACGTTGAAAGCACTGCGACTTGTCGAAGAAACAGAGACAGGCTTGCTTGAAGAAAGCGCGGCAGGGAAAATCGTCTATCGCGACAGACACGCTCGCAGTACGGATACCCTCTCTACGACCTCACAAGCGACGTACAGCGACGCAGGCGGGGCTTCCCTAGCTTACAGTGCTGTGACCCAAGTCGACCCCCTTAAATTCATTTACAACGAGCTTAGAGCGAAAATTCAACTTCATTCGGGAGCGTGGATTCTCGACAGTGCATCGCTTGGAGTCCAGACAGAACTCGCTGAAGATCCGTCAGTGTTGTGGACGCATCCAGAGGTGGGAAGCAATTCGCCCTCAATCGCGGCGGGCGAGACAAAGACGTTTACTGCGCAGTACCCGCAGAGCGGATCAGCGAATACGGCCCGTGCCGTAGACTTCTGGCAGAATCTCACAGCGTCGACAGACTATCTCGCGAACGACAGCGCAGATGGCACAGGCACGAATCGAACGTCAAGCATCACTGTCACTCTTACGAAGCGGGCGCAGTCGATGGACATCGCTCTGGCTAACGGTCATTCTGGTGCGGTCTACATCACGAAACTACAAGCGCAGGGCAATGCAGTCAGTGCGAAGAACGACTTCGAAGTCAGCGCGACAGACAGCACAAGTCAGACGACATTCGGGAAAAGGACTTACCCGCATCCAGGCAAGTTCGTGCCTGATGCAAACGAAGCGCAGAACTGGGCGGATTTTCACGTTGCCGCTTGGAAAGATCCCGTTCCTTTATTAAAATTAACGCTGGTAGGCAATCGCTCGACGGGAACGCTTACTGACGTTATGAGTCGCGAGATAAGCGACTTGGTCACAGTGACCGCAACAGGAGACGCAGGATTGGGGATCGACGAAGACTTCTTCGTTGAAGCAGTACATCATCAGGTGGACAGCCGATTGAATCATCGAGCGACATTCACGCTGTCGCAGGCGAGCGGATATGCGGGGTTCTTCGTCGTGGGAACTTCGTCACTAGGCAACAGCACACGATTGGCATACTAGGAGGAACGAATGGCTTGGACGACACCACGGACTTGGGTCACTGGCGAGGTGGTCACGGCGGCTTTATTAAACGCGCAGATTAAGGCCAATATGGATCTAAGCGCACCAGCCAAGTTGACCACGGCTGGGGACATGCTCTACGCGACTGGTGCAAACGCTACGGCGAGACTGGCAAAAGGCACCAACGGCAACATCTTGCATCAGGCCAGTTGTGCGCCAGCCTGGACTGCTACACCCAGCATTACAGACCTGACCCTCAGTGGAGCGTTAGACGTTAACGGCACGATTGATTACGACGGGACTGATGTTGATATGCTCTCCAGCGGTGATATCGACTTAGTGTCCAGTGCCAACGCCGCCGCCGCCATCTACATCGCGCAGTCCACAGGTACAAGTGGCACGATTAAGATTCACGCCGACACTGGAACGTCCGTCACAGAGGGTGCGGAGTCCATCAATATCTTGTCGGATGTTGGGGGCGTTGGGATTCGCAGTACAGCCAACCTAGCCAATGCCATCAATCTAACCGCTGACGGCGGCACGACTAGCACGATCCAGATTTACAACGACACTGGAACTGCGGTCAATGAAGGCGTGGCATCCGTCCAGTTGCTATCAGATGTCGGCGGCATTGGCATCAAGTCGGGCTTGGACGCCGCTGGCGCAATCCGCTTGACCGCCGATGCTGGCACTTCTGAAACCATCATCATCCATTCCGACCTGGGAAGTGGTGCCGCCTCAATCTGCCTGACTAGCGATGCTGGGGGCATTACGCTGACCCCTAGTTCTGCGGTCACTGTAAGTGGTGCGCTCACAGTGGGTGTCGATGATACAGGCCATGATGTGACCTTCTTCGGTGCTGCCGCTGGTGCATATATGCTCTACGACCAGTCATGCAATCTCCTAGATATACGAGGCGCAACTGCGGCAGGGCCAGGCCACTTGAAACTCACGACAGGTGAAACAACCGTTGTTGCCTGTGATGTCTTGGGCAGGATTGACTTCCAAGCCCCATTGGAAGCAGATTGTTCGGCTGATGCCAGGCTAGTAGCGGCAACCATTGCGGCGGTAGCGCAAGGCACGTTCTCCAATACGGTTAACGCAACTGACCTCATCTTCTACACAGGCCATTCAGAAACAGCGGCTGAACGGTTCCGATTCACCAGCCAGAATGAGATAGGAATCGCGGGTGCTAACTACGGTACTGACGGCCAGGTACTGACCTCTGGTGGTGCTGGTGCGGCGGTGGCTTGGGAAGATGCTGGCGGTATCTCTGGTCTTGGCTCCACTGACAACGTAATCCTGCGGGCCAACGGCACTGGCGGGGCAACGGCGCAGGGGTCAGGGGTATCAATAACAGATGCCAACCAAGTCGTTTTCGTAGACGGGGCCGCGTGTGCGCCGTCCATAGCGAACTGTGGCGATTTGAATACGGGCATCTTCTGGCCTGCTAACGACAGTATCGCAGTTGCCAACTGCAATCTGGAGCGGTTCCGTTTCAGTGGTTCAGCCTTTTATGTTATGGATACTGCCAACGCGAAGATGGATAGAGGCATCACGTTGCAACAGACCACCTCAGATAATGAAATCTTTGCCCTCAAGTCCTGCGATGTGGCCCACGGTATAACTGGCACGGCTGAAACTGATACATATTTAGCCGTTAAAAAATATACTGCTACTCAGGGCGGTTTTGAAATGTTCGGCCTTTCTGAACAGGCTACAGCCATAGCCTTGCACGGATTAGGGACAGGCGAAAATACTGGTAAAAGTCTCACCCAGCCTGGCACGATTATCCTGCGAGCAGGGAAAGCCAATGGTACAGCGATACAAGACCTTGGTTCAGACGGAAATTTGGTTAGCATCCATGCCCACGCCACAGGTGCAAGATTCATTTTCGATGTTGAAGGCACCGCCCATGCCGATGTTGGGACTGCCACCTATGATGACTACAATGACGTTGAATTGTTAAGGGGATTCCTGGCTACTACTTGCGACCAATACAAGCAGAATTATCAGGACAGGTTCGGACAGGACTTGATGTATAACCAGCAATGGTATGAGGACAACAAGTTAATTGGTCGATGCTCTATTCACTATGAGACTCGCGAGTGTGGTCGTGTTCAGCAACGAGCGATGGTAAACATGACTGGCCTGACAATGCTCCACCACTCGACCATCATTCAGATGAACGACCAACTGACCGCCAGGATTGACGGCTTAGAAACCCAACTCAAGGCACTTTCGGAGGGCAAGTAATGGCAATCACATTTTCAACAGACCGCTTGCAAGGCTTAGAAGGGACTGCGATTGCAGGAGTCTACGCCAGGATTCAGAGCGTGACCGTCAAGAAGTATGACGCGACAACTGACCCAAGTGTGGCAGTCCAGTGGAAGTGCCTCTACGATGTCGTTCTCCACGGGTCTGCCGTCAAGCGGAACGCTGACGATGAATACCCAGAGTGGCCCAACCGTCTTCGCAGTCGAGAGATAGACCACTTCACTTGCACCTACGACCCGACCAGCAACAGCAACCCATACGCCCAGGCGTATGCCGACCTCAAGACCAAGCTGGCGGCAGGCGGTAGCCCAATCGCATCCAGCATCGCAGACGCATAAGGAGATAATCATGGCTGACCTATCAAAGATTGCGGCCCAGGAAGCAGGGGAACTGGTTGAGTTTCTCACGCAACGCCACCTACAGGAGTGGAACGCTCGCGAAGAAAAGGAGCAGGCTCTGACCAACGCCATCATCCAGCGCACCCAATGGCTGAGAGCGTTGACGATGGGTGAGATGAAGCTGGAGTATGTCCAAGTCCTAGAGGATGGGCAATTGCGCTACAACGACCCGGCAGGCCAGCAGACCACGATTGAGCCGCCTGCTGAACCGTCGCCTGTGGAGACTTGCGTCCAGCCGCCGCCAGAAGAACCGCCTGCGCCAGAAGAGCCAGATCCTCCGGCAACTAACGGCAAGCGGAGTGCCAAGGAGTTAGCCAGTGCAAGCTGAAGCGCAAGAACTTCTGATCGCGGACCGGTATGAAGACCAGACGCAAATCCAATCACCGCAGCCTATATGGCCTCAAGGCTCCGCCCCGACCGGAATCCATAATGTTGAATTAAGCTGGGATAGGTTTTGCCGGCATGATGGCGGTTACATGAGAGTGGTCTTCCGGGACTTGGCTGATGACCCAGATGCAAAGGTGAGGCATCCGCATCATGGGTTCATCAAGAACGGCAAGCAATACGGCGGATGGGCGCATCCTTACACATGGTGGTTTAAACAGTTCCTTGGTCGGTGCGAGGTCCTCTCGACAAATAACGAGAAAGGCCGCATCAACATGAGAGCGTCGGCCGTCTTGAATGGAGAGACTTTGATTCTTGATCGAGACCCGGAAGCCAAGCGTCATCCGCTGGTAACAGGACCGACCACCACGCCCAGAGTGAAGACACACAATCGGCTCTGTTACAGAAGAGCCAGAGAGGACTGGCGGCTCCGGGATGAGCGGACCGGCAACCTTGTCTTCTGCGACGGTTACGTTGGGGATATGTTCGCTGAGTGGTCCACGGAGGATCCCATCGGGCATATCTACCACAAAGGGGCCACGGTCATGGAAAGAGATTTGGTGAGCGGAAAAGTGATCGCGCACCTGTATGACCCGCTACTTAGCTGAATTCCGTGCCTAGGCGTGGAGAGGTGTGCGTGTAAGCCGTTTTGGGGTGGTCGTTTATCCTTAGAGGTGTTCTAGGTCACCTTGCTCCAGTATTTACACCATGAAATCAGGCGTGATTGAGAGAATGGACAGTAACAGAGAAATCCGGGACATGCTGGTCCGCTTTTTGACCAATGATTGGGTTCATCTGGAACGGCGCGTGGCAGCCACGGAAGCTCGGGTGACGATGTTGCTCGGAGCGTCCGGGATAATAATCGGACTTATGGTATATGCGGTGACACAATGAATGAACTCTTGGGACGCATCCGGCCGCAGATTTTCATCTCGATCATCTGCGGGACTACGCTGGCGATAGTCATCTCGGTCCTGGCCTATAAGATGCAGAGCATTGAAATCATCACAGCCGTGGTGGGAAGTGTATTCGGATATCTTGCCGGGGTCTCTCAGAAAATCCTCGAGTCAGAGTAGGACCGGATGAGCCGGTTGTTGAGGTTAGGTGGGACGGTCGGCGTCATCCATGCGTGTGAAGATGTCTTCCTAATGTCTCTCGGCCGCTGGCTGGATGCTCCGCTCTGGTTGCTTTACATAGTGGGGATCGCGGTGTCCACAATCTTATTGACCGTAATCATCGACAGGGTTACTCTAAAGATGCAGGAGTAGTCCTCACACACACCCCCCTCATCGGGCTAGTGGGTCGCCTTTTAGGTGGCCCATTAGCTTTTCATTGACCTGGCGGATTGCCTCAAACGGGTGATATAGACCAGATCCTCCAACCAGCCTCTCAATGATGTCTTGGAGGTCAGAGGGGCGCCAGAGGTAGACATCAACGTGACCGTTCTCCCGGAGCCGGTCCAGCCATTCTTGCTGCTCCTTCTTGATGCGTCCTTTCTGGCTCTTCAGTTCGGCAAAGATTATCTCTCCGGACCGGACAAGAGTCAGGTCTGGGAAGCCAGCCTGGCTCCTACGGCTATCCCGTGTATGGTAGACGGCCCATGCACAGTCTGACGCGATCTGAATCACCGACCGCATGAAGTCCTCTTCCGTGATGTAGAAATAGACCTCATTGACCTTTTCTTTGGTGTTCTTTGTTGAATCCATGTAATCCCATCCGGCTCATGTTGGCATGAAAGCAGTCTTTATCGTGGAAGACGGCGTGTTGGGTCCGACCTTTCAACCTACTATATCCCAATAGTTGGCTGGGGTTTCTAGGAAATTTGATGCCGCATCCGTCACAGATGACGACAATCTGTTTCTTCAAATCAAGATGAGTCAGACACCAGTCACTCATAGGCAAGGCCGGCTCACCACAGAGTTGGCAGATACCCATCTGGAAGCTGCAAGAATACGCCATCAACCGGTTGAGTTGGCGGAAGGAACTGCTGTTGACGGCCTTGAGGGCATCCGCCAGATATCGCCTACGCAACCGCATGACCAGGTTGAAAGAGAAGTCCATCGGGTAGACCTGACTCAAGCGGAGATGGAGTTCATACCGTGCCAATGAGGCTCTCTCATCTTCCCGGCTGTATGGATACAAGAAAGGCTGGAGATATCCTGCAAATCTGGTTGCGTGGCGGAGTTTACGGATGGCCTTCATCAGTATCTGGCGGGCGCGTTCTGTGGTGACATTCAGTCTGGCGCCGACCGCTTTATATGAAAGCTCATGCCCATCTCTCAGCCCGAATTTAAGGAAAAGGACGTGAGATTCACGTTTAGTCATGGTCCGGGAGACTTCACGGATGGCCCACATGAGAGTGTGACCATCTGGGTCCTCCGCGATGAAAGGCGGCAAGTCAGCATATTTCTCACAGATAGCAACGTGACGCTGTAAAGCCCGTGTGCTGCCCATCTCCGCACTTGGTCGGTCTTGTTCAAGCATGGAGGTCCAGGTGTTCAGAGACTCATACCAGGAGATTACCGGGTTTCGCGGTATGTAATAATCTCTCATAACATCATGCCGACGCTGGCAGCTGGGAGAGTGACATTGCATGGAGTGTTTGCTGAAGAAGTCATCAAACGTCAGGTCATGCCACGCTGACCGCCCGATTTCTTTCAGTATCTTCTCAGCCAGTTCTTGTTGCGTGGACCTCGGTTTAGTCTTCACAAGAGACTCAAGGTCTTGTGTTGAAGGATTTATCGTGCCTTCTAGGATTCTGAATTCTGTGTTAAGCATATCCCCTCACCTTTAAAACGTGGCGAGTGCCATCCTGCCTAACCTGATGAGCTGGAGTCCATACTCACCAGGGCTTCCGGTATTGGTCATCGGAGCGCACAGTGACACTCATTATCACTCTTGTCTACCCGGCCGCCGGAGCGGCGTTGCCGCCCGCGGATCCTCCGCAGGTGCAATAAGCAACTCGGACGGGAGAGTGAACCACGCGATCTATTCTTCCAAAAGTAGAGTTATCGCCAAGGCGCCACAGGCTGGCACGATGCCATTACCGAGGGCCTTGAGCCGGTTGGCACGGTTCTCCTGGCCTGTGACTATGCGTGGAAGTCCACGCTCTTCAGCGAACCATGTTCCGTCCAGAGTCATCTGGAACCAGTCTTCCAAGGCGCCTTCCGGGAGAGGCTCAAGACGAGTCCACCCCAGCGGCACATTCATCAACCATTCAACCCAGTCTGCGCTCAGAGAACCTTGGACCGCTGGCGGAGCATCCATAGCCACAGACTCTTCTAGATTGGAATGGTAGCCTGTTTGCTCCAGACGGTTCTGGACGTTCTCGATCGTCATGCCAGCTGCCACTTCAGAACTTCTAGGAGTAGGAAACTTCTCATGCGCCTGGACTGCTGTGGCTAACGTAGGACCATGATTAACATAGCGTCCCTCTTTAGCGGCTAACGCCGCTTTATCTCCTTGACTGTGGTCATCAGCTCTTGGCGTAGGCCACAGCTTGGCTTCCTCTTCCTGGACCTCTCTGGTCAGGCTCTCGAACGTGCCGCTCTTCCTCATCACGTTGTCAGCGTCATCACCTGTTGGAGTCGGCCAGTTCCTGGCAACGTAGCCAAGTGAAGCCGTGTGCCAGTTGCCTTCATTGAACTCACGCTCACCGCGGTCAGTGGCTTCCATAGCGGTCGGAGTCGGCCAATTCTGAGCAGCGTTTCGAAGTCTTGCTCCAGAGGTCTGGCCTTCTTCCTCATATTTGCGCCAATCCTCCTGAGAGCCATTTCGCCCAGCATCCTCGGAGGTCGGAGTCGGCCACATACGCACAGCTTGAGCCAGGTGGATTTGCCGGCCTTCCGCATAATGTCTGGCTGAAGTCTCCAGCGTGTACTTCTCAGCCCGGTCCTCATTGGCGTTCGGCGTAGGCCAGAGGGCTTCTGCCTCTTGTTTCACGGCATGGAGCAGACCTCCTTCATCTGGACGGTCTTTGCCTTTGCTGGACCGGCTCCCGGTGGCATCACCGACCATAGGAGTCGGCCAGAGTTTGACTCCAAGGATGGCTTCCGCTTCCTCTTCTGTCAGTTCTCCTGCTTTGACCTTTTGCTGGACCATCTCACGGCTTCCGCTTCCGCCAAGCAGGCCGGCCCCTGAGGCTCTTGGAGTAGGCCAGTCCCGCTGACCTTCCTCCACCGCGATCTGATCGCGCAGATTGTTCGGATTGCTCCTTCCTTGCCTTGCCGTGTCATGCTCATGCTCCAAGGCTTCCTGGCTCTTGGCCGGCAAAGCATCCATAGTGGTCGGCGTTGGATAAGTCCTGGCAGCATTGCCAAGACTTGTGCCACCTTGAGCAAAATTCGTGGTGCGGTCACCGTCAGCCAGTGGAGTCGGGAAATCAAGCCGTCTGGCCTTATGAGATAGACCTTCTCCTTTGTTAGTGCCTGGATGACTTCCGCTACGCTCGGTCCCGGTCGGAGTAGGCCAGTGATTGGCTGCAGTTTCAAGGTTGATACCTCGCCGTTGGCCGCTGGCTCTACGGATTTGACTCCGGCCATTCTCTGCGACTAGGTCTGCGGCCGCTGGTCCTCTTGGTGAAGCGTCTGGAGTAGGCCACTTGTCGACCTCAGTCGCCAGCTGCTTCTGGTTGCAACCTCTCCGGGTGTCCCGTGTGTTCGGCGTAGGCCAAGCACCACCAGCGAGTCCTTCGGTGAGGGGCACCCGCTTGGCTGGCTGATACAAGGCGGAATTCACAACGATACCCCATTTCAGAAAGCTCTCCAACCACTGTGCCTGCATATGGTGGTCGCCCTCCAGCGGGATTAAGCAGCCCTGG
>Ga0208450_1000983_pt1 | contig 14097 bp, 17 predicted proteins | sample MalvireepMed_908_FD_184249 | JGI IMG/M metagenome (GOLD analysis project Ga0208450, IMG submission 184249) | Marine viral communities from the Global Malaspina Expedition - Malaspina viral metaG DeepMed_908 (SPAdes) (version 2) | ecosystem: Environmental > Aquatic > Marine > Oceanic | place... | reverse complement strand
GCTATCTTGAATTATATAAGCATCAATTTCCAAAGATAAAGTTTCTCTAAATCCTCCTACGGTTGTCCCCTTAGATGTTGAATCCGTTGAGGTTTTTTGTTTCAGGTTTTGTTGCTGTCCGTAATCATAAGCATAATTTACAGTAATATCGTTGCGAACTTGATTGAGGGAAGTTAATTGAACAAGGTCAAGAGTAATGTCATTATAGTCTACGCTGAAGTCTTCTGCTGTATAATCATTCGGCTGTCTACGAGATTTGACTTTGAATTTCCCATCTCCAGAAATCCAAACCCAAGAACAACAAGCAGAGCAGATATTCTCTATCAATGTTTTAGAATCCACTAAAGTATCTTGACTCAAAGCGAATTTTACATCTGCGACGGCATCATCAAACGCTTCCCCAACTTGTCCATCAGTAGTATTCCCCGCAACATCAAAGGAATGTACATCTATGTCTGAACCATCCGTCCCGCTATCCAATCCAAGTTCTGTCCTTAAAATATCTTCTATAATGTAAATAGGATTAGCAATAAAATCACTTGTCCCATACCCAGGGTCGTCAGCAGTTCCATTCTCTGAGGTTCTTGTATTGCCATCAATAGTATCAATCCATGCCCCATATTTACGACCTTTTCCAGAGGCATATAAATAATCTGCTAAAGGCTGATGAGAAAATACTTTTTTTGTTTTGGTTCGTGATCTTTGGACGACTTCTTCATTCCCCATGCCAGAATCGTCTCGTAATGTTGTCTCCTCGAAAATAACATCATACTTTATTTCTTTCGTGTGAACTTTTAGGTCATCTGGAATATATTGAATTTCAAGGGCAACTTCATTTATAGCGATGCTGTAAGTCCCCTCCTCAGAAGCCCCAGTAAAATCTAAAAACACTTCTCCTTCTAAATCCCAATCCTCTGATTTTGCCGATGTATAAAGGCTTGTAAAATTTACAGTTTGTTCATCGGGGTTTGGATCCCAAGAAGCGGCAATATCTGTTCCCCCCACATTATTACTTACATGAAGAGTTGGATCGGAAGCACCGCCCGGTTTAGTATAGCTTCCTATATCAAGAAGTAGACTCACAGAAGCGAAGTTTCCCAATTTGGGAAGTTTAGGAATCCTCCACCCTTCCGTCGCCACATCGTCAGTAATTGTAGTGAAAGCATTTGACGTTGAGGGATCGTTGTCGAACTCATTGGCGTAGTCGCCATTATCATAAGTGGCATGATTCTTTAAGGGAACATAGGTGAACCATGTATTCCCTTTGACAGAGACTTGTTCTTGTCCCGACCCCGCACTCGCATTAACTGATGCCCCTCCAGAATCACAAGCTGAATAGAAAGCCTTGTCGTAAATATAAACTCTATTTGCGTTCAATGTGTGCATGGCAGAATTGTCGAGTCTTGCTTCAACTCTTGCATCTGTTTTGTGCCATTCATCCACAACAATAGCAGGGAATTTCCCACTTGTTAAATGTCTGTCGAATCTCGCCCCACTTGTGGGAGCATTTGAATCAACATCGAAATCACCATAGGACATAGGAAGTGGTTTATTAATATTCTTATCTGGTGCATTGGGAAAGACAGCAGAGGTAACTTTATTAACGGGTATTTCTTTATGAAAGCGAGATGTATTATCTAATAGAGTAAGGGTAACTTCGTTTCTATTATATGTTATATTTCCTGAAATTATCCCCGTGCCTATTTTATTAGCGGCAGTATCAAATGTTAATCCATGAACACACTGGAACAATTCCCATTTCCTGTTAGCAAAGTTTTTGGTAGCTAATTGATCTGAAAAATTCCCATTTTGAAAGGAGTTTTTAGAGTTCACTAATTTTATTGAAAGATTTGATATGTTGGCTTTGAACTCAAAGAAAGCAACGCTTTGGTTCATAGACCCCCAATCAGTAACAAGTCCATAATAAATATCAGACCCGTCAACTCTGTGGGTATCGCTCATGCCTACAAAAGCCGACTCATCATTGTAATACAATTTCAAACACCAAAAAGTCTGAGAATTTCTCAGCTTGAGTTTATTGGTGAGAGTAGAATTAAAAGAAAGCACTAACCCAAAGACCTCACCCTATTTAATGCCGGGGATAAAGTATTCCTAATGTAAGAATCCGAAACAAGACCACCGCTAATATTGATATTATTATTTACAGTTGGTGTTTGACCAGTAAAGCCCTTTAATAAGAATCCCATGAAACCACCTTTTCCCGCTTGAGTGGTTGCGAAGGCTCCTCCTGCTCCACCTGTTATAGATTGTAACAAAAAGAACAGAGCCGCATTAGCCGCCATTTCTATTGCTATCGCTTTTAGTGATGATGTTAAAGCATCTCCAAGATTCTGCCCATGAATCACAGCAGAAGCAAGATTGGTAGCAAGTGATCGAGTCATATCAACAGCCACCTGTTGTCCTTCTGATAACCAAATCTCAGAAGACTCTCCTTGTACCACTGCTACTTTTTTAATTTCTTTGGTTAAATCTTTTAACTCTCCTCTATATTTAGATATTACCTCAGTTGCAAGTTGAGCTTCTATTGCGGAGTCACTAAAAAATTGACCTATTTCTTCTCCTTTAATATCTGCTATTCTATCTTTTAGAATTTCTATTTCGTTTCTCTCTAAACGAATTTGAAATGCATTCTCTCCGTGGCTACCCACTTCCCTTTTTAGCCTCATGACGTTTTGTTCTCTTAGAAAAATCTCCCTCTCCAGACCCTTTATACTTAATTCCATTCTTTTCTTCGCTTCCGCTTCCATCATCTTTTCTGCTTTAGATATTCCATCTAACGCTTCTGAAATACCCTCTGCCACTGCTTTGAAACTTTTGGCTAAACTTATTACCATAGGAGCAAATAAATTTCCTATAACTTCCCCCGTATCCCCTATAGCATTTTTCATTTGTTCGATTTGCCCAGACATTGTATCTGCGGCTGCGGCAGCTTGTCCCCCAAACATCTTAGCAAGATTCCCAGTTAAGGATTCCAATCTTTTTGTTGATCCCGCAGCTCCTTCAACTTCTACGCCATATCTACTCATAGCGTTCATAGAAGTTCCGAAAGTTCTACCTACTAATTGTGCCGCAGAATTAAGATCAGTCCCCGTTGCTGAGGCATAATCCATAGTGGCCGCTGTTAATTTTTTTAAGGCTTCTTCATCTTGAGTAAATGCCGCCATCATAGCCATAGCTTCGAGAGTGGCTTCATCTCCAAAGGTAGTGCTTTGCTGTAAAGCAGAAGCATAATTCAAAAGTTCTTTGGAAGTTCCTCCCAATGCAGTTGCTAATTTTCTTTCTGCTAATTCCTGTTGCCCTGCCAATTCTATAGATTGCTTAAAACCACTAAGAAGTGCCCTTGCTCCAAAAAATGCTGCACCTGCTTTTAAAGCAGCCATCCCCATACTCTTTAGATTCTGATCTATCTTTTTGGTTTGTTTTGCTGCCTTTTCAGCACCACGAGTTTTAAATTCTAATTCTACTCTTTTCTTAACTGCCACGCTGTTTCTCCATGTAATGTTTTTGTAGTGCCATAACTTCGGTCTTTATAATAGAAAAATCCCTTAACTTCTGAGCGGGTGCTTCATTAAGGGATCTTGCCAAAGGAATATTCATTGATTCCATCATTTGATATTCTTCGATCAGTCTGTCATATTCTTGCTCCCACAGGAATCTCGGGTTTGCGAAGAAATGAATCTGATAATATAGCTGTTGCCCAACGGTGAATTTTGTACCGTCAACTTCTTGTGCCAATCTCTCCACTTCTTTCCATCTCTCCTCATCGTCATATTCAATCGTCTTAAATAATGAAGGGCTTTGAGCCGTGTAAAATGTTTCCGACGGGAGGATTATCGGAAACTGAGGGGTGTCAGTATAACCAAGAGCCGCCCCCCAAACGGCAAAACTCAAAGCCCTTATTCTTTTTTTGCTTCATCGCCCATTCTAAGATACTTGACCAAAATCTTCTGACCCAAAGAATCAATCTCAGGATGAGACATATCTTTCAAGACCTCTTCAGGCTTTGCAATCGCATAATCCAGAGCCATTCCTACTGCCAAATCATGAGCATCCCAATCAATCTTTATATTGGATACCTCACCCGATGCGAAATCAATATCGGAATTTCGATAGCTTTTCTTATAAAGATTATAAAGCTCCCGTTCCTGTCCGAAAGTGATCTCATTAATTTCAAGGTCGTTAACCTTCATTTGACCTCCCTTTATTGCTTATATTGGAAAATAGATCGAGTAACAGGGGTTCTAAGCCGTTATTTTGACCTAAGGTATAGTTACTATCAAGCTACAATCTGAATCACGTCTCCGCTTGTGGTCGCCATATTTTTGATTGACATATCTACAAACATCGCTGCCGCTTCTGACCAAGCAACGCTTGTAATTCTTCCGTTGGCGGCTTTAACTCCGAACGTCGAGGCGGACGACCAAGTATCGTTATTTGATAATTCAATAGCGGCATTTGATCCCGCTTTCCAAATAACGTGCATCCCCGCTGTATTATCATCGTATTTCAAGGAAAAATCCTGTGAGACAGCCAACTCAGGAACCGCTCTTACGATTGATTGGGGAATGGCAGTTGCTCCATCATAGCCCAAATAAATGGCATCGTTTTCAAGGTTTAATGACCAAGATGCTATTACGCACTTCACTATTCCCGCTACCGTTCTGGTCGTATGGAAATCAGTCAGATAGTAATAGGTTGATCCGTGTGCCGTCATTGAAGTCGGTATAGCGGTTGCATAATTGGGAGGATATCCAGTTTTGAATGTCCCACTCATTTTGATCCTACCTGATTCGTCACCCATGTCACCCGTAAGACTTAGGGATGTCAAACAACACCCAGGGAATCTAATGGATTGATCGTTCCCTGCTTCTGGGCTTACAACAGCAACCGTAACCGTATCCCGTATCGTAATTGAACTACTGTCGCCAGTTTCTAATTCAGGCGGTGTGTAGTTGTAAGCAACATCATAACTGGCGGGACTTGAACCCACCGCAGTTGTTGTGATATTCTGCAATAAAAGTGGCAGAACTGTACTGTCTGCCGTTCCTGAGAATGAGATCTCTTTTGTTGTTCCTTTCTCTGTAACAAAAGCATCTTCTGCTTTCGCTGTCCGTCCAGTCCCGCTTCTTACATCCAATACCTGAGTCGGATTAAGTGCAGGGAGTGAAACGGAGTCAACATTTATGAGATTCATGCTCGAAACATTTTCTGTGCCGATCGTACTTTCGGCCTTTAATGCGAGTTTGAATTCGCTTGGGGCATACCCCGCACCATCAAGAGCCATTATTTACTCTCCTTCTTTTTAGTTTCCGTTACATACTCCTCTGCGGCATCAGGGATGGAATCAACTTCCACTTCCTTGCCATCGTTGAGTTTTTCCCAATCATCTGTCTGGAATCCACAAAATGATTCCCACATTGGAATTGGTTTCTTTTTGTCTTTAATTTTTATTTTCATTTTTATCCTATTCATAATCTGGTTCTGATGATCTGCAACTAAATTGATAGTTAACAACATGAAGATTAGGCTTGTCAGCTTCTTGATCTTTTAAAGATGGGTTAAAATCAACGTCGGTAATTCTGCCATCATGATATATGTATGCAGTAATAAGATTGTAATAGTCCACGCTGTAAGCCCATCTCGTTAAATACGTTGAAAAGGTTGTCTCATCATTATCAGGTGAGGGGTTGTTCTTCATTAACCTCAGCAATCGCTCAGTTGTATTTGATAGATATTCGTGGTGCGTTGCCCGAGAATAGCCTTCTCGGAACAGATAATAGCGAATATCAAAAATGTATTGTCGAATTAATCCACCCGCATAGGGTTGAATATCACCCACAGAATTGAGATAAATATTCCAGAAAGTAGAACCATGATAATTGTAATCTTTATCAAAATGAACCGCCACCTTGAACTCCTCAAAGATGAGTTCTTGCATCTTGTTCATTATTCGCCTACCCTGATCGAGATATATCATCTACGTTCCAGTTGGATACTTTTTACAGGCGACCCCGCTTCTGGAATTGAGCCTGAACATTCGACCTCCCAAGTGTCATTAGTTGTAGTCACACCATAACTCCATCGAGCCTGTAAGCCATGCCCGATACTCTGATAGTCTCCATTAATGGGTTCGTTCTCAATAAACGCTTGAGTCTGTAAACCTGTGGAACTGGAAACATAGGACGAGTATTTTACTGACGTATTGGCAGTCCCTTTGGTTAATGTCCCCCCTGCTGAGACTATCACCTTGATAAAGTCGTCGGCTGTTGCGTGTCCTCTTACATCAATGATATTGGAAGTAGAACTGGAATTAATAGAAGCCCTTTTGGCAATCCCTTGATTGTGTCTCATGGTCTTATCATGCCACATGGAGACTTCGCCAGATTTGATATTATCTAACCAACCTGTTCCTTCAGGATTATATGCTAAAGATTGGAGATAATCTGCACGTTCAGGATCGTATGGTCGAGCAAGTTCCGCACAGGCGAGGACTGCATTACATTTAATGATTAAATCATCCCATGATGCCTCGCTTACCCCCTGAGTCCCAATGCCCAATCTTTTGTGGATCGGTCTGTTAATGTAGGAGCGTATGAAACTGGCACTGCGTGAAAGTGCAGTATTTTTGAGTGTACTATATTCTCTACCGCCTTCTATCGTGTGATGCGTAAGAGGATTATTATCAGACCTTACATAAAGCGTATCATCTGAAGAATCATAAAACCATTCTCCATCTGTATCATTGGAAAGCAAAGTCGAGAGATTTGCAACCGCATCACCTAAATCAAAGCTGTCTCTAAAAAGCGAGTCAATTGTGCCAGTTGAACCCGCTCTATAAGAATTGCTTTGATAAAATATCCAACCTGTAATCAAAATCTTCCTATCGAAAGCCTGAATATCTGGGATGAAATACTCTAAGTCAGTAGTGGCGTTCGCATAGAACTCGTCATAAGTACTCATTCAACCCTCCAGTTCCAATTAACTCAGGAACGTCTATCATGTCAATTGTCTCCATTATTCTCCTCAATAGTTCAAGCCTTGCATCAATGGATTCAGGGCTGTCTAAATCATTTGCCTCGTCATATTGCCATCTCAGAACTTTCAACTGAGCAATCGCTTCACCGAGATTAAGTGTTTCCATTTAGTTCTTCTCCCCAAAGAAATGTTTTGCCTTTTGTAATATCCACAACATCGAGTCTAAAATCATTATTGCTAAACCAGTCCACAACTCCGAAAGCGTGACTCCATGACGTTTTTCGATTGCGTAGCCAAGTATTAGCTTCATCGCTCATGTCCTTCAAACATCCCAAAGAAAACCCTGCATGAGTCCCGTCCAGATGGGTAACGGAATGTCTCTGAACATCGTGGATATGTCCATACACCACCGACTTGCCAAGATTGAGGGCGTGTTGTCTCGTATGATAAACCGTTGAATAATGCCCCCCATGATAGAAGTAGAGTTTTCCGATCCTGAGATATTTCCCATAAGGTTTGTAAGTATAGCCACGATCTTTTAGGCGTAAAGCATTTGCGAATTTGTATTGTTTAAGATAGGGATGCTCCTCAACGAAATGGTTGCACCAATCATCATGATTCCCCTCAAGTAAATATCTTTCTTCACATTTAATTGAGTCCAAAACCTTATCAAATTGATCCATCCCTTCATTGGCTTGTTGAATTTCTTTGTCAATCTCTGGAAGGACATATTCAAGAGGTGGTCTTTTCCTTCTTTTATATTTCCAATGAGAAACAGATTCACCTTCAATCACATCTCCCAAATGAATAAAAATGTTCGGCTTTACCAGTTTGATCGCCTGTAAAACACAGTTTACTGCGGCTTGATCGTGTAAGGGAAAATGAGTGTCTCCGCATACTATTGCCCTTTTCATATATTAGGTTAGGAGTGCTCTCTTGTACCATCCGAACCAATACTTTCCCAACTTGGGTTTACGATTAATTAAATCAGCATAATACTTAACTCGAAAACTTTGTAATCTCTCAGGTTCGAGTTTTTTAGCTGACCATGCTGTATTCCTCCCAAGTCTACCATCAACTTTAATGTTAACCTTATTTTTGTGATTACAAGCCTTCTGAAGTATTTCACAAGCCCTTTTCTTTCCCATATTTACAGCCATATCAAAATAGGTAGCCCACAATCTCTCGGGTAACATTTCAACTTTTGATGGTTTCCAGTATTTATCATGGTAAATCTTAACAGCATCCTCCTCAGTTAAGTTTTTAATGTCGAGATCAGGAAAAGCCTTTTTACTAATCCCGAAATTTGTTTCACCACCGGGATCATCAGGATCATTGACATAACCCCCTTCATGTGACAAAACCACTTGTATTATTTCATCAAAGGTCATTGTTGAGATTTCTTTGTTTTCTTTTTCTTCCCACCTTTCTTCTTGGTGTATTTCCCACCCAATCCTTTCTTCGGCATTATTTCTGTTTTTTAATGTATGCTCTGATCTTTGACCAAACGGCATTGTCGGCAGGGGTGGGAGTGATCTTAACTGCCAGATCCCCAACCAAAATAAGAAGGTTAATAAGACCACGTTTTTTGACCTGTCGTTTTACATACGACGAGAGAATACTCATTTTCCTACCATCCTCCGAATCCCTTGCCAGACCACATCAAGTAAAATATCGTCCTTATCAGATGGACTCATCTTTACAATTTTTTCGCAAACCATAAATACTAAAAGCACCCATTCCCAATTAGCCATTATCCATTCCATATCATTACCTCATAATTAAATTAATAACCAAAGCAAGACCACTCCCGAGAACCACGCCAACCAACGAACCAACCCCCTTAAGCCACGATACCTGTTTCTCAAGGTAGCGTTGGCGATGCTCGACGTTTCCAAGATTGTCTTTAATCCAACGGACATCATTACGAACCACGGATAAATCAGATTTTAAATTTTCTCTCCACTCAATCAACTCAACATTGTTCATCTGTATCTCGTCCAACGTAATCCCAACCATCAGGGAAATTAGTTCTCACTTCTTTTTCCATATCGTCCACGAAACTCCACTTTGTTTTAGTAGGCGTTGACACATATAAATCAATAGAGTTATTAATACTCCCCAAAATATGTGAGGTGCTATTTGCTTTACCGTTATCATTATCATGGCACTTACAACTGCAATCCCACACGCTATCACTGGGTCTTTCATCTACTGCCGCCATTGATCCTTCCTTTTATAAAGTTGATTTCATCTGTTACGTCATTTAATTCTTTTAGCAGATCTTCGTGCCTTCTGTCTCGTATCTCATCGGACCGATTCCAACGATCGATGAGCTTAATAGTCATCTCTTCTATTTCAAGTAATTTTCCCATTAAAGTAGAGCGAAGGAATTGTATCATCCCCACGAAGAGGATGATAACAACTCCAACAGTCCCATATTCAGCAAAGACCTCAACCATTTAATCCATCTAATTCGCTACCCCGCCAGGGACGGGAGATGGCATTGCCCTTTTTTTACTCGCTGTTACTCTTATATCCTCGTCCTCGCTTGAATCTTCTTTTCCATTGTTGAGGTTTTGGGACAGTGCTTGAAGATAAGCCGCATGTCCAACCGCCAACTCATCAAGGTTGAACTTCGTTGAGTCCATCTTTCGCTGAAGGGATGTGATATGAGCGAGAATAATTTTCCCGTCATCATCCATTTCATTGATAGAGTAATCCTCCCCGTTGAAGTTCAACGTCGGGTCGGGTGTCGGTTCTTTTTTGTTTTTAGCCATTTCGACTCCTTTGGTTTGTTATATGAAAAAAGTAAAAATTAAACTCGGCTATGAGCCGATCAGGAAATGTTATTTATATTCTAAAGCCATAGTATATGATATAAAGCCATCAGACCAATCAGCGACCGCCCATCTATTGCTCGATTCAAATTCTCCATTACCATAATCAAAAGGATAATTCCAACCGTGTGCATTATCAGACCACGCCACTATTCTTGTCGAATCAATCATGGTTACACTTGTTCGTAATGAGTTCCACTCAAAGAGGAAACCAGTAAGAAAAACACTATCAACAGGAGTTGAATCCAATTTCGTGATAGAATACCAGTAAACAAGTCGCAACGTGTCAGAATTGACGAAGTAGAGGTTAGCTTCATTTGTTAGCCCGAATACAGCCGTCTTTGTAACGTATGAAGTATCATGGACGAAAAGCGTGTCTGTGATTTCGTGAATCTCGGGGATGTACATTATCTCTGGCTCCAACTGACAGCCCACAAGTATAACGACCCCGAAAATCCATTTTCTCATATCCATACATCTTTCTACTTAAATAATACCCGAGCTGATGGATCAGCGTCCTCTTTCTCATTCGGGTTGACAATTTTATCATTCCTGTCTAATCCTTCGTAGCTACACCCCTGCCAGAAAAACATAAAGAATGAGAGCAGGAAGAAAATGATTAATCCTTTTGCAAAGGTGTCTCCAAATTTCTGATTCCAATTCTCCATATCCTTAATGTCTTCATTCATTATATAGGGTTCTCCTCTCCATGTCTTTACTATCCTCATTTATGCGTTCTCCAATGCTTCTACTTTGGCTGAGAGTTCTTGCACGGCTTTGATGAGGATGCTCACATACTCACCGTATCTCATACTATACGTTATATCCTCTTTTTCGATTGCTTCTTCAAGCGTGTCGTCATCATTGTTCGGAGAAATAACAATCGGAGCAAATTGCTCTGTTGTCATTCCAATATCCGTTAGCACTTGTTCAACTTCTTGAGCAACCAATCCATAATGAGTACGCTTGAAGGTTTTTTCTTTACCGTAAAATTCTCCTTCAACAATTTGACCTTCTTTGTCTACTGGATATGTGTCGGTGCGGTCTTTCCACTTATAGGAAACGGGGCGAAGCCGATTGATAAATCCCAGACCTAAAGAAGCATCGGTGATATTATCTTTTAATCTCTCATCAGAAGTTTGTATAGAGGTATTGGTTGCCCAAACATCCTCCCAAATGTTCCCGCTCTTCCCACAAGAATCATTATCAGTTTCATTGGGATAAAGTCCTGTATTGGTCTTAAAATAAAATCTATTGCCGCCCCTGACTCGGATAGCCATTTCTTCTGCGGCATCATTATAATAAAAACCGCCCCTAAAATTCTCTTCTTTGTTATCAAACGAGATATACCATTGACCATTACCACTTCCCGCTTGATAATCACTTCTTATAGTCATCCCCGCCGCTGACGTAGTAGAACCGCCATTGATAATAAAATCATCTGCCCCCGCACCGATGGTCTGGTAGGAAGTTGTGCCAGTTGTGGCAACGTGCAATCCCCCGTCCGGACATAGGGGACTCGCTGTACCAATGCCGACTTTGCCATCATCTGTAAATCTTATGACTTCAGTTCCATCGTACTGATTAAAAACTAAGTCATCACCGTCCACATTTAGGTTTACATCAATGTCTCCTGCCGTGCCGTCCACATCAATAGTAAGTTGTGTTGTTCCCGCATCTTTGAACTCGAAATTTCCACCCGCCGCATCAAGCACAATATCGGTGGTAGAATCGAGTGTTAAATCTCCAGTTGAGTTTATACTGATCGGAGTTGCCGCAAGTGTGATTCCCGTTGTCCCGTCGTGGGTCATTGTGAAATCATTTCCATCGCCCATATTGAAAACAGCGGAATCAGAATTTAGAGTGAGGTCGTCAGTTACAACCGCATCGCCCGTAACCGTTAAAGTCGATCCGTCAAAAGTTAAATTCGCTTCACCATTCAAAGCGGTGGATGCTGAATAAGTTGCTACCCTATTATCCGATCCATTGGCTGTTCCCGTGATCGCCGCTGAAGAAAGAGCCGCCCATTTAGTCCCTGTTGCTTCACCAGAATCGGCAGTCAGCACATAGTCGTTTGAACCGACAGAAAGAGCCGAGGGATTACCCGAACCATCACCAATTAGGATGTGTCCTTTGGTGCTTAGATCAACAGCCGCAACTGCTGAAGTTCCGTTACCAATTAGGACTCCGTTTGCCGTGAGAGAACTTGCTCCAGTTCCTCCATGAGCCACAGCTACATCGGTAGCCGCCCAAGTTCCTGTTCCGATAGTTCCGACTGAGGTTATATTTGTCTGCGAGGCGGTTTGTAAAGTTCCCGCAAGTTGGGTAGCGGTCAATCTTCCCGTTGAAGGATTGTAGGTTAAATTCCCATCAGATTCCAGACCGATATTTCCACCATCAACATCTCCACCCGCTGTAAAAATAACAGCATTGTCCTCATCGGTGGATTCGTTATCTGTAATGGTTACAGTTGTTGCTACTGTAGCCGTATCAGCCGTTCCCGTTACATCTCCAGTAATATCACCAACGAAAGCTGTGGAAGTAATTGATGTCGCACCTGTAACAACTCCCGCATCTATGCTAATCGTTCCGTCCAAAAGAATCGCTGATCCAGAAGCAGGTTCAATATTGATAGCCGCTCCAGAATCAAGAGTTAAAACTCCTGCCGAATCAATGTCAACAGTTCCATCGGCACTTATAGAAAAGTTAGCCGCTGCCGCATTAGCATCTGTTGTTACGATTGACAACGTGCCATTCGTTCCCACTGTGAAAACTGCGGTATCAGAAGTTGATCCCGTCATGGTAACAACTTTGCCATTGATAGCAACGTCATCCACAGTTAAGGCGGTGAGTGTTCCGAGGGAAGTAACGCTTCCAAGGGTATCAAGATTTGATTCCATAAACGTCTCAAAATCGCTCATGGCAACTTGTACCATCGTACCATTATCATTGACCACGACTCTATCAGCCGCAACGAGTGTTGTCCCTGTGGCAGATGTGTCCCCATCTATGATATTCAATTCTGTGGTAGTAACTGCCGCCCCGTCAAGAATCTCAAGTTCAGCTTCCAGAATTGCAGCACTTCCAATCGTAAATCCTCCACCTGTAATCACTCCAGAAGTAGCAAGGGTTTCATTCCCGAAGTCTATTGCCCCGCTTGAATCTGTGATTGATCCATTCGCCAGAGTAAGGTTTCCAATGGTTGAGCCAGTAGCCGCTGAAATCGTACTTGTAAAAGTAGAAGCATCATCAGCCGTTAAAGCCCCAACTCTAAGGGGCATATAATCTGTTACGGTGATATTCCCCGCAGTTGTTCCCGCCTCGGTAGCCGCTTTAATTGTGGCAAACCCATCAGCGGATTCGTCATAAATGAAAGCCATGTTCTGAGTATTACTATTTGAACCATCGCCCCGAGTGAATACAATCCCCTGGTCGTAAGCTGACCCCGTGTAACCCTGTGCCAATTTGATGAGTGAATCACCAATGGTAAGGGTTGAACTTGAAACTGTGGTGGTCGTGCCTGAGACAGTTAAATCGCCAGTAACGGTTAAATTGTCGGAAATCGTGGTTTCCGAAGTGCCGTGTCCGATAGTAATCGCCTTTCCACTATCTTCGGTTGCTATTTTTAATGCACCCGTTCCAGATTGTCGGATGAAAGAATTACTGCCGTCATGATACAGTTGTAAATCAGACCCCGCACCCCACATTCCTTTAGCAGAATCAGGAAACAGAATATCATCCGTTCCCGTAGGAACTGTAAAGACCGTTCCATCCGCATCATTCTTCAATGTTACATCACTGGTCGAGCCTTGTCCTGTCAGGATAAGTCCCTCGGCTGATGTGTAACCTATTGCGGCATTGTCCCCCGCTGAAGTATCTCCGTCAGCATTAAGCGTTCCCGCTGTAAGATCACCAACAACATCAACAGCCGTCCCTCCCGTTGCGATAGTAATAACATCCGTGTCAGCATCGTTCTTAATTGTTACGTCATTAGTTGAACCCTGCCCCGTTAAAATAAGACCTTCAGCAGAGGTGTATCCGATTGCGGCGTTATCACTTGAAGAAGTATCGCCTGTGGCTTCAATCGTAGTTCCAGTTATTACTCCAGACGATGTAATAGCACCAGAAGCAACTGTTCCTAATCCAGTAACATTACCACTTGTATCAAAAGTATAATTCCCATCTGTGAATACGCCGTCAATCGTAAGATTTCTAAATGTTCCAATATCTTTATCTGAATCAACAACGACTGCTTTACTTG
>Ga0208450_1000947_pt1 | contig 14402 bp, 13 predicted proteins | sample MalvireepMed_908_FD_184249 | JGI IMG/M metagenome (GOLD analysis project Ga0208450, IMG submission 184249) | Marine viral communities from the Global Malaspina Expedition - Malaspina viral metaG DeepMed_908 (SPAdes) (version 2) | ecosystem: Environmental > Aquatic > Marine > Oceanic | place... | reverse complement strand
TGCACACTCTTTCAGGTCGCGCCCCAGGGCGTCAGCGACAACTTCGCCCATGCGCAGGGCGGTGCCGGAGGGGGCGTCTTTTTTGTGGCGGTGGTGGGCTTCGATGATTTCTACGTCGTAGTCATCACCCAACGTTGCCGCGGCGGTGCGCAGGAGGTTGAGGACCACGTTAACGCCAACGCTCATGTTGGGGGCGAAGACCACGGGGGTCTTTTCTGCAGCCAGGGCCAGCTGTTCTTTTTCGACGTCAGTCATGCCGGTGGTGCCGATAACCAGCATTTTACCGTTGGCACTGCAGAACTTGGCGTTTTCCAGGGTGAGGTCCGGGAAGGTGAAGTCCACCAGTACGTCGAAGTCGTTTTTAACGTCTTCGAGGCTGCCGGCCATTTTGATGCCGGTTTTGCCGATGCCGGTCATTTCGCCGGCGTCGGCGCCAATCAGGCTGCTGCCTGGCTCAACGATGGCGGCGCCGAGTTCGAGGCCTTCGGTGCCGTCTACGGCTTCGATCAGTACTTTGCCCATGCGCCCCGCGGCGCCGATGATTGCTACCCGCATCTGCCCTGCCCTCAGAATTTCATTTCGTCGAAGAAGTTTTTCACACCCTCAAACCAGGAGGTTTTCTTGGGGGCGTGGTTGTTGCCGTTATTGCCGTCCAGCGTTTTCTGGAATTCTTCCATCAATTCCTTCTGGCGCTTGGTCAGGTTGACCGGTGTTTCGACGATCACGCGGCACAGCAAATCACCGGCCGGGCCGCCACGTACGGGGCTGACGCCCTTGTTGCGCAGGCGGAAAAGCTTGCCGGTCTGGGTTTCAGGCGGAATTTTCAGCTTCACGCGGCCATCCAGGGTCGGCACTTCCAGCTCGCCACCCAGCGCAGCGTCAACAATGCTGATGGGCACTTCGCAATACAGGTTTCGACCATCACGGGTGAAGATGGCGTGTTCGCGCACAGCCACCTCCACGTACAGGTCGCCTGGCGGGCCGCCGTCTACGCCCATTTCCCCTTCGCCAGACAGGCGGATGCGGTCGCCGGTATCCACGCCGGGCGGAACTTTGACCGACAGGGTTTTCTCCTGGCGGACGCGACCCTGGCCATGGCAGGCCTTACAGGGGTCTTTGATGATCTGGCCGGAGCCACGGCAGGTGGGACACGCCTGCTGCACGGTAAAGAAGCCCTGCTGCATGCGAACCTGGCCCATGCCCTTACAGGTGCCGCAGGTTTCCGGGCGGGAGCCTTTTTCGGCGCCACTGCCTTCACAAACGTCACACTCTTTATGGCCCGGGATCTTGATTTCAACGGTCTTGCCTTTAACCGCTTCTTCCAGGTCCAGCTCGAGGGTATAGCGGAGGTCGGAGCCGCGGGTATTGCGGCCACGGCCACCGCCACCACCAAAGATGTCACCGAACACGTCTCCGAAAATATCGGAGAAGCTGCCGCCACCGCCACCGAAGCCACCACCGGCCTGGCCATCTACGCCGGCGTGGCCAAACTGGTCGTAGGCGGCGCGCCTACTGGAGTCCGCGAGCACCTCATAGGCTTCGGTGGCCTCCTTGAATTTGCTGTCGGCATCCCGGTCGTCGGGGTTACGGTCCGGGTGGTACTTCATCGCGAGCTTTCGATACGCCCGCTTAATTTCCTTTTCGTCCGCACCCCGAGAGATCCCGAGTACTTCGTAATAATCGCGCTTGGCCATGCTTCAAAACCCTGTTGCTATAACGCGGAAAACGCGGGGCTAACCCCGCGCTTTCCAACTGCCGGATGTACTTCGGATTTACTTCTTGTCGTCGTCTTTGACTTCTTCGAATTCGGCATCGACGGCGTCGTCAGCACTCTTTGCCTGACCTTCTTCCTGGCCACCGGCCTGCTGAGCCTGGTCGGCCTGATCCGCGTACATCTTCTGAGCCAGCTCAGAGGACACTTCGGTCAGCTTCTGAGTCTTGGCTTCGATCGCTTCCTTGTCAGAACCCTCGAGGGCCTCTTCCAGATCCTTGATGGCGGCCTCGATGGACTCCTTCTCGCTGTCGGAGACCTTGTCGCCGGCTTCACTCAGGGTCTTACGCACGGCGTGTACCATGGCATCACCCTGGTTACGGGCCTGGACCAGTTCTTCGAACTTGCGATCTTCCTCGGCGTTGGCCTCGGCGTCGCGTACCATCTTCTCGATTTCGTCATCGCTCAAGCCAGAAGAGGCCTTGATCACGATGGACTGCTCTTTACCGGTCGCCTTGTCTTTGGCAGACACGTTCAGGATACCGTTGGCATCAATATCGAACGTTACTTCGATCTGCGGCACGCCGCGCGGTGCCGGCGGAATGTCGGCTAGATCGAAACGACCCAGAGACTTGTTCTGTGCCGCCTGCTTACGCTCACCCTGAACCACGTGAATGGTCACTGCAGTCTGGTTGTCATCCGCTGTAGAGAAGATCTGCGATTTCTTGGTCGGAATCGTGGTGTTCTTCTCGATCAGCGGAGTGGCCACGCCACCCATGGTTTCGATACCCAGGGTCAGCGGGGTTACGTCCAGCAGCAGCACGTCTTTCACGTCGCCAGACAGTACCGCGCCCTGAATCGCAGCACCCATGGCTACGGCCTCGTCCGGGTTCACGTCTTTACGCGGCTCTTTGCCGAAGAACTCTTTTACTTTCTCTTGCACCAGCGGCATACGGGTCTGACCACCGACCAGAATAACCTCGTCGATTTCACTAGCCTTCATGCCCGCATCCTGAAGAGCAACCTTACAGGGCTCCAGACTGCGCTGAACCAGGTCTTCCACCAGCGACTCCAGCTTGGCACGGGTCAGCTTCACGTTCATGTGCTTGGGACCAGACGCATCTGCAGTGATGTACGGCAGGTTTACGTCGGTCTGCTGGCTGCTGGAGAGCTCGATCTTGGCCTTCTCGGCCGCCTCTTTCAGACGCTGCATGGCCAGAGAGTCGCCGCGAAGATCGATGCCGCTGTCTTTCTTGAACTGGTCGGCCAGATATTCAATCACTTTCAGGTCGAAGTCTTCACCGCCCAGGAAAGTGTCACCATTAGTGGCCAGTACTTCAAACTGGTGCTCGCCGTCTACGTCCGCAATTTCGATGATGGACAGATCGAAAGTACCACCCCCGAGGTCGTACACAGCGACGGTACGATCACCGCTCTGCTTGTCCATGCCGTAGGCCAGGGCTGCGGCAGTCGGCTCGTTGATGATCCGCTTTACTTCCAGGCCGGCAATCTTGCCGGCATCCTTGGTGGCCTGGCGCTGGGAGTCGTTGAAGTAAGCCGGCACGGTGATAACCGCTTCGGTCACTTTCTCGCCCAGATAGTCTTCAGCCGTCTTCTTCATCTTCTTGAGGACTTCGGCAGAAACCTGCGGCGGGGCCATCTTCTGGCCTTTCACTTCTACCCAGGCATCGCCGTTATCAGCCTTGGCGATCTTGTACGGCACCATCTTGATGTCTTTCTGAACCACGTCGTCTTCAAAACGACGACCGATCAGACGCTTGATGGCGTACAGGGTATTTGCCGGGTTGGTGACCGCCTGGCGCTTGGCAGACTGGCCAACCAGTGTTTCGTTATCGTCGGTGTAGGCAATGATGGAGGGGGTGGTACGATCACCCTCGGCATTCTCGATTACCTTTACCTTGTCACCATCGATGATGGCCACGCAGGAGTTGGTGGTTCCCAGGTCGATACCAATAATTTTGCTCATCGAATCACTCCAAGATCTTTCTGAATTCTGCTCCGGAGTGAGACCACCCCGGCTGTCGCTGTTTAATCGCTATATTGGCGCTTTCAGCGGCTTTTCAAGCCCCGGCGGCGCCTTTTTTGATCAATTTTCTGCTTTTGCTACTACAACCATGGCCGGACGAACAACACGGCCGTTCAGCAGATAACCCTTCTGCACCACCGCCACCACACTATTGGGCTCGGCGTCCGGGGCCGGCACCATAGACATGGCTTCGTGCTGCTGCGGGTCGAACGGTTCACCCACCGGGTTCACCTGCTCCACGTTGCATTTCTTCAGGCTGCTCATGAACAGGCTGAGGGTCATTTCCGCGCCTTCGCGGATAGAAGCCACCAGTTCGCTGGCGTCTTCCTGCCCTTCCGTGCTTTCCACGGCCTTCTCCAAGCTGTCGGCCACCGGCAGCAATTCCTTGACGAATTTTTCCAGCGCAAACTTGTGCGCCTTTTCCACGTCGATCTCGGCCCGGCGGCGCACGTTCTGCATTTCTGCCTGGGAGCGCAACGCCTGGTCCTGGTACTCCTGCAGCTTGGCCTTCAGGGCATCCAGCTCGGAACCCTCCTGCCCCGCCTCGCCAGCTTCCGGCTCGGCATCAGCCTGTTCCGCCTGTGCGGCTTCGTTCAGCTCTTCTTCTACCTGTTCGTTGCGCTTTTCGTCAGCACTCATGACAACTCCTGATGGATTTTCCCAGGGCCCGAAGGCCTGCGGCTGGTTTAAGCCCCGCCCGTTTCAGGGCAGGAAAATACGACTTTGCGAACGGATATGGGGCCCGCCGGGCGGGTTTCAACCTTCCGGGATACATTCTTTACAAATTCGGGGCACAGGTTATTTGCAAACAGGAAAAACCCTGTATATATTCACAGCAACTGTATGGAATCACAGTATTCGAAATTTTCAGAGACAACAGACTCTGAACGGAGGTAATCAGCATGCTTATCCAACTGACGGTCTCGAACTACGCCATTGCTGAACGGGTTGAATTGCAGTTCAGCAAGGGCATGACAGCACTCACCGGCGAAACCGGTGCTGGCAAGTCTATCGTTCTGGATGCCCTGGGCCTGGCCATGGGCGGCCGCGCAGACGCCGGAGCTGTGCGCCACGGAGCCGAGCGTGCCGATATCAACGCCAGTTTCGATATCTCGAGAATTCCGGAAGCCCGGCAATGGCTTGAAGCCCACGAACTGGATGACAAGGAAGACTGCATCCTGCGCCGCACCATCCGCAAAGATGGCCGCAGCAAAGCGTTTATTAACGGCCAGCCCTGCCCGCTGTCCCAGCTCAAAGAACTGGGCGGCCTGCTGATGGACATCCACAGCCAGCACCAGCACCAGTCACTGTTGCGCAAAGACACCCACCGCAAACTGCTGGACGAGTTCGCCGGCGCCGAACAACTGGCCGACCAGGCCCGCAACGCCTGGAAAGCCTGGAACGCTACCCGACAGAAACTGGAACAGCGCCGGCACAACGCCGACGAAGCCGAGGCCAGGCTGCAATTGCTTCGCTACCAGGTAGAGGAGCTGGACCGGCTGGCACTGGAAGACGGCGAGCAGGAGGCCCTTGAGCAGGAGCAGGCCCAGCTGAGCCAGGCGGATGCAGTACTGCACAGCAGTCACCAGGCCGCCCTGCTCTGCACCGAAGATGACACCAGCGCAGCCGCCCTGGTACGCCAGGCCCTGCAGCAACTGGAGCAACTGCCGCTGGAAGTGCCGGCACTGGCCGATACCCTGCAGATGCTGAACGAAGCACAGATCCAGATTTCCGAAGCCGGCGACAACCTGCGCCGGTTTGTCGACGACTATGAAGCCGACCCGGCGCGGTTGGCCGAGGTGGAAGAACGCCTGAGCGCCATTTACCAGATGGCCCGCAAGCACCGGATTACCCCGGAAGAGTTGCCGGAACTGCACCAGCGCCTGGCCGCAGAACTGGCCGAACTGGATGGCGGCGAAGGCAGCCTGGAACAGCTTGAAGCTGAGCTTGAAAACCTGCGCAAACAATTCGATGAGCTGGCAGCACAGCTGTCTGCCAAGCGGGAACAGGCCGCCATGGAACTGGACCAGCGGGTTGCCCGGGAACTGGCCCAGCTAAGCATGCCCAACATGCAGTTTGTCACCCATCTGAGCGGCAATACTGACAACGAACCGGCACCCCATGGCATGGAAGATATCGAATTCCTGGTCAGCGCCAACCCCGGCCAGCCGGCACGACCACTCGCCAAGGTGGCCTCTGGCGGCGAATTGTCACGGATCAGCCTGGCCATTCAGGTGGTGGTGGCGCAAACCTCCACCACACCCACCCTGGTGTTCGATGAAGTCGACGTAGGTATCGGTGGCGGTACCGCTGAAGTGGTTGGCCGCCTGTTGCGGTCACTGGGGGATAACGGCCAGGTTCTGTGTGTCACCCACTTGCCGCAGGTGGCTGCGCAATGCCATCAGCACCTGTTTGTCAGCAAGTTTACCGAGAAAGAGGCAACGTACTCGCGCATTGAGGCGCTGGACGACCAGGGCAGGATCAGCGAAGTGGCAAGAATGCTGGGTGGCGTAGACATGACTGAACACACCATTGCCCACGCCCGGGAGATGTTCGCAAAGGGCCAGGCGACCCATCACTGAAATCCCCTCTCGATTCGGAGAGCTTCGGGGCCGGCACTTGCTGGCCCCTTTTTTATCGTTTGATTACTTTTTGTCGGCGTTCAGGGGTTTTACGTAGAGAATCAGGCTATGATCGACAATCTCGTAGCCGTGCTCTGCCGCAATCTTCTGCTGGCGCTCTTCGATAACCTCGTCGACAAACTCGATCACTTCACCGGTCTGGGTGCAGACCATGTGGTCATGGTGATCGTCGCCGGCCATTTCGAATACCGCGTGGCCGCCTTCAAAGTTGTGGCGCAACACCAGGCCCGCTGCCTCGAACTGGGTCAGCACCCGGTAAACCGTTGCCAGGCCTACATCGTCACCCTGATCGAGCAACTTCTTGTAGACGTCTTCAGCACTCAGATGATGCTCCTTGGCGTTCTCCAGAATATTGAAGATTTTCACCCTGGGCAGAGTAACCTTAAGACCGACTTTTCGTAATTCGGCGTTTTCAGATGGCATGCTACTATTCACTCGTTGGTGTGCCTTACGGCTTCCGGTATGATGAAGCCGCCGTTCAACGGTTAAACCCGTTTCACACCTGCCAAAGGCAGGCGATTTCAAGATAGAGGATTTCCCCTGGCGATGCAAAAGCTCACCGCTATCATTCTTATTGGCATTTTATCCTTGTCAGGCTGCGTCTTCCCCGGCGTTTACAAGATCAACGTACAGCAGGGAAACATTGTTACCGACGAAGAGCTGACTGAACTCTCCGAAGGCATGCCACGCAGCCAGGTACACGCGGTACTGGGCAGCCCGCTGATGCTGAACCCGGTCGATCCTTCCAGGGAATACTACGTGTACACCTTCCAGCGAAGGGGTGGTGACATCGAAGAACAACGCATCATCGTTTACTACAACGGCGACCAGTACAGCCACTACGAAGCCCAGCTGCTGGAAGAAACCCCAGCCTACTAAGCTTCAGGCTTTCTTTTTGGCCCGGTTCAGGCGCGCCTGTTTCGGGTCGATCTTGAGCGGCCGGTACAGCTCTACCCGGTCGCCTTCCCGCAACTCGTGGCTGGCGGGATCTTTGATCACCTTGCCGAACACGCCCATATCAATCGTGTCCGGCTCGATTTCCGGAAAGATATCCACAATACCCGAAAGCTTTACCGCCTCCAGCGCCGTGGTTCCCTCCGGAACCTTGACCGGCACAATCTGCTGCTTGTCGGGCCGGGCGTATGCCACCTCTACCTGCATTACACCAATCCTCCGCGATAGATTTCATCCGCGCGACGGCAGAAGGCGTCCACCATGGTGTTGGCAGCCTGGCTGAAGACCGGGCCGAAGGTCATTCGGGACAACGAGCCGCCAAATTCAAACTCCAGCGTGAGGATAACCTTGCAGGCATTGTCGTCCAGCGACCGGAAATGCCAGCGACCGGTCAGGTTCTTGAGCGGGCCATCCACCAGCTTCATTTCGATGCTTTCCGGCATCAGCAACTGGTTGCGGGTAGTCAGACGATGGCGCACACCACCCTTGGCGATTTCCAGTGACGCCATAATCTCGGCATCGGTACGCTCGTGCACTTCCGCCCCGGCGCACCAGGGCAGAAACTCGGGATAACGCGCCACGTCGTTGACCAGGTGGAACATGCGTTCGGCCGAATGCATAACCAGCGCGGTTTTATCAATCTGATGAGCCATGTAAAACGGAATTCCTGCGCTTTTTTGCTACTACTGACACCAACCGCTGTCACCGGCCGATGGGTCATTCACCATGATACTGGATATCCGGCCCGTTTGGGGCGTTTTCAACCGGTGCCGAAGCTTCGGCAACCGGCGTACCCGGCCCGCACCAGATCGCATCGTTACCGTTATCACAAAGATTGGACAGTGAAAAAATGGTGTACTGGATACCGATCCACAACGCCACAACCGGCAACACCAGCCGCATCACCCAATACCAGAGCTTGCGGAAAAATGCCGGGGCATCGCCCAGAATCTGCGCGCTGTAGCGGCGGGTCAGGCACCAGCCGGCGAAGGTGGCAACAAGCATGGCAACCACTGGAATCAGGATGCCGCCGGTCACCAGCTCCAGCCAGCGGTAAACCGTCGCACCTGCCAGCTGATAGTCGGCCCAGACGTTGAACGAAAACAGCGAGGCCAGGCCCGCCAGCCACACCGCCAGGCCCACACACACCACAGACCAGCCCCTCGGCGCGCCCAGCCATTCCCGCAACCAGCCCACCACGGGCTCCAGCAGGGAGATAGACGTTGCCCAGACAATCAGCACCACCAGCAGGAATACCGCGGTGATCACCACCTGGCTGAACGGCATCTGGGCCAGTGCCACCGGCAGCGAGACAAACAACAGGCTGAAGCCTCGCTCGCCATCCAGGCTGGTGCCGTCAAGCGCAATGGAAAACATCATCACACCGGCAACGATTGCCACCAGGGTATCCATCAGCACCACCGCCAGAATGGATCGTTTCAGGCGGGTTTCCGCCGTGGTGTAGGCACCAAAGATCGCCCAAACCCCGACCCCGAGCCCCAGGGTGTAAAAGGCATGGAAGAAGGCTGCCTTGATGCTGTCGAGGCTCAACTGTTCCGGCCGGAAGGTCAGGATGTGATCAACCCCGGATTCCAGCCGCCCATGCCCGGCGGACAGGGCAAACAACACCCCCAGCAATACTAACGTGCAAGGCACCACAATGCGCAGCGAACGCTCCAACCCCTTCACGACACCCCGGGCCGACACCGCCAGTACCAGTAGCAGGAAGAACCCGTGCCAGGCCATAAACTCCCGATAACGCTCCGGGCTTGAAACCAGCTCGGTCAGCACCGCCGAAGCGGAAGCTGTGGTCGCACTGCTGAACTGGCCGGACGCACCGGCAAACACATAGGCCAGCACAATGCCGCCAAACACTGCGGTGAATGACAGCACCAGGAAGGCTGCAATCACACTCAGGGGACCGGTCAGGTGCCACAAGCGGTGGCTGCCGGCGTTGCGCACAAAGCCATCCATCGCCAGCACGATCCCGTGCCGGGAGTGCCGCCCGAACACCGCCTCTGTCACCATCAGTGGCAAAGCCACCAGCAACAGGCACGCCAGGTACAACAGGATAAACAGACCGCCACCGTGAATACTGGCCAGGTAGGGAAACTGCCACAGGTTGGCAAGGCCCACGGTTGCACCAACCGAGGCCCAGAAGAAGCTGGATTTACGGGTAAACGACCCTATGGATGTCTGGTACTTGTGCGGCATTCCGGCCCCTGAAAAGCTATAGCCGCTTATTGTAGCCGATGCCGGCGGCGGTAAACGACCATTGTGGCACCCCGGCGGCGAAATCGTGACCCGTCTGGCAGACCTGAGCTACAATGCCCGCTTTGCCGGCCCTCTATTAACCGCCGGCCAAGTCATTCTTCCGATCCCGGACAGGATTCATGAGCAAGAAGAAAGCAAGCGGACCAACCAGTAACACCATTGCCCTGAACAAGAAGGCAAAGCACGAATACCACATCGAGGAACGCTTCGAAGCGGGCCTGGCCCTGCTTGGCTGGGAAGTGAAGTCTCTGCGTGCCGGCAAGGCGCAACTGGTGGATGCCTATGTCCTGCTCAAAGACGGCGAAGCCTGGCTGCTTGGCGCCCACATTACGCCGCTCAACACGGCGTCTACCCATGTGATTGCCGACCCCACCCGCACCCGGAAACTGCTGCTGCACGCCAAGGAAATTGCAAAGATTATCGGCCAGGTCAACCAGGCCGGGCACACATGTATCCCGCTGGCGCTATACTGGAAAGGCAACAAAGTGAAGTGCGAGATCGCCCTGGTAAAAGGCAAGAAGCTGTTCGACAAGCGGGCGACAGAAAAAGAGCGGGACTGGAACCGGCAGAAGCAGCGAATTATGCGCGAAGCCAACACCTGAGGCTGAGACACAAGGAGGGGGTATGTCACCACAACGGGCAGCCATGTCGTCGGTAGACCGGTCCTGGCTGCGCATGGACACCCCGGAAAACCCCATGATGATTTCGGCGGTGTTGATGTTCGAAAAGCCGATCGACATCACTCGCCTGAAGCGCACCCTGGAGGAGCGCTTCCTTAAGTTCCGGCGTTTCCGCCAGCGCATCGTAGACAAAGGCGACAGGGTTTACTGGGAAGACGACCCGCTGTTCGATCTCGACAACCACCTGCACCGCATTGCCCTGCCCGGCAAAGCCGGCAAGGATGAACTCCAGGCGCTGGCCAGCGACTTCAACAGCAGCGCCCTGGATTTCCGGCGCCCGCTCTGGCAAATCCACTATATCGACAATTTTAACGGCGGCTGCGCGCTGCTGGTGCGCATTCACCACTGCATAGCAGACGGCATCTCCCTGGTTCGGGTACTGCTTTCCCTTACGGATAAATCTCCCGAAGCCAGGCTGAAAAAAATCTCCAGCAAACCGAAACCTGCCAAAAAACCGGAAGGCACGGCCGCCTCCCGCTTCCTGCACCGCCTGGTAGACAGCAGCCAGGCAGGGTGGCAGCAGGCGAGACTGTTCCGGGACTCCGTCCGTGAAGAACCCAACTACCCGCTCAAGCTCGCCACCACGGCCGGCGGCATTGCTGCGGACCTGGTAAAACTCGGGCTGGCCCCGTTCGAACCGAAAACCAGCCTGAAACAACAACTGGTTGGCCGCAAACAGGTCGCCTGGGCCGAACCGCTCGACCTTGATGACGTCAAAGCCTGCGCCAAAATACTCGGCGGCACCGTTAACGATGTTCTGTTGTGCGCCGCCACCGGTGCCCTGAGCCGGCACTTCACCGAACAACACCAGACCATCCCGGACTGCGGCATTCGGGTAGCAGTGCCTTTCAACCTGCGCCCGCTGGACCAGCCGATCGAGACCCTGGGCAACCAGTTCGGCCTGGTACTGGTGGGCCTGCCCGTTGAAGTTACCGACCCTCTCATGTGCTTCCGCCAGGTGCAGGAAAACATGAACCGGCTAAAGCGTTCCTACCAGGCCCAGGTCACCTACAGCCTGCTTGATCTGTTCGGTCGCGGCCCCGATATCCTGGAACGACGGGCACTGGACCTGCTCAGCAACAAAGCCTCTGCGGTACTGACCAACGTGCCCGGCCCCCGGCACGCCGTGTACCTGGCCGGCAGCAAACTGGTTCAGCCCATGTTCTGGGTACCCCAAAGCGGCAACATCGGCATTGGCATGAGCATTTTCAGCTACGCCGGCACCGTACAGTTCGGAATTACCATCGACAAAGGCATCCCGGCAGACCCGGTTGCAGTGATGGAATACTTCCGCGACAGCTTCCGGAATCTGTACCAGGCCGCAAAGGCCAAGGGCTCGGCAGGGGATCTTCGCGCTGCGTCGTGATACAGATAGGTACAAATAACCGCCACGATAGTGAAACACCCCTTGAAGTATCGGGAGCCGCCCACATATACTCCAAGTAAGAGGGGACGACATGGCTTCGACGCTGGTGGCGAACCCTTGGGTGCATGTCGAGATGGCAGCCAATCTCGTTAATCCAAAGCTGCAACGCAATAGTCGCAAACGACGAAAACTACGCACTAGCAGCGTAAGCTGCTAGTCGTCCTGACCGGGTCGCCCGTAGCTCGGAAGCAACATCTCAGGACGTCATCGCTTACGGGATGCTCCTTTATCCAGAGCTCACTGGCTAAAGGCTAAGATTTAAAGAGCTCGCCTCTTGCACCCTGGCCTTCGGGTCGCTTGAGGTTAAAACAATAGAAGGACACTAAGCATGTAGATCTCAAGGCCTAGTGCTGGCGGACGCGGGTTCAATTCCCGCCGTCTCCACCAAATTAGGAATCTCAGAAAACCGAAAACCTCTCAAACCCGCGTCACAGCGGGTTTTTTATTGCCCGAACAGTCCGACACTGTCCGAAGTAATACGTTGAAAGCCGGGAAAAGTGGGGGTACATGACCCAAGGTTAGTTTTTTGTACCCCCAGATGGACACCCGCAACGATGAGTCAGGCCGTTAACAAGCTGGCAGCAACCAGCGTAAAGAATGCCGAGTTCAAAGACCGCGCCTTTAAGCTGTTCGACGGGGCCGGGCTGTTCCTTCACGTTCAGAAATCCGGGAAGTACTGGCGGCTGAAGTACCGTTACGCGAAAAAAGAACGGCTCTTAGCCTTGGGGGTATATCCTGAGGTCAGTCTGAAAGATGCCAGGGCCGCACGGGATGAAGCCCGCGCCCTGCTGGATAAAGGCATTGATCCGAGCAACCACCGCAAACAGGTAAAACACAGCCGGTATACGGCAGCCGTGAATACCTTTGAAGCCGTGGCCCGTGAGTGGTACCGGGAGGTACACCAAAGCGCCGTTGTGGCTGAACACGCCGGGCGCAACCTCCGCCGCCTTGAGGTTCACGCCTTCCCCCATATCGGCAGCCGCCCTATTGGCGAAATCACCCCCGGTGATCTGCTGGGGGTACTTCGTAAAATTGAACACAAAGGCCACATTGAAACAGCCAGGCGGGTTAAAACCTTGTGCGGGCAGGTTTTCCGCTACGGGATCGCCACGGGGAGAGTTGAGCGGGACATTACCCCAGACCTGCGGGATTCGCTGAAAGTACCCCCAACCAAGCACCACCCCGCCATTACCAAGCCGGAAGAAATCGGGCCGCTAATGAAAGCCCTTTATGGCTATCCGGGGCACTTTGCCACCTGTGCCGCGCTCAAGATTGCCCCGCTGCTGTTTGTTCGCCCTGGTGAACTCCGTCAAGCGGAATAGGCCGATATCGACCTTGACGCGGCTGAATGGAATTACAGCGCCAGTAAAACCGGGTTTGAGCTTGTTACCCCACTGCCCCGGCAGGCTGTGGAAATACTGCGGGAGGTTCACTCAGTCACGGGCCGGGGGCGGTATGTGTTCCCCAGTGTGCGGGACAGAAAACGCCCTATGAGTAACGCCACCGTTGGGGCCGCCCTGGCACGGTTAGACCTGAAGGACAAAATGTCTGCCCATGGATTCCGCGCCATGGCCCGCACCGTGCTGGCGGAACAGCTGGGCTTTCCCTCTGAATACATTGAACAGCAATTAGGCCACTCAGTCCGGGATACCAACGGCAGGGCCTACAACCGAACCACCCACCTTGAAGCCCGCCGCGCCATGCTGCAAACGTGGGCCGATTACCTGGATGAATTAAGAACCGGCAAAGGGAATGTAGTACCCCTTAACCGTGGCAAAACTGCCTGAACCTGACCACTACCCAAAAGGAAAACAAGCCATGACCATTATGGAAACACTGCAAGCGGAACAAATGGAAAAACTGAGAGAAGCCACCGGAGTAATTGCCAAGCTTCAACAGGAAATTCTAGCCGCCAGGGGATGCACGGGCCGCCCGGAATTTCTGGACAAGGATTTGTTCATTGGCGGCCTGGCTACTGCCTCCGAACTGCTGAATGACCAACTGTTTGACCTGATCGAATCCAAGTGACGGGCCGGGGCTGGCGGTTTCAATGACTGAGTATGTGGTTTTATTACGCACCACCGGCCCCGATGGGGAGCCGTGGGAGCGGGTTATATCTCCGGTTTTTCAGTCTGAAGCCGCCGCCGATGCGTGGCGGTCTGCCAATGGCCTTACCACTAGCCAAACAGTGCTAACCACCTGCCTACAAGATGTTCCAGGGGAAGAGGAGCGGCACTACATAGTTAGGGACCTTCTGCCCCGCAAACAGATGGAATGGGAGGCGGGGGAACCGCTGGCACTGATTGAAGCCCTTAACTGGTGCGTAGTGACTAAGACGCCCTTACCGGATTGGTGCGCAGGTATTGTAAGCCAGGCCGCACACCGATTGTTTGACTTTGAAGTTAGAACACTTGACGAGGCTTTTGGTATCTCCGGCAAGATACACAAAGGCGTAAAAATGGAGGGAGCCCGCCAGCGGCTGAACTTTAGGGGCCTTGCCTGGGTCACGGTCAACCGATTCAAAGCCGAGGGAATGAAACACGATGAAGCCTTAGTTGCGGTAGGAATGCCTCTCACGAGGCACCCCCCGCACAGATCCGTACGTGCGGTATTACCGCATACGGCTCCTGCCTCGGGTGACGACGGCGAAACCGCTCGCTGGGCCAGG
>Ga0208450_1000937_pt1 | contig 14550 bp, 28 predicted proteins | sample MalvireepMed_908_FD_184249 | JGI IMG/M metagenome (GOLD analysis project Ga0208450, IMG submission 184249) | Marine viral communities from the Global Malaspina Expedition - Malaspina viral metaG DeepMed_908 (SPAdes) (version 2) | ecosystem: Environmental > Aquatic > Marine > Oceanic | place... | reverse complement strand
GTTAAAGACGGTGACAGTTTCCAATACTCTGCAACTGTTCCGTCAACATACGCCAGCGATAACAGCGACGTGCTAACAGCCGCGCAAGCTGTAGCAGAGAAAATCAGGCTAGATATGAATTCTAGAGTCTTGAAAAACTATCCGATAGCATCTTATAACGTCGAGATTGTCGGAAGCTACGACGGCGATCATTACGCAAAAATAACGCCAGTCTACGCCTAAGTTATCGAGTCAATGCGTATCAGCTAACGTTGGTACGCATCACTGGCTAACTTAGTCACTAGAAACTAACAGGAGTAAAAACATTGAGAACTATATTCGCAACAGGCGTTATACCTGACGGGTACTTTGGCAAAACTGCACAGGTAGAGTTTGCCTATGATGCTGGCAGCGGTAAAACGCTGGCGGTATGGAGTGGCGGTCACTTCGTATACTCGACACCGCCAGCAGTTGACAGCACAGAAGCGTACTGGCTGCTGAACAATCATCCAAGCAGCAATGCAACACAAATTAAACCAACAATAAACCAGGAGTAAAACATAGGTTATCTACTAACCTAAACAAACAAACTAGCAAGGATTGAGAGTTAACTAGCATGGATATCTTAGAAATTATGGAACAGGTCGATAGCTACGGAACCGTTGAAACGCCAGACGGCTGTACCGTAGAGCCGGACGGCATATGCCCACATGGCCAAGAGTCGCCACTGCTAACACTGGGCATGATCTAACAAGGCACCTACAAGGCCGTCAGGTAGCCTCACAAGCTACCGACAGCCGGGGCAGGTGTTGAGATACTAGTAACAGAATTGAAGGGCGTTATGAGTGATCGAGAATATATCCAGGCACAAATTGAAAACTTAAAGGAACAATTCAGAGAGTTACCGCCTAAGCCTGAGAGGCTTAACGGCTGCGAATGTGCGCGGTGGGAGGATCACGACGGCCGATGCTACGGCCTAGACTGTCACTGTCACAGTTAACCCTATGGGTGCAGCGCGCTAGCCGGGTGCTAGCGTGTTGCGCCGATAGTGTTAGCTATCGAAACTAGCAACAGAGAAGAGTTAATAATGCACGTTGAACAATCACCATTTGCCGCGATGCAATTGCGTTATTCAATCGCAAATAAAACAGCAGGTATCTGTACCGATTGCGGTCTGGAAGATTCCGACCCTACGCGGTTTGACGGTATGTATTGCACAGGCTGTGCAGACTATAACGAGGAGAGTTAACGAGATGCCAGGCACGACTAGCGATGACCTTATTTATAAAGTACTCACAGCAGGAGAGTTAACACAAGAGGGAGTCACGATAGCGAGAGGTGTTGAGACTTCCGACCCAGCGATGGCCAACGCGCTACGACGCTGGCTTGTAGAGACGCGCGGTGATGGTGGAGAGGTAGCGAGAGAGATATTTAAACAGGCTCGTGCAGCAAGGCGCGAGAGGAGGATCAACCGATGAAGTACCAAGTATTAATCAGTGACGTGCGAGTGTTCAAGATAACAGTGCAAGCTAGCAATCTTGAAGCAGCTAACGAACTGGCCGACGCTGCTCTTGAAGCAGGATACGAAGAGCATGGGGAACTACGTGAGGTGCGTGATGCCCAAGTGGATGACGTTTATCCCGTAGAAGAGGAGAGTTAATCAATGACTAACCAACGAACCACAATCGCTCACAACGGAATCATCTACCAAGTTTTCCAAACATTCACCCTAAAAGACCATGAAGGTTGGGCGGACAATGTCGCCGACCTCATGCGTAATAACGGCATCATCGCCACGCACGGAGTCCGACGCCCAAACGGTCGTAAGGAATACATGCTTGATGAATACGCCAACGGAACCACAGGGAATCTTCAATCCCTGGGTGAATGTAATGAGGCGCGAGAGGAGAGTTAATCAATGAACCTTGTCATCGGAGATCACATTAAATTCACGCTGCCGAAATTCACAGGCGGGTCGTTCAGCTTCTCAGGCGGCCGGCGCAGGACCAGGGGCGGGACACGCGTCGGCGACGAGTCGTTCAGTGGCAGGATCGAGCGCGACTGGTACGACTCAAACAATCGCCACTGGTTCTCGATCAGGCTCGACGATAGCAGGATCAAACGTGTTCAGGGTAAAAACCTGTATCCGGCAGTCACTTCGCACGACCCTGGCGACCAACACGCGGAAGCTGCCAGTGAAAAGCATACGCGCAAACAGATCGGATATTGATAGCAAAACCTGTTGACAGCAGGGTGTAGTATCAGGCACAATCAAAGCAGGCCAGGTTGACTGGCCGACACTAGTAAGAGGATCACAAGATGAATGAATTACGCCCAGCGACCATGATTACCCAACAGCAGCAAATACAAAATATCGAAACTGACTCAGCTTACCTTGGTGTTGAAGCCAAGATGCTTGCTACCGCTATCGTCAAAGAAGGCTTCGGTGAAGCAAAGACAGCCAGAGGTGTAGCAAACGCAATCAACCGAGGATTCAACCGATACCACCAAGACGTAGCAGACCTCTTGAATCAACCCATCCCCGGCTACTCCGACAGCATGGTTTTCACAGCCGACACCAACACTGCCAGCGTCTACAAGCCCGGTGAGTGGGACGAAATAAAACAATGGATAGTTGTTGACGAGGACAACGGCATCTACGAGTGGGGCGTAAAGGTCGGAGCAGTTATCAAGAACAACCACGGCTGGTACGTTGAGCCTTACTACTCATTCAGTCTCGCAGTCTGCAAGGTCTAACCAACCCGCATACAACCAAACGCCCCAGCAGGATTACCTGGCTGGGGCATAGGGGTTAAAGCGGTCAGGCGACCGTAAAACAGAAGAGGATCACAAGTATGTCCATAACGGGGGTGACTGGATAGCCTGTAACGAAGACCACATGTGGACGTTGCAGTACGGGGGTTCGACTCCCTCCACCTCCACCAATAGAGGATGGGCTATGGTAGCCAATAAGATTCCAAACCTTATGGAGTGGGTTCGATTCCTACATCCTCTGCCAATATTTACTAGCTAACTAGCATGGGGGCCGCGCATCCTATCGCGCGGAGAGAGTCACTAATGACAGTCAAAGAACTGGCCGACAAACTAGCCAAGATAATATCCGAAGGACATGGTGATCGCGAAACCTGCGTGTATGACGATGGGTTACAGGTTATGGGAGTAGAACTATCTGACCTGCATTTCGACGGCCTACATTTCCAGAGGAGAGGCACTAATGACTAACCAACTTATTCTTATCAACGAACCATCGACAAGGATCTCCGGTACTCACTTGCAGGGATACATCCGAGCGTCCGGTGCTGAACTTATCCGCAAGCTAGGTCGTCCACAACAGGGCGACGGCTATAAGGTGTTTAGCGAATGGACGGTCGAGTCCGACAACGGTGTCGTTACGATCTACGACTGGAAGGGCGCGAACATTCTCGACGAGTCAGTCTCCACCTGGAACATCGGAGGCCACGACAGGTCATGCTGGCAGGTCCTCGACGATGCAGGTATTGAGGAGAACCAAGCATGAAGAACACGATGACAAAAGAACAGGCATGGAACTGGCTTGGAGATAGGGGAATCTCTGTTAGCAAGCACAACGTGCGTGTACGTGGAATCTGGGCGTTTGTACGGTATCCAGTAGAAGGGCATTACGAGGAGCAGGTAGACTACTACCACCTCGACAGCCCCCTGTACGCTGAACCGTTTGACTGCATCAGGATCGATGACAGCCCGTTTGCTGAAACCGATACGGCCAAAGTAGACGCAACTGTCGAGCGGATCACCGAACAATTCTACAAGGATTTCCCTGAAGAACTTACAGGCTCGTGCCTGGTGGCGATCAGCGGAGACTGTGCAGCAGGTGGACTAGGCCCGGACAACGATGTCCTGCCATTCGATGACAAACACCAGGGCATAGTTCTTGATTTCCTGCGAGCGCAGTTTGAGTTCTATAGTTATTTCCATTTCAACGCGACACAGTCGCCCCCCACCTTGTATACAAAGTTCCATGACACGTTTTTGGCACTGAAAGATGCCGATATATTCAAGCACAAATGGCACTTCAGGACAGAGTGGGAACTGGCTTACATGTCTGAGATCGAAGACACGAAAAGGTTTCACCCGTACCGGATCGTCAAAGAAGAGGAGAACCAGACTAGATGACTGACATGCTCGACGCGGCTCTAAGCTACGCGACTACCCAAGGATGGGCGGTCTTAGCACTCAGCCCTAACTCCAAGATCCCAATCAAAGATTCGCTGCTCCAACCCAACGGCTCCCTGTCAGCCACCACTGACCCAGAGATAATCACCAAGCTGTTCACCACGTACCCGAAGGCGAACATCGGTATCGCATGTGGTGAAAATTTTACGGTGGTAGATCTTGACGGCCCAGAGGCTAAAGAGGCACTGACACAAGCGGGTCTGGATATCCCAGAGTGCCGAACACACAAGACCCCGCGCGGTTTTCATATCCTGCTAGAACCAGACACTGAGTTAGCCCAGACAGCAGGGCTACTGCCCAAACTTGACGTACGAAATGGGGCCTCAAACGGTTACGTCGTTTGTCCACCATCAGTCATCGACGGCAACCCATACAAACTGATTCGCGACCTACCACTTGGCCAGTGGCCAGAGTTAGTTGAGTACGCGAAGACCCATAAGCAGTCACCCCGTCCACGCACAGGCGATACAGCAGCGTGGGATGAGGTTACACAGCCTAGCTGGGTGAGCGAGTACCTCTCCGGTGGCGCACCCGAAGGTCAACGCAACGATGTAGCTGCTCGACTGGCTGGGTATCTCAACAGCAAGCGCATACCTCTGGATGTAGCCAGACAACTGCTAGAGACATTTCGGTTAGCGTGTGACCCGCCGATGGGTGAGCGCGAACTCGATCAGACACTTCAAAGTATCTATCGATATATCCCAGCAGAGAATGTCTTCACGAATGAAGATGTGTCAATGCCCGTAGTTTTATCAGAAATCGCTAACCGCCGGGTTTTTAGATACTCAAGCGAAGACCTGGTGGTGGAACTTAGCCGTATCTATACGAGCAGGTCGGGTATCGACTGTTGGATTAAGTTCAGTACGCATACCGATCCATTGTTTGGTCCAGTACGTCTGAACCTGTTGTCATCATCAGGTCGTGAGTCACTTGCTCGACTGCTCAAGAACCGTAAGCCACTCAACTGGCAGATGGTACTGGATCAGGTGTCCAACATGGTCAGCAGTTCCCTTGAAGAGGGTGGTGCTGCAAAGGACATGCGATTCTACTCTCCCGAATCTGTCGATCAGGGGTGGTGCATCAGGCCGTATGTGCAAACGAACCAGGCAACGATCATGTTCGGCTTCGCAGGTAATGGTAAATCAACCATCGCCACTGCCCTGCTGCTATCGAAGGCAACGGGCGCGCAGCTTATCCCGGGCGTTGATCCGGGGTTCCCGGGTGCTGTCCTATATGCCGATTGGGAAGACTCTGAAGAGGCCTTCAACACTAGTGCTTCGGCGATTCTTCATGGTCATCAACTTGGATGGGGTGATGTCATTAAGCCTGTCCTCTACCGACGCTATCATGGCAGCCTTGCTGATCATTTTGACGCGCTCGCTGCTGACATAGCCGAACACGATATCAAACTGATATGCGTCGATTCACTCGTGGCTGCATCAGGTGACCAGTACTCGCCCAACGATGCAGAGGCAGCCAGAACATGGCATCAGGTGGTGTCGGCACTGGGTGTATCGAGCATCGGGATTACACATGCTGCAAAGAACAGCAAAGAACCGTCAGCATTCGGTAGTGTCTACTACACGAATTTAGCCCGAAGTATATTCGAAATCTCAGCCGATGCTGAAGCAGGTCGCAACAGTTCTGTCATTGCTGTGACCCACCGTAAGGGGAACAACACTGGCCTGATGAAACCTGTCGGATTGAGCGTTGACTTCGAGAGTGATGAATTCGACAACCCGGTGAAGATCCAGTACGCATCGGCAGACTTGACGCAGTCAGAGGTACTGGCTACCAAGCTGTCATCATCGGACCGGATAGTGTCATTGATCACCAAGGTGAGTATGTCGCCGTCCGAAATATTAGAAGAGTTAACTGATCTAAAACCAGTGACGATTCGCCAGGCTTTACTCAGGCTCAAGGCGCGTAACGAAGTCTCGATGAACAGTGCAGGGCAGTATAGAAAACTAGATGACGTTACCTCTTGACGTTACACCCCTCTTTAGAGAGGGGGGTGTAACGGTAGAGGACGTTAAGAGGTTATATAAGAAAGATAGATTTGACAGGGTGTGGTATCATAGATATAAGCGGGTCAGCTTTGACCCCAGAAAAGAGGATCACATAAATGACAGCGAGAGTATGCCCATGTTATTGGATAAAACCTACAACGCTAGGGTTGGGCTTCGGGATGACGATGAGAAAACGAGGTGGTGTTTTAGGATACGAGCATGGTGCATGTCACGACAAATGTATTGATAAGGGGCCAGGTTACTGCTCCGACGAGACTTACCCCGACTGGGACGCTCAAGGGGTTGGTATTGTCAGGCATGATGAGTGTGGACTACCAATTCCCAAACGTGCATGGCTCCACTGTGGGCCATGCGAAGAATAAAAGAGGATCACTTGACCAGTAATTTGATAAGCGACTTAGCAGATCACATTGACGATGTCATAGGTGACAAGGCCATCTCGCTAAACACGAGAGGGACTGAAGGCACACTGACCTACGAGGAATGGAACTCGTGCGACCATTGTGGTCATGCTGGTGAGAGCCAGCCCGAGATACAGCACGACATGGTCTGCCCGATTGGGTGGTTCCAGGATTTAGTTGACGATGTTAGAAACCCTAAGCCAAAGGAGACAAAGTAAGTATGGCAATAACTGAAACGACCAAGAAGGTACAGGCACTGCGACAGGTCATGTCGTCACGAGAGATCGCTGACGCTGTGAAGACCTCGTCGTCTGAGCAGGTACGCAGATGGATACGTGGTGACGCGCAACCATCACCGGAACGAGTAGAAATTATCAACGAACTATTTGAGCAATACGTAACGAAGGAGAACTATGGGAATTCGTAACGAGGAACTATGGCCGCACGACATCTTCAAGCTGGACGATAAAGGTAGAACCACGTTCAACTTCAAAGTCCTTACAGTGGACCGGGCATTCGACGGTCAGTATGGCTACGGATTGAAGTTCGTAGAAGACCCCGGCGAATTGATATGGAATCTCAAGGGTCAGTGGAACGAACAGGAACGCAAGTTCGATGACTACGCTGGTAAGAAATACCAGGAAGGCGACAGGGTAGAGGTTCAGTTAGGCCACCGGACATACACAAAGAAGGACGGCTCCGCTGGCGAGGGCAGGGACGTAAACAGGATTCGACCTGCGAGTGAAACATCTCAGCCGTCACCGCAAGCAGAGCCAGCAGTCCAGGGAACCAGCACCGGAGACTTCCGCACCACGAATCAGAAGGCTGCGACAGGTCAGGTACTGAACATCTTGGTATCGCTAACGACTGCTGGCCTGACAGACAGCATCGGTATAACCGAAGAAGCTGCATTTGCAATCATCAAAGAAGCGATGATCGGCAACTTAGAAGACAAGCCCTTAGACCTGAGTACATTGCACACACTGCTTGTCCCGGTCGAAGAGCAACCTGCCGAGCAACCTGCCGAGCAACCTACTGAGCAGCCCGAAGAGGGCGAAGAAAGAGAAGAGTTGAAATGGTAATAACCAACAACGCTGGTTATCCAGAGGCACTAGTAAAGGCTGTTGAGAACGACAGCTACTCAAAAGGCGAGGGCGTAGATCGCAGCGTAACCGGGCTGCTTGCTCCTCCAAGGCAAGCTGCGCTAAAAGAGATCCACGGCCACGAGATCGTCGAGGATGTATCCGACAGGACATACGCACTCTATGGTCAGCTTGTCCATCTGCTCCTTGAACGGGCTGGTGAGCAAAGTCGGAATGCGATAAACGAAGAACGGTTATACACCGAAGTAAATGGCTGGAAGATTTCCGGGCAGACTGACACCTTGACGCTAACCGAAGATCAAAGAAGCTGGATCATATCCGATTACAAATTCGTGACAGCGTACAAGTTCAAGCGAGATTACTCTGGCACTCTTGTCATGGATGAAGGCTATGAAAACCAGTTGAACCTGTACGGCCACTTGCTGCGAGAGAACGGGTTCAAGGTAGATGGGCTAAAGATTGTCGCCATCTATCGTGACTGGTCGAAACTTGAAGCCAAGCGCGACAAGAACTACCCTCAACTAGGCGCAGAGACACACGAGGTCCCGCTGTGGTCTGAGGAAAGAGCCAAAGCTTTCATGGAAGAGCGTGTCCGGTTACACCAGGACGCAGAGAATGACCTGCCCGAGTGTACCGATGATGAACGCTGGGCCAAGCCCGACAAATATGCATTGATGCCTACCGCCAAGAGTGTAAGGGCGCGCAAGCTGTTCGACTCCGAGATCGATGCCACCACATGGGCTGCTGCCAACAACATGAAGACGGGGTGGGTGATAGAACATCGCAAAGGTGCTAACGTCCGGTGCGAGAACTACTGTCCTGTCTCTGAGTGGTGCGACCAACTTAAAATTCTAAATGCCAGTTGATAAAACTGTCCCCGGTTTGGAATGCAAGTGCGAACTTGAATGAAGATTAGAAGAGAGGATTAGAATGTGGTTGTATATACCGGACTTGCCCTCTTCGCGGGGGCAGGTGGGCTTGAACTCGGACTCAAGCTTGCACTCGGAGATCGATACAAGTGTGTCGCCTATGTGGAACGAAGCATCGAAGCCGCCAGCGTTCTGGCAACGAACATGGAACGACCCGAAGCAGGTCTGGATAAGGGTGTTATCTGGGATGACGTTACAACCTTCACAGGCGATGTCGTTAGCCCATTCGTGGATAACATCGACATTATCTCAGCGGGATTTAATTGCCAGCCCTGGTCGTATGCAGGGGCAAGAAGAAAAACCGACGATGAGCGATGGCTCTGGCCCAATATCGTCGAAATTCTTGGGACAATTCACCCCGAATGGGCGTTTTTTGAAAACGTCCCCGGACTTCTTCGAGGTGGACTCGGCCCCATCCTCTCTGATCTTACCTCGCTCGGGTTCGGTCAAATCGAATGGACAAGTGTTCGAGCAAACGATGAAAGAATCGGCGCACCGCACAAACGGGAAAGGCTGTTCATCTTGGCCCACGCCGACAACGCAGGAAGTCCCTCACCCGGAAGCGGAGTTAACCGAATCGGGTCGAAGGAAAACGAAGGACGGGCAGAGCAGCCACAGCCTGAACCTCGAGGATCGGGCAAGCAACTGGTTAACCCCATCGGCAAACGAGGACGCGGCTGGCACACTAGCGGGGAATATGCAGAACATGCTTTCCCACCAGGTCCAAGCGCAAGCGCAGAGTGGAAAGATATTCTCTCCCAACGTCCCGACATCGCACCGGCGGTTGAATCCGAAGTTCGTGGAGTGGCTGATGGGGTGGCCCGAGGGCTGGCTAGAACTCAGCAGCTTCGTATCCTCGGAAATGGAGTAGTCCCGCAACAGGCAGCACTGGCTTTTCAGATATTGAAAGAGAGGATTGATGGTTCAACTACAACTAGCAAATAGCACTGACAAGATACGCAACATATCGCGCAGATCGATTCGCGAAAGGTTCATCGACTTCCACTACGATAACCCGGCTGTCTACCAGGCTATCGTGGATATCGCCCGCGTGATGCAGGGCAGGGGAATACACAAGATGGGTATCGCCCTGATCTTTGAGCGACTGAGATGGCTGCACTTCATAGACACGAAGGGATCGGAAGGGTTCAAGTTGTCGAATGATTTTAGAAGCGAGTATGCTCGACTGATCATGCAACAGGAGAAGGATCTTGCAGGGTTCTTTGAGATAAGGGAATTAAGGAGAAACGATGAGTAGGGTTGGAATGAAGACCCCCGAAACGTGTAGTGCTGGTCACCCGATGACCGGAGAGAACATTTACTGGGACAGTAAGCACGGCGTTACCTACTCTGTTTGCAGGACATGCAGGACTGCACGTAGCCGAAAGCGTTATAGAGAAACATCCCTTACGAAGACTGAAAGAAATGAGTTGAGCAAGAGTCCTGTCATACAAAAATATAATGTGAAGAAGATAACTAACTGCCCGAAATGCGATGGGGTCTTGATAAGAAGTCGAGATGAGTACGACCCCTTATACTGCATCCCCTGCGGGTGGCGACCAACAGCTTATATAGGAGAGAGAAAACGATGACTGAAGAAAACAATTTAGAAGAGATGTCTAGGACGATTCTTGCTGGAGTAGCGTCCGGTGATGTGATATTGGAAGCATCGCATAGTCAGCCCCTAAGCCAGATATATCGAAGCAAACCTAAACCGAGAAAGGCTCATATAAGGAAAAAGGAAAAAGAAAGACTGCTTCAACCTAGTCCAATCCCTAGCGATGCTGACTTGATAGACCTGAGAGGGCGCGATTTTCCTTCTTCTTTAGGAGTTCCCAAAGAAGTGAGTCCCCTAAACGTTATCCGAGTCTATGACCAAGTGATTTCGCTACGTCAGGAAGTTGCTGAACTCAAAGAGATGATAAGAGAGTTGAAGGAGGCAGGATGAACGAAGTTTTTAAATACTCGCGCCCTGAGTTAGATATAACCGAAGAAGAAATGGAAAACTTTGCACAGAAAATGCGTAAAGATATTTATTCGCGGTATGTAGAACCTTCGGGTGAGATACGTCAAGGTCTTTCTGAACGTGATGTTGTGAGTCTACTTAGAACATCCGAACTGATGGACAACACAACATACCGGACACTTATGGAGATTCTGTTTGCAATAGACCCTGATGAAAAATGGGAAAGATTTTGTATTGGGTATTTATACCCTGACTATGCTTGGCAAAAAAGACTTTGCAAGAGTGGAAAAACAAATATAGGTTCACAGCACGAACACAACCTAAAGCCACCAGAGGTCTTTTTTAAAATTTATAGACTTATTACATTTCACGAAATGATTTTCGGAGATATTGTAAGAAATTTAAGCGTGGGTAAAGACCGTTCTAGAAAGTTCCTAAAAAAATACGACCACTTCAAAAAAATGTTGAAATTAAAGCGTAAATACGAAGTGCAAATAGAGGAGACAGAATGACACAAAATGAATTAGAGGCAGAAGTCGTTGAAGATGACAGGGCAATCCAGTGTTCACGGTGCAATGAAACTGTGAAGCCTGAGTTCAGCCGATCTGGGCAGCACATCAAGGCAACTTGCCCTAACTGCAACCGTTACCTGAAGTTCGTTAGACAGATAGCGTTTGTTGGAAAGCCGTGGTGGCAACAAAATGACTGACATTTTTTATGTAACCCGGCGAAACCAGTGGCCCATCAACATATTCGACAAGAATACCGCTTGCGCCAAGCACTCCGAAGTCCGGCTTGAAACCGTGAGGGGGCTGGATGGATACCTGGCAGTCTTTTGCAGTAAGTGTAACGGTGAACCGGAAGACTATACGTTCAAGGGTCGCCTTGTTATTAAACCAGAGAAGGAGACACGATGACTAACTACGACTACTACATATACAACACACTAATTCAAATACGGGATATTCTCCAGTTAGGATTTGGCAAAGAAATACATGAAGAAAATCTTAGGTTGGCTGAACTTAAAGTAAGTGCGGGAAACTTTGTAAAACAAATTTTGGACTATACGGATGAACTGATTAGCGAAGGGGAGTTAAAGCAATCACAGAAACACGTAGGAACAAGAGTCTCTAGTTGCTTGACCAGAGCAGGGATTACCTCATTTGAGGAATACGACAAGTGGACTATTGCCGATTTGATGACGATTCGCAACTTCGGTGGGCGCACATTAGAAGCTGCAATAAAGATAAGGGCATGGCACGAAAGGATGGAATCTGCGAAGAAGGATCTGGAGACGTGGAATCCAAACAAGGGTCTGGAGACGTGGAATCCAAACAAACCAGTAACAGGCTATGAAACGCACACTGCATACCAAGAAGCTATGCGTAAGGAAAAAGAGACAGGATGACTATGCAAACAGAACTAAGAATGCTCAACAAGGCACGAACAAAATGCGCCTACTGTGGGGGCAAGACGTTTGCTTACGCCAGTTATGAGATTGGACCGGATGCAAACGGGGATTACTACCTATGCCCTGACATCCTTTGCGAAAAATGCGGGGAAGAACTGGAACCTAATGATGACTGACATACTTGCAATCGATCCCGGCACAACGAAGTCGGGCTGGGTGTTCATGGAGAACGGCAAGCCAGTCGATCACGGATGGTTCGACAACGAGAAGATCTACACGCTGCTAAAGATGTACCAGTGCGTCGTTGTCATAGAGGATGTAGGCCACTACGGTATGCCAGTTGGTAAGGATGTCTTCGACACTATCCGCTGGACAGGACGGTTCGACTACCTCACCACCGAGATCTGCAAACTGGAACTTGTCTACATGAAGCGCGCTGATGTAAAGCTGCACCTGTGCTTCAGCCCCCGCGCCAACGATTCAACTGTGCGCCAGGCAATCATCGACAAGTACGGTGGAGATCGAATAGCTATCGGTGGAAAGAAGTGTGTCGCCTGTAAAGGCAAAGGATGGGTAGGCAGAGGACGGCCTCCATGCCTTGAGTGCGACCAGACAGGCTACGAGACTCCTGCTGGTCCTCTACACGGCATCTCCGGTCACGTATGGGCTGCGTTAGCTGTGGGTCTAACGTATTACGATAGCCTGGTTGACCCAGACGAGATGCCTATGTGATAAACTAAGTTGTGAGTCAAGTCAGCTTTGCTAGTGCTGACTCGTTCTCCTCTCTTACGACCCTGCCTGTAGGTGATTCTCCGGGCAGGGTCTTTTTATTCCCATTTGCGAGAAAACTCGCGGAACAGCCAGAACAACGACTTGCGATTGGACATGGGGTTCCATAGTTTACTAGAAATGGATGAACCGAACTACCGCCAACACTGGGTACACCAGCATCAGAAATTCTTACGCGTTACTCCGCTACTTATCAGCATAGCTTTTATAGCAACAGGGCTTGTACTCTGGACCACCGGCACATTCAACATCGGAACTGCTGGGTACGCCAGCATCTGGTTTCTTGCATTCATAGGTGCTGCTCTTATTTTCCTGCCCGTCAGTGCATTAGCAGCCGTCTGTGTGGCAGTGGCAGTTGACCTGAACCCTTTCATGGTTGCCCTCGTAGCAGCATCAGCAGAGGCTGTCGGAGAGTTGACTGGGTATCTTGCTGGAATGGGCGGGAGTTCCCTGTTTGAACGCAACCGTTTCTACCTGCGGTTCAAGAGGGTGTTCACGAGATATAGTTCCCTCTGTTTATTCGTGGGAGGCCTTATACCGAACCCCGTCTTCGATGTCCTTGGCATAGCAGCCGGTTCGATACGCTACTCTATTACCCGCTTTCTCTTAATTCTCTTCATCTCGAAGACCCTGAAATTCCTGTGGGTGGGTCTAGGCTGTTACTACGGGGTGACATGGTTCTAACTACCCTCTAATCAAACGCCCCCCGCCAGACTAAGCCGACGAGGGACGCAGAGGGCGGTCGCCCTGTAACCAGACAGAAACAGAACGACCAACAAATAGTTAGCCCCAATCGTAACGATTCCACCACCACACAATCTTCCTGCCACCTCGCCGGGCTGCCCGTACCGGCAAGCCTATCGCTTGACGTACCTTTCGGGCAACCCACCCCGCTCCTGATTTAGTTATTCGGTACACCCTTTGAACCATAGGCAGGTCAGCAAAGTAGTTGCCTTCACTGCGGTCAGTAAGCCACCCTGCGATTAGGCCTGCCTCGTAAAGTATCAGCATTGGGGTGGCGACTAAAAATGTGAGCGTCCCATCTAAGGATGGAGTTATGAGTGCAGCAAATATGAAAGCTGTCGGAACAATCCACTTGCGTAAGTTCTTGGCTTTTGAATAAGGAACAAGTCTGAACTTAGCCAGTAGCTGCATCACTACAGGCAACTCAAAGACTATCCCTATCCAGAACAACAGGCTCAACAACAAAGCCATGTAAGAAGTAAGCAAAATTACTGGAACGGCAATACCGCTACCAAACGTGAGCAGGAAGTTAAGGCTCACGGGCATCATCACGTAGAACACGAATGATGCACCCAGCGCGAACATCGCAATGGATATCGCTGAGTATGTTGTTACGAACAGCCAGAAGCGTCGCGGAACGAAGGACTTGAGCATTGTTAGCGCACCCACGATAAGCACAGGGAACGCTGCAAATTGCCCACCCTTCATAGACAAACTCAGGGTAGACCCGAACATGTCCTGGGGTGCTGTAAAGACAGGTCGCCCATCAAAAGGCGATAGCATCTCTTCTGCGGGGGCAAGCAGGAAAGCGAACACATCGGAGTGCCACCAGAAGGTAGCTCCCGCCCCAATACTCCATGCCAGAATGCACAGGAATACGGTGTTCCTAAACCGCTGACCGAAACCGTACCCCCGCTCGTAAGCGGAGAGGCTCAAAGACTATGCGCCTTTGTCGGTCTTGTCTT
>Ga0208450_1000930_pt1 | contig 14632 bp, 21 predicted proteins | sample MalvireepMed_908_FD_184249 | JGI IMG/M metagenome (GOLD analysis project Ga0208450, IMG submission 184249) | Marine viral communities from the Global Malaspina Expedition - Malaspina viral metaG DeepMed_908 (SPAdes) (version 2) | ecosystem: Environmental > Aquatic > Marine > Oceanic | place... | reverse complement strand
TAAATTATCTAATTCAGAATAATCTTTGTTTAACTTAACATAATCTTCTAAGCTACCACCAGTATCCTCCATAAAGTCAACAAGTTTTTGTATGTTTTCTGGTAACGCTTTTCCAGTTTCTATAGATTCAGCTATAGCATCTTCAGCTTTCTCAGTTAAATCTTCAACTTGTTCTTTTACCTCTTCTTCAGTTATTTCCTCTACAACTGGAGTCTCTTGTGCTTCTGTTTCCGGTTGTACTTCTTCTTGTTCTTGTACGGTTCCGGCGTCTTCAACGACCTCAACCACTCTTCCGTCGTCAGTGTTATCGTTTGTAACTTCTTCTTTGGTTTCATCTTCTGGTTTTTTATTTAAGTCAACTTTAGTAACATTGTTGTCTTCTTTACTTTCAAAATTACCAAAATCGACCTTAGTTGTATTGTCATCTTGTTTTTGTTCTACAACCTCTTCGACTGTAGTTTCTTTTTTCTTTGCCATAATAAAATATTATATAATTAATAAAATTGTTTACTTAGGTTCAAACATACCTAATCCAAACCCACCTCCCATTATATCATTACCTGCTGACTCAAAGTTTTTAGGTGGTTTTTCATTTTTTCTCTGATCTATAAGTTCAGATTGTTGAGACGCTTGAATCCTTGTTCTTTGATCTTTACGATCTTCTTTTTCTGTGTCTTTACGATTTAAAGATTCTGAATCCACTTGCCTTAACTGCATATTGTATTCAAATTCTTTTTGCATTAAAGCCATTTTTAATTCTCCTTCAGCTTGCATTTTTTGCATTTCTAATTGAGCCTCTACTTGAGCTAGTTGAGATTTTGACTCTGTAATAGCTTGGTTTTTTTGCATCTCTGTTTGTGCTGCTACCTGTTGAGCTTGCGCGTTAGCCTGTGCTTGCACTTGTATATTTTCTTGTTGCATTCTTTGGTCTCTTGCTATTTTTTCTTTTCTTCTTACTTTTAGTAATTGATTAGCAAGTTTTAAACTTCTTATTTCTCTAATGTCAATAGCATCTTCAAGCTCTATATTTTGTTGCGCTAGTGCCACTTGTATATTGTTTTCTAATAACGCTTTTTCTTCTTCGTCAGGTGTTAATTCTATAAATATACCAAAATCATAAAGATGTAAATGTTGCAGCTCTTCTAACGTAGCAACATTATGCGCTCCCACTGATTGTATAAAAGCTTCTTTTGTAGGTGAGTATTCTATAATATCAGATATTCTAAGTGACAATTGTTCAGCTGTTTCAGATGTTAAAAATAAACCAGCTTGTAATATATGTCTTGTAGCTGTATTACTATTAGCTGCCGCCATTTTCTGTATACCAACTAAAGCGTTTTTGTCTGGTGTAGAACCGTCTCTAGCTTCATTTAACCCGGTTACATCTCTAATCATTTGTAGGTAGTAATTGTAATTACCAATAAGAGCTTGCATCTTTTGACCTCCTGCTCCAGATGTTATTTCTTGAATAGGTACTTTACCAGGATTCATATCGCCTTCACTTGTAAAGCTTCTACCAATTACAGATCCAGTTTGGAAGAACATATTTAATGCTTCCTGTGGATTATAATTTGTGCCATTACCTAAATCTACTTCGGCTAAACCATCTGCATCTAAATAAACACCGTCTGGAACCATACGTGACATTACTTGTTGCAGTTTTAAATGTGTTAATTGTATCATGTCTGCAAAACCTGTAATACGTTTTACTAATGAGTCAATTTTACCTTTATACATTCTAGGCGCTACTATACTGTAATTCATTTTTACTTTAGTATAATCACTTTTAGGGCGCATCATGTTTTTTGCCATGCCCCAATCTAAAAGCTTATTTGTGCCTACAACCATTGCTCCTTCGTATAAAACTTCTATAACCCTGTCTAACCTAGAAAAACCTCCCTCCATATTTTCTGGTGGATTAAAACTATCATCTTTCTCTATAGCTTTATCAGCTCCAGTAGAAGTTTCTTTTATTTTATAAACTTCGTTCATGTATGTTTTATAATTAAAATATAAAACTTGAACTTTGTTTTGATCGTGTTCTTTATGATTATAGTTGTAGTTGCCCTTTGTATAAGATGATGACGTTTGTTTTATTTCTTCTAGATCTGATTGATCTAAATGGGGAAATTGTTTTGCTAGCTCGTTAATAGGTATTGTTTTTATTTCTCCAACATAATATATGTCGTCAAAATAAGGAGAGTCTGTATAAGAATATACTAATTTAGCTGGATCAACGTAATCTATAGTTACGCCTTCTGATGTTGTAAAGTTTGTTTTAGTTGCACCTATACCTAAAACAGTAAGATCTTGATAAAATCTTTTTCTAATTAACTCGTAGTTATTACCATCCATCAAAACGTTTAACGCTTGTTCTTCTGCTAATTCAACAGACTGCTTATAAGACAACTGCATGTGTAAAGCCAGTTCTTCTTCGTTTCCAGGTAAAGTATCTGGTTCGTTTTGAGCTAAGTTTATACCAAAACTTTCGTTTGTAAACTCATCAAAGCTTTTCATTCTCATGTCTTCTATTATAGACTCCATGTATGCAGTTCTTTTAGAAACCCCATAAGGATCTTGAGAATATGCTTTTACACTATAAGTTCTTTCAGATATACCATTAACAACTATATCCACAAACTTAGATATAATAGGTACTGGTTTCCAGTCTAAATTAAGATAAGATAAATCTCCGTTTATAGATAGTTCGTCTTTATATTTTTTTATTGATTGTTCTCCACGCGCGTATAATCTTAACTCGTGAAAATTTCTATAGTTATTATCGTAACGCGTGTGACTCATATCATTACCAAACCACTCAAACTCTATAGCTTTTGCTACTTTTAAACCATAGTCGTAACTCAATTTCTCTGCATCACTTACAACTTGACTAGGAAAATAATTATTTACCGCGGTGTATGTCATATTATTTTATTAATTTTGAAGCGCTACCAGTATTAGAATACTTAGCGATATTTATATTAAGTTTTGGTTTTTCTACCTTTGCGTTTGGAGCATATAAATGTCTATTACAAGCCATTATTGCTAAACCACTACTAATAGTGGCGTCAAACTTTGTTCTTTTGTTTATATCAAATCTAGACCAATCATTTAAAGTTTTGTTAAAATATATGTTTCCATAATTTCCATCACCTAAATGACCAACATGTTGTTGAATGTACATTTCAACCGCGGCCGCATGAGCTTGTTTTATATCCTCGCTAGAGTTTGGTATGCCACCTATTTCTTTTTCTGAAACCGATAACTTATTCCAATATTTATCAGGCCTAGCCATAGAATAACCTCTATATCCTCTTCTTTTTAAATGATACAATAATCTCGGTTTGTTATTCTCTGCAAGTATCGGCATACCATAAAATACTAAAGCCATTAGCACGTCTTCAAAAAATATCTCAGCTGTTTGTGGTCTAGCTATATACTCTAAAAACATGTGGTTTGGCGGGCAGTTTTCCATGCTAAACTTTGTTAAACCGTGCAGTGCTCCATTTGATCCTCTACCATCTACCGTTCCTGATATATCGTAACTATCACAGCCAAATGCGCCCATGTGTATATTAGCCGGGTGTTTAATTCCTTTTTTTACTATTATTTTGTTTTGCAAATGCTGCTCTGGAAACCAACTTACATTAAATCTACCTTTTGGATCTGGATAAAAGATAACCTGTGTATCTTTAACGCCGTTAACCCACTGAAAGTTACCGGTAGAATAAGTAGATAAGTTTCTTGTCCCGTCGTTATAATCTATTTGTTCGTATATTTTTACTAAGTTAAATATACTGTTTTTAGCCTCGTCTCTAAAAGCATGTTCTTCAGTTCGTGGGAATTGCCTGTAAAACTCGTTTAAAGCATCTTGATCACTTTTTAAACCATCGGCCTCGTTATTCCAATGATCAATTATACCATAATCTATTAATTCACCATCTGGTCCGAAGACATCATTATCTGGGATATGAAATACTGGTTGTCCAAATTCATCAATAAATCCTTCGTAGTTCCATTCCATTGGGATAAAAAGAGAATATAAACCAGACTTTGTCTGTCCATTACGATTTCTTTTTGTAACGTCTGAATCATAGTATAACTTTTTAAAATTATTACCACCTTTATCTAGAGCGTTGCTAGTACTACCCATCATACACTTGCCTACTATTCTAGCACCTAATCTTAGACATGTTTTTGTAACTCTCCAATTGTTTAATATATTGTCTGGTCTTTCCCACTTGCCGCTTTCGTCGTGTACCAACAAATTAAGTTTTTCACCATCATAACTATTATCACCTGTATTTTTCCAGTCTATAGTAGTATCTAATCCTTTTAATTCTTCTAGCTTTTCGTTAGCTGTTATTTTTTTTCTTGTAAACTTACTAGCTGGTACTCTATACGCTAACTCTGTTTTAGGTCTATCCATACCATCTTGAATCGGCTTAAAGAAAAATGGATAGTTTATACTAATTGGTACTACTTTATCAGTAAACATTTTTTTAGCATCAGCACCTGTTTTAGATAATATACCATATCTAGCATCACCTGTTAAGGTAGCTAAATTAACTGTTTCAGCTGATGACATAAAAGAAAAACCAGAACGACGGTTTTTAAGATAACATATTCCATAGCATCTTTTATCTGCTTTGCAAGCTTCCCAGAATATATAGAACAATCTGTTTGCTTCTCTAAAATCTGGAGCACCAACGTCAATCTTGCTCCATTGTAAATACATATAGTGCGTACCAGTTATCCAGGTTGGTTTACCATTATTTATGAACCAAAAGCCCTCTTCTCTTCGTTTGAACTCTTCGTCTATGTAATCGTACCATTTTTCTTTATTGTCTTCCGGATAACTCCTCCAGTCGAATATATTCTTAATCCTTTGTAACTCTTTGGGGTAATCTTGTTTCGCCCACTTGTTGCTCGGGTGTTTGTATACTTCTTTAGGTGGTTTAGGTAGCGCTATAATTAAATTTTGTATCTGTACAATCTCACCTATAACTCCATTATGAGATAATACTATTAAATCGTGTTCTTTGTTATAACCATACTTCCACTTTTTACCTCTGTTCATTCTGGTAATAGTGGTTTTTTTTATTGGTTCAACTGTGTTAACTAAACTTTGACTGTACATTACTTAGATCTACCTTCTGCGAATCCTTTAAAAGCTTTTTTCTCTGCCTTTTCAGGTGTTTTGCCCTCAAGCATGTTTTCTTCTTCTTGTATTCTTGTGAGTATTTCAAATGCGTCAAATATAGCTAGTTTTTTAGTAGCCGCGGCGTTTTTTAATCTATCTGCTGATATATCGTCATCTGAATCTACAATAGGTTCTTTAGCGACCTTAATCAGTTCCTCTACTGCTTTCTGCCCAGCTTGGATTATATTCTTCTTCGTTTCCTTCGTATTCATATTTAATTGTAATAAATTGTGTCATAACTCTATATAGTCTTTGTCCGTTAATCACAAACTCGTAAGTTGAAAACGGCGTAAAACCTATTAAGTCTTCCTTGCTATACACGCCGTCTGTATATTTAACGATACCTATACAAGCCTCTTCTTTGTCAACTCCAAGACAGTTTCTGTCTTTAATTGGCTGCACAAAGCAGTATCCTTTAAGGGCTTTCCACTCAGCGTTTCTTTTGTATAGATACACTTGATCTTCTTTTACAAAATAAGTGTCTTCGTTAAAATAACTTCTACTATTTTTTTCGTTACCTTTAACGTCGTGCCAACGTCTAAAAACGTTGTGATGTGTTACAACGGTGTCTCCAGGTTTTATTTCTGTTTTAAAAGCGGTAGGAACAGACTTAACAATAGCCTCTCTATTTACAAATTGATGGTTATAAACCTCTGTGTTTAATATAAGATCTTTATTACCAACTTTAGTAGTGTTGTTATATCTGTTTCCTTTTGGCTCTATAACAAAGTCAAAAGGCGCTTTCATTAATACTCTAAATTATACTCTACAGATACCGCCATGTTTTTGTTAAAGTCTTTCCAAGGTAACACGTCTTTGTTTTTCTTTATGTAAATAGAATATTTATCTTTTTCTTCTATTATATCACATATAGTATGCCCGCCATAAACATCTTGGCCCACAGCGTAATGCATGGCGTTTTCCTTGTAGTCTTTACCTACGGTAATCTTTCTAATTAGTTTGCTCATTGTTTTCATAGTTTATAGTACCGTCTTGAATGTTAATGTCTGATGTACCATAAGCTTTTTCAAACTCAATTTGCATTTTATTTAATTCTTCTTGCAACAATGACACGTGGTGTAAAAAATTATGTTTTTTACTTTCTAGAGTACCTACTTCTAACTGTGCTCTATTTATATTGTTAACAATTGATTGTACTTTATTTAATTCTTCGTTTGTAATTTTAGTAGCCTTTTCGACTTTCTTTGTTTTTGTTTTTGCCATTTTATTTAATTTAAGTTAATTATTTGTTTTATACTGTTGCAGATAATATTAATTGTATTGGACTAACATTATATAATATATCGTCGTTTTCTATAGCGTCAACATTAGCTTTTGTTAAAGTTATCTGAGTGTCACTATCAACTGTTTTAATTGTACCAAGAACAGCGTTGTCAGCAGCGTGAACTACATCACCAGGAGCAAATACTTTATCAGCATGTACTGTATCAATAGTTATTACTGTTTGTGCTCCAGCTGCAAAATTTGATTCATTAACATCAATAGTATTTCTAAAATCTACAGCTTCTTTAGCTATTGCAGCAACGTATAAATCACCGCTAACAGGTATATTTAATCCATTTTTAGTCGCTATGTTTAAGAAATTTAAATCATTATCATTATAATCACCAGCTGCTATTGCTACAGATCCTACTAAATTATTGAACCACCCTCCATTACTAGCGCCAACAGCAGCTCTTGAACTACCGAGTGAAGCTGGAGCTGTATCTACACTAACATTAATGCCGTCGTTAGGTGTAGGTATATGACTTGTAGCAAAGAACAGTTCCATAGCGACACCTGTTTGTGCAGCGCCATCTGTTCCTCTTACTATAGCTGAAACGCCATCAATCATACTACCATTAAAGTTTGTTACTTCGTGCCAGTCAAAAAGCAAATGTGTATCTGCAAAAGCACCAGCGTGTTGTATGTTAGCAGGTATTACAGGGCTAACTCTTGTAAATGTTTTTTTATTAATCATTTTATTTTTTTACTTTTTCTAGTGATCTACCACCGAAGTAAGCACCGATCACGGTTATTAATACTAATTGTAATAAGTCTACCCAAGTATCTTTTACTTCAAAAGCTAAAACACCAGCATCTATAAATATCATCAATACTGTTGCTACAACTAGAAATATAAGAACTAGTGGTCTTATGTTTTTTGATAACCACGAGTCTGAGTTCATATCTACTTTCCATCTATCTGAAACCTCTTTTTGCATTTGAGCCTCGTAACCCATTATCATGTCTTTTATTTTCTTTTCAGCTTCAAGCTTTTCTTCTTTAGAAGTATGTAGATTATCTATAACTCCACCTACGCTCTTTACTAATTCAGTAGCTCCTCCTGAAAATATTTTTCCTAATATATTCATACGTTTTGTTGTGTTCCGTTGTTAGCGTCGTCTTCCCAAGGAAAGCCAGTATCACCAGCTTCTTTAGCAACGCCATCAACTATTATTACATCTTTTCCGTTAATTGTTTTTCTTGGATATATATTGCCATTATACTTAACAAAATCATCTCCATAAGCAAGTTTACCAGTTTTCATATCGGTAGCATGTACCATTTCATGGTTTATTACTTGTCTTTCTTCGTGGCTACCAGGTATAATTTTATCACTAATAAATATACTACCGTCCATATTAGCTTCGCCTAACACTCCTTCTTCTAATGGTTTTCTAATAACAGGTGTACCGGGCACCGATGCATCTCCACCTGCCTCTTGTCCAAACCTCATTTTGTTTTTTATTTCACCACTAATCATTGATGGTGTTTTACCTCTACCTAACTTAAATCCCATAATAACCAGGTTTTTTCTTTTTTATTTTAATCTCTGTATCTGGATCTGGACCAGGTGTTTTGGTCACAGGCTTACGCGTGTTTTGTTTTGGATCGTAAGCGATATTTTTCTTTTGTTTCTTTGGTTTATTTGGTTTTTCTTTATCTTTCTTTTTCTTTTTCTTAGACTGGCTTAAACCACCAGCAAATCCAGATAAAAAACTAGCTGCTACACTTTCGCCTTTTTCAATTTCTTCGTTTGCAGAAGCAGCCGCAGCAACTATAGCATTACCCTCTTCTTCTTTAAAAGGAAACGATGATTTATTATGTTTTAGTTTAAACGGTCCTTTCATCTATCTTTGTCTTTTATCATATCATCTATAGATTTATTAAAAACCTTGTCAGTATATGTTTTATTATTATAAAAAGTACTTCTTTCTGATACTGGTAAATCTTCTTCACCTAACAACACTCTATATATTCTACTAATCAACTGAGAACATTTAAACGATGTTTTAAATACCGAGTACTTTATTGTCGTTCTGTTTCTGTGTCTCCAGGTTTCTATCCAACCTAACCTTCGTAGTTTCTCCCAACGATTCTTATCCCAACTCATAGTATAAGTACCATCTATAAACTCTTGTCGTGTAAATCTTCCTTTACAATCTAAATAAATTAATAATTCTAAATCTGCATCTGTTAATCCGTAAGTCTTACAGGCCCACTTTCGTGTGAGCCTGTAGTACTTAAGGATATTTAGTTCACGCAAATCCTGCGCGGTTAATCTCAATTTTTATTAAGATACAGCTAATGAACCAGCAGTGTCAAACATACCTGTAATGTGGTATGCATCTCCTTCATAAACAATTTCTATAAAGTCACCAAGCTCAAATTTATTAGAAGCAACTACAGCGCTAGTTGAACCTAGAGCATGCTCTACAGTATCTCCAGCTTGAAGCGTAATTCCGTAAAAAGCACCAGCAATAGTAATAGTATGAGCACCCGCAGCTGCTTCACATACAAACTTAGCATTAAACCCATCTACTGGAGCTGTTGGCAAAGTAATTGTAGAGTTAGCACCAGTTGTTGGTACTAATACAACACTACCAGATTGAGCGTTTGTAACAGCAATATCATTAGAGCTAAACGCAGCGTCTATAATGTTTTTAAATGTACCAGCACCTGAATCTACAGATATAGATGATACAGCAGTAATACCAGGTACTAAGTAACTAGTTTTACCAGACACATCACTAGCTACAACTGTCATACCAGATCTAGCTTCAGCAACAGCACCAGCTAAAGCTTCCATTACATTTTCTTCTTGACCAGCAGTTACAGTTAAAACAATAGCGTCAGTACTGGTAGCAGTAGCAGAGGCGCCTTGACCAATAAATCTTAGAGTTACAGCTGTTGTTGATGATGAAATTGAGGATAAATTCCCCGCGTAATTCGCATACGACGTATCAGAGTCGTTATGGAATACTAACATGTTTTGTCCCATTTTAATTTTTTTTTAGGATTAATAAATAATTGTTTGTTGTTTTGAGTTTAAGGTTTAAGGATTGAGGTTTGGGTTTAATCTATAAGTACGACGTCCATTTGTTTTATAACGCCGTAAAATTTATCTTTATGCTGAATACCATGTCCAGCGTGTTTATCGTAATAAACAACATCGTTTTTGTTTATTCCTTCTACAAGGTTACCAACAGAAACAACGTTTGCTTTTAAATATCTATTGTCTTCGTTAATTTCGTCTGTTAAAATTAATCCACCTACTTTTTTAGGTTCGTTTTTTATAAGATCTATTATTATATAATGGTTAACTGCCTTCATCAATTCTTATATTAGATATTACACAATCAGCGGATATAATAGTAGTCACAACAGAAACAGAATTTTTAAGCGCAGACTTAGTAACAAGTACGGGATCTATAACACCATCTTGTATCATGTCTACTATTTCGCCAGTTACAACATTTATACCATAACCATCTATTTCTAAAGAGTTTTTGTTCTCTATACCGGCATTTGATAGTATTGTGTTATAAGGTGACTTTATAGCTTCTAGTAATATTTTTTCACCAACGTTTTCAGGATTAATATGTCTAGAAGCGTTTAATAGTGCTATTCCACCGCCAGGCACTATACCTTCTTTTAAGGCTGCTTTTGTAGCATAAACGGCATCTTCAACTCTATCGCGCTTTTCTTTTAATTCAACTTTAGAATTAGCTCCAACACGTACAATACCAACAGAACCAGATAGCATTGCTATTCTTTGTTGTATTTTTTTCTTAATAAAGCCGTTTTTTTCTGTTTTATAAAGCTTTTTTACTTCTTTTATACGTTCTTTTACACTTTCGTCAATATTTTCAAGCGTAATTACTGTATTTTTGCTATCTGTAACTGCTTTTTCGGCTTTTCCAAGTATATCTAGTGATATTCCATCTAAATCATCACCAAGTTCTTCATTTATTACTTTAGCACCGGTTAAAATAGCTAAATCTTTTATAGTATCTTGCTTTGTAGGGCCAAAACCCGGTAAGTCAATTACATTGACCTTAATATTTCCTTTTACTTTGTTCATTAAAAGCGCCGACTTTACTTGTTGGCTTACTTGTGCTACTATAAGTAAAGATCGGTTTTGCTTAATTACAAACTCTAATATGTTTTGTATCTTTCTAACGTTAGGTACTTCAGATGCTACAATTAAAACTAGTGGGTTATCTAGTACTACACGTTGTTTTTCTGTATCAGTTATAAGATGAGGCGATGTAATGCCACATTCAAGCTGCACGCCGTCTACTAAATCAACGTACGTTTCATCAGTTTCAGAGCTTTCCATTAAAACCACGCCATCACTGCCTACTTTCTTATAAGCGTCAGCTATAATAGCGCCTAGCTCTTTATCGTTGTTGCAACTAATAGCCGCAACATTATCTAACATGTCATCTTTTACTTCAATTTTAACGCTATCGAGATAGTCGTTTACTTTTTTAAGGCCTGAGTTAACACCTTCTTTTATTTCTCTAACAGTATTGCTCTTCCAATTGCCGTTATTAATTTCTTTTATTAGTGATTCAGCGAGGACGGTCGCCGTTGTAGTACCGTCCCCTGCCTCTTTCACTGTATTTCTAGCTGCTTCTTTAATAAGCGTAGCCCCCATGTTCTCAACCGGATCAAATAAGACAACAGATTCAGCTACTGTTACTCCGTCTTTTGTGATTACCGGTTTACCGCGTCCATCTTCATATATAACGCATTTACCTGAAGCGCCTAACGTGGACTTTACGGCTTGTGTTAGCTTGCTTACGCCAGCTATTATTCTTTTTTTAGCGTCGTCGCCAAAGTTTAAGTCTTTGACAATCTCGCTAGGTAGATTGTATTCCATTTAATTTAATTTAATTGTGTTTCTATTTGAATGTTTTTATAACTTTAGGTCCTTGTGTAGCTTCTATCTTCTTAGAGAAATGATCGATGCTTCCATCAATTGCTGTTTCAGCACCTTTAATCGTTTCTCTTCTTGTCACAGCGTGCCACTCCTCATTATCAGGGTTAGAGCACTCTGTTTGGTAGAAGCCGTTTGGAAGTTGAGTTATTCTCCAATTAGCTTTTTCAGCTAAGTGCTTCCATTGGTTCATAGTTTTTTCATTCGGTTTAGTTGTGTTCGTAGTATACGAACTTTTGTAATACAAGTAAGTCATAGTTTTTGGTTTTATGTATTGGTTAATATTAGTTTATTTTATCTTATATTTATTTTTTTTAGCGTGGTTCATGATAGCGCCTTTTTGTTCTCTTGTTTTTGCGTTTGCAAGATCTTTTTTAGTGTATTTTATTTCTGGTTTTTTTGCCTTTACCTCTATTTCTGGAAGAACTGTAGATTCTTTAGCTATTTTAGTAGCTTCTTTTCTAGTGAACTTTTTTGTCTTTTTAAGGGTTTCCATCTCTGAATCTTTTACCTTATCTTTTTTCATCGGTGAATTCCCGAATCCGGAGAATCCTTTCATTTTAAATGGTGTGCTCATATCTTTAGTTTTATTTGTTTTATTTTTTGTATGGACCTTTTACGCCCCTTCTTTCAAACATGTTATTTATTTCTGATTCTGCGAAACCATCTCGTTTCATATACTCAGCAAAACCACCGGTTAAAAATTCATTCTCTTTTCTAGTGTAGCCTTTTGCATTGGTACCGCCGGTAATAACACCAAAACCTCCTGAGTGCTTTGTAAAGGTGCCAATTTTTGAATCACGCCCTTTTTCTTCTTCGTCTACAAATTTACTACCCTTGTTATAAGCATACTTATCATCACTAGAACTTTTCTTCTCACTCTTTTTATTTGGGTTCGACTTCATTGGTGATATACCAGATAATTCCATTGGTGAGGGCTTATTGCTTGACCTTAGTTTAAATGCAGACGTTGATAATCTTTCCATTTTTTTAATTTTTTATTTTATAGTTTTTACTACCCTCACTCTTTGTTCCTTTACCACTGTTACCTCTGTTTGATTTAACAGACTTGAAAGATGCCGTCTTGTGATCGTAATCTTTACCACTAACATCGACACCTTCTTTTATAGCTTTTCTTCTAGCTCTTTGAGACGAAGCTTTATAGTCAGCTCTCTTCTTAGTTAAGGCAGAAGCAAGGTCTCTTTTCTTCTTAGCCGCTGCAGCTTTAGGTGATAATTTTTGTTTTAGTCTTATTGGTGAGGTTTTCATAATTCTAATAATTACATATTAAGTGGGTAATTTAAGTAAAAAAAGTTATTACAAATATAGAGGTAGGGTGCTGCGCCCTATTTTTCAGAATTTTTATAGAAAACAAAAGCGATTTATTTAGCCCACCCCCGGCCCTGTATATATATTTTCCATAATATTTTTCCACGTTTTGTATTTTACTTTTGCATTATGTGTTGCTAGCTAGAATCATTTTCTATAGAATTTTCAGCAAATGCCCCCGCCCCCAAGATGTACAGCATTTTTTTACGGAACAGATACGACCTTATATCGATAATATATATGAATAAAGAATAATAATAATTAATACTAACTAACATGAAAAAAGAAATGAACAAACTAACTACTAAAAGATTCGTAATAAGAAAGAGTCTAATTGGAACAAACACAATCATCACATTCACTACTAAGAAAGGTAAAGAAGTTACTTACAATCATGATGAAGTGTATGAAAGAAACAAAGAAAGATTTGAGAGTATGAACTGTTTCAAAAAGTACAAGTCGTACACAAACACTAACAACATTCCAACATTCTGTAGATAATACAGAGTGTAGGAACCGCCACCGAAGGTGGTGTATAGCACCATGTACAGCAATTTTTTACGGGTCAAGTACGACTGAGTGTCGATAATAATAATAAACGATTGGAACTTCATTGTCCATACAAGCGAGGCACACTGACTCAACTCCGAAGGAGTGTGGTGTACAGCAAAAAATTACGGACCAAATACGGATAGTAATCGATAATAATAATAAAAAGTTATGAAAAATACAATTAAAACAAATTCTTTAAATATTATTAAATTAAATAATAAAACTTATTTACCATACCAATTACACCAATTACCAAAATGGTTTAATAAGTATTATACCGAACACTTAAATATAAAAGGTTATTGTTATGTAAGTCTTGACGAACACTATAATAATAATAAGTATTTTGATTATGGTAATTTTAAAGATAGACTAGTATTCCATAAAAGTTTTAGTCATACACAGTCAAGGTAAGACTAATACCTACTAACTAAAAATAACAACTAAACAAATAATATACTTTTTACGGACTAAAAACGAAAGGTATTGGATAATATAAATGTAAATAAAATAAATATAAACTAATTAAACTAAAAAAATTATGAAAAAAGAAGTAAATGTATTAAAATCGAAGAGATTCGTAGTAAGAAAGTCGTTAATCGGTAAAAACCAAGTAATAAGTTTTATGACTAAAAAAGGTAAAGAAGTAGTGTATAACCATGATAAAGTGTTCGAAATTATGAAAGAAACTTTGACTACTCTACCATGTTGGGAAAAGTATAAGTCATACACCGCGACTAATAACATACCAATGATACTACGAGGTAAAGAACTAGTTTAGTTAGTTGGATAGGTCGGGAAGACACTCGAGAGAGTGTTTCCCCTTCCTTTTATTAAATGTATAACTGTGACAATTGGTAGTTAAATAAAGAGAGTAATACCCTAATGTCACACTTTTTACGAACTAAATACAAACACTAATAGATAATATAAATAAACAATTATGAACAAACTAACTGAACTTAAAGAATTAAAAAGATTACTAATAAAATACCTACCAGAATTTGACCCATACACTGATTGTATAGACAAATGGTTTGAGACAGTAGGAGACGAAGTAAAAGAATTATTAAAAGACGAAGATTATGACTAGAAAAATAATAATAGATAAATACCAAGGTAATACACACTATAATGTCCATGTGATAGATAGTTTCGGTCAAGAACATCACTTAGGTTACTTAGATATGAACTTAACTATAGAAGATGTAGACAAGTTATCTAAAGAAATATGGTTAAATGAAACTAAACGTGAAGTCGATCTACTTTCGAGTGCTATACACGACCTTCACCAACACGACATAAAACGTGGTACATTA
>Ga0208450_1000926_pt1 | contig 14647 bp, 9 predicted proteins | sample MalvireepMed_908_FD_184249 | JGI IMG/M metagenome (GOLD analysis project Ga0208450, IMG submission 184249) | Marine viral communities from the Global Malaspina Expedition - Malaspina viral metaG DeepMed_908 (SPAdes) (version 2) | ecosystem: Environmental > Aquatic > Marine > Oceanic | place... | reverse complement strand
GAAGGAGTCGAGAGTTCAGCCTCACCCCCTGCATCACCGTACTATTACCCAGTACGTGGACTGCACCTACAACTTCTTCTGTAACGACCGCCGTAGCCAGTTTGTGCTGGCCAAGGGCTAGGAGAAGTACTATTTTCATGACCCCCCGCCCACGCCATCACCGCCATGCGGGGTGGGGGGTCGTTTAGACTGGCGGAACTAAAAGGAAGAAGACATGAGAGATTTAGTCCACAAGGGAATCAGCGAGCGTAAAGTCGGTGGACCGGCTTTTGGGAACCTTCCCGTTCGCGCTCTTGCCATCGGCCTCGGGGGCCGGTTCGTGCAGGGCAAGTTTGGCTTGGGAAGCCTTGGAGACCTCGATGGCGACAATGGTGATAACAACTTCGCCGCCAACGCCACTGATTTGAAGGGTTACGCCTCGGCCACGCTTGCGGCAACCGACAACAACTTCTGTAGTCTTGAGGTTGCGAGGGATATCGTCGACCCTGACGCTGGTCGATGGGGGCTTCAGTGTCGCGTCAAGCTGGACGTTATCAACAACGGCATCAAGCTCTTTGTCGGCCTCGCTGACAACTCCGGCGACACGGGTATTTTTGATGACGGGGAATACACCGACACCGACACCGTGGGACTCGATACCGAGGTGGGTCTCGATGCTTCAATGGATCACATCGGGTTCTTCATCGACTCTGTCAACTCGCCCGCCGCAGACCCTGTTACGGCAGTCGACGCTGTGCTGAAGTGTGTTCACGGAAAGACGGCATCCCAGACCCTTGTCAACCTTGGGTCCGGTTCAGTTGTTGCTGACACCATCCTTGACTTGGCGATTTCCTACAGTGCTGGCACGGCCCGGCTGTTCGTGGATGGCGTCGAGAAGGCCAGTGTGCCCAGTGGGGACGCCGAGTATCCCTCTGGAAACCTTCGCCCGATCCTGATTGCCAAGCAGGTTCCGCCTGTGACCACTCCAACCGCCAAGGTCGTCACTGTCGAGCTGCTTGCGGCAGGACAGGAAGACTAAAGCCCAAGGGATTCGCCTCCCTTTCAGCCCGTACGGGGTTGGGGTTACCCGCAACCCCAGCCCCGTACGTTTTTACATAGGGGTACGAGATGGCAGAGCCTAAGCTTTCGATGGACTTCGCGGAGATCAAGGCTCAAGTGGCGTACCACCTGTACGGCGGCACTCTGACTGTCGAGGGGACCACCACGTTCGACAACTTGGACAGCGGCGAGAGAGAGGTTGTGAAGTCCGTGGTTCGGTCTGGGCTGCGTCAGTTCTACAGCCCGCCGCCGATCCGACAGCGGAAAGCCCATAAGTGGTCCTTCTTGGACAAGACGGACAACCTCGTCCTGAGTGCCCAGATTACGGCGGGGACGGTCAAGTACGACCACGTTGATGACGTGGCCCATGGGAACGGAAACCGCCTCGTCACGTTTTCAGTGCCTCATGGGCTTGCGGACACTCCCACAGCCTCCAAGTACCTTCTTGAGGTTGACGGGGTTAGCTACCCAGTGGCCACCTTTGTTGATTCCACCAAGCTTACGCTAGACACAGACAACAACCCCGGCGCGGACATAGTCGACGGAGCGTCCTACCGCCTCCACCAAGATAACTACACTCTCCCCGACGACTTCGGCAGGCTGATCTCCCCGTTGACATATGTCGAGAAGGAGAACGCTTGGTACTCGGTTGAGATCGTGGGTGAGGGACGGATCAGGGAGCTTCGGCAGCGGGACTACATCGGGACCAACGGATCGAAGCCTCAGGTTGCCGCCATCCGCACAAAGAACAGTGGGATCGAGACGGGGACCCGCAAGGAGATCATGTTCTGGCCAGCGGTGTCTGGGGCATACGTGCTGAAGATGCAGTACAGGGTCAGGCCTCAGGACGACCTTGGTGATACGGACATCCCCTACGGTGGCACTGACCACGCGGAGGCGATACTGTACTCTTGTCTTGCGGAGGCTGAGAGGCGTCTTGACGAGACTCAGGGTGTGTACAACCAGAGGTTCATTGTTGCACTTGCCTCGTCGATAGACTTGGATAGCCGGTCGTCAGTCCCACAGACTCTTGGTTACAATGCAGACAGATCCGATGTAGGATCTGCTATGGGTCGGGAATACCTGTTTGGGTCCCGCATCCGACACAAGGATTTCACGGGAACCTACACAGACTAGGGAGTGAGACATGACTGGACGACACAGAGCGCACGATGCTTCTGGGGTTTTTCTTGCTGACGAGTTTGGGGACATCGTCCTTGAAATTGGCAAGACGGTTCCGTCCGGCAGCGGCTACGTCAAGGGGGCGTTGTTCATTGACGACGACGCAGTATCCGGCACCGCTGTCTATGTGAACCAAGGCACGGTTGATTCTTCGACCTTCAACGAAGTTACCAGCACAAATTCCATTTCCTCGACCGGCGACACCACCTTGTCTGATGGTGTTGATCTGATCCTGAACACCACGACCGGCACGAAGATTGGCACGGCGGCTGGACAGAAGCTGGGTTTTTGGGGCGCAACCCCTGTTGCTCAGGCTGACCACATTGGCGACCCCGACGAGACCACCGCCGCCCACAACACCGCAATCGAAGCCATCCTTGTTGTCCTAGAGAATGCTGGCCTCACCGCCTCGTCCTAACAAAAAAGGAGCCTGACAATGGGCGTTATCCTCAGGGATTCCAAGCGTGAGGAGATCACGGTTAGCAACGTACAGGCGGAATGCACTGCGGTTGATCTCAGGGACACGTCTGGCGGGATCCTCATCATAAAGACGGACCCCGGCGACATCACCGTCCATGTTTCCGACAAGCCGGACGGCACATACTACAAGCTGTCCAATTCGCTCGGCGTAGCTCTGGGCGTTATGGATACCGGAGCTGACGATGAGGCTATTGCCTTACCAGACGAGTTGTTCGCAGCACACTGGGTCAAGTTTGTTGCCGCAGACAGCAAGCAGGACGCCATAATCTTGCTGAAAGGCTGAGATGTATACCACGAGGCGAAGCATGATCTTGGGTGACGGGTCCGAGGTGGGCGACCTGCCCCCCACGGAGGCACCCTACCGAGAGGTGCTTGTGAGTGTGGAGGACGAGCGACTGCGTCTTCGGGGAAAGAAGTTTGCCCTCACGACCCCGTTCTCAGGGAAGGGGTTTTGCTTCAAGAACTACATGAAGGGGCTGTCTCGTCTCCCACTCGAGGATGCTCACGCCGTTTGGTACGACAACTCCAACAACAAGAAGTTCGGCGTGGTTCTCCGCAAGCGTCTCAGGGAGAACTTCGATTCCTACACGCTCATCAAGGATACGAACGAGCCTCACGTTGTCGACGCCAGTTGCTACCAGTACCCAACCATCGTGAACCGGATGCGGGGCATCTACACGAAGGTGATCGTGGACAGTGTCCCTGATTCGCTGCCGTACACCCTGAACGTCGAGGATGATGTTGAGGTCCCCGAGAACCACGGTCGTCTGTGGGAAGTGATGCGTAACTACGGCGAGGCTGGGACCGTGATCGGCCACCAGCTTTCAAGGCCCCTGCCCGACTGGAAGGGTACGGCTCCGATAGCCGTGAACTTCAATGTCACGAAGAGGGTTGGTGGACCGAATAAGAACGACCCGATTGTGGACGTGAAGTGGATTGAGGAGAAGCGATCATACGGGGTGGAGCCTATCGGCGGCGGGCACATGGGCCTGTGGCTCACAAGAACTCCTCTCGTGAAGAGTATCGGGTTTGATGGAGACGCTGACGGGATAATCGGACTCGACCTTTACTGGGGCTACAAGCTGAACCTAGCTGGGCACAAGATGCTGGTAGACTGGTCTGTGAAGGCCAAGCATTATTACGCCAAGAATGGCGAAACATCTTATGTCTAGGGAATTGGAATGGCGCGCCCCCAACAGAACGTCTCTGTCCCGTTTCCGGTTCGCGGTCTTGCTGATCTCAGTGCCTACGAGAACCAGCCCAAGCTGACGACCCCGCTTGCCCGTAACGTGCGGGCCTTTGCTTTCACGGGCGACTCCAGCGACGAGTCGAAGCGTGGTCGCATGACTGGCGGTCAGAGGGCCGGAATGGCCCTGTACCACCCCGATCTTGACAGGAAGTTCTCTGTCGGGGATATCACGGACTGCCCCATTCAGGACATCAACCATATTTCAGGTCGGGACTTGGATCCGATTGTGGGGACCGACCACATGTTCCTGAACAAGGCTACGGGGACCGGCTCTACTAACAACTTGCAGACGTGGAAGTCGGCCACCATCCTCGACGTGTCCAGTATTGGGAACGGCTTCACCGTTTTGGCCACAGCCTACGGCAGGAGCAACGTGGGCTGGGCGGTGATACGAAGAGACACCAGTAACAACGTGGACCTCATTCGCCTTGAGCGAGACCTGACCCAGACAACCCCTCCGTGGAAGTACACTGCGGGTGGCAGCAACACCCTGACCCTGTCGTCTGCCGCCTCGGCTACATGCCACGGGGTTGTCGCCTACGGGGACTATGTGTTCGCGTGGATCAGGACTCCAGATGCGGTTGACCCCGACATCTCGACTGAGGACGTGTACAAGGTTAAGGCAGGAGCTACCCTGACTGAGGTCAAGGAGGGTGGGTGGGACGGGGGCATATCAAACGCAGACGGCTCTACCGTTGGATCCACCGGATGGGCGGTGGTGGGCAGTGATGTTGGAGACACGCTGATTGCAGTCGGTGGCGGCACCATCGGGATGCTCTCGGTGAGCGGGAACAATGTGAAGCTGTACCAGAAGTCGGTTGTCACCGGGGAGAATACCACTGTTGCCAACATGTCTGGCGACACGGGTCCCGGGTCGGTTTATGGCGTGGTGGCAGACAAGAGGGGCGACTTCTGGGTCGCTTGCAATGTAAAAGGCGACAGCAAGAGGAAGACGGGGCTGTTCAAGGTCTCGAGAGGGGCCACTTCGTTTACAGAAACAAAGCTGACCTCTGAATACACAGGGGGGGGTTTATCCGCCCTTTCAACCGACACGGAATCTGCCGACTGGGCACCCCGCAGTGTCGACTACGATCACAAGAACGACAGGGTGTTTGTTGTCGGCAAGGATAGGGTGTGCGGGATGCCAACGGGAAGAAGCATGGGGGTGGCCCACGCGAACGAGTTGACTCTAAAGTTTATGTCTAAGCACGTGGACAGTGGCAATGAGCGATTTGAAGGGTTCAGGGACCTTCCCCTGAACGAGGGGGATGCGATCACGCTAAAAGTCAACGATCCCGACAGCAAGGGGACAGGGAATGGCCCCGCAGGACTCACAGACGAAAGCGAGTATTTTGTCAGAGACATTTCCACTGACATCGAGACGGGCCTGTACCGTTTCAGGGTGTCTTCTTCTAGGGGGGACCCCGCCCTGTCGCTGAGTGCGACCGCCACCGGCACTGAGTTATTCAAATTTGTTCGGGCCGCTGGCGAGCGTGTCTATGTGGACAACGGGACTGTCGGCAAGGTTGTGGAGTTGCGCCCAGCAAACCTTGCCCCCGACGTAGAGTGGGGTTCTGTCAGGGTGGCAACCAACGGGGGTGCCATCGTGACTCAGGCGGAAGCTACAGACACCTTGGTTTCCTTGAGTCCCGACAACATTCTGGACGCCAGCCAGACCCTCGGTTCTAGGTACGACGTGGACGCGACGGTCGACTCCCCCTTCAGGAAGATGGGGCGAAATGCAGTGGAGAACATTGACCCATCCGGCAGGGTTTCCTCAAGGAGTTTTGTAACTCTCGTGACCGCCATGGGTACTGTGAAAAAGCTGACAAGCGGGGGGTTCGGTTCAATAAAGAACTCGGACTACAAGATGAGGACAGACGCCCCAGTCATATTCTCGGCAGCTTACGGGGACAGGGTTTACTATGTGGATGGGATTAACGGCGTCTACTACGACAGTTCCTATCAGGATGGGGGTGAGGAGGGGGAGATAGTTGACTGGGATGTCGACAGGTACGACAACCTAGATATTCAGGGTGAAGAGGGAGGAAAGGGCATCACCAACCGTACAGACGGTGCTGGCAAGGGGTCGTTCCCGAAAGACCCTTCCGGAAACAAGCCCACGCTGATCACCACTTGGGGGTCTCGTCTGGTGTTGTCTGGCCTCTCGGGGGAGCCTCAGAACTGGTTCATGTCGAGAAGCCACGACCCAAACGATTTCGATTTCCTCGTTCGTCCGCAAGACGACCAGATGGCCGCGACTGGGAGTCAGAGTCCTGCTGGCCTTGTGCCAGACAAGGTCAACGCCCTTGTGCCCTACAACGACGACATATTGATTTTCGGTTGCGACCACTCCATTTACCAGTTGAGTGGTGACCCCGCCATGGGGGGTGTCATCGACCTGTTGACGGATGTCACCGGCATGGTTTGGGGAAGAGGCTGGTGCAAAGACCCATCTGGGGTCCTGTACTTCTTCGGCAGCAGGGGTGGCGTGTTCAAAATGGTCCCCGGCTCTCCCCCTCAGTCGATAACCTCAACCTCAATTAGCGAGAGGCTTGCCAAGATCGACCTGTCCAAGAGGGTTGTCCGCATGTTGTGGAACGACAGGGAGCATGGGGTAAACCTGTTCCTGTCCCACTCCGACCCCACAGAGCAGGTCGAACACTACTTCTACGACTCAAGGGCGGGGTCTTGGTGGGAGGACCGCTACGAGGCCAAGGAAACCGGCGAGGACAAGTATGTCCACAACGCGACGGCCTATCACGTTTTCGACGGGGACAAGGAGTCCGACAGGGAGATTCTGGTAGGCGGAAGGAACGGGGCCATCTACAAGATTTCCATCAAGGAGCAGGACGACAGGATTTCCACCGCCCTGAACAAGGAGATCGACAGCTTTGTGTGGCTGGGGCCGTTTTCTCTGCCTGACGGCAGGAAGATTGTGTTGACAGAGACCACGGGGTTGTTGGCCCACGACTCGGGGAATGTGGATTACGGGGTGTATGTCGGCCCGACCGCAGAGTTGATAATCGACCTCGCAAACGACGCACTGGACACTGGCTCTGAGACCACCCTCAACAAGAACCGCCGGTTCGACGGCACGTTTGCCCCTGACCGCAAGCGTGCATCGTCTGGTCCCGTGGATCGACGCAGGGCTATTGCCCATGACATCTTTATCCGCCTCAGGAACAACACCGCCGCTGAGGACTGGGCCTTGGAAGGGGTGATCCTCAAAGTGGGGTCTGCTGGAATACGCAGCAGTCGGGGTCACGAGGTGGGCAAGAATGCCTAGCAGAAACCGAGGGAGGCACCCGAGAGCGGCAGGGGGCGCACGCGAGATTAACAAGAGGACCCGAAGGGCCTCTCAGTTGTGGGCTGGCTCCGAGGGTGTCATCAGTGCGCTGGAGGTCACTAGCGGGGTGGTTGAGATTGGACGGTCTGCCGCCCCGAAGGACACATCCGACCGCATGTACAACGCGGGAGGGGTGTTGTACTGGGATGGCAAGGATCTCACCGCGTCTGGCGGGGTGACCACCCTTGGGGCACTGGACGACGTGGACACGACTGGCGTCGTCACGGCTGACATTCTCATCTACGACGGGGCGAATTGGGCCGATCAGTCCTTGAGCGGCGACGTGACAATTAGCTCGTTGGGCGTTACCGCCATTGCAGACGGGGCTGTTGACACAACGCAAATCGCCACAGACGCAGTGGATGACACGAAGGTGGACTGGGGGGCAGGTACGAACCAAGTCAACGGGATGGGTATGCCGCTGGGAGACCCCACGGACCTCAGCCTGACCAAGGACTTCAAGGGACAGGCCGACAAGGATGCGATGTCTCTGGTGGGCCAGCCGTGGAACAACGAAACTCTGGTAACCAATGCCGTGGACGACCTGAACGAGGTTCTTGGCCTGTTGGTGCCCGCCAAGCCTGTGGACTTGGGCGTCACCTCCACCCTGTCTGTTCTGAGCGAGGTGGGGTCAGGCTCCCCGAAGCTTTGCGACACCGTGCCTGATAACACTTCCGGAGGAACAACGCAGACCCCCGGCTCCACGGTTACCCGCCGCACCACCGACACATCCACAACCTCTACAGTGGGGGACGCCTACAACGGCGAGTCGGGAGTGGTCATGCTGCGGGTCGATGACGTGTCGGCAGACACGCAGGCGATGACGGCGGGGAACAACGACAAAGCCACCGGCCAGTTGCGCATCTCGGACAACAAGTGGTTTGACACGGGAGAGGCTGTCACGGGGAGCAACTCTGGGTTCTGGCAGTCATACGACGCGAAGGGGGAGCTTACTGGGGTCTCTGCCGTGGGTGTCCACCGCGTGCGTCTGGAGCAGACCACGATCACAGACACCGACACCAACGACGCCTACTTCTGCCGAGACGACATGACATCATCTCCCGTCCTCACCATCAACGACCCCTCCAACAGCGTGTCCCAGACCACCGAGGGCACTGTCACAAAGTCGTCAGGGATCAAGCACTACACCTCGGGGGGCACCCTGACTGTAGACAACCACAAGATGACCAACGTCTCCAAGACCCACTACAGGGGCAATGACGACCCGTACTTCATAGACGATGTTGCCTACACGCACTTGGGTGGTTCTGGGACAGGGTCGTCTATATCGTCGGCAACCAAGTCGTATGCAAACATCCTGTCTGCGAACCAAGTCGGTGGGATAGTAAACTACAACGTGGGTGCAACTGCGGTATCTCTTGACAGCCTGACCGTGGTGCCGGGGGGCACCAATACTTTTTCCACGAGACAACTGCGAGGTCTTGTCAGGAACGTCAACGGCAACTCCTCAACGGTCACGTATAGCAACGCGAAGATATTGGTGAAGAACGGGACGGTCCCCACGTACCTGCCGAGCGAGGACGCCGTAAAGGTTGAGACTGGGCTGGGAAGCGGCAGCGGGGACGGGGTTCGCATATACATAAACTCCCAGACCAGTGGAGACAACGACGGGGACAGCCCTTCCCTTACAAACTGGACCAGTGGGGGGGACGAATGGAACTCAGACACCGCAATCAGCACCAAGTTCAACGCAGCGTTGGTCGGCGGGGTTATACGTCACGACGCCACCAACTACGGTGACGGCTCTTGGTTTCCGACATCCCAGACAAACCTCTCCACGATAACTGGCCGAAGCGGCGACATTCACTACATCACCTTCCGGTTCAACCGCTCTGCTGTCTCGAAGTTCGACATATACGTTGTGGGCGACATACACACCACAGACGGTTGCGAGGTGGCACTTCCGGGGTCGGTGGTGGACACCTCCGCATCGGCGACCAACGGGTGGATCACTCCAACGGCGGCCTTCGACAACGAGGGTGGTGCCCCTATCAGGGGGTGTGGTCTGGGCACTGTCATGCCGTCCAACCCCAACGGAAGGTACACCGTTTCGTTCGGGACCGCCTCGTCCACTAATGCCACCGACAACGCCATTCTGGTTCGGTTCAAACTGGCGTCGGGAGACAAGATAACCCAGTTGAGGTTCAGGGTGGCTAGCAACTAATGGCTATCACTGACGCACAAAAGGTTGACTACCTCTTTAAGAAGATCGGCTCAGGTGTAGCGAAGACGGACACCTCGTCGGCCAAGAGTCCCTCCAACGAGACCGAGGCCTCGCCGATCTTTATTCGGGGGGACGTTGTATGGACAGACGCCGGAGATATCCCCGACCCACCCGCAGCGGTTGACGGAAAGGTTGCCGAGTACACGCCCACATCCGGTGTCAAGTGCGTGGAGGACACCACGTCTGCCAACGACAGGACTTGGCTGTGTGACTCAGGGGGGACTCGGCTGAAGGACTGGATCCCCCCCGAGTTCAAGGGTGGCACTGCACCCAACGGGTACAACGTGAAGGTGTACGCCGACACCTCTGAACTCGGGGGGGATCCAGACCTTGACGCATCAGGCACGCAACTCTTCTCCACCACCAGCGGGGAGGAGTGGTTCTTCGACTACTCGGCGGGCATCTTGCACTTCATCGGAGACAACGTCCCGTCAGCGGTGAGTGGCAAGGTTGTATGGATTGTCGGTTACAGATACACGGGCAACAAGGGGGTTGTGAGCAACATAGCCGACCTTGGCGACGTGATAATCACGTCGGCAGCGGACGGGGAGCTTCTGAGGTACAACGGAACCAGTTGGATCAATAACACTCTCGCGGATGCGGGGATAGCTCTCTCGGCACACAACCACGACACTGCTTACGTCAACGTCACCGGCGACACGATGACGGATGCGTTGGTGGTGGACGGGTCTGCCGATGCGGTTCAGCTGAAGGTTCAGGGACATACGACCCAGACGAACAGCGTGTTTCGCGTTGAGGACAGTGATGCCGGAGAACTGTTCAAGATCGCCAACTCGGGATTCATCAACGCCAAGAACGCCGAGTTTAGCGGCAAGGTGGAGGTGAACAGGGATAACACAAACTTCACCCCTAACGACGAGGCTAAGGCGATTCACGTTGATGAATCCACCCTCACGGACAACGTGACCGGGGCCACCGGCACTGCGTCCAGCGACTTCCATACAGTCTACATAAGCCAGATCACCGTCGATGCCACCAACTACGACGTGACCACGACCAACGCCGCATCTCTCTATATTGCGAACGCCCCAGTGTCTGCGGGGGGGGAATACCCGCTTGTTATAAGAAACCCCTACGCACTGTGGGTTGATGCTGGGGTTACCCGCCTCGATGGGGACTTGGACCTCAGAGGCACTCAGATCAAGAACACATCAACCAATGGATATATAGAGATACAGAGCGACGACCAAGTCGGCGTCTCAATGGGTTCAGCCATAAACCTAGGGAGAGCGACCGCCGACAACCACGCTTGGGTGGTCGCTGGAGACGCCACAGACAACTCGCACCGTCCCTTAAGGCTCTTGTCTCGTCACGACACTGTCGACACTAGCGAGTCCTCCACCCAGTTCTGGTCCCGCGAGACAGCCACTGGGTCTGACGAGGTTTGGAAGGGCACGGTACACCCTGCCTCTATCATTTTGATAAACGACGCGTCGGCTAACGGTACAAGAATAAAGACACACGCCTCTGCGGCTTGGACCTTGACTCTCCCGTCTGGGGATGGGAACGACAACGAGTTCCTGATGACTGACGGTGGGGGCGCAACATCTTGGGTCGGGTTTGGAACTGCCACTGGGAAGATATCGGAAGGTGATCACAACCACGACACTGCGTACGCCGCCATATCCCACAACCACGACGGCAGGTACTACACCGAGACAGAGTCGGACGAGAAGTTCCTTCGGGCATTTGACGCATGGACTCACCGCCCTTCTGGGACGCAACCAAAAGCGGCAACCACGGCAGCACTGCCAGCGTCAACCTACACGAAGGATGCAGTCCCAGACCCCGACGAGTATCGTCTTACGGCAAGTGCCAACGGCCCCCTCCCCGCTCAAGACGCGATCACCCTTGCCCTAAACGAACGCCTGTTGGTGAAGGACCAAGCAGCAGATGTTGAAAACGGGGTGTATGAGGTTGAGCAGGTCGGCGTGACCGATGTCAGCCCTTGGAAGCTGAAGCGTATTGGGACACTGGACACGGCGGTTGAGTTCGCCAACACCTACGTGATGGTAGAGGGTGGGTCGACAAACAAGGGCGTGTGGTCATGCGTGGTGACATCCGTCAACAGCATTGAGCCTGCCGGTACTGGCGGCCCCATCTACAAGAAGGGTGTCACCTCAAGTCATCTCATCAACTACGCCACCGCAAGCGACGTGGTGCTGGGGAGAACCACAGCTAACGCGGGCAAGATTGAAGAGATTTCCTACACCACGCTGAAGGCCGACCTCGGCGTCACTGACACCAAGATCGGGCATTGGGACGACGCTTACGGGTGGGGTGATCACTCAACCGAGGGGTATGTGACGACCGCAGGTGCCACGGGTCCTCAGGGCGTGTCTGCTGGCGTGGAATTTACGTTTTATACGGGCACTGACAACGTCAACCAAGACGACGGCGACTTGTGGCTCAATCACGAGACAGCGGCGTCAGCCTCGGAGATGTACATAGATGACAAAGACAGAAACGGAAGCGACATCCAAGTCTGGCGTGACACACTGGACGACGCAGACAACCCCACGGGCAACTACGGGTATCTGACCCTCAAGCTGAAATCGGACGAATCTGTCTTTATTGTGTTCAGCTTGGATAGTGTCTTGTCGGGAGGCGGTGGGACTAGCCCAACCTTCGACAAGATCTCCGTGTCTCAGTCTGGCTACAGCAGTACTGACCCGTTTTCGGACGGCGATATATTGGTGGCGCAGTTTTCGAGGACAGGGGACACAGGCCCAACGGGTGACACAGGCCCAACGGGTGACACAGGCCCAACGGGTGACACAGGCCCAACGGGTGACACAGGCCCGAAGGGTGATAGGGGGGGGATCGGCTACAAGGCAGACAAGACTTCCAATTTGGCCCCCAGCACGGCAGTTGCGGGCGACATCCGATTCAACCACGACACGGCAGCAACCGCCGTCTTTATATCTGACACCGACTCAAATGGGACGAGCCACAACGATTTCATCGCGACGTGGGACGACAGCGACAGCACTGTGAAGGGTCATTTGGTCGTCCAATCTGCCGACAACACCGACGGCTCCTTCCTCGTTCTGGAGATAACCTCAATAACAGACGGGGACGGATTCTGGACGGTGACTGGGGCCAACCGTGGAATGGTCGAGTTTGCCGATGACGAGGATGTTGTACTCCACTTCATCCGAACGGGGGATAAAGGGGACACGGGTGCCACGGGTGCCACGGGGGCCACAGGCCCTGCCGGTGCCGATGGGGTTGGGGCAGTGACAGCCCTGAACTCCAACGAAGAAAACCGCCTTGTGTCGGTCGGCAGTACCGACACGGAGTTGGATGGAGAGTCTAACCTCACCTTCGACGGCACAACTCTTCTTGTTGACTCAGGAGTTCTTAAGTTTGGAGGCGGTCAGGTTGCTGACGTGTTTGTCTCGGAGGTCTCCGGAACCGACGTTGCTGGAAAGAAGATCAGGATCAAGGGGGGGAAGGGGACTGGGACAGGAAAAGCCGGTTCGGTGGAGTTTCTAACCTCTATTCCGGCGGCATCAAGTGACGGCACTAACGCATGGGTCAGCACTGTTGAGATCAGGCCTCCTTCCGACCCAACATTGGAGTCGGTTGTTGTTTCTAATGTTCAGTTTCAGTTGAACAGTGACGGGGTGGGGACAGCCCCAGCGGCAGGAACTGGGGTCCTCGCCATAGAGAACACGGGCCGCATCACAACCGTCTCGGGGATACGTGCCTACGGAAACAGCTTTGTGATGGGTCCGACAGACGGGACCGGTGTGAACTTCATTGCAAACACGGCTGGTAGTGGCTGCGGGAACATGAACTTCCGTAACACAACGTCGTCCAAGGCGTTGATATTCGATTACCCAGCCAGCAACGGAAAACTCAAGTTCCGCACACACAACGGGTCAACGGCTGACGAGGTTGTTATCGTCGACACCGAGGGCAACTTCCACCTAAAGACAAACTCGTCCTCCTCAAACTACCCAGCGACAATGCGTCTGGGTGCGGACACTGACAGCGGCCAGTCAGACGACTGGAAGAAGGCTTGGCCCTCTACTGCTGGGCGTCTGGCCATCAACGGCCCTTTCTACAAGAAGATTCGCAAGGTTGCTTCCGCAAACGTGAACTTGACGAGATCCATCGCCTCTTATGTGATTTTCCAAAGCGGGGGTGTGGGTGGGAAGGTCAAGCTGTTTGACTGCGACTCCTACGAGGATATTGGCCATACCATGGAGTTGTTCTGGGGTGAGACTGACGGCGTGGACAGGGTTCAGGCGACACTGACCTCTGGGACCGGAACTGTAAGAACTCCGACTGGCGAAGCCCCATTCAGCACACTCATTGGCACTTTAACCCTGTTCACCACGGAGCTTGAAGTTGGCTGCACGATAAAGGTTGACGGTGTCCTCTACACGGTCTCGGAAATAACTGACGACACAAACCTGTCACTCTCTGGGTCGATCTCGGCCACAACCAATTCCTCCTTCACCAAGTGTGCATACAAGGTGAATGGGGTATATTACGGCGAGGCGGACTACAGCACGGCTGGAAAGACAGAGGGTTTCCGCGTGGTTGTCACCTGTATCGGGGTTAGACGCTGGTCTGTCGTAGAGTCTGTTTCGCCAACCACAACAGCGAGGACTTCATAGTGGCGACAGTTACCCTGAATGCGTCTGACGGCGACATGGCCAGAATAGTGGACGCCCTGTGCGGGCTGCACGGATACGACGATCAGGACGAGAACCCCCAAGGCAGGGAGGATTTCGCACAGTCGGTAGTTTTGCAGTTTTTGGCAAGAGAGGTTTACACACACGAGAAGATGGCTGCGTTAGAGGCTGCGTCTTCTTCCCTCTTGCCGGTAGCCTCGGTGACAATTTCATGAAAACCCCGCCCAAGAAGTGGACCGACCCCAGAGAGTTCAACTTCGGCTCGATGCCCTCGACGCCCGGCAATCTCCTCAGTGGGATCGAGATTGACCGGCAGTTGATGGGCGAGGACGCCACGGGCGGGATCGGAAACAACTTTCAGGACGACTTGAACATGTTGGGGTTCTGGGGCAACTCCCCGCACGTCCCAAGGCAGATGGTCAGGAGACAAACAT
>Ga0208450_1000923_pt1 | contig 14701 bp, 8 predicted proteins | sample MalvireepMed_908_FD_184249 | JGI IMG/M metagenome (GOLD analysis project Ga0208450, IMG submission 184249) | Marine viral communities from the Global Malaspina Expedition - Malaspina viral metaG DeepMed_908 (SPAdes) (version 2) | ecosystem: Environmental > Aquatic > Marine > Oceanic | place... | reverse complement strand
GTGTTTTTCCACACACGCACTGCTTCGTCTTCTATAACTCCCGTTTTATTAAGAACCTGCATTGCGCTGTCGCCTCCTTTTACCAAGGGGTCAAACAGGTAGGCATGAAAGCGGTTTAAATCCAGGGGTGGTCTTCCTGCTTGAGGGCCGGTTAAAGCCAGAGGCTCTGCTCCTTTGGCATAAAGCCAAGCATCGTGGAGAACGGATTGCATAAAGCCGTTAGCGACTGTTTTACCCTCTTCCACCGCTAATTCCGAAAACCTTCGTAAATTTCTAACGGAGGTGCCCCCGGCCCTAGCTCGTTGGCCCGGTTCGCCGATCATCTGGCGAACGGCAGCAGCCGGATCATCTATTGCAAAGGCGTTAAGAAAGGCTAACTTTTCTTCTGCCTGTTTGAACATTGGGGTATCCGGGGTAATCGGATTATCAAAGAGTCTGTTTACGGTTTGAACATCGGTTAAATCTTCCAAGATTTCGGGATAAAATTCATCCAACATGGGAGTATTTGATTCCAACCAATTATTGAACTCAGCGGTAGGGGCCATCCGGGTTACCGCGTTGCCTTGGGCGTCTATGTGCGGTTTACCGTCGGGTCCGAGAACCGGTTCTTCGCGCCAGAAGCGAGGTTCATTAAGAACACCAAACAAAATATTTTCGCCAGCCGCTTTTACATCTCGTATACGACCCTCGGGGTTGAAATCAAGGAGGAGTTCACCATAGGCATCTTCGCCTGTTGTGGCCGCACGTGCCATAGCGTCTTCATTTGCTTGTCCCAGTGCGCCGAACCTCTGGGTGTTTTGTTCGTCCATTACGTTGATGGCGCGGTCCATTTCTACGTGCCGCATTCTTACGGTATTGGGACTACCTTTAAATAATTCCTCTCCAATTAATTCAGGGCGCTGGTTCAAGTCGCCTCTACCCATGTCTCCCACGAAGGTTCGATTGACGGTTCGTCTTACGGCTTGCTCAAAATCGATAGCTGTGTTTAAACGGCGTTCAATGCTGTCCGCTTGTCCACTTGCTTGAGGTATTTCAATGAGAGATAAATCTTCGAGAGTGGCGTCGTATAGTAGTTGCAACAACTCTTTATGTTCATCGTTACCAACTCGACTTGCATTGTTAATGGCTTGTTGTAAATTCTTACGCATATTGTTTAGATCACCACTGGTGATGTCACTTTCCGCTAGCAACTCGTCCTGTATTTTTTTTATCGCGCTAGTCGTTGTACTTTCTGCTCTTGTTGTAGCTGTCGCTGCGTTTTCTTCCAGCCGTGTAATTTTATTTTGTTCTGTACGACGTCGAGACACTATCTCTTCTTGAGCTATTCTTCTGTAGGCGCGTCGTTCCTCCGTGGTTTTGCCAACGCCCTGTTCCTTTGCCCTTCTCCGCCTACTAGCCTCCCAGACCTTCAAATCGGCTCGTATTTTGTCCGTCTCCGTCTTTAACTTCTCACCAAGTTCCGTGGTTCGTGTGCCAAGGTCCTCTTCTAGTTTTTCTATTTGCGGCCTTTTATACTTGTCGGGATTGGCTATATGATCAAATTGTTCGAGAACGCGGTCTAAAAAGACAAGATCACTACCTGAACTGACCCGTGGTTTCTCACCCAAGATCCCGAATCTCTCCATCGCTCCCGTATAGGCTTCCACCAAGTTGCTGGTATTTGCTCGTAACTCCGGAGGAATGGCGTCAAACAAAACATTCTCTTGTCTTCTTAAATCATTTAAAAGACTGGGGGAATCTGCATTCTCCCCTATGAACAAGTTATATAGAACACGATCCGCATCAAAGCTGTCGCCAGACCGTCGAGCGTTGTTGAATACCCGATTATAATTAGCCAGCGTTACACCAATGAGCTGTTCTACTTCAGCAGTCATTACCCCCTGTTGAATGTCACGCGCAATTCCTAAAGCTGATTCATCTCCGGTAGCAATTAAACTCCCCATATAAAGACGCATCAGGTTATTGGCGTTTTCCATTTTGTCCCGCAGAATCTTTTTCTGGGGGGCAGTAAGATCAAATTTATCTGCTTCTCCTAATGCGCGTTGCTGGAGAATGGCGAAAAAAGGAAGCCCACTTGCCAAAGCAGTGGTTTGATTATCGAGGTTTATTCCAGCTTCTCTTAAAAGGTCCGACAGATTAGAACTAACGGGTTCTCTGGGAACACCTTCTTCTCCCCTAACTAGCCGGGAAACAGGACGTCCTTCGGCTTGTTCAAGGACAAGATGATCTAACAGTACATCCAAAGTTTGTTGTGAGTTTAATTCACCGGGCATCAGCCTATTTAGTTCATCTATAGCCTCCACCAGCCAATCAGCCATTTTGCCTTCTCGGCCACCGGCAGTAAGGCTAGAGCCGAGGTTCTGGGTTCGTTGCCAAAGGGACGGGGCGAAATTAGAGAGGTAGGAGGTGGGCATAAATGCACTAGCTCCTTCCACCATAAATTGGGCTAAATCAGCGTCCGGGGCGATTGCCTCTACAACGCTCCCTGCTCCAGCGGCCACCAGCCCTTGATACAATTGCTGGGTAGTATAAATCCCGGGATTTTGCCTAGCGGCTTCAAAAGCTTCTTCAAGAAACTCTTCTCCTATCCCGGCGTATTTCCTGCCACCCACAAATACCCGGTTGAAACCGGGCAATTTTCCTACGTTAGTGTTTATAACCCCGGTTAAAAAATCCTTACCTAATGAAACTTCCCCTGCTTTTACTCCAAAAGGAATGGTAGCGAAAGGCCCTTCTGACCCTGCAAAATTTCCAAAGTAATACCAGGGTTGAAGGTCGGGCATGAATCTTTCACTTTGGATCTGGGGAAACATTTCACGCATGAGAGCGTCAGAAGTAAAAAACGCTGCAACCGCCGCTGGAAGTTTAGTGGGCCACCCACCGGGCATCCTCTGAAAAGCCTGAACACCAGACATCATCGGAGGAGCGCCTTGCGCAAAACCGGAAGCTACCGCTTGCAAGGGTCCTGCGTCCACGTTTATATTGGCATATTCTTTTATGATTTGTGCATCACTGAAGCCTGTTACATTTGCCGGACCTTGATATTGATGCCTTAAAGTATCGTAATCTCTTCCAACCATATTAGCTATTGTACGAGCAATATCTGAGGTGACTTCCTCCGGGGTCATTCCTTCTGCCGCTCCCTGCTTCTGCATGGCTCGAATATCTATATCAACGGGGTCAATTACTCCTAGCTCTCGTAGGCTAGCAAGTCTGCCTTCAGCTTTAGCCGCTCTGTCGATTGTCTCTACATATTCTTCATCGTCTAAATATTGTCGCGCTAAACTCGTCATAAAAAGTGGGGAATTTTCCCACTCATAGGCTCTTATAGCGGATTCGTCAAAACCAGCGTCCGTTAATTGCTCCGTTGAAGGATAAGTGATATTGAAATCGATTCTGCCTCGATCATCACGCGGAATAGCCCCCGGACCATGCCCCACACTAGGTCTAGGACGCCTGATTTCACCAGTCCAACCGTATTGTTGAACCAGATCTTGTACCGATTGAGGTAATGCTTCAGCTTCAGCCATAATTTATCTTGTTAAAGGGCACATAGAGGATCAGCTAGTCCTTCAGTGGTAGCGCAATAAGCCGCATTATCCGCTAGCCATTTCGCTCTTGCTTGGGAATCTGACTCCCTTGGTATGGGATTAGCTGTCTCATCAAATACATTAATTAGATTAGATACTTCCCTGACTCGATCTGTAAGCATTTGATGTTTCATATTTAGTTGCTGTTCAGCCTGTCCTGTGACTTTACCGCCATATGTCGGGTTTAGACCAATTTCTATAGACCGGAGTGCGTCCAAAAGATCGTTTCTTAACGCCACATATTTCTCTCTTGCGATTACGTCATTGGTAAGAAAAGCTTGAGGCGTAGGTATCAACCTCTCCAAGGTTCTCCGCAATTGTTCACTGTCCCTTCCCTCTGTGGCTTCCATTAAACTTAAAACCGCCATCGTGTTAAAACTCTCAAGAGCAGCAATCGCCCCGGACCTGTCCGTTCTAGGGTCGTAAGCGCCAAAAGTCAACATGGGGATATACTTATCCCATATTCCCCTGAATGCAGCCGAAGTACCCCAAAGAGTCTGCAAGTCATAATTTGCTTGAGAATACGGTTCCACGGCAGCATCAAACTCAATCGGCGCCATTTCAAGGTTAATGTTCGGCATACCCTGAAGCTCGTCCGCCAGATCATTAATCTCTGTCAAGCCCTCGGTGGAGCTTGAAGCGTCTATCCCAGTGATTGCTGCGTTTCCAGCTTCGGTAAGAGTAAATCTACCCCCCGCGTCTATATCGTAAAACAACTGAATTCCCCTTGGTTCGTCTGGCACTTTAAGCGCCTCCACGATCCATAGAGGGGGTTCCTGTCCACGAGCCTCATCCCCAGCTACTCTCGCTTCAAAAGCTTGTCGTACATAGGGAGGAAGAGGTTTGTCTGGATGCGCTACATATTCCCCTGTTTCTTGTACAAGCTCGCCACGCTGCTGTCGGTCCCGTGCCAATAAAATACCCAATCGTCTTTCCTCTTCAGGAGTAGCAGTGCCGTTTGCAATTTTATCTAGAAGCTCGGTATCGGTAAGCATAAATCTTTCTTCACTCGGAGTAATGGAATCGTCGCCTTCCCGTAGTGCTACTTCATTTTGCGCCAAGCTGCGTACTCTATACCCCTTCCTAATTAAGGCTTGCCCTTGAGCGCGTCCAGCACTAGTACCGACATCAAGGTACTGTATGTCCTCCTCCATGTTTCCGTCTGCACCTTCTTTCTGCCCTACATAAGCCATCATGGTCTGAGTAGGTAAATTCCGACCTGCGGCGGCAATTTTGGCTCTTTCTAACGCCCCGGCCTCTTGGATGCCCAGCCTTTCTAACGCCCGTGCCTCTGTCTCCTCCGCTGTACGACGGGATAAAGCACTTCCGATAGCGGCTTGTCTGGCGGCTGCTTCACCAGCAGCTGATTGGGCGGCTTTAGATGCTTTGGGAACACCGGCCAGAACCGGTTCGGTTACAGCCGCAAACTTACTGGCTGTACTGCCATACAGGGGACGACCCTGGGAGTCCCGATTAGCGGCAAGATTTAAACCTGCCCGGGCGGCATCAAAGAAAAGCTGAGAGCGAGCAAGCCTGTTTTGTTGCTCAGTTGGAGCCATAATCTCTTTTATGGTCTGATAGTCTTCACCGAAAAGTTCAGCAAGTCTGCTTATTTCTTCTTCTTTTTCTTTTCCCCACTCTCTCCATCCTTCCGGTTCGTCGCCGCCCAGTGCCCAGAACTCCTCTCCTGCCGTAGAAGTAGAGGTGCTACCACCCTGCAACTTTTTTACAGCACCACCAACCGCAGCCATCATCTGCGGAGGAGGCGGTGGTGGGGACATTCCCGGTCCTAGTAAAGCGCCTACCCCTTGGTCCGTGGGCGGTGGTCCCATTGCTAACTGGGGTGGACCCCCAGGTGGACCCATAGAAGGAGGAGGAGCCATGGGCGGCGGACTTCCCATAGCAGGGTCACCAGTGGGGGGTATCTGCTGAAGAAGTTGTTCAATTCCGCTTTCCATGACTCCTTGTTCGGTCATTAAGAAGGTTGGCTGCACAAGCGCCAGTACCGTTTCAGGGGTCTGGTGTGCATCCTGTTGTCCTACATACTGGGATAATTCGTCATAACGGGCCTGTATGGGCTTGTCATTACCCCGGATTGCATCAATTAATTGCTCGGTGTTACCGGCACTGTCTACCTTTTGGCTCATCTGCTGCGCGAACGCTGCTTCAATTCCTTCCGGGGCTGGTCCCATTTGAGGTGGTGGACCTCCCATTGGAGGTGGACCCATAGGTGGTGGTGGCATCATGGGCATTCCCCCGTTTGCCATCCGGTTCATCCGGTGACGAAGGTAACGCTTTTCTCTCAGGTCCCGTCCGTACTCATCCCGTGCATCTCTTCCCACGGCACCTCTGTCATAGGTTTTCGGGGCTATGCGGTATATCTCGTCATCGACATTACGAATGGTTCGCTCGTCGTGAGCCATTCCACCTGAGTTACGATATAAAGGATGATTTCTATACATTAGGCTTCTCTATGTCAGGCCGGAGCCAGTTGGTTAAATCCAGCTAGTGCGCCCAGTCCGGCCAGACCGTAACCCAAGGCTGTTTGCCCTGCTGTAGCTCCCGGTCGTGATTCAGTAGTTAAGCGTTGCTGTTGGGAGGGTATTCCTGAGAGCATGTCTCCAAAGTAGCTGTATTCCTTATAAGGCATCTGCTGTCTCGCCAGATTGGTCTTGTACACCGCATCCAGCACATCCTGATCTACCCCGCGCCTGATTGCACCAAGGTTACCCAGCATAGCGACATCAGCACGTCCCTGTCCTGCGGCCAAGCTGCCAAGGTTTGCTTCGCTGGTTCCAAGGCTTCCCAGTCCTTTTCCAAGATTGGAAAGCAATTCCACATCCCGCTGGCCCAATTGTCCGTAGGTGCTACCCAGGTTACCCATCATCTGGGCAGCTTGCTGGGCACGACGTTGCTGGTTTTCAAAATCGGTGGACGCCTGAGTCATGGCACTTTGATAGCCCTGTCCCCTGATTGAGGCAAGCGCCCTTAACTCTGCGTCATTAAGGTTACGCTGCGCTTCTTGCTGGGCAATTCCCGACCGTGAGCCGCCAAAAGCCCCGGCTCCTACCGCTTTCCCTGCCTCCTGCATGTCCGACATTTTCCGGGCGCGGTCAAAATCCGATTGCACCACATCCACGACTTGCTGTTCGTAAGGGTTGTAGTAGGCACTTATCTGGGAATCCGGGTCAGCCAAGGTGCCCGGGGTGAATTGACCAATCGAGGTTCCAAGTCCTGTAGCAGCGGACTGTTGGTAACCGTAGGGATCTTCGCGGGTAAGTCCCGCCAGTCCCCGTGCATCTTGCACGTATTGCTGACCCTGCTGGACATTCCGTAGGCCACCCTGCATGTAGGGCATAAACCCCCCAAGTCCCCGTTGGGCTTGGGCAGAGGCTTGTTGCTGCTCGGGGGTTAGGTCGGCAACCTGAAAATCGGGTTCATAGGCAGGACCTACCCATTGACCCGCATCGTCCATTATTTTTTCATAGCTTTGAATTGGGTAGCCAAACTCGTCTTTAAGTACCGCACCGGTTGTGGGGTCGGTTTTATCGACTAGGTTATAACCAAAACGATTTGCCTGTAGTCCCCGAACATCCTGAAGTAAGCCACGACGCATGGCCTCCATATACGGCTCTTCCCGTGTCATTTGTTCGGTATAACTGACTATCGGCTCAGTCATTACGCAGCTCCTTCCAAGCGATGCATCATGTCATACATACGTTTCATGCCGTGTTTGCGACTGCCGTTACCTGCTCCTCTTACTGCATCTGCCGTCATAACAAACTCACCGTCGGACAGCATGGCCGGGATTTCGTCGGAGGTTCCTGTGCCCGGTCCATTGATAGAGCCGTTACGGCGTGGGTAGCTCTGGGCTAATCCCCCGTGCTGGCCTCGTGGCACGAACGTGGGTGCCGAACGGTAAGCCGCAGGGTTAGCTTGCATCAAGCCTTGCCATGTTTGACCCCTCCATGGGTCTGGTGGAGGTAACGGATCGGGGGGATCGAACTGGCCCGAAGCCCACAAGCCCCCTATACCAAGGCCCAGCAGCGGTCCATACTGGCGGATATAATCTTTTTTGTCTTGGAAAGCGCGAGAGTCCGGCAGAAACGCCTGTTTAAGGCTTCCTAATTTATTTGGGTCAGTAAACACATCCACCATGGATTCAGTAAACCCACGCTGGTCTATATCTCCCGCCGAAGCGGTAATAGGGGTTAAGCCCGTTCTAAAAGCTTCAACTTGCTGAGGTGAATACTCGTGTCCCGTGCCCCCATCTTTCCCATACCCAAGAGGGCCACTCGGTACTATTTTCGCGGCTTGCATCTCGGCAATTTCTTGAGGGGTAGCGGGAGCTATGGGACCTGTAGGAGTAGCTCCACCAGTTCCACCAGTTCCACCCGTTCCACCAGTTTGACCCGCTCCCATAAATTTTTGCGCTCCGAGAGAAGCAATCCCCATGGCAGCAGAGTATTTAAGGGCATCTTTGGGAGAAGCTCCCATGAGCAATGACGGAAGCCCGACGGTTACTACACTCTTAGCAATTGCCTCAACAGAGTCCCCAAGAAGACCTTTTACATAGTTAAACGCATCCCATAAGGGGCCACCACCCGATTGAAACCTTTGTACGCCATGACCTGCCGGTAAGGACATAATGCCAGTGTTTCTATGGGACGGATGGCGCTGGTTCACTAAGTTTCTCCAGATGCGGCTGGGGCAAAAACACTAATCCTTGTGATCTTTACTTCTTTGCCAGTCCACGGTGTTCCACAATTGGGACACACACCTGAAGGGTAGGAGGTTATCTCCGCAGGGGTATCCACCTCAGTATTACAAGATGCACATTCGATTATATCGGAACTATTAGCTTGCGTCATGTCGTTACCACCGTCACAGTGCCAACTTCCCCTGTAGCACTGTTTCCTGCCGGATAAGGCATACTCGCCAGCGTTATATGTAACACGCCAGCGACCTGAAAAACAGCCCCGGTTTCAAGTCCGACGTTGTTTTCCTGTAAATTAGTTAAAGTAAGGGTCGTGGCCCGTGAATCGCCGGGGTTCTGCACCTGTTCAAGGAACACGGAAAAGGCACGTACCACCTCGGAGGTATAGGTCTGGTTATACTTCTCCGGCGCGTTGGGAAAGAGCGGCCTTACAACCTTGCGGGTAGCCATTACTGCCTTCCGTCAGGACGTACTTCAACCCGTGGACTGCCAAGCCGCCACTGTATATCTATGGTGTTTGAAGCCACCTTCAGGGCAAACGACCGTCCACGGAGCCTGATATAGGCTTCGGTAGTAAATTGCTCTACCGGGGTGGTAGAAGTCTGGGTGACAGCAGAAGCGTTGCTCTGCAAGTATTGCCCACCGGGATAGTTCCGTGTTTCGAGGGTCATGTTCACTGAAGCGGCAGAATCGGTTGACGCATCAAAGGTCAGGTCGGGAATGAGACGATTGAGAAATACAAACTCCTCGCCTTCCCCAATACTGAGCTGGCTGGACTGGATATAACTGGCAATGGCCGAGGCCGGGGTAGTAGTCCCGTCATTAAGCCCGAATTCCTGCTGGTACAGGTAGCCGTCAGTATTGGCGGCAACCGGATAGTCATTGACCCCGCGATCTAGCCAGTAAGTGCGTACCATGGTGCCGTAGTACCACACCTTCTCCTCGTAGTTAAAGACCACGTAGCGATCTATCTCGGTAGCATCGGAAGAGGGGTAGAACCACCAGATTTCGGAAAAGGAGGAATTAAGCCCCGCAGTAACCAGTTCCTGTTGTTCAACATTAAAGTCATTGAACACGTAAGATCGTACAGAACAAGGAAGCTTTTGTACCTGTCCGGTGTAGATATAGAACTCTTCAACGCCCATCCAGAACACCATGTCGTCCACGGCCTTGACTGCAAGTGGCCCTGCGATAGTGGTGTTCTCTGAAATCTGGTCAATACCGAAAGTAAACGGAGGACCGAGATATTGCATGGCGTGTAGGGAAACATCGGTCCATATCAAGACTTGCTGGCGCGTTTCAACTGCACACACGATCTCGGAACCCGAACCTACCCTCAGATCCCCTGCGGTGTTAGTAGCTGCCGCCGCCCATTCGGTTATGGACTCTTGGTTGCTGAAGCGAATCAGCAGGGGGTCCTGCGTTCCAATGGATGTTTCAGCATCACACCCGAAAACAATAACATGGCGATCCCTGTCACTCACCATCACCTGCTTGGCAACCGTGGGAGTAGCGGCATCCGCTCCAGAAACAAGGGTAAGAGGCACTCCCCGGTCCGTGCCCAGGGTATCCGTGTCGGTGTCCCAGAAATAGATGTTACCGTCCCTGACATTAAAGAGAAGATCTTCGCCAAAGTTATCATGGGTCCATATTCGCAATTCGCTGGAAGGCGTAGTGGTAGCTGCCGATCCCCACGTTCCACGACTCCAGGTACCGGAACCCCAGCCTGTACCGGCCACAGCTACAATCAAACCTGTATTTACCTGATAAGAACCAACTGTTGAACCGCCGCCATTGCCTGTGTCAGAAGAATTGGCAGTTACAGGGGTATCAACAATCTCACCGTCCACGGTGAGGCTCTGGATCGTGGTCCCTGCGGTACGGGCCGAGATCGTATAGTTATCGGCATCTACAACAGTAACGATCTGGTATTCCTGATTAAGCACCCCCGCAGTAATGAGGCCGCCAAGGCTGACTGCCCCGGAGAACGTCACAAAATCGTTAGTTACTGCCCCGTGGGCCGTGTCTGTTATGGTAAGAACCGCAGAGCCGTTGACCGCAGCAAAGGTCACATCCCCCGGTGACGTAGTTACGCGGATCGGGGTGATGTCATAATACTGACCGCCTTGTTCTATGTAGTATTTAAGAGAGGTCCCTACTCCGGTTAAGGTCGTACCGGGAAGCGAGACAAAGGTATGCAGGGCGCGACAGACCCCTAGAAAACTGTAAATGGATTTTTTGACCCAGCCGCCTATCTTTTCGGGAAGTCCAAACCGGAAGCGGACTTTATTAGAATCGAACCAGCCGCCTTCGTTGGTGTAGGAGGTGGTTTCCCGGTTAACGCCGGGTCGAAACTGCAATTTGGTTAAAGGCATTTACATCTCTCTACTGGCTGTCATTTAGAGGGTTATCCAGTATTTGCTGAATCCTATCTTCTAAATCTTCCCTTACATCACGCAATTCCGTGTTTACATCTCGAATACTATCATTAACTCGCTCTTCAAGCGCGTAGACATCATCACGCAATTCACGGGTAGTCTCAGCTACCGTATCATCTGCTCCCCGCGCTATATCCTCTGTGCTGGCAACGTCTGTCTCGATACGATCAATCTGCTGATTTACGTTGTTTAGCATTCGCTGGTTTTGACTGGTCAGGTCATCAATGTCCTGTCGCAGGGATGCTTCGACCGTATTCAGGATTCTTTCCTGATCTTCCAGCCTAGTTGACAGTACAGCCAAACCTTCGTCATAGGAGGAAAAGTCCGGTGAAATGTAATTAACAATCGCTGCCTCGGCATCCAAGAGCCTTTGGTATAGTTCAAACCCACCCCATAGCCCACCGATTATCGTACCCAGGACAGGAATAATGATAAGCAGTTTGCCACCAGTGAGCTTTATAGCTCCGACTTCTATTTCAGTTTTATCGGTCATATTGCCCTTGAATTAGCTCTTGAAAAGTCTGCGCTCCTTGCCCTTGAAAAGCCCTTATATTGCCATCAACGGGTCTATTATCTCCATATATCTCCCTTTCCTGATACCACTGGCTCTGGTCTTGTAGCTCTACCCCGTAGACATCGAAACCTGGAACTCTCGACATCAGCAGAATAGTTAAGGTCTGGTCATCGAACCCACCAGAGTCCTGCACGTTCTCAAGCTGCGACTCAATGCTCTGCTCAATTTCAGCCTCAGTCATGGTTTGTAAGGCTGTCTCAGCTCGTTGCACAGTACGAGCTTCGTCAACGCTTGGAGGAGCCACATTAAACTGCCCAAAATCGGGAGCTTGTTGGCTTAGAAATTGCCCTATGGTCTGCCCAGTGGCAATAGCCTCATTAAAGTCTTGTTCAAACTTCATCTCTGTTACTGAGGCACTTAGCTCTTGCATCACTTCAACTTCTTCAGAAGGCGTCTCTTCGCTACTGCTTTGGGTAACTACTTGGTTAAAATTCTGTACTGGGCCGGTAGAGACTATTTCTTGTATCACCTCAATTTCCGACTCAAAACCCCCAGTATCACCAAATACATCGGTTGAACCCCCGGTGTCCATACTCTGCTGAATATCCGTCTGCCCTAGCTGGGCAAGTTGCATCGTTCCGGCTGAAAAGCCTGAATCAAACACAATCCCTACTTCTGCCAGCGCCGCTGTCTGGGTGATGTTAATAGTCTCAGTGACAAAACTGGTGTCAGCGAAAGTGGCTTCTGGTGTAGGCGTAATAGCAAATGTACCTTGGGTAAAGGTCTGCGGAGAAGCAATGACCTGAGTACCCTGCGCTGGCCCACCACTGAAGGTCTGGACAGGCTGCGTAATTGTTGTCTGGACAGGCTGCGTAATTGTGGTCTGGGACACTGCGCTCTGAGCTATAGCGGTAGGTATAACTGAAGTCTCGGCAACTATGCTTAATGCCAGCTTAGTAATATCCACTGCTGCCCTCTGCGGCTCTTCCACTTCAGGCACAATCTCTTCCTCTACTACAGCAACTTCCTCGACAGACGCTTCAAGCTCTACAACTTCCACCTCTTCTTCGATCTCTTCTTCAAAGACTTCCGCAATGACAATCAGTTCCTCTTCAAATACCTCTTCGATTTCTTCTGCAAAGACTTCCTCAAAAATCTCTTCAGGCTCTTCAAAGATTTCTTCCTCCTCAAAGATTTCCTCTATTACAACCACTTCCTCGTAAACTTCTTCAATGATTTCTTCAAAGACTTCCTCCTCAAAGACCTCCTCGAAAACTTCTTCGATTACCGGCAACGGGTCAGGCTCAAAGACTTCTACAACAACCTCTTCCACCACCTCTACCACAACTACATATATTGGCTGAGGTTCTTCCCAACCCGGATTGTCATCAACCGTAGACCCATCGTTATAGGTAGTATCCACTACCCCATAATCATAATCTACATCATCCACTACGAGATCAACTTCGTAGTAATCAGTTAGCTCGTCATCATCAACAAAGTAATAATCAGATACCTCATCGCCAACTACGACATCGCTGTAGTCCTCAGTAACCGTTGCTACGAATGTCGCCTCCCAGTATCCGTCACAGGAAGAATCATAGGTAGCATCTAAGCCACACTGTTGGGATAAGTAAGCCACAGCATAGCCATCACAGCTTGAGGCATATAACGCGCTAATGCCGCATTGTTGAGACAGATAAGCCGCTGCATACCCTGAACAACTGGAATCGTATAGTGCGCTAATGCCACACTGTTGAGATAAATATGCGGCTGCATAACCACTACAGGTAGAATCATATAAGGCACTGATACCACATTGCTGCGCCAAGTAAGCTGCCGCATAACCAGAGCATGAGGTGCTGTATAGCTGATTGGCATTACACAGCTCAGTAAGTGAGGCCGAATATAGCGACCCTCCGCCTTCCAAGACATTCCCACTAAAACTCGCATCAAACGAATCCCAGTTATTATGACCTCCCGTACCGTCATCAAAGTACCTGAAGGTCTTATGCACAGAACTGGTATGCTGCTCACCAATCAGAACATCATGGTTGGTAATGTCCAGCGCACCATAGCGGTATTCATAGGTGTCATTTTCCCAAAGTATAGTCTCGAAACTATTGCTACCCCTATGGGAAGGCCACTGATACTCCTTCATCCCATACCAGCCGAACACAACATAATCATCAAACGACTTAAACAGCATCTTACTGTTGTTGTTTCGGATCAGGTCTGTCCAAAAGGGATACAGCGTTTCATCCCGGTAAGGCAACGGCTGCGGAGTGTAATCGCTGCAATTAAGACCTGAGAAGTTGACACACCCATTAGTAGACATCTTGGCTTTGCTATAGGAGTTACCCCAGATATCAAAATCAAACCCGAAATCTGGACTCCATCCAGAAATACAGTCATCACAGGCATTCATGTTCGTAGTACCGGACATCCCCGACAGGTCTATAAGCGCCTGAGAGCCTTCATAGATATATGCCGTAGGATCGCTTGTACTCGCACCGTAGGCGGTGGAACAAAAGAGAAGGGCTATTAGCCATCTCATTAGCATCGCCCTGCACGGGCCTGACAGTTGCGATTATTGCGCGGTCTGTTGTCAGGGTCTTCCGGTGCTTGGTCGGGGTTGGCTTCCCAAGCTAATGCTGCCTCTTCACCAATCATCCCTTCATAGGGACACGGAGTTCCGGCTTGCCGCATTGCCGAGAAAACCCTGAAGTCCTGACACATAAGACTCACGGCAGCGACTCGCATACCCATGTCATAAAGAGTCTTGCCCAGCTTTATCCTTTCGCAGTTTTTATCAGTAATAGACTTACCCGCAGAGAATCCAAGTATCTGCGTCTGCACTGCTCCTGATATGCCAGTAGTACATAAGTCCTGTGAATAACTGGAACCTATAGAGGGCGCTATGGCACTTGGCGGTGGTGTCTCGATGCGCTGTCTGACCCGCTGCGTTGTAGTATTGGTAGAATTATTAGTATTTGTATTATTGCTGGTGTTGTTCGATGTGTTGTTAGCGTTACTGCTTATCTCGCTCGTGCTTTGCGACACATCGGTGGAACTACTGATGTTAGTGTTTGTGTTATTACTTGTTGAATTTTGGGTTACATCGCTTGTGTTCTGGTTGACGTTATTTGAATTACTGCTATTCGTTATAGTCGATACGTTAGTGTTATTACTGGTCGAATTATTTGTGTTGTTGCTGGTCGAATTATTTGTATTGTTACTGGTACTGTTGTTTATGTTTGAGTTGTTAGCAGTAACCGTTGTCGAATTCTGATTGACGTTCAAACTGCTATTGGTATTCGTATTGTTCGATGTATTTACATTCGTGTTGTTATTGGTGTTATTACTGGTTGAATTGTTGGTATTGGTTGAAACATTCGTGTTGTTTGACGTATTCAGATTTGTATTCTGATTGGTATTGTTC
>Ga0208450_1000912_pt1 | contig 14793 bp, 28 predicted proteins | sample MalvireepMed_908_FD_184249 | JGI IMG/M metagenome (GOLD analysis project Ga0208450, IMG submission 184249) | Marine viral communities from the Global Malaspina Expedition - Malaspina viral metaG DeepMed_908 (SPAdes) (version 2) | ecosystem: Environmental > Aquatic > Marine > Oceanic | place... | reverse complement strand
GCCTACGGCGCGTCTACGGCTGAAGAGGACGAGAGTCCCGCCTTACGAGCTTTGGGGTATGGCGCACTCGGGGGAGTGATGCTCCCGATGGGTGCAGCGGCGCTTCAGCGTGGCTATCAGGCTGGCGGGGCGGCGGGGGCACTCACTGATTACACGTATTTCTCATTCCTGTCTTCTCCAGACACTATTCTTCGCGGGAACTTTGGGGCTATCGGCGGGGCGGTGTCGGCGGCACTCGAAAAGGTCGCAGAGGGGGCCGCACGAGGAAGGTGGGAGGAAGCTGCTCAGGGTGGTCGGATTCTTAAATCGCTGTTTACCGAAGGTCCAAAAATCTGGGGGAAGGCGCTTAAGGCAAATCCCGAGGAGTTTCAACGGATGTATCGTCAATACATGCCAGAGGAACTGTCTCGGTTCGCTGACAAGAGGATGCCTGGAGCGATTGAGCAGCACACGGGCGGTCGTGGAATTGGAAAGCTCTTTGGCGCACCTGATATGGCGGCAGTACATGCGATGCGCCAGGGAGGATTCAGTGCGTCCGATGCGGCCCGGTATACCTTGACCGGCACGCCACAGTCGAAAGTTGGGCAGCATGTCTTACAAGGTATTCACGGGTTCAGAGGCAAAGGGCCGATGCAAGAATTTCTCGCGGTGCAAGCGGCTCCATTTGCGCGTGTGGGCCTTTTGGGACTGGAGAAGGGACTTCAGCGCATACCAGGGGTTGGCTATGGGGCGCACGCACTGATGAAGAGCGGAGTCAGTCCGCTGAAACAGACGATCCAGCAAGGTTTGGGTGCGACGGCGATGGCGGCGGGGTATAAAGGAGAGGATTTTGGACTCGATCCTCGTGTGGGACTCGTCGCGGGGCCGTTAGCCGGTCCTGCTTTCTTGCCGTTCGCGGCGGGACGCGAGCTTCGGCGTCAGAGGGAGCGTGGCGATACGTCTGCGCTTTCATTGGCCGGTGAGATGATCAAGGAATCGTCGCCGTTGGGATTTCAGCCGCTGGGGGTTTTTTACAATCCAAGGGGTGAGTTGCCTCGGCGGGTGATCCCGGCTGGTGTGGCAGATATCGCCGAAGCCCTCGATCCAGCCTTCGGACGTGAGCGGGGACAAGCGACACTGAAGCAGGCCGCGCAGCGCGGGGAATATACAGGACCGACTGGGACGGCGGCGGCAGGAGCATTGTCACGCCTCCCGGATCTTCGTGAGCAGTTACCGGAGACGTTCTCCCCGGTCGATATTTTCGGACGCCAACGCTTCGAGGGGACCGAACCAGCCCTTCCCTATATAGGTCGCGCCTTGACGGGTGGAGGCCCCGTACGTGCGGGGATCTCACGAGCGGTGTTTCCATCGCGTGAGAGGACGGCTCCCCCGGCCATGAATTTGCTCGATCCGCAGATGGCTGAGTTGGCCGAGCTCGGTATTACGCCAGGTCCTCCGAGTTCACGAGTGACACTCCCTGGGACCGACTTACCATTGCGACAGACCGCGCAGTCGGCGGCGGCCACCCAGCGTCGAGGGGGGATTCCCGCGCAGATTGCCGCGCAGATTGTGACGAAGATGATGAGTCGTCCAGAGATGCGAGCCCTTTCACCCGTGCAACGAAATATGATGGCGCGTCGTCTGATGGATGAACTCCGGGGTCGTGTCGGTCGGGCGCTCCCATCGCGTCTTGTCACCGCACTGACGAGTGGCGCTCGACTACCAACTCTTCCAAGAGAACCATGACCGATAATGGGTGGAGAGAGTATCAGAAGTTAGTATTGGCGGAATTGACGCGACTGGACGAGAGTGTGCAGAGTCTCCACGACGAGGTGGAGAGTTTGCGAATCTCAGTGGAGGTGCTGCGTCAGAAAGCCGTGACCTGGGGGGCGTTGGGCGGCCTGATCGTGTGGGCCACGACCATTCTCGGGGCCGCCCTCGTTAAGTAACTCGCCGTCGCCCGATTACTGCGGTTCCCGTGTTATTGCGAGGTCGGTCCCTGTCGGAGATCCTCGACCACGGCGGCCAAGGCCGCGTGCGCGTTGCGGAGCGCCACTTCAGCGTCAATGACTGCACCGACCGCATGGGTGAGGGTCTGATTATTCATCAGATCGCGGTTCGTGGCATCCTCGGCAATCGTGAGCAACGTCCCGGTCAGGTCAATCGCCCGTTGGCGTTTGGTGGTGCTGGGTTGATCGATCACGACATCTTCCACGACCTGAATCGACGTTGAAATCGCCTTGAGAATGGCCCCGGCGGGTCCGCCCACAAGTGGGACAAACGGAACGAGCCCTTTTAACACGCCGCCGATTTTTCTCCACGGAAATCCCATCTTGCACGTCCTTTCCTGGAAAGAGGGTTACTTTAGCCAGTTGTCTACATCATCAGCGACCTTGTGGACGGTTGCCACAGCCTTGGTCAGAACCGGTGGAGGCTTGCTGGCAATCCCCAAGGTGATGCCCTGGACGAAGCCTTTACTGAAGGCTTTATCTTCGGCGGTTGGTTTTGTCAGAGCTTGAATGGTCTTGGGATTGATGACGATATCGGCCCCAAAGTCGAGATGGGGAATGATGCCTCCTTCGGCAATCTTCATATGCACGTCACCGTGCTTGTCATACCACACGCCGACATCGAGGCTCACGCCCTCCCCTGGCCCTCCCGAGGGTCCCGCCCAGATCGACGCTTGATTGCCGTCAGGATTGACGTATGTCCACTTGACGACATCGGATAGCGTCACCCCGACATGGGCCGTCACCTTGACTTCGAGGCCGCGTGCGTCATGGGTGTCCACGTCGAGACTCGCGCCTTGTGTCGCAGTGACGGTTTCCACGTCGCAGAGGTGATCAAAGTTCCATTGATCGGTGCGATACCATTGGGTTCCAGTCGCTTTACGAAAGTAGATTTCGTCCGGTGTCACGTCGAACACGTCTTCGTCCGGGGAGTTCGACACGTAAAATCCGTTGGGAATGGCTGCTGTCATCGGTTCTTCTCCTGTCTCTTTTACATGCCTCACAGCCTAGTCCGGTTCCGATCGGCGGGTCCCAGTGGTCGAGCCAGGGTGTGCCATCCGCGCACGCGAGAGCTCCTGATGGCGTGCGATTCTTGTTCCCTACCACTGGTGTCCACAACTCGGACAGGTATGGCGCGGCGGCGTCGGCTGCGTGTCGGTGCCGCGCACATGATCGCGCACCTGTTCACGGCTCCACCCTTCGGCCGCCGCCTGTTCGAGTACGCGCCGCCGTTCGACGGGATCGGCAATGCTGACCGCCTCCCGGTGATGGCTCCATGACACCGCGACGACGCGCTCGTCACGCGGGTAATGTTTGGAGAGATACACGGCTTTGGTAAGGGTGGAGTAGGACTTCTTGGTGAGGTCGAGTGCCTGGGAATACATCTCCCCCCACTCGCCCCGTGTCTCCCCGTAGAGCAGCAGATCCCCAAGGGTCCAGAGTGCGCCATTCGCCACAAGCTGGCATTTTTTCAACCCGTGGCAAAAATCATCGAAGGTCAAGGCTCCATGTACGACGAGTCCGGTTTCAGTGAGAGTGATCCGGTCCCCGGCCGTCAGCGGCACGGTCAGGGACTCGACGGGTTCGGGGGGGACAAGTGTGATCGTGTCGGTCATGGGGCCTCCGCCGTAAGGGTTTGGGATAGCGCCACGCCGAAGTGTTTCAGGTGCGCGTCGATATTGGTGACGAGATGGTCGGCATCCTTCACGGAGCGCAGGATCACAACGGGTGATCCGTGCCAGCGGAAGTGCCAGAGGGTCTGTTGGGCATTGAGCTTGCCCGTCCGGGCTTTAATTTCAACGAGGATCGTGACGCCCCGGTAGCCGACCACGACATCGGGGATACCTTTCCCGAGCGAGGCAATCGAGAATAAGCTCACGCCTGGATGATCGCGCAGCGCCCGCACGATTTCTTGATGGTTCTGATCCACGCGCTTCGCCATCCTAGAATTTTATCATACGAGCCTTACTGGTTGATGGGCTTCTGCCGTTTCTCAGCATGCGAACAGCGGCCCTTCAATCGACTCCCGCGCTAGCGTGCAGTAGTCGGGGTTTAGCTCAATGCCGACGAACTCCCGCCCCAGTTTCAGCGCCACGCAGCCCACGGTGCCAGACCCCGCGAACGGATCGAGGATCAGATCGCCAGACTTGCTTCCGGCCTTGATGCACGGCTCGACGAGTGCGGTCGGGAAGGTGGCGAAGTGGGCCTCGCGGAACGGCTGCGGGTTGATGGTCCAGACAGATCGGAGGTTGCGGCCAGTGGTTTTCGGGGCAAGCTGCGGTCTGCGCGGGGATGCGGTTTGTGTTTCGGGCCTGTCCCAGTTCTGTCCGTTTGCTGCTCCGTTCCGATCATCGGCCCAATTCTCCCGCACCGCGTCGGCGTCGTAGTAATAGCGCGGCGACTTGGTGAGCAGAAACAGGTATTCGTGGCTCTTCGTCGGGCGGTCGGTCACGCTTTCGGGCATCACCGAGCCGCTGTAGTTCGGGCAGAAGCTCACGCCCTTCGCCCAGATGATATCGGAGCGCAGATACCAGCCATCGGCTTGCAAGGCGAACGCGACACGCCACGGGATGCCGATGAGGTCTTTTGGTTTGAGTCCGTTCTGCCGTCTGGAGGCCGCTGGACGTTCGTTCTCTCGACCATCCCATGCCGGTGCTGGCAACGATCCGACATTCACGGGACGTTGACCGCCCTGACCTCTATTCTTGCCGCCGTAATTGCCCCACGACCCTGCGTAGCTATCCCCCAAGTTCAGCCACACCGTGCCATCGTCGCGCAGCACGCGCTTCACCTCTCGAAACACCTTGACCATCGTCTGCGCGTAGTCGTCCGGCGTGGGTTCGAGGCCGATCTGACCTGTCACGCCGTAGTCGCGCAGCCCCCAGTAGGGCGGCGAGGTGACGACGCACTGCACCGATTCGGCGTCCAGTGTGGGCAACACGTCGCGCACATCGCCCTGATGGATCATGGTGTCCTCACTTCCTCCACCGCGCCTCCAGTTCGCCATCGGCTCCCTGGTCGGCATCGAGAGGGACGAGATCGAGGTCACGCGCATGGATGGCCGCATGGCAGCGGGGACAGAGCAGTACGAGATTCTGCATGGTGTCGTGACCGCCCTGCGATCGGAACCGGAGATGATGGGCGTGAGCGTCCTCTGAGAGGAGACACTGGCAGACCCGGCACCTCCGGTCTCGCTGGACGAGCGTGTCTCTCAGCGAGGCTCTGAGCGCCTGCAGACGCCGTTTCTCGCGCTGTCGCTCCAGGCGACGGGGCGTCGGTTTCGGGATCATGACGCTAGGATTCGCAGTAGCCACTACATTCCTCCGCGAAAAGTTCTCCCTGATCCTCCTGCAAATAGACCTTTTCAATCGGTTCCGCAGTCCGGTGGATATACGGGTCTCCTCGTAAAGCAGGAAACGAGTATGTCTCTCGTAACGTCTTGTCGAATGACACCACATCCTGCCATTCGTCTGGACGTTGACGTTTCATGTCCAGAAAATATCTATTTGAGTGATATGGACAGCCGATGCAGCTACTTTTCATTGGAACAGGAAGGTTGTGTTGTTTGAGATAGCGTTTACAATCTTCTCGGTGCCAGTTGAGTTCAATGAGGGGATACCGATTCGTTGTGTTTGTTTCCCGACTGGGCTTCATACGGTGCGCTTCATCGCGTGAGATTCCAAGCCACATTTCCAAGCGATCCTTGAATTTTTTCCACTTTTGATATCCTAATCTGCGCCGAATCTCACGCCGTATAGGTTGGATCTTAAATTCATCCGTACACTGGCGTGTCGTAATACCCACCTGATCCTCTTTTTCGCGGGTAAACAGCGGCATTACAATGGCTCCACGGTTACTCCGAATGGACCCCTGTGTGATTGTGCAGACTTCGATTCCGTGCTGCGCGGCATAGGCTGTCATTCGTGCGACATACTCAATAACCGATGCCGGTTCCCATTGGGTATCGGCAAAAATCGCTACATCTGGACGCACGCCGTCGGGTAGATCGCCGTGACAAGCGGCAACTAGCATCGCGCTAGATTGCACGCCTCCCCCATAACTCAGACATTTATATGGTTGTGTGTTTTTTCTCATACTCCCTACCTAGTGGGGAGGAAACACAAAACGGGGACACGGGACACGGGGTAAGGGGAGAGTGGGTATGGCCACCCACGCCGCTCTCGCGGCTCCCTACCGTCCACGTCCCGCGCCCCGAGGTCGTTGTCCTTGCGCCTGTCGCAACCGGGCCGTCGCACGGCCGCTCTCGAGGGTGCTGTTATGCGTCCAGCAGATGCAGTGGCGCATCCGCCCGTGCGGGTTCGGACCAGCCTCTCGCACCCAGCCCACGTCCTGGCACGTCGCGCAGCTAAACGTCGGCACGCGGGGGGCGTCCGTCTTCAGGGGTGAATCGTCAGGGAGCGTGCGGTCACAGAGCCATTCGAGCTTCTCGATAAAGGCATCCCTCGCGGCCCTGATGCGCTCCACCTCGTCCTGCTCGACCGCTAGGCTGACAGGGAGGGCACGAGAGGCCACAGAGAGCGCGTTGGCGGCTAGCGCGTCGGCGTGACGATACCAACTCCCCGCATCGGGGAGAAAGGGACTGGCGGCACGCGAGAGGTCCTGTGCGGCCTGCTCAACCGCGTCGATCGGAAGATCCCCCAGGACCGTAAAGTATGACTCATGGTGCAGGTCATCCGTCTGACTGCCCTTTGTTGCCGCGAGGCTATTAAACGCCGCCAGGAAGCGGGTCGGTTCGTCACGAGTGTAGATCCAGCGTGGACTCGTCATATGAACGTCACCGTGACCGAGTGGACCCGGCCGTTTTTTATCTCGGCGGTGACGGGATACTCGCCGTCGCCGTAACCCGTACCGACGCATACGCCGATGCCGTTAAAGTTGTGAGCCGTTGGACTCCGGGTGTCCATCATCGTCTTGCAAAACGCATCCCAATCAGCCCCTGGATTGTGATTGCTGTCGTCTGGGAGGACGTAGCACGGGTCGCCAATCCAACACAAACCCGCATCGATCATGATCGTTCCAACCTTCTTTTTCATGTGGTCTCCTCCTGCTCTCCTTGATGGCGCTTCAGGAACCGGGCAGACGCGGCCAGGACGCCCTGGCTGCGCGTTGATAGCTTTGGCTGCGGCACCGGCACCTCGTCTTCCCATCGCGCCCCGCTTAGGAACGTCGTCGGGTGCGGGATGTAGCGTGGATCGGTCATCTCGGCTTTCCAATACCCTGCGTATCGCTGCGTCCCGGTCATGATCGCCGACCACAGATCATCGTCGGTTTCCACGCTGAGCTTCAGCCAGATTTTCAGCGCGGCCTGTTTGCGAACCTTGCGCGGATAGCGTTTCCACCACGCCGCAAACCTCGGGTGCGCTTGTCGCGCTACAGCGTCCTTCTTAGTACTAGTACTTAAGATATCTTTATATAAGACTCCTGCCTGACGCGCACGGCTACGGGCCGGGAGAATGACCCCGGATAAGGGGGCGGACACTGGGGCTGGTAGTGGGATTGATGCGGCCTCCCCCCCATTATCAATACGGGTAGATAGCGAGAGGGTGTACTCGTTGGTTTTCCACCCGTCCCGCTCGGTGCGTTGGTGATGAATAATGAGCGCCCCGGCCGCCTGGAGCATCGCTAACCAGCGGTCGATGGAATCGACGTTGACATCCAACCATGTTGCCAGTTCTGACCGGGATGGTGACGGGTGTCGCTGCGCGGCGAGTGCCTGTAGATACAGCCAGAGCCGCAGGGCTGACCCTGACACCGCCTTGTTCACAACCAGGTGGACCGGACACACAATGATCGGCCCCACGTCGAGACTGATCGGATCGCTCATCTTCTCGTCACAATCGTGAGGTCGGTTTCGACGCGCACTCCAGGGACGGCAAACAGGCCGCCCTGCTGCTTCACCATCGCCGTCAGCGTCGGCAGATGCGGGACCAGCACCTCGCGTGCCACGTCCCCGCGATGGACCGCCGCAATCAGCGCCCCCAGATCCTCCACGACCGGCCGTGGGGTTTCAAGACGATACTGGCCGGGCGGTGTCGGCAGCACCAGACCCGCTTCCAACTGATCTTCATACGCAGCGATCAGACCCTGGATCGCGGCTTCGGCCGGGGCGATGCGGTCAAGATCCGCTCGTTCCATCGCCAGCACTGTGCGCCTCGTCGAGTTGAGCGGCCCCTTGATCTGGGCGTAGTGGCTCGTGATCCGTTTCCGGGTGGTCTGCACCAGCGCGAGGGCTTCGCACGCCTGAAGATACGTTGGCTGATCCGTAATCGCGGCCGGGATACTCGCTGAGAGCGCGTCAATCTGCGTGCTGATCTTTTTGGGGAGTTTCTTGAGTGCCGTGGGTGTCTTCTTGGGTGCCATTCATTGCTCCTTGCAGCAACTGTCTCCAGTGCTCGAAGTCTGAGCGTTGATCGTAGACGATGGTTTTCCACGTCCCGTCACCAGACAGGTAGATGCCAACCCTGAGAATTTCTTTGTAGCACTCGGCATCCCAGCCCATTGCGTAACAGGCGAGTTGTGTCGCGATTCGTCGCTGCGCCTCTTTCCCTGAGCCGGGGCCGGTTTTCAGGTCAGCCATAACCAGTCGGTCATGGCCTCGGAGGTAGCCGATGCGATCGATAATGCCGTGCCACGATCCGTTGTCAAAGGGCTGCTCAATGTGGGTCCAGCTTGGCGACATCGTGTATGAGAAGCTCTTATAGGCGTTGCAGAACCCCTCGTGCGGCGACGGAGGCTGGACATTCTGCCCCTCGTCATTCCCCTCGGCCCACTCATGGACCGCGATCCCTCGTTCCATCGCGGCCCGCACCCCAGGGAAGTCTGGGATCGGTCCATGCCCGTGCGCCCAGACACGCGAGAAGCTCCACGCCGACGTAAAGTCAGGCCGTGAGGGTGGCATTAGAAGGGCACGTCATCAGCAGTGAGCGGAGGCTCGATGTCCTGGTCTTTCAACGAGAGCGCAACCAAATCCGTGTACTGGGGGTTCTTCTTCGACGGGGCCGTGACTGCCAGGACTTCAAGGTGCTGATCTGCCGCATGTTGCGCGATGTCGGAAAGCTTGTCGTCGAAGGTGGATACTTTTCGTCCGTCGCTGAATGTGATCGCGGTGCGCGTCCACGTTTTTCCTCTCGTCTCCCCGGTTGTGGATTGACATTCGGAGACTTTCACAAAGACATTATCTCGCACCGGCTTCGTGGCGGTCTTCACGACGGGCTTCGCGGGGCGCACTTCCCTGGTGTCATTTTCCGCGTCGGTAAATTCCCCGGCGTCTAACGTCGGAATTAAAAACAGCTTGTAAATGAGATATTTACTGGCAGAGGTGAGCGCCTTATTGATGGCCTTATCGCTCGTATCCTGACCCTCGGCGAACCAGGGAATCTCCAGCACCTCGCCGCTGTCTCCATCAAGGAGGCGATAGACCATCTGGATGGTCACGATCCCTCCGGTGCGCTCCACCCCGGTGACGCTCGGCACGAGCATAATGTGACGCTCCGCCAACGCTAGTCGCACCGCCGCAAAGAGTTCAGGCTCCATCACATACTGATAATTGTGATGGGCGTTGTAGCCGCGCTTCTCCACGTGGTCGATGCCGCGCATCACCTCGGTGAGTTTCGTGGCGAGGGTTTTCTTTTTTGTGCCGTTCCGCGTCCGCTTGGGCGTGGGAGTGGTTTCGTCTGCCATTTTTTCCTCCTATGGATTTACCGATTGATGGTCAGTCTAGCACAGGCTAGTGAATTTTCTTCCCAAGATGGGAGAGCAGTTGGGCATGGAGCGCAGAGCAACATTCGATCTGATTGGAAGGGTCGATGCACGACTGGATGGTTTCACCCAGTAGGTTGATCGTGGCTGAGATCACTTGCTGCGGGGAGAGTTCACGCTGGATGATCAGTTCTCGCATGGTCTGTCCAAGCTCAAGGATGGCTTCCAGATCAAGAACGGTAATCCCCAAATCGTCGGCGGCTCTTCGTAAGTCGTCCTCGGCCGAGTTGATCGGGATCGTGGTGGATACGACTGTTGTGGTCTTTTTCTTTTTAGGCATTCGTCCTCGGCCGCTCGTTCATATCGAACTCAATATGAATGTGGTTCCGATGACCCGGCGCATCGAAGACGATGTCGTAGCCATACCCTAACTCCCGGCGCAGGACTGTGGTGAGGGTACGCATTGCGCCATGGTCGGGCCGACCGTTACGGTGATGAATCGCGCAATCGACGGCTAGTGAACTCTTATGAAGACTATTTTTGCCGTGAACGTGGTCGTTTAAACTGTTGATCCGAATATTCTTCCCACTCCGCGCCGAGTAGACGCACAACAGGCTCAGAACTTCGACCAGGGCCGGTTCGATCTTCTGGAGCTTCAGGTGTGTGCGAACGCCTCGAAATTCAATCATTATCAGCCTCACGGGTTACCGCGCAGTCGAACCGCCCGGCTAGCGCGACGAGCAGGCCAGCGACAAACGCCATCACGACACTTCTGATCGGGTAGTGGCCTGAGAGATGGACGGACCCTGCCAGGAGCGCCGAAGCGCAAACGTTCCAGGCGAGATTACACATGATCGCGCTCAAGACGTGGCTCCCGGCGGGTCACTCTCTCGGCTCTCTGAAATCTCTCGTTGCCGCTCGTCGGCGAGATATGCGGCGAGGCATTGATCGCACAGCGGCGGTATGCCCTCCAAAATATAACCACTGGACGGCTCTCCACAGTCTACGCAATCGACGCCGTGGGATGGGTCAGGATGAGACATTGATTCCTCCTTGTTACTCGCCAATCGACGGCGTCAGAATGTGCTTCTCAATGTGTTCGAGTGTTCCGAGGGTTTCAAATATTGTTTGGTCAAGTAGCGCGGCGGCCCACGTCTGATCGTGCAGACTGGGACAGTGTTTGATGATCCGCAGGGCCTGTTGCAGCCGCGTTCTGCACACCGCGAGGTGAACGGACAAGCGTTCGTGATCGCCTTTAATAAATGCCATGATTCTCCCTTTCTAAAACAATCTGTCTGCCGCAGAGCAGCGCCACACGATCTGACCGCCTCGGCGCTCGGCGGTATCCACCAACTCACCCTCTCGGGCCAGGTCAGACCGCCGCTTCCTCCAACTCTCCAGCCGAGGCAACGTCGATTCTGGACACGCCGCTTGCACTTCGCGGTCGGTCAGACCTCTGATGCCGGCAGTTTGAAACAGCCCGAGCACACTGGCCTTGTCCGAGGGCCGTATGCGCGTGACTCCCTGATGCGAGGTGTCAGGGTCAGAGCTTCGCGCATTGAAGGCTTCGGCGGGATCGAACTTTGGTATCACGCTACTGCCCAGCGAGGTCTTTGCCGACGAGATCGGGATTGACGAGCTGCATGATGAGCCGGTGAATGATGCTCGCCCTGGAGAGCGTACCGAGGTGGTCTGGTTGGGCGTCTTCGATGTATGCGTCGAGCTTGCTGACTAAGTCTGCTGGCAACTTCGCTGACACAACCTGGAACGACTTCATTGCGACCTCCATTGTTTTGAGAGATTTACTACCAACATTTTAGCACGACTGGAGAACAAAAACCTTGCCAATACAGTAGCAAGGAATACCGCGCCGATACTCGTGAAGACCTGGCACGTCATCATTTAATCTTCCTCCACTCCTCGGAACTGTCGCGGTTTTCGGGTGTCGGTTTGCAATGGATTCTCGAACAAATCCTGGGTTCCCACACGCCCACTTCCTCGATCACTTCGCCGGTTTCCGAGTCAGTCCAGCGTGACTCCGACTCTGGATGTCCAGGTGGATACAGTCTGTCCACTAACACGGCGACCGTTTCCTCGGCGTACTCCACGTCGGCGGCATCTTTTGGGAGTAGCGTGGCCACCGCGTGCTCGATTGCGGCTTCGGGACTCTCAGCAAAGACGTAGTGCTTGCAGCGAAAGACCTCATACAGATGGACCGCATATTTTTTCTTAGTGATCATCGTTAGTCTCCGTCTCCGGCCAAGGCGCGCAGTTCGCCAAGGGCCTTCAGGCAGTCTGGATTCCCGCTAGCGAGGGCGTTAATAAATAGGTCCACGAGCCGTCGCTGCGCTTGGGATAGTTCTTCGTAGCGGTTCGAGATACTGACGCGCCGCTCCTGGCAGCGTGGGCAAATGTCACCGCCGTCTTCCCCGTTATAGGCGTCGGCCGCCGCACACTCGCGTTCGTCCACGAGGTCACCGCAAAAATAGCAATTCACGCTGTGTCTCTCAATCCAGTTCGTTGTCATTGGTCTACCTCCGCCCGTTCGAGCTTGCGCCACAATCCTAGATATTCCGCGCATATTCTCGCGCTCGGGTCGAGCTTCACCTTGCGACAAAACGCGAAGTAGACATCCACCCGCCGACGCTTTTTGATGCTAAATTCCTCGCGCACGATCTGCGCGGCCGACTTCCCGCGCCGCCGCAGGCCGTGTATCTCCATCGCCAGCGCCGCCCGGAGCACGAGCAGCCGATACCGTCTATCGTTGATTGGAGCAAGCTCAGGGTAGTCATGATCGGCAGTCACGGTGACGGCTTCGCAGTTCCAGCATTCGTATCGGGTCATTGGTCTACCTCCTCAACCAACGCTTTCGCGGCGAGATGTGTGGTGCGTCCTGACCGCGCCGTAAAGGTGCGCTCGGTGCCGTCAGCGGTCGTGATCGTGACAACCTTCGTCGATTGGCATTGGACAGTGGCCGAGCATTCGTTGATCGATACGCAGGTGTAGACCTGCCCATCGAACCAGAATCGCATCCCTACTCTTAGAACTTTGTAATCCGGTGCCATGTTTTCCCTCCTGATTTTTGCCACCCGTGGCAAATTCTGACGGACTGTACTACCCGCACCCAACGTCGAGACCGGCCGCTTTCATCCCCGCGACCAGGGCGTCGAGGTAGCGCGGCTCCACCACGAGACCGCCCCCGAACCATTGCAGCGGCTCCTCGTTAGCAACCGCGCTCGAAGGATTATCTAAGAAAAGAACGCCCATATCGCCGACCACATGCTCGTCTATCCAGACTCGCGCCGACCGAGACTCTGGTGTCACAATAGCGATTGACTCGTCAATGAATACGCTCACGTCGTGTGCCATAGTTTCCCTCCTGGGTTATGCGAGGGACTGTGGACCCTCGCTGTGGGTTAATGCGGCCCCAAGGCCGCACCCATCCCCTAACTGATCAACCCTGCCATCATCAGTTCCTGGCATCCGTAGACGGCCATCTCATCGCAGTCGTCGCACGGATAGTTCCGCGCATCCGGTTCCACCCCGCCCCGCTCCGCTCCGCACGCCGCGCAAATCCCCAGATCGTCAAGGCCCATCCCGGTCAGGGCATCTTCAGGAACCTGCACGCGCCGTCCGTTCTTCGCCGTGAATATGTACGCCATTCGGGATCCTTTCCTTGGGCTTCATTGCCCCGTTTAGTGTTCGTTGATTGCGATATTCTTTCGACGGTCCGACGGCCTCGCGCCATCACACAAATTACACTGTTTGCAGGTCGTACGCTTCCCCGCTTCCTTACTCGCCGGGCAGCTAATTTCTCCGGGCAGGAGCGGATCACTTGGCTTCTTAACTCGAAAGGTCCGCCATCCCAGATCGTGCGCCTTGGTCGCTTCCGATGGACTGTCAACGCTCGCCATGCAGAACCGTCGGAAGCCTCTAAATTTGTAGTGCTTCCATTGGTGAGTAAACCCCGTCCACGCTGGTGCCAGCTTGGTCAGATACGTCCACAAGGCTAGCGGTACGGCCGTTGGTTCCCCGTACGCGCCCATCCTGATCGGCTTGGCTAATGTTCTTGGCATCTCTACCGCCTGACCTTTGTGGGCTTTCCATGTCGACAACGGCGCACGGGCCACTTGCACATAACAGGGTTTTTCCTCCGTGTCGGCCGCTTCGATGGGGCGATGTGGACAGTCGCCGCACACGCTGACATCAGAGCCAGTGCGTATCGCTGTCACTGGGTCCACGGTCACTGGCATAATCCACGTTTGCAGCACGTCGCCCGTTTTAAGATTCGCTGACGGCTCTGTAATCCCAGTCAAAATCACTTGGATTTTCTTCCCCGTGATCCTGCTAGGTCCGAGATATACCCGCATATTGATCTCCTATTGAAAGCGCCGTGGCGGGATGCCCCGGCGGGTTGTGACTAGGTGATGTAGCAGTGATGGTCGGCAGTCCACACGACCCGGTACCGCCGTGATGTGTCGACTGTCTCGAGAGTATCCCGATAATGGAATACCCGCAGGGTAGGATTCGAACTCTTGGGGTTGATAGAAATTTCCCGGCCGACCGGGACTGCATCCGGGTTCGGCGCGTAGACATCGTATGATCGCCCATTCAGCGTCGACTGCCGGATCACGGGCGTTCCCACCCACTCGCCGACAATCCAGGCACACACGGACTTCATTTGCTTGTCTAGAATTCGTTGAACTGTCTTTGGCACCACTACAAACGTGGCATTAAGGAATACGCCGCTTGACGTGTACCCTTGCAGCTTCGGACCTGAGAGACCAAGCCCGTTACGTCCTTGTGGTCGACCGATCGATAACTGTTCCGCCTTACCTGATTTAGCCCGGTTCAGATTGCGGTACCCCGCCCGTCGTTTGGTCATGACTACGAGTATAGCAAAAGTATACCTTGCGCACCAGGTATGAGTGGACGTATTGAGAGATGCGAATACGGATAGCGTGGCGAGAGAATCGCGAGCAATCGAGGGAGATCTGCTGGGCGTCTAGCCTGTAGAATCAGGCCGGCCGAAGCCGGGGAAATGGCACAGGGACACTCAACGGAAGCCGGGGAAATGGGGGGGGGA
>Ga0208450_1000909_pt1 | contig 14805 bp, 13 predicted proteins | sample MalvireepMed_908_FD_184249 | JGI IMG/M metagenome (GOLD analysis project Ga0208450, IMG submission 184249) | Marine viral communities from the Global Malaspina Expedition - Malaspina viral metaG DeepMed_908 (SPAdes) (version 2) | ecosystem: Environmental > Aquatic > Marine > Oceanic | place... | reverse complement strand
GCATGGCACTGTCTGGGTGAATGGCGATAATGGCTATATTGCCATGCAGGTCAGTGGGTTAGAAGTGCTTCCGGGGGCCGGTCTCACGGATTCAGGACGGATTCAGGACTTTTAATAAAGTCGTCGGTCAAGATTGAAAGCATCACAGAAAGCGGTCTTATTGCTGAAGCGCTCAGAGACATCAATTAATGATGTTGGTTGAGCAGATGCTAGCGCTTTCCATACAGCAACTAAGTAGTGACCAGCCTCTTTTGGAGAGAGTGCATGGCACGCATCCGCAGATAACGCGAATAACAGAGCAAACGCATCCGTTTGTTGACTGGGCGGTGCTTCTACCAATGTGACGCGAACCCTCTCACTGCCGTGAAAACGGTTTTTCGCTATATACAGGGCATGCAGGTTCGCAAGACAAAACAGCGGATCGTCATGCTTTTTGCTCCTCTTGGCTTCGTAGACAACAGGAGGGTGCTGAAGGATATAGGCTTTCAGAGCATCGTCGGTCATCCTCTGAATCACTTGCAAAAATGGTGGGCGGGCTAATAAAAGGCGACGCACCGGGGGCGAGAGATATCGGCTTACCTCTATATGCGACAGTGGAACCTTTCTTGAACCACGCTCTTTTAGCATCAAAACACCTGTTTAATTTTGTGAGAGTGCCTTTGCTTACCATCTGAAGGCATCATGCTTTAGGTATGTGTGACTTCTTTTTTATCATGATTTTTAAATGACGCAACCCCTTTAGCGTAAAAAACTTCAGCGTGACATCGTCACGCTGAAGTGTTCGCTTAGAGGTGGGCTATTGATATATATCTGTTCAAATAAGTTTCGCCGTTTGTTTTTAAAATATAATTGTAGTCAATTTTAAGAGTTATCCATGACATCGTCACGCTGATCTTCCAAGTGTCTTGAAGCCTGCACTTACCCATACAATACGCCATCATTGCAGCGACGTTTTACACCTGGACAGGACTGCCCTTAAACACGACACTGCAGGCCTATGAGCTCTCTGGTATAGCACGGCGGAAGCCCCGCTTAACGTTAGTTACTTTGGTATGGATGAGCATCTGCCGCGCACGCCACATGCTAAGTGTTTCTTAACGGTGGCGCGCTGCGTAAAGCGGGTTTAAATATGCTGAAGCGCGAATTGGCCAAGTGTCACTGTCATTTTACGCTCCTGGTCATAGGTTATGCTTTTCGACGGTAGTCGGCATCCGGTTCAAGGCGGCACTGAAGCCTACTACCGTTGATGTGGCGGTGGCATCGTCCATTTTCGCCAGGATCAGATAGCCACTGCCGAGTTCTACTAAGGTGCCCACCGCAGATGCATTATTCTTGTCCTTGATCAGATCGCCTTCCCATTGGCAGGACATTTCACGATATGAGGCGCCAGGTGTTTGAGTACGTCGAACTGGACTACAACGAACAACGGCGGCACAGTGCTATTGGGATAATCAGTCCAGGGGCCTTCAAAGCCCGAATGATCGCTTAAAACAGTGTCTACTGTTGCTGGGTAAGATCAGTCGGACAAAGGTAGTACAAAGCGGAATGTCATGCATTCCCCAGTGTTGGCAGGTGCATAGCCGATACAGCCGTGGCTAGGTGGGAGCAGGTGGGCAGAGACAAAATTCAGAGAAAACAAGAGTTCTCGGGTAAGTTGGCGAGGACCAAGAGACGGTACATGTGCTTATTGGCATCCTGCTGCTAGCCGCCAATGCGAGTGAGGCGGATGAGAGGAGTCTAAAATGCTAGATCAAACACAAGACTTAAGCCGACATAAAGTCATTCCAGCGCCTGACCAAATAGTTATGCTCATCCATGACGGTGTTCCACACTGCAATGCGGCTCATTCTTGTCTGATAGTCTCCGCCGTCGCGGATTTCGCCTTGATGAATCATATCTGAGGTGCCATCGGGGCCCGGAAGGTTCTTGGCGGCAGGTTTGCCGCCATACCAAAAGTCCCACTCTGCAGCGGAAAGGTGAGGGCGGGTCAGTTCGGGGGTGGAAATGTAATAGCCTTGGCGGGCCATGACGGCACCGGGCCATCCAGAAATCCACCAGTTGAGGTAGTCATAAGCCGCATCTAGCGTGCGCCCCTTCACATGCCGTGATATTGACATGCCGCCGTACCAGGCGCGATAGCCTTCTGTGGGGGCCGCCATGCGCACCTTGATATTGCGCTTTTTGAGATCCGTCATGGCGGGCGACCACAGGCTTTCGATGCCGACCCGGCCCCGTACCATATCTGAAGAGGCTTGATCCTGATTGCTCCAGAAGGCGCGAAAGTGTTGCTGACGCTTGAGGTTGATGAGGCAATCAATAAGGCTGTCGATCTCTGCCAGGCTGAGATTGCCCAGGTCTTCGAACTCGACCAGCCCTGCTGCTTTGGCTGCCAGTGCGGCGTCAATGGCGCCGATGGCGCTGTCATTTTGCAGGCTGACCATGCCTTTCCAGCGCTTGTCCAACAACCAGCTCCAGCTCTCTTTGTTGATATCCAGCCCTTTGGGGAGCATATCTGTGCGATAACCGAAGCTGTCCACATTGTGGCTAACAGGGAGCATGGTGATATGCCCACTAGGGCGAGAACCGTAACTGCCATCGGGTTGGACATAGAGTAGCTTGACCGGGTTACTACCTGCACCCAGGGGAGCGTGGGGTGTCAGCCTACCGGTCTTGGGGAGGTCATTGATCATGTCCCAGTGTTTAATGCGATCCACCTGAATGGGTTGAATCGCATTAGCGGGCCACACGAAGTCTACGTTGTGAAACCATTGATCATAAATATCGAAGCTATCCGGGGTTAGCACTCCCGCTTGCTGCGCGGCTACACCATCAAGAACCTCAAAGGTGAGGCGAAGGCCCAAGTCTTCCCGAGCACGCTTGCGAATGATTTCAAGCAGCGTTACCGAGGTGCCGAGCACCCTTAGCGTGACCGGACCTCGCTGCACATAGGGCATGGCTAGCGGTTTAGGGGATGCAGCTTCATGCATGGAATATCCTGGGGCTTGGGTGGTTGCTAACGGCATTCATGAAGATATTCAGTGAGTCTGTCACGCACTTGGCAGTGATGCCATGAGTGATGAAAATCAGCACTGAAATGCGGTCGTCTTCAGGCCAGGCGTCTACGTGCTCTGGCGGGTGAATGGTGTGCTGAACACCATGTATGATCACCGGGCGGGTATCATCTTTTACATGCAACACGCCTTTGACGCGCATGATGTGGCTGCCATGGCGGTTGAGCAACATCGAGAGCCAAAGGCCAAAGCACGTCCAGTCCACTTCGCCGTCGAAGCAGAGGCGGAATGACTGAACATCTCCAAGGTGAGAGGCCGCGTCAGGTGCTGGCGGTTTACGCCAGGGCCCAAGCCATGTTTTTACCTCTGAGTAGCTGTAGTGGTCAATATGCGGCCCACTGCCGAATAGCTCATCACTGGCCTGTTTTAAGGCCTCCTGCCCCAATTGCTGCGCTGCCGGGTTGATGGTGTCAATCAGGCTTTGAACCTCATCAAGCTGGGCTTGATCGACCAGGTCGACCTTACTGATGACGAGTTTGTCGGCGACGGCAATCTGGGATTCCCACACCGGCTGGAGCTTGCGGCTGGCTGTGGCGTTGAGGGCGTCGACCAGCGTGAGATTGGTGCCTGGGCGCAGATGGTGCCGCAGTACAGGATCAGCGGTGATCGTTGAGGCGATGGGGCCGGGGTCGGCCAGGCCAGTGGTTTCCAGGATGATGCGTTTGAAGGGCGGAATTTTGCCGTCTTGGCGCTGTGACAACAGGCGCCGTAACGCATCAGACAGCTCGCCACGAATGGTGCAGCAGACACAGCCACTGGAGAGCAGCACGGCATCTTCGGCGATTTCACCTAGCAGGCGGTTGTCTAGGCCCACGTCGCCGAACTCGTTGATTAGTACGGCGCTGTCGCCGAAGTCTTCACTGGCCAGTACCGATTTGAGCAAGGTGGTTTTGCCACTGCCCAGAAAGCCGGATATCACGTGCACCGGTAGCAGTGGCGTCTTGTCGTTCATTGATCGGATCCTCTCTGGGGCAAGCTAGAAACATCTAAGCGTTAGTTTAACGATGCCAGAAAATTTGCATCTAACGGATCGATATCCCGCCCAGTCATCAGTTCGGCTTGGCGCCAGATGCCGCCTAGATCCTGAACCATCTCGCGCTTGCCTGTTGCGCTGGCGATCACGAAGCTGGATGCCTGAAAATCTTCGAGCACGAGGCGATGTGGCTTAAGTACGCGGTTGATCAGTTCTGCCCGATAGGCCCTGGCACGGCGTCGCTCGTAGTGAGCCTGCTCAGGGTCTTCGATGTGAGTACTCCAGTGGTTTTCACCGCCGAATACACCGCATAATCCGCACATAACAGCTCCTTTAACAGTTGATTCAGAGTGGCAACGGGCCTATTGGTTGGCAGCCGGGAAGCCCAAGTGATCGCTGGCGGCAAGCGCTACGCGCATAAGTGCCTCATCTTCTCCGCAAGGCGCCGTTAGCTGGATGCTGGTGTGCTGCTGGTTCTTGTCCACACCGCTGGGCAGCGCGATAGCGGGGGAGTCCAGCAGGCTTGCCACCATGCTCAGCCGCAACGTGGCGAGATTCACTTCAGCGAAACGCTCTGGGTTGTCTTCCAAAGGGGCAAGGAGAGGAGCCGTGTGAGCAACCGTGGGGGAGAGTAGCGTCGCCCCGGCGAGTTCATGGCGAAGTTGCGCTTGAAGTGACCGGCGCTGGCGATAAAGCGTCACTATGCTGTCCGGTGCCATCTTCTGCGCATTAATTAATCGCTGCCGAACTCTTGGATCCATAGCTTCTGCAGCTTCACTTTCCAACAGCTCACGGTACTCGGTGTAAGCCTCTGCTGCGCCCAGCCAGCCGTGATGTTGAATGAGGTGCAGGGTGTCGCTCACGCTGGCAAGCTTTCGTCTGATCAGGTGAAAGCCAGCATTACTAAGCTGCTCGGCGCTGCGCTCTAGGTTTTTCCGCACGCCTTCTTCGATACGTTCGTCGTCTAGATAGGCGGTATCCAGCACGATGACCGTGCGTTCGGGGTCAGCGCGCTCCCGCGTTGTGACCTCTTCTCCTCGCATGACATCGTCAATGGCCAGGCAGTCTTCCAAGGAATTAGCGATGACGCCAATGGTGTCCAGGCTATGGGCTAGGGGAGTGACGCCTTGCCGACTATGGCGAGCCTGGGATGGGCGATAGGATGCCAGGCCATTAAAAGCGGCAGGTACACGAAGCGAACCTGCCGTATCGGTGCCTATTGCTGCAGGAACGATACCTTTGGCGACGGCCACTGCTGAGCCAGAGCTGGAGCCGCCGGGCACCCTCGGTTCTCCCTGGCCTGGCGTATGATGAGGCGTGCCATAGTGCGGGTTCAGCCCAAGGCCTGAGTAGGCCAGTTCGGTCAAATTGGTCTTGCCCAGGCATACCATGCCAGCCGCTGTCGCATGGCGAACCGCAGTGGCATCGTACATTGCGGGCTTTTCGGTGAGCACTCGGCTGCCCGCCGTCGTCACTGCCCCAGCAATATCGAACAGATCCTTCCAGGCGATTGGGACCCCATCGAGCGGCCCTAGCGAAGCGCCCTGCGCTTGGCGCCGAGCGGCTGCTGCGGCCTCGAACATGGCGCGCTCCGGGGTGAGCGATATAAAAACGGCGTCACTCTCTTTAGCCGCCGCCAGGCATTGGCGCGTCAGCATTATAGGGTCGAGTTTGCCATGCTGGATGGCTTCGCCCATGGCAAGGGCAGTGCTTGGGTAAGAGACCATGAAAAGGTTCCCCGAGTTGGTCGACTGGTGTTGTAGTGATGGTTAATGCCCGCTTAGCGATCTTCACGCTTGAGTGCAGAGGCCGGGATATCGTCGGCTGTCAGGCGCTCGAAGCGCTTCTGCTCGGTATAAACCCAGTTAAGCCCTACTGATGTCGCCAGAAAACAATCATCAAAATTGCTATCTAACTCTTCTTGGGGATAATGACGCAGGATCCAAGTTTTCATCAGTATCACGTACACCACCAACGCGGTGATAAAACCAACGGCATAAGCGTACTCTAGGAATATGAGTGCCATGGCCCCGCCCGCCAGCCAGGCGATAATGCCAGCTGGATTGAAGCCATTGAAAAAGCGGAATTGACCGGCGGGATCGTACAAGGCTGGGACATTAAGACGACGGTGCCGCAAAATATAGTAATCCGCGACCATGATGCCGCCGACTGCGGAGAGTACCGCGCCATAGTAGCTGAGGAAGGTAAACAAATTGTTCAGAATCAACCAAGGCATGGAAGCTGTGCCGATGATACCGGCGATGACCAAGGCGACAGGATAGCTAATACGAGGGGCACCGGCATTGACGAAGGTAAGGGCAGCCGGAATCAAGTTGGCGGCATTATTGGTAGACCACTGAGCCAATATCACCATGGCCAATAGTGCCACCATGGTGAAGCCACCCCCCTGGCCTTGAATGACGGTGACAGGGTTCCAGTCACCTGCCGCGATAAAGGATACGCCACCAATCAACGCTACCCAGGCCTGGGTCGCAGGTAAGGCCAAGAACTGTGCGACGAAGACGTTGCGATTGCGGGCGAAGAAGCTGCGTTGTCCTCCTGGCGTGCGCAGGAAACGGGTCAAGTTGGGAATATCCACTGCCAATGCTGACCAAAAAGCCATATTGGCGAAGAATAGCGCTAAAGGCACTACTTGTTGATCGCCAACAAACGTCCAGATGTTGACGCCGTTGGTTTCGGCTAGCACGTTAAGAGTGAAGTACATCCAGACTGATATAGCGACGATGCAAGGTGCGGCGATAGAGGCGAGTAATTCTACTGCGCGAATGCCGAGAGCAGTGTTAACGATCTGCACGACAGCGAAGAGCACATACCACAATACCCAATTATCAAACCCCCACAGGTACTCGACAATGCCGTTAAGGGCCAGGGCGCCGAGGTAAGTTTGTACACCGAACCAAATGGCAGCGACCACACCACGGGAGACAGCCGGAAGATGCGTGCCCTTGAGCCCAAAGGGGGCACGTAAGTAGACGGCAAAAGAGAGGCCGTGTTCTGTACCTATATCAGCGGTAAGACTCATGACGATGCCAAGCACAAGGTTGGCAAAAAAGATGATCGCCACGACCTGAATCAGTGGTAGGCCAGCAACACCACCCGCGCCGAGCTGGAAGGTGGCAATGATGACTGCCATCCCGATCCATAACCATATAAAACCAAAGAAGCCAATCGTTCGCTGATTCAGCCAGACCGGTAAAATGGAGGCTTCCAGCAAGTTCTTGTTGCTATTGTCTGATCCAGCCGTTGCCGGTTCGTTGATGTCTTTTGTATGTCCCATTGCATTGTTCCCCTGAAATTGTTGGTAGTCAGTTTTGGTGACAATGGCGTGCTCATTTTTAAAGTTATAAAATGTAGTATGGATACAAAAAACATTATCTGGCAAGTGGCGTGCTGTAATTCTACGGCGCAGACTGGCGTTAAATAATCTAATATTTTGTTTTGCATAGAAAAAATACACGCAATCTTGGTGAGTATCAGTTTGAGGGTGTTTGGTAGGCTATTGTCAGATTTGCTCGGCTCAAAAGGCGGGGTGGGAAGTGTTAAGATATAACAATTTATGTGTATCTTTGCCTTGATGGTGGTAGCTAAGCAGGACTTGGTAATAACTAGGGAAGGATAAGTTTGTGGAGGATGTGGTTCTGACCATTGACGATAGTTCTAACAGCGTTCAAGAAGGGCAAGCTCCACGCTATGCCAAGATTCAAGAATCGTTACGCGATGCCATTCTGTCTCAGCGTTTGCCGCCCAGCTTGGTGCTGCTTGAGGGGCCGCTGGCGAGAATGTATGGAACCAGTCGAGGGCCAGTGCGCAAGGCGCTTGAGCTGCTGCATCAAGAAGGGTTGATCAGTCGCTTTGAGGGGCGCGGTTTTTTGGCGACTCCGGAGCCTGAAACGGTAACGCCGGAGCGTCAGACGTTGATGCCGGAAATGCTGGGACTAGCCGCTGACTACAAATCCCAGCTCGATGCTCGCCCGATCTCTGACCGCATATACGCCGAGGTGGAAGAGGCTGTTGCCACATGCTTAGCCTTTGGCCACTTTCGCATCGTTGAGACGACGCTTAGTGAATATTATGGCGTCAGCCGTACTGTCGCCAGGCAAGTGCTGGGACGCCTTCGTAACCAACGGTTGGTAGAAAAAGATAATTACTCGCACTGGTTGGCGGGGCCTCTTACTGCCCAGGCAGTGGCTGAAGATTTCGAAATTCGTGCGCTGCTTGAGCCAGCGGCTCTTAGGGCTTCAGGGCCTCTGCTGGATAAAGCGGAACTAGAGGCGATGAAAGCAAACACTCAGCGCTTGATTGACCATCCTGAATTGCAGAGTGCGGAGTCGATCACTCTCCTTGAGCAAGATTTGCATCAGCGATGCCTGCGTCATTACCGAAACCGCAAGGCTTGCGAGATGATTGCTCAGAGCCAGCTGCCGGTCATCGTAAACCGTATGTTTTTTCAAACGGTCGGCGTGCCCCCGAACGAGCCCCTTTTGAGGGAGCATCAACTGGTGCTTGATCATCTGTTATTTGGTGCTTTCGATGCTGCCGCTTCAAGTTTGCAAGCACATCTCCAGGCGGCTGCCGAACGTACCCGGCGCCGGTTAAAAGTATTATCAGTTTTTCCAGAGCCAGGCCTCCCGCCTTACCTGCTCAAAATTTCTTGAGCCGCTCTCTTTGAACGCCCCTGTTGTCCTGTTAAAGCGGCTAGATACTTGCGATAAGGGCAGTTTCTAGCGCTTTGGGTTCTCTTCTGAAACGTAACCTGGATTTAAAAGTCAAAAAAATGCCCAATTTTGGGGCGTTTCCATAGTTTTCAGCTCTCCTTCAAAAATATGCTGCACCATGCAGTCTAGGTTTTTGCTGTCAAAATTCATGAATTTATCGAGCTTATAGCCTTATTTTCGGGCTTTTTAGCGATTTTTTGCCTTTTTGGTGCGGTTTGAAACGATGCATTGAGCATTTTTGGGTGTCGATAATACTTCATTGACAAAAATGACTGTTGTGTCCAGTCTTCAATTTATGGCGTTTGGTGACAGTGATCATTCGCCTGCTGCAAGCACACCATGACCAAGTATTAATAACGAGGTGTTCAAAATGGCTAAAAAAGAGATTCTCTGCGCATTTGGTGTTGACGTTGATGCCGTCGCTGGCTGGCTGGGGTCTTACGGTGGTGAGGATTCGCCTGACGATATTTCCCGCGGTTTATTTGCGGGTGAAGTGGGGGCGCCGCGTCTGCTTAAACTGTTTGAGCGCTACAACCTGAAGACGACCTGGTTCATTCCCGGCCACAGCATTGAGACTTTTCCTGAGCAGATGAAAGCGGTTGTTGATGCTGGTCACGAGGTTGGCGTTCATGGCTATAGCCACGAAAACCCGATCGCCATGACACGAGAGCAAGAGCAGGACGTGCTCGACTACAACATCGAGTTGGTCACCAAGCTATCCGGTAAGCGACCAACAGGCTATGTGGCACCGTGGTGGGAGTTTAGCCCAGTCACCAATGAGCTTTTACTTGAGCGTGGCATTAAGTATGACCACAGCTTAATGCACAATGATTTCCACCCCTATTACGTTCGCGTCGGCGACTCCTGGACAAAGATTGATTATTCCAAGCCTGCAAAGGAGTGGATGAAGCCGCTGGTGCGCGGCGAGGAAACCGATTTGATCGAGATTCCTGCCAACTGGTATCTCGATGACCTCCCACCGATGATGTTCATCAAAAAGTCCCCCAACAGCCATGGCTTTGTTAGCCCGCGTCATTTGGGTGAAATGTGGCAAGACCAGTTTGATTGGGTCTACCGCGAGAACGACTACGCGGTGTTTACCATGACCATTCACCCTGATGTTTCGGGCCGCCCTCAAGTGCTGATGATGCTTGAACGTCTAATTGAACATATGCAGAGCCATGAGGGTGTGCGCTTCTGCACCTTCGATGAGATCGCCGATGACTTCGCTAAGCGTAGCCCGCGCAGCTAATGCCGCTAAGCAGCATTGTTAAGACTAAATAACGATAATTGAAACGAAGGTGAAGTCGATGGCCGAGCCAAGCTCAAGTACGACTGCCGAGGTAAGTCAGCACGCTGATGAGCCCTGGAATGCAGTCATCACGAAAAAACAGATCGGTTATGCCTCGCTGGTCTGTTTCATTGCCTGGGTGGCGTCGGTCTACGACTACACTCTGTTTGGAACCTTACTGCCCGTGATTGCTGAAGACTTTGGCTGGAGTGCTGCCAAGGCGACCGCGATTAATACTTACGCCACGATAGGGGTATTTCTTGTTTCACTAGTCGTCGGCTTTCTGATCGACCGCTATGGACGCAAGAAGACGTTAATCATGTTGGTGATTGGTGGTGCCGTTAGCTCAGGTTTGTCGGGGGTCGCCATTGGTGCTGCTTCCATGGTGATCATTCGGGCCTTTTCTGGCTTTGCGGTGTCCGAGGAGGTGGTGAATGCCGTCTACCTTAATGAAATCTATAAGAAAGCCAAGGGCCGCGGCTTTATGTATAGCCTGGTTCAGAGCGGCTGGCCGGTAGGTGCGCTGCTGGCAGCGGGTATGACGTCGCTGCTGTTACCTGTGGTGGGCTGGCGTGGCAGCTTCTTTGTGGCTGCCTGTGCCTCCATCATTGTCATCGTGATGGCCGTCAGACTTCCTGAATCGCCAGTATTCGCTGCGATTAAGGAAGTCGAACGTCGTCGCAAGGCAGGAGATGCTGAAGGCGCCGCAAAGCTGGCTGCTGAACAAGATCTTGAAGTCGATACCGGCAGTAACTTGGGGCTGAAGGGGGTTTTTGCGCCGGAATTACGCCGCCATACCATCTCCTTATCATTGGTCTGGCTGTTCAGCTGGATGGCTATTCAGGTCTTCGCGGTGTTGGGCACGACAGTGCTAGTGGAAGCGAAGGGAGTGAGTTTTGAAAACTCGCTTTACGTGTTGATTCTGGCTAACGCCGTTGGCTTTGTCGGCTACCTGAGCCATGGCTTGGTTGGAGATCGTATCGGCCGCCGTAACACCGTGCTGATGGGGTTCCTGCTGGGTGGTATAGCCAGCATCATTATGTTGCTTGGCCCAGCGGATGACAGCTTTATCTACATGATGTACGCCATCACACTGTTTTTCCTGCTTGGCCCTTTTGCGGCAATCCTTTTCTATATGGGTGAATCTTTCCCCGCTCACGTTCGCGGTACGGGGGCTAACGTGGCCCACGTCATGGCCCCGGTAGGCGCCATTATTGGTTCAGGATTGGTCTCCATACTGCTGACGGTTGGCGTCAGTATGACGTGGGCAGCGATCCTGGCGGGCTCTCTGCCATTGGTTCTCAGCGGCTTGTTGATGTTCGGTACGCGCCATGTGGATCACCTCGAAAATGACCCGATAGAGGAGGCTGTGGCATGAGCGTATTAGCGCGCGACGATGGTTTGGCAGGCAAAGTGGCCATCATCTCAGGTGCCGCTAGCGGCATTGGTCAAGCCCTTGCAGTCTGCTATGCCAAGGCTGGCGTTAAGGTGGTGGCAGGCTACTACCCGAACGATCCCCATGATGTAGAGGAAACGGTTTCCGCGGTAAAAGCCATTGGCGGAGAGTGTGTGGCGGTTGCATTAGATGTGAGAGATGCCAATCAATGCGATCACTTTGCGCAGACGGCTATCGACACCTTTGGTGCTCTGCACATCGTTGTTGCAGGTGCTGGCATTCTGCGCCAGGCACCCTTAGAGGAACTGACCGATCAAGCGTGGGACGACATGCTATCAGTCGACTTGACGGGCGTAATGAGGGTCTTTCGTAGCGCTTCCAAGTTGATGCAGGAAGGGGGCTCTATGGTGGCTATTTCCTCTATCGCAGGTGGCGTGTATGGGTGGGATAACCACGCCCATTATGCGGCAGCCAAAAGTGGCTTAGTCGGGTTAGTAAAGTCTCTGGCAGTTGAGCTAGCACCTCGCGGTATTCGTGTTAATACCCTGATTCCAGGGTTGATCGAGACGCCTCAGTCGTTGGATCCGGTTAATTCGCTGGGGTCTGACGGCTTAGCTGCAGCCGGTAAATCAATCCCCTTGGGGCGTGTAGGGTATGCCGATGAAGCTGCGCGTACGGCACGTTTTCTGAGCAGTGATGACGCTGCCTACGTCACAGGCCAGCAACTGGTGGTCGATGGCGGCTTGACCGTGCGTTGGCCGAGCTAATCGTTTGCCTATGAAGCGAGGAGACATCCTCGCTTCTTTTATTTAATAAGCTGGGTGATCCTTATGTCTAAAAAACTTCAGGGACAAGTTGCTCTTGTCGTGGGTGGTGCTAGCGGTATCGGCCGGGCTATTGCGGAGTGTTTTCATGCGGAAGGGGCCACCGTTGCCTTGGCTGATCGCAATCGTGACGCATGTGAAGAGTTAGCAATATTACTCGGAGCTAGTGCAACGCATCATCGTGTCGATGTCGCTGATGAATCTTCTGTTCAGTTGATGGTTGATGAGGTTATAAGTCATCACCAAACTATCGATGTACTGGTTAATTGCGCTGGCATTCTGGATGAAACGCCTTTCTTAGATATGTCTGCTGAGAAGTTTGATCGAATGATCAGTATTAACCTGCGCGGCGCTTTTTTGGTTGGGCGCTATGTTGCAGCGGAAATGGTTAAACAAAAAAATGGTCGGATCATCAATATTTCCTCTCAGCTAGCACTCAAGGGAGGCGTGGGCTTATCTCACTACTGCTCAGCGAAGGCTGGACTGTTGGGGCTTACTAAATCGATGGCTAGAGAGTTAGCACCCTATGGGATTTTGACCAATGCAATTGCACCAGGGCCTATTCTAACGCCGATGTTAGAGGGGCTTAGTAAAGAGTGGGTGGCCAATAAAGAAGCCGAACTCCCTCTCGGTCGATTTGGAACAGCAGAAGAGGTGGCGCCCACGGCACTTATGCTCGCTTCCTCTCCCGATGGCGATCTTTACCTTGGGCAGACACTTGGGCCAAACAGTGGCGACGTCATGTAGTGGGCTGAAAATAGACTTATGCTAAGCCTTATTTTTGTAAAGTGGTTTTCCACCACGTTAGTGGTGGTTTGCGTATCATTTGCAGCCGTTCGTCTGGGTCCTAAGATGGGAGGTGTTTTGGCAGGTACGCCAATAGTACTGGGCCCAGGCTACTTTTTCATGATTCGCGAGCAATCCGACTCATTCATAGCTGATGCGGCACTGGGCTCTTTACATGCCATGTTGGCTACGTTGATATTCTGTCTCGGTTACGTGTTTCTGGCTGAGCGATTGAGTGCTTTCGCGAGTATCGCTTGCTCAGCACTGATTTGGATCCTGGCCGCAGCAATAGCAGATCATCTGCCCGGAGGCGTTTTCCCAGCCTTGACGCTGTTCGGCATAATGTTACTATTTTCGAGAATTTACATTAATTCGATGGGGCTATCTTCCAAGCCCGTGTCGGCGTCAGTACGTTGGGGGGACTTGCTCATTCGAGGCGTATTAGCGGGAGCCATCGTTTGTTTAGCGACCATTCTGTTGGTTAATATCAATCCTGCTATCTCGGGTATTGTGCTGAGTTTTCCTATCGGTATGTTAACGATTGCTTTGACTCTTCATCAGCGATATGGGGTTGAAGTAGCGCGAGTTACCTTGGCCAATACGCAGATTGGAATGCTCAGCTTAGTAGCATTTAGCGCTGTGTTAAGCTTGGCTATAGAATTCTTTTCTTCAAACTTTGCATTTTGGCTTTCATTTTTTTTATCGCTCCTGGTTAGTTTTTTTCTATGGCTTTGTAGTGATCTGAAGAGTAGCCGAAGAGCTGTTTATAAGGTCTGAATTGCGCCGAATTTTGATAGGCACTCACTTTTGTGTTTAACGGCATATAGCGATTCCTGTAGTGCTTCATTGGTTTTTAACCAGACGATAGCGGTCATAACGTTTCTGGTTGATATTTGCAAAGTAATTACCATGCCATTTTAATAAATTAGTAAGCTTTTGAAATGAAAGGATAAAAATAAATTTTATTTCACGGCGTTGTTCTGTGATGGTTATTTTTCATCAGCATGGTAGATTTGATGAAAAAATCAGGTTCTTCGTCACTTCATGTGGATTTGTCCTGATCGAACAGATGGCCCACCGGGCTGCCAATCAGGTAGATCATAGCGATGAAGCTGGCCTCGTTCCGATAGCCACGTGCCCGTGACCGAGCCGCCTGAAACAGGCTGTTCATCCCTTCCAGTCTTGCGTTCGTTAGTCCCAAGTGCCAGCGTCTGACCACTGCGTCGGCATGCCGCTCAAGCGTTGCCAGGGCTTTCCCCATCGGCTTCAGTAGTGTAAGCGTTCATTCCACGACGTAGTTGACCTACTTCACGTCACGCAGAGGCCTTAATAACTCCGGCGAGACCTTGTACTGTTTGGGGCCGTCCTCGGCCAGAACAATCACACTCTTGCGGTTGATCTTGGTGACGATCCCCAGCACCGGGCCTTCCCGGCCCTCGAAGGTTACTTTCAGGCCCACCCGCAACTGACTCAGTGCCTGCAGATTTTCCTGATCCCTCAGTTCGTCGATGCGCCGTAAGCGTTCATTCCACGACGTAGTTGACCTACTTCACGTCACGCAGAGGCCTTAATAACTCCGGCGAGACCTTGTACTGTTTGGGGCCGTCCTCGGCCAGAACAATCACACTCTTGCGGTTGATCTTGGTGACGATCCCCAGCACCGGGCCTTCCCGGCCCTCGAAGGTTACTTTCAGGCCCACCCGCAACTGACTCAGTGCCTGCAGATTT
>Ga0208450_1000887_pt1 | contig 15047 bp, 9 predicted proteins | sample MalvireepMed_908_FD_184249 | JGI IMG/M metagenome (GOLD analysis project Ga0208450, IMG submission 184249) | Marine viral communities from the Global Malaspina Expedition - Malaspina viral metaG DeepMed_908 (SPAdes) (version 2) | ecosystem: Environmental > Aquatic > Marine > Oceanic | place... | reverse complement strand
GACCACATGCATGTGCGGCTGTTCCCAGAACGCGCGATAGCTATCGAACGCCGCGCCGCTCGATGCGAGCGATGCGAGACGCTCGCCCGCGTCGGCCGGCGCCAGCAGATTGCGCAGCCGATTGGCCCGCGCATCGAGCGATTGCGCTTCCAACTCGTCGACCAGACCGCCCAGGTCCGCGATCCCCAACTCGCCGCTTTCGAGCTTGCGCGAAATATCCAGGGACAACTGGAACACCGGGTTGAACAGCGGCGTCTCGCGTGTCTGCCGGTGCAGGACGCGCAGGCGTTCGCTCAAGCTTGCCAGTGTCGGTTCGATATTCGTTTCGGCCATCATCTTTCCCTATGCCCCGCCTAGGCGGTGTTTGCGCGGTAAACGCGGCTGGCTGTCAAGCGCACCGCCACGCCCCGCACGATGAATACGGATGCGGGCGCCACGAGTGCCCGATTGCAACTCGCCTCTGGACTTGCCGCTTGCCACACGCCACCGCTCAGGCACAAATTAACCGCAAGCGGCAAGCTCCCGTAGGGGAGAAGCTGCGACAAGCGATCGGCCGGCGACGCAGAGGGGATATATGAGCGACTGGACCATCGGCATCATCGGCGGGTCGGGGCTTTATGCCATCGATGCGCTGGAGGATCCGCAATGGATTGCGGTACAGTCGCCCTGGGGCGATCCCTCCGACGAGATCCTGTGCGGCACCATCGGGCATGTTCGCGTGCGGTTCCTGCCGCGCCATGGACGCGGTCATCGCATCGCCCCCTCGACGCTCGATTCACGCGCCAATATCGATGCGCTCAAGCGCGCTGGCTGCACCGATATCCTCGCGGTCAGCGCGGTCGGTTCGCTGTTGGAAGAGCTGGCACCGGGCAGGTTCGTCACCGTCGACCAGTTCATCGACAACACCAAGGGTCGCCCATCGAGCTTTTTCGGGGACGGGTTCGTTGCGCATGTCTCCATGGCCGATCCGGTGTGCGACCGCCTGTCCAGACACGCTGCGAAAGCCGTCGCCGCAGCAGGGGGCGAATGCACCGAGGGCGCGACCTATCTCGCCATGGAGGGGCCGCAGTTTTCCACCCGCGCCGAAAGCCGGCTCTATCGCCATTTGGGCGCCGAAGTGATCGGCATGACCGGAATGCCCGAGGCCCGGCTGGCCCGCGAAGCGGAGCTGCCCTATGCTCTGCTGGCGATGGTGACCGATTACGATTGCTGGCGTGACGAGACCGAAGCGGTCGATGTCGGTCAGGTCCTCGACCGGATGCAGGACAATGCCCGGCTGGCGCGCGAAACGATCGAGGCGTTCTGCAAGGCCCTGCCGCGCAAACGCACGCCATCGCCCATCGACCATGCGCTGGACAATGCCGTGGTGACCGCGCCCGAGGCCCGCGACAAGGCGCTGATGACCAGGCTTGATGCCGTCGTCGGCCGCGTGATCCGCCAGCAATGAACGAAGCCTACGACCTCCTTGTTATCGGCGGCGGGATCAATGGCGCAGGCATTGCCCGCGATGCCGCGGGCCGCGGCCTGCGGGTCCTCCTGGTCGAGAAGAACGATCTGGCCTCGCATACCTCCTCGGCCAGCACCAAGCTGGTCCATGGCGGGCTGCGCTATCTTGAGAATTACGAATTTCGCCTCGTTGCCGAAAGCCTCCGCGAACGCGAAGTGCTGCTGCGCAACGCCCCGCACATCATCTGGCCGCTGCGCTTCGTCATGCCGCATGAACCGAGCATGCGGCCCAAGTGGATGCTATGGCTGGGCCTCGCGCTATACGACCGCATCGGCGGACGGATGAGCCTGCCCAAGAGCAAGCGCGTCAAGCTGCGCGTGGCCCCGCACCGCACGATCCTGCAGGACCGGCTGACCAGCGGTTTCGAATATTCGGACTGCTGGGTCGAAGACGCGCGGTTGGTCGTGCTGACCGCACGCGACGCGGAGGAACGCGGCGCGGAGATATGCGTGCGCACCGAATGCACCGCGCTGGAGCGAAGCGCGGATGGCTGGAGCGCGACGCTGCGGAGTGCTGCTGGCGAACGATCCGTGACGGCGCGCGCGGTGATCAATGCAGCGGGTCCGTTCGTCGACCGGGTGGCCAAGATCGCACTGGGGGCCGGCACACCGGCGCATCTGCGGCTGGTCAAGGGCAGCCACATCATCGTGTCGCGGCGGTTTTCGGGCGAGCATGCCTATATCTTCCAGCAACCCGACGGGCGCATCATTTTCGCGATCCCCTATGAGCGCGACTACACGCTGATCGGCACGACCGACCTGCTATATGAGGGCGATCTCGACGCCGTCACGATCGCGCCCGAGGAGACCCGCTATCTGTGCGAAGCGGCCTCGCGCTATTTCACCAGCGCGGTGACGGAAGAGGAAATCGTGTCCTCCTATGCTGGCGTGCGCCCGCTGTACGAAGACGATGCCGCAAGCAATTCGACCGTGACCCGCGACTACGTGTTCGAACTCGACGCGCAGGACGGGGCGCCCATCCTGTCGGTCTATGGCGGCAAGATCACCACCTACCGCAAGTTGGCCGAACATGCGCTGGAAAAGCTGGGCGAGGTGATGCCGCTGCCGGGGCGCGACTGGACCGCCCATGCGCCGCTTCCGGGCGGCGACATGCCCGATGCCGATTTCGCCGGTTTCCTGTGGGAAGCGGGTGAACGCTATGCCTGGATACCGCCCGAAATGCTGCTGCGGCTGGCGCGCGCCTATGGCGCGCGGATCGACCGTGTGCTGGGCGGGGCAACTGCGCTGGCCGATCTCGGCCGGCACTTCGGCGGTACGCTGTACGAGGCTGAGCTGCGCCACCTCGTCGACCACGAATATGCGCGCACCGCGCAGGATGTGCTGTGGCGGCGCAGCAAGCTGGGTCTGCACCTGCCTGACGAAGCACAGCAGGCAGTCGCCGACTGGTTTGCCGCGCGCGACTGACACGACGCTACGGAACCAGCGCGCTCCGCAAAGCTTGAAAGGGATACACCGCAGGTCCAATGGGCCTGCTTTATCCCTCCTTCTGTCCGGAGTCGTATGGCCCTGCACGATCCTGCCCGCCTGTCCCCCATTTCCCGCCAAGCGCTCCGCGAGGCCTACCGCGCGGAAGAGAACGCCTGCGTCGCCGAGCGCATGGCACAAGCCAGCGCGGCGAGCGCCAAGCACGAGGAAGCCGCCGAGATCGCCACCCGGCTGATCGAGGAGGCGCGCAAGCGCAAGGCCAGCGGGATCGATGCCTTCCTGCATCAGTATCGCCTCGCCACCGAGGAAGGCGTGGCGCTGATGTGTCTCGCCGAAGCGCTGCTGCGGGTGCCCGATGCGGCGACAGCCGACGCGCTGATCCGCGACAAGATCGGCGATATCGACTGGGCCGAACACATGGGCGAAAGCTCATCCACCTTCGTCAACGCCGCGACCTTCTCGCTGATGCTGACGGGCGAAGTGCTCGAACGTCCCGAGGAAGCGCAGAAGGGCATGGGCAAGACGCTCAAGCGCGCGGTCAACCGACTGGGCGAACCCGTGATCCGCACCGCGACGCTGCAGGCCATGCGCATCCTCGGCGGACAGTTCGTCTATGGCCGCACGATCCAGGAATCGCTCAAGCGCGCGGCCCCCGAACGCGCCCGCGGGCTGACGCACAGCTTCGACATGCTTGGCGAAGCCGCGATGAGCTTCGCCGATGCCGAACGCTACCGGGTGAATTACCACGAAGCGATCGAACGCCTGGTGCGCGAATCGACCGGCGACGTGCGGACCGCCCCGGGCATCTCGGTGAAGCTGTCCGCGCTGCATCCGAAATACACTTTCCTGCATGCCGATCTGGCGATCGCCGACCTGTTGCCGATCGTGCGCGATCTCGCGACCGCTGCGCGCGATGCGAATATCCATTTCACCATCGATGCCGAAGAAGCCGACCGGCTCGAGCTGTCGATGGATCTGATCGAGGCGCTCGCACGCGACGACAGCCTGTTCACACGGCCCGACGGCAGCCGCTGGGAAGGGTTCGGGCTGGCCATCCAGGCCTATCAGAAACGCGGCGTGCCGATGGTCGAATGGACCGCGCGGCTGGCCCGCAAATACGACCGCAAGTTCTTCGTCCGGCTGGTCAAAGGCGCCTATTGGGATACCGAGATCAAGCTCAGCCATGTTGGCGGGTTCAAGGATTTCCCCGTCTTCACCCGCAAGCTGGCCACCGACGTGAGCTATCTCGCCTGCGCGGAGAAGATGCTGGCCGCAGACGATGCCATCTATCCCGCCTTTGCCACGCATAACGCCTACACCATCGGTGCGATCAAGGCGCTGGCGGGCGGCAAGCCACTCGAATTCCAGCGCCTTCATGGCATGGGCGAGGATATCTACGGCGCGCTCGCGCAGATGGAAGGCAACGACCGCACCAATGTGCGGATCTATGCCCCCACCGGCACGCACAAGGACTTGCTGGCCTATCTGGTCCGGCGGCTGCTCGAAAACGGCGCGAACAGCTCTTTCGTCAACCGCATGGCGGATGCCGAAGTGCCCGCTTCCGATCTGGCGACCGATCCGGTGGCCGACATGGCGCAGCTCGATCCCTATCGCAATCCGACCATTCCGCTGCCGGAAGACATCTTCCCGGGCCGCAAGAATTCGGCCGGGATCGACCTGTCCGATCCGCTGGTGCTCGAACCGCTGCAGGAACGCCTCGCCGCGCTTGAGAGCCGGCACTGGACGGCAGAGCCGACCTTCATGTCGGGTGCCGATGCCGAAATCGCCCCGATCAACAAGCCGCACGACCTGTCGGCCGAAGTCGGCACGCGCCGCGACACACTCGATTTCGAAGTCGAGGAAGCGATCACGCGCGCCGAAGCGATCCAGCCGGGCTGGGACCGGCTGGGCGGCGAGAAACGCGCGGTGCTGCTCGAAGCGGCGGCCGATCTGTTCGAGGAACATACCGACGAATTCCTCAGCCTGTGCCAGCGCGAGGCGGGCAAGACGCTGATGGACGCAGTGCTCGAGCTGCGCGAAGCGGTCGATTTCCTGCGCTTCTACGCCAATGAGGCGCGGCGCCAGTTTACCGGCCCGATCCCGCTGCCCGGGCCAACGGGCGAAGAAAACCGGCTCAGCCTGCATGGCCGCGGCGTGTTCGCCTGCATCAGCCCGTGGAATTTCCCGCTGGCGATCTTCATCGGGACACCCGCCGCTGCGCTCGCCGCGGGCAATACGGTCGTCGCCAAGCCGGCCGAGCAGACGCCGCTGATCGCGGCGCTGGCGGTGCGCCTGTGCCACCAGGCGGGCATCCCCGAAGAGGCTTTTCAGCTGCTGCCGGGTGCGGGCGAAGTGGGCGAGATGATCACTTCCGATCCGCGCATTGCGGGCGTCGCCTTTACCGGATCGACGCAGACTGCGCAGGCGATCAACCGCGGCCTCGCCGCGCGCGAAGGTCCGATCGCCACGCTGATCGCCGAAACCGGCGGACAGAACGCGATGATCGTCGATTCGACCGCGCTGCCCGAGCAGGTGACCCGCGACGTCGTCGCCAGCGCGTTCCAGAGTGCGGGCCAGCGCTGCTCGGCGCTGCGCGTGCTCTATATTCAGGACGACGTTTACGACGAGATGCTGAAGATGATCCGCGGCGGCTTCGAGGCGCTGACGATCGGCAATCCAGAGCACCTGGCCACCGATGTCGGCCCGGTGATCGACATGGACGCCAAATCCTCGCTCGAACGGCATGTCGCCCGGCGCAAGAAGGGCGGTTTCCCCGTATGGCGCCGCCGCCTTCATCGCGGTGCCAATGCCGGGTGCTTCGTCGCGCCGACGATCGTGGAAATGGATTCGATCCTCGACCTCAAACGCGAGAACTTCGGCCCCATCCTCCATGTCGTGCGTTACCGCGCCGCCGATCTCGGCCGCGTGGTCGAGGATATCAACGCGACCGGCTACGGGCTGACCATGGGGCTTCACAGCCGCAATGACGACACGCGCGCCTTTGTCGAGGCGCGCGCCAAGGTCGGCAATTTCTATGTCAACCGCAACCAGATCGGTGCCGTGGTCGAAAGCCAGCCGTTCGGCGGCGAAGGCCTGTCGGGCACCGGCCCCAAGGCGGGCGGGCCGCACTACGTCGCGCGGTTTGCGACCGAACGCGTGGTGTGCATCGACACGACCGCAGCCGGCGGCAACGCCACGCTACTGGCGAGCTAAAGGGCGGATAAGATTCCCGGGCCGCTTGCCCCAGTGGCGCGGCTCGGGAATCGTCGTCCCATGGCGATTCTTTCCGACAAGTGGATCCGCGACAAGGCGCAGAACGAGGGCATGATCGAGCCCTTCGTCGAGGCGCAGCGGCGCGAAGGGGTGATCAGCTACGGGCTGTCGAGCTATGGCTATGACGCGCGTGTAGCGCCCGAGTTCAAGATCTTCACCAATGTGAACAGCGCGGTGGTCGATCCGAAGAATTTCGACGGCGACAGCCTGGTCGACCGCGAAACCGACATCTGCGTGATCCCGCCCAACAGCTTCGCGCTGGCACGGACGGTCGAATATTTCCGCGTGCCGGAAGACGTGCTGGTGATCTGCCTTGGCAAAAGCACCTATGCACGCTGCGGGATCATCGTGAACGTCACCCCGCTCGAACCCGGCTGGGAAGGCCATGTGACGCTGGAATTTTCCAACACCACCCCGCTGCCGGCGAAAATCTACGCCAATGAAGGCGCGTGCCAGTTCCTGTTCCTGCAGGGCAACGAGCGCTGCGAAACAAGCTACCGTGACCGCGCGGGCAAATACATGGGTCAGCGCGGCGTGACGCTGCCGCGGCTGTGACCGCGATCGGGTGAGCGTTTCACGCTTTCCCTTCTGGCGTGTCGCGCCGGGCGAGCGCGAGGGCGAATACGTCCTGCCGGTCATGCCGCCTGCCACGGTTGGGCCCGAAGGCGCACCGCATGTGATGGGCGGGGTCGCACTGGCGGCAGCGGTCGACGCGCTCGAACTGGCGAGCGGGCAGACGCTGCTATGGTCGAACATCCAGTTCCTCGCCCCGACCACGCATGCGGAGGAGCTGGTCGTTTCCTGCGAGCAGTGCGGCGGCGGCCAGTCGGTGGGCCAATGGCAGGCGGAAATTCGCAGCAACGGCCGGCTGACCCACCGCGTCAGCGCGGCGCTGGGTGCGCGCGAGCCGAGCGAGCAGTGCATCTTCGCCGCAATGCCCGACGTCCCGTCCCCCGCTGAATGCGAAAGCGGCGATCGCAGCTGGGGCGTGCCCGGCACGCTGGGCGACCAGCTCGAGACCCGCGTGGCGCTGCAGGACGACGCGCGCGGCATCCAGGCCCTGTGGTCGCGTTCGCAGGCGGGGTTTGCAGCGGATTCGGGCTGGCTGGCGATCGTCTCTGACTTCTTCCTTGGCGCGCATCACGCCGCGCGCGGCGGCTCCAGCCTCGACGATACCTATCGCCATATCCAGTCGGCGGACGATGGCTGGGTACTTTCGGTGACCGAGCTTGCCGCCTTCGATCGCGGCGTGGTTCACGGCAGCGCGCGACACTTCGCCGAAGACGGGCGTTTGCTGGCCATTTCGAGCCAATCGGGCGTTCTCCCGCGCATTGCGCGCACGCCGTAACGTCTTTGACTCTCCCGCCTGCCACGCGCATTCAGGCGGCAAAGGAGACTGACATGGCCGACACCGAATTCGACATCATCGTCTATGGCGCCACCGGGTACACCGGGCGTCTCGTCGCCGAGCATTTCGTGCGCGAATATGGCAATGCCGCCAATGCCCCGAAATGGGCAATGGCGGGGCGCAGCATGGACAAGCTCGAAGCGGTCCGTGACGAAATCGGCGCACCGGCGAGCACGCCGCTGGTCGTGGCCGACGCTGACGATCCCGCCAGCCTCGACACCATGTGCGCGCGAACCAAGGTCGTCCTCAGCACGGTCGGGCCCTACCAGCTCTATGGCGACGCACTGGTCGCTGCCTGCGTAAAGAGCGGGACGGACTACGCCGACCTGTGCGGCGAGCCGGGCTGGATGCGCGAACAGATCGACCTGCATCACGAAGCAGCCAAGAACAGTGGGTCGCGGATCTGTTTCTCGAGCGGGTTCGATTCGATACCTTTCGATCTTGGCGTGCTGATGCTGCAGCAGGAGGCGGTGAAGCGCCACGGTTCTCCCGCTCCGCGCGTCAAGGGCCGCGTCCGCGCGATGCAGGGGACCTTTTCGGGCGGCACTGCGGCCAGCCTCACCGCAACGATGAAGAACGCGGCCAAGAACCCCGGGATCATCAAGGTACTCAACGATCCCTTCGGCCTGACGCCGGGTTTCACCGGCCCCGATCAACCTTCGGGCATGATGCCGCACTACGAGGACGAACTGGGCAAATGGGCCGCGCCGTTCATTATGGCGACGATCAACACCAAGAACGTCCACCGCACCAATTTCCTGCGCGGCCATCCCTATGGCGAAGACTTCCGCTATGACGAGATGATGCTGACCAGCCCCGGCGAGGCCGGCAAGGCTGCGGCCGACGCGGTCGTCTCGATGCTCAAGAACCCGTTCGGTGCCAAGCCCCCCAAGCCGGGCGAGGGCCCGACCAAGGAGGAGCGGGAGAACGGCTTCTACGATGTCCTGTTCGTGGGCGAATGGGAAGACGGCGAGCGGCTGCACTATGCCGTGAAGGGCAAGTACGACCCGGGATACGGTTCGACCAGCCGGATGCTGGCGGAAACCGGTATGGGCCTGCTCGAAAGCGATGCCGAAGGCGGGGTCGGTACTCCGGGCTCGTTCCTCGGCGAAGCGCTGGTCACGCGGCTGCAGGAACGTGCCGAACTGACCTTCGCCGTCGAACAGTAGGCACGGCAGAACCGATACGGTGACCGCCAAGGCTGGCCATGGCGGTCACCGAAAACCCGGGTGGGCGGACCGGTTCAGAAACTGGCGCGCAGGCTGGCGCTGAAATTGCGCCCGGCCAGCGGGACGAAATCTTTTGTGAAGCTGGTGTGGCGGCGGCCCGAGACGTCGAAAATGTTGTCCGCCTTGAGCAACAGGGTGACCGAATTGGCCCCCCGCAACGGGCGCCACGCGATCGATGCGTTGACGAAGGTGTAGCCGTCGGTCGCGGTTTCGAACGGCGCGATGTCGTTCTGTTCGTCATACCATTCAACCTCGCCGCGCACGTCGAAGTCACCCGTCGACGCCTTGAGCGCGGCGGCCAGGTGCAACGGCGGAATCCGCGGGACGAAGGTATCGTCGTCGAGCTTGGCGTGGACGTATTCGCCCAGCAGTTCGGTCCCCAGCGTGAAGTTGTCCGTCTCGAGCAGATCGAAGGCCACTTCGCCCTCGATCCCGGAATAGGTCGCATCCTGCTGCAGGAAGACGAAGACCGGGAGGTCGTCCTCTTCGGCGCCCGTTTGCGACAGGTAGATGAAGTCGTCGAACCAGGTGCGGTACGCCGCGAGGCTGAACGTCGCGCCGGCAAGGCTCCCGCGGGCGAACAGTTCGGCGCCCCAGGCCTTTTCCTGCTTCAGGTTGGGATCGCCGATCTCGAATGCCTGCGTCGCGATATGCGGCCCGTTCGAGAACAGTTCCTCCGCGGCGGGCGCGCGCGCCACCCGTGACAGGTTGATACCGGTACGGATGGCAGGCGTCGCTTCGTAGGACAGCCCCACCGCGCCCGAGAAGGTGTCGAAATCGCGCGTGATGCCGAGCGTATTGGCTTCGGTATGCGTGTTTTCGTAGCGCAGCGAGCCCTCGACCTGCAGCGGTCCGGTGCCATATTCCTGCAAGGCGAACATGGCGAACTGGTCCGTCCGGTTCGGCGCGACGAAGGCCTCGGCCCCGATCGCTTCGAAATCGCGGAAATAATACTGCATGCCGATCGAACCGCGCCACGGGCCGCTGTCGTTCTGGATCAGTTCGGCGCGGGCCTCGATCCCCTGCACATCGAACACCGTACCGATTTCGTCGCCCTCGAATTCGGTATGCGTATAGTCGGAATAGCCGGCGCGCAGGCGCAGCCGTTCGAACAGGCCTTCGCCGAGATAGATGTCGCCGCGCAGATCCGCGCGGTACTGGCGCAGGCCGATGCTTACGGCTTCTTCGCCCTCTTCCTCTTCGGCGCCGTGGTCTTCGTCATGCTCCTCGCCTTCTTCCTCGCCGTGATGGGGGCCCGCACCGGGGCGACCCGGCACGCCGTATTGGGTATCGTAAACCCCGAAGGAGAACCCAAGGCTGCTGTCGTTCCTGAAGAACGCGAGCCCGGCATTCGCAGTCCATGTCTCGGTGCCGGTGTTGGGAACGAAACCGCGCTGGTCGGCGGCTTCGCGCAATTCTTCGGCTTCTTCGAGATTGCCTTCCTCGGTCTCTTCGGCAGCATCGGCCAGCAGGTCGGCGCGCAGCGCAGGCGCGACGGTATAGCCGGGGATTTCGAGATCGTCGGTCTCGCGCCACGTACCATCGGCATGGAAGACGAAGCCGCTATTGCCCAGCCGCATATCGACCGATCCGCCAATTTCACGCTGGTCGGCGGCGGTGTCGCCGCCGGCAAGAAAGTCGAAATGTACGCTTTCGCTCGGCAGCCGCAGCGGGATCCGCTTGTCGATGACGTTGACCGCGCCGCCGATCGCCTGGCTGCCGAACAGCAGGACTGCGGGGCCGCGCAGCACCTCGATCCGTTCGGCGGTCAGTGGATCGATCGAGACCGCGTGATCGTCCGAGGTGTTCGAGGCATCGATCGCGCCGATTCCGTCGATCAGCACCTTGACCCGTTCACCGGAAAAACCGCGCAGGATAGGGCGCGATGCCCCGGGCGCGAACCCGCTTGCCGATACGCCCGGCTGGCTGTCGAGCACGTCGCCGATCTGGCCCGCGAGATTGCGCTGCAATTCCTCCCCCTCGACCACGTCGGTCCCGGCGAGCAGATCGAGATCGCGAATCCCCTGCGCGCTGACGACGATCTGGCCCTGATAGTTGATCCGCCGGTCGTGCAGATCGTCGGTCAACGGGGGACTTTCGGCGTCCCGTGCGGGATCTGCCGGTTCGGCGGACTGGGCGTAGGCCTGACTGCCCACGGCCAATGCCGCGAGCGAGACGGTGGAGCCGACGAGACGAAGCGAGTTAGCAAGACGATACAACATATCGTGGCTGTTAGCGGGCTCAGCCTGTGGCGCAACCTCTTTTTGGCCCGACCGTCTTGCCGCTCGACGAATTGGCCCGGCAAAGCGACCAACGACCGCGCGCGCCGCAGGGCGCGCAGGCCTTTCATCGACCAACAGATATCCGGATTATCTAGGAAAATGGAGCGGGCGAGGCGATTCGAACGCCCGACCCCAACCTTGGCAAACTTCCCAGTCGCCTTTTCTATGCTTTTCGATTCTACGCCAAAATGCCCTCAAATATCTGATATCTTGATTATTTTTTGAGTTCGGCTACGCTAGGCTTTTCCAGAGGTGACCGGCGATTTCCGTTCCCGTGGTCACCCGGTGGTCACCCCGACACCCAAGGTTGGGGTCGCTTGACGGAGCATAAAATGGCGAGTCCCAAGTCGATTTTGATCACAAAGCGTTTGCTTGATGCGACGGCGCCAAGATCTAGGCGCTATGAGATCTGGGACAGTCAGATTTCGGGTTTCGGGGTGCGAGTAGGCCCAAGCGGGATCAAGACTTTCGTTGTTCGCTACCGGGCCGAAGGCGGCGGCCGCTCGGCACCCAAACGCTTCGTGTCGATCGGTCGATTTGGTGCGCTGACTGTCGAGCAGGCACGAAAGCGCGCCAAGGAGGTTCTTGCAGCAGCAGCTCTTGGTGCCGACCCTGCGGCCGAACGCAATGCCAAGCGCCTTGAACTGAAGATCGCCGGGCTGGTCGATCTCTATGAAGAAGAAGGATGCTATATCCAGCGCGGGCTACGGCAGGGCGAGCCGATGAAACCTTTGACCAAGAAACACACGATTGGTCGCTTGCGTCATCACGTGGTTCGCCTGCTCGGTCATAAGCGGATCAACGAACTGACCGCTGGCGATATCGAACGTTTCTTCCGCGATGTCGAGCAGGGCAAGTCACGTAAGGACCAGAAGATCGGCCACCGAAAACGTATTGTCGTGCGCGGCGGTCCCGGTGCTGCCCGAAAAGCATTTCGGGACCTTTCCGCCATGTACAGCTTCGCAGTCCGACGAGGACTGGTCGATTCGAACCCTTGCGAGAAAGCCGTGGTCAAGAAAACCGACGGTCGAAGGACGCGTTTTCTGTCACTCGCCGAAATCAGGAAGCTCGGCGAAGCTTGTGACAAGCTAGAGGAAGAGGGCTTTAATCCGAAGGCTCTCAACATCACCCGCATGTGGATCCTGACCGGCTGTCGACGCCAGGAGATCGTCGAGCTTAAATGGGACGAAGTAGACTTCGAGCGTGGATTGCTGGTGCTGGCCGACAGCAAGACCGGGCAATCGACCCGGCCACTTTCAGGGGCGGCACTCGGATTGATCAGGACGATCTCAAGAAACGATGACAGCAAATATGTATTCCCGGCGGACTCCGGGGAAGGCTACTTTCAGGGAACCAAAAAACTATGGCCAAAGATCGTTGCCAAGGCCGGTCTCAAGAACGTGACGCCGCACACACTGCGCCATACCATGGGTGCCATCGCCACTTCGAGTGGCGAAGCCCTCGCTATGACTGGCGCTATCCTCGGCCACGCCAATATGCGCTCGACCATGATTTATGCCCACATCGATTATGATCCGGCCAAAGAGGCCGCCGACCGGGTAGGCGCTACTCTCTCAGCGGCGCTGGGCAGATCAGTGGAGCCCGCCAGCGAACGATCGCCAAAGACAATTGGCTGAGCAGTTGCTCTTCGCAATTGAGTGGCCCGCTTTGAGTCGCAGAGAGACAGCCCACCCACCGAAAATCTCGACGCGAGACTACTGCTAAACCTCTGCTCGCTTTGCGGCACGACGTGCCTTCGCAAAGTCACGGTCGGTAGCCACGAAACGCTCGAGCATGGGCGCAATGAGTTGCTCCGGTGGAGGAGCATCCCTTTCGTTCCCCCCATTCAACACGACACCATACGCGACAAGGTCACTATGCAAGCGCGCAGAAATCTCGATCGGCAGTTTGACTGGTTTGACGTCGGTAATGTCGGAGAGTTTGAGCCGGGTCACCGTACCTGCTCCATGATAATATCACGCGTCACCAGCACCCGTACCGGGTAGCCCGGGCGGATGGTGAGCGTCGGACGAATATCGAGCTCGCGCGAGACGATCTGCTCCCCTGCACGGTTGACGGTGTCCTGGCTGCCCCGGCGAAGCGCGCGAACGAGATCGCTGTCACCGCCCAATCCGAGTTCGCTGCCGATGCCGAGCAGGGTTGAGACAAGAGTAGCCTTGACCACCCCGCCCCAGTGATAGTCGACGCCGTCCTCGAGCCCGGCATAGCCTGAAGGGTCGGTGGCGGGCTGGCGTTCAAGAACCAGCGAGCGCCCGTCAGGCAGGATCAGGCGATTCCATGCCAGAAGCACGCGGCGCTGCCCGAAGCCGACATCGGACGCATAATCGCCGATCAGGCGTGCGCCCTGGGGAATAAGCAGAATCCGCTCTGTGAGGCTGTCATAGACATTCTGCGTGACTTGCGCGGTCACAAGGCCGGGCTGGTCTGACCGGACGCCGGTGATAAGTGCGGCAGGAATGACCGAGCCCGCCTGAAGCACTGCATCCGTCGGCGCCGCGGCGACCTGCTGCAATGCAGAGGTGCGCCGATCGGCCGGGCGTTCGAGGAAAGCGGGCGCAGATCCCACGGCATCGGCCCGGCTCACAAGCTGCCCTGCGTTCGAATTGGCTGTGGGCGATGCATCGGTGCTTGAAACCGCCGTAGCGCCCGCAAAGAAGAGCCCGCTGGCCCGCGCCACTTCGCGCTCCTGCTCGATGCGCTGACGCGCTGCCTCTGCGGGACTTATTCCCTGCGTCTGCGGCACAGCGGGCTGCGATCCGACTGGTGGAAGCGCAGCGACAGCTCCGCGATCCTGGGCATTGAGGATGGGCTCGCCGAGATCGCCGGGAAGCGGCGGGCCGAGACGCGGTACCTGCGAATAGTCGCTCGGGCCCGAAGCAAGACCGTCGGCGACCGCCACTGTTTCGGTTCCAAACAGCTCATCCGGCCCTGCCTCCGAGACCGGTTGCAGGGCGTAAATCAACGCGCCGCCAACCAGTGTCAGAGCAGCGGCGCTGGCGATGCCGATGGCTTTGCGCGAGAGGCGGACGACGCGCGGTCCCTCTCCGCGTAAACGAACGATGGATTCAGCATCACTAGGCCGGTCCGGTTCGGCTTCACTGTTCATGACCGGCCCCACGCCCGATTGGTGATTTTGACCCGAACCTGCCTGCGCCTGGCGCCGAGCCGCAGTTCGGCCTTCTCGAACAGGCGGTCTACAATCAGGTAGCGGCCCGAAACGCGGTAATTGACCAGCTCCGCCTGCCCATCCTCGCCGATAACGAAGAACGGCGGCATCTCGCCTTGCGCAATATCGGGCGGAAACTCGATCAGGGTGCGCTGCCCGTCATCGAATATCCGCACCGGTCGCCAGTCGGGCCTATCGCCCGAAATCCGGTAGTCGAAATTGAGATTCTCGAGCGCAAATCCGCTTGCAACCGGCGCGGCGCGCGCTCCGTCTTCTTCGGCCCGGCGAAGAGCGATCAATTCGTCTGCCGGATAGCTCCAGCTGACCGACGCCATATAGACACTGGGGTTCGCCCGCAGTTCGACATGATAGGTTCGCCGATCGGTGTTGATCACGAGATTGGTCGCAATATCGGGCCGGGTGGGTTTGACGAGGATGTGGACGCGCGCGGTAGCGCCGGTCCCGCTCAGCGTATCGCCGATCATCCAGCGCACCGTATCGCCGGCAGCAACCGGTCCGGGACCGACGAGCTTTTCGCCTTCCTGCAATGCGATATCGGTCACCTGGCCCGGCTTGGTATAGATCTGAAACAGCGCGCCCTCGGTATAGGGATAGCGCTGGATCGCATTGTCGAATCCGACATCGTCGGGCTCGACCCGTGCGGCATCGTTCGCCGCTCCCACTTGGCTTTGGGGGTCAGGGGCGGGGCCAGAGCC
>Ga0208450_1000886_pt1 | contig 15063 bp, 21 predicted proteins | sample MalvireepMed_908_FD_184249 | JGI IMG/M metagenome (GOLD analysis project Ga0208450, IMG submission 184249) | Marine viral communities from the Global Malaspina Expedition - Malaspina viral metaG DeepMed_908 (SPAdes) (version 2) | ecosystem: Environmental > Aquatic > Marine > Oceanic | place... | reverse complement strand
TTAGACCTACCTTCTGCAAAACCTTTAAATACTTTAACCTCGGTTTTAGTTTCTTTACCTTCAAGTATGTTCTCTTCTTCTTGTATTCTATTCAATATTTCAAACGCATCAAATATAGCTAGTTTCTTTGTTGCCGCAGCGTTCTTTAGTCTGTCAGCAGATATATCATCGTCAGAATCTACAATAGCTTCTTTAGCAACTTTAATCAGTTCTTCAACTGCTTTATGCCCAGCTTGGATTATATTCTTCTTCGTTTCCTTGATATTCATATTTGATTGTAATAAAATTTGATAGTAGTCTATATAGTTTCTGGCCGTCTATAATAAACTCATATTCTGAGCTTGGCCTAAAACCTATTAAATCGCCTTTGTTAACTGTACCGTCAGTATGTTTCACAATACCAACTAAAGGCTTTTCTTTATCTACACTGTATTTATCTGTAGATTTTACTGGCGCTACAAAACAATATCCTTTTTGCGCCTGCCATTCAGTATTTTTGTATAAGAATATTTGATCTGGTTGTACTAAGTATGTTTCTTCATCAATATAACCTCTACTATTCTTTTCTATACCGTGCTGGTTGTGCCATCTTCTAAATACATTGTGGTGTACTATAACCTTATCACCAATTTTTATATCTGTATCACCAACTGTAGGTATTGCTTTTACTATAGCTTCTCTACTAACATACTGGTGGTTGAATATCTCTGTATTAACTATCAGTTCTTTACCTCCTATATCTTTTGTATTGTTGTATCTTGATTTTACTGGTGTTACAACAAAGTTGTAAACCGACTTCATTAATACTGTAAGTTATATTCTACAGATACAGCCATATTTTTGTTAAAGTCTTTCCAAGGTAAAACATCTTTACCTTTTCTAATATACACGCTGTATTTATTTTCTTCTTCTAAGATGTCACATATAGTATGACCACCATACACCTCTTGCCCAACGGCATAGTGCATGGCGTCATTTTTATAATCTTTACCGATACTAATCTTCCGTATTAGCTTTGACATCTTCTACTTCTGTTATAGTACCGTCTTGTATATTAACATTTACTTTACCATACTCTTCTTCAAGCTCTGCTTGAAACTTTGAAAGATCTTCTCTCATTTTAGATAGATCGTGAAGTACAATATGTTTTTGAGTTTCGATCTGTCCAACTCTAGTAGTTGCACCGTTCATTGCTCCTACAATCTCTTGTAGTGTTTTTAACTGCTCGTCAGTTACTTTTAAGTCTTCTGTTTTTTTTGCCATTTTATTTAATTTAAGTTAATTTAATTTATAGAGATAACGCCTCTATTTGCGTTTTTTGCTCAGATGATAATTCAGCTACAAAAGCTGGGATAGCCATTTTAATTCTTAAATGACCTTCGTTTCTATGAAGTGTATCAGCATCGTAGTTAGCAGCCACATAGTTTCCATCACTGTCAACTGTGTCTTCTAAAACTCTATCGTCTACTGCAACGGCTCTCATAGCCACTACAATATCGTAAGAGTTAAAAGCTGGAGCTACATCTGCTGCGTAGTCCCTATCATCTACTAATTCAGGAGTTTCTTCTGCCATAATTGTTTATTTATTTATTGTTTATTTGTTATTATATAATTACTTGTTTTTCAGCTGTTTTACTTTCTATGAGAACGGTGTTGCTGCTGTTCCAGTGTGTTGTAATATTGCACGAACTCTCCATTCAGTACCTGATATACCTACACATTCAATTTTATCTCCAACTAAACCACCTTTCGTACTACCATCTAAAGTAATAATTAAATCATCAGTTCCATCAGGTGCAAACATTGTTTTGTTGTTAGCAGCGTCTGTTGCTTCTAAGAAAGCAAATCCTTTAAGTAAATCACCACTTGCAGCTGTTATTGTTAGAGTGTTAGATGTAATTTTTGTTCCTATATTAATAATAATTCTTTTACCTTGACCCGCGGATGGTAGCACCATAGCTCCACCATTGGCATCGTTAACTAAATACTCTGTACCTGACACCAAAGTAATAGAAGAATCTGTTATTGCAGAAAAAGTAGGGGTTAAATCACTAATTTGAATGTTACCACCTATTCTTGTTGTACCAGCTCCTAAACCAGTTAAGCCTTCACCTATTACAATTTCTCCATTAACATTTGATGATGAAGCAACGGCTTGTCGACCAAGATAAATATTATTGTTACCAGCAGTAACAGTATTACCAGCGCCTTGACCTAAAGCAACGTTATTTACTCCTTCAGTTAAATCATCAAGAGCTCCACCACCAATTGCAGTGTTGTTACCACCTATAGTTGTTGCACCACCAGCAGCGTAACCAATAAGTGTATTAAGATTTCCAGTTGTTGCTGCATCACCAGCAGCACCTCCTATTATTGTATTTTGAACACCTGTTGATACTGCCTTACCAGTATCAAACCCTATGGCTACATTATAAGCATTTGCACCCGCGTCTTGAACTGTTAAAGCGTTATAACCTATAGCAACATTTGTACCACCGGTATCTTCAGCACTTAAAGCACCTTTACCTATAGCCACGTTATAACTACCTGTAGTTAAAGCATCTCCTGCTGAACCACCTATTATAGTATTATTAATACCTGTTGTAACAGCTACACCAGCGTCATAACCAATTGCAACGTTATAAGCATCAGCGCCGGCGTCTTGAGCATACAAAGCATTATGTCCTATTGCTATGTTCCTACCGTGAGCATCTTCGGCTTGCAATGCGTTATAACCTATAGCAACGTTTCTTGTACCTGTTGTTAATGATGAGCCAGCGTTACCACCTATTAAATTGTTATAAATACCTGTTGTCACGCTAAGACCAGAATGATAACCAACAGCAACATTATACGCGTCATCTACGTTTTGATCTGTCAACGCGCTTTCACCAATAGCTACATTATAACTACCTGTATCTTCAGTACTTAAAGCTCCTTTTCCTATAGCAACGTTTCTAACACCCGTGGTTAAAGCATCACCAGCTGAACCTCCAACTATTGTGTTATTAGTACCTGTTGATACTGATATACCAGCGTTATATCCTACGGCTACATTATAAGAATCAGCACCCGCGTTTTGAGCGTTTAAAGCAGCGTAACCCACAGCCACAGCCTTACCTGTAGTATCTTCGCTACCTAAAGCGCCCCTACCAATAGCCACGTTTTGAGAACCAGATGTCAAAGCGTCTCCAGCAGCAACTCCTATTATTACATTTTCACCACCACCAGCTATCAACATACCTGCGTTAGTACCTATACCAATGTTATTGTCTCCTGTTAAAATACCATCACCTAAAGCAAGAACACCTATAGCAGTATTATTCTCACCTGTTGTAGCGTCTCGCATAGCTTTTGCACCTACAGCAGTGTTACCACCATGTCCGTCTGTATCTGCTTCAAATGTCATTAAAGCTTGATAACCTACAGCTGTGTTGTTATCACCGTCTTGATTAGTATATAAAGCTGAACCACCTACTGCTACATTATAAAGACCTGTTGTATTACCTTCAGCAGCTGCATAACCTACAGCTACACCATAACTAAGGGCAGGAGCATTTTGATTTTTCAAAGCAGCAAATCCTACTGCAACATTGTAACCTTGCAAGTCTTCATTTTTTAAAGCCTCATGTCCTATAGCTACGCTTCCACTTGCTGAGGTTATTGCAGTACCGGCATTATAACCTATTGCTACGTTTTGACCACCAGTAGTTATAGCATCTCCTGCTAATGCACCTAAAATAGTATTTTTAGTACCTGAGTTTATTGCAGTACCGGCAGCGTAACCTACAGCTGTGTTATAAGTTTCTTGATTATCCGTGCTGCCATCTCCAACAAGTGATTGTAAAGCTTGAAAACCAACAGCAACATTTCTATCAGTTAAAATATTACCTGACAAAGCCCCATGACCATTGGCAACATTATATCTACCTACGGTAATTGCTCCACCAGCAGAAACACCTATTAAGTTATTAAAACTACCAGTGGTAATTGCGTCACCAGCTTCACCTCCTATTATTGTATTTTGAACACCTGTTGTTACTGATTTCCCAGCTTGATATCCTACAGCCGTGTTGTAAAAATTATCACCTGCTGAAGCTCCATTTTGTTCTCTCAAAGCAGAGTGTCCAATAGCCACACTAAAATCTCCTGCATCTGCTGAGCTTAAAGATTCATAGCCAATAGCTACATTATGTTTACCAATAGTTAAAGCATCACCCGCTAAACCACCAATTAACGTATTTTCAGTTCCTGTTGTTAAAGCTGATCCAGCAAGAGTACCTACAGCAACGTTGTAAGAAGTTGAACCTGTATTTTGCACTCTCAATGCTCTATAACCAATAGCAACTGAACTACCAGTAGTGTCTTCTGTAGTAAGCGCTTCGTAACCAATTGCTACATTGCTACTACCAGTTGTTAGGGCATCACCGGCTAAACTACCAACTAAAGTGTTTAATGTACCTGTTGTTATAGCGTTTCCAGCAAGATAACCTACGGCGGTGTTATTACCATCTACACCACCAGTAAATGTAAGTGTCTGGCCAGATTGTGAACTAGTTGTATTAGCTGATAACTCAAAGTGCGTATCGTCAGTTACACTAAGAACCGTAGCTCCAGAAGGTATACCAGCAGCACTACTTGTTACTACTTGCCCAACTACAATATTAGTATTAGCTGTATGTGTAATTGTTGCATCGCCACTAGCCGCGTAAGAAGCGCCACCAACTGTAAATGATGGTTGTTGAGCTGATAAAGCTCCACTTCCTATTGCAACACTTTTGTTACCAGCGTTTGCTGCTGATAAAGAGTTATATCCTAAAGCTATATTATGTGCACCAAGAGTTAGTCCATCACCAGCAAGACCACCAACTAGTGTGTTTCGTGTGCCTGTTGTTACACCACTACCACCAGCGTAACCCACAGCAGTGTTATACGCGTCTTCCCCAGCATTTTGAACATTTAAAGCGCCATAACCTATTGCAACATTATTTCCATGATCATCTTCTAAGCTTAAAGCCGCAAATCCTAAAACAGCATTCCTTGCGCCTGTGGTTAAAGCGTCACCTGCTAGTCCACCTATTATAGTGTTTTCAACACCTGTTGTTACTGATCCACCTGCATTATATCCTATACCTATATTGTACATGTTTTGACCTGCAGAACCAGCATTTTGCGCGTTTAGTGCGCTACTACCTATAGCAACACTTCTGTTACCAGCGTTTGCAGCTGATAAAGCTGCATATCCTAAAACTGCGTTGTCAGATCCTGTAGTAAGTCCATCGCCGGCTAAAGAGCCAACAATCGTATTTTGTGCACCTGTACCTATTAACAGCCCAGCAGTTGCACCTACCAAAGTATTGTGAGTACCTGTTGTTACAGCTTTACCAGCTTCATAACCCACAGCAACGTTTAAATTATCTGCTGTAGCTGAATCTAAAGCTGATAGTGCTTCATAACCTACAGCAACATTTTTAGACTCAGAACCATTAGCTGCGCCTAGCGCGTTATAACCTAACGAAGTGTTGTAAGAACCACTAGCAACATTAGCTAATGAAAAGGCACCAAAAGCAGTATTTTTTTCACCCGATGACAGAGTTAATAACGCTTTATATCCTGCAGCTGCATTAAATTGACCTGTGTTTATAGCGCCACCAGCTCCATAACCTAAAGCTGTGTTATAGTCACCCGTGCTAATTGCATCTAAAGCTGTAAAACCATACGCTGTGTTTTGAAGAGCATTAGCATAACTTCCGTTACCACTAACATCATGCGTATACATAGATTCGCCATCAGAGAAAAAAGGTATGCCGTTTAAAGCTCCGGTTACAGTAACACCTGTAGATGTTGTTTCAAACTTTTTAGAGCCATCGTAATATAAAGATACTTCAGCGTCAGCTATACCTTGCATTATAAACTCACCACCATCACCTTTTAAAAGTTGATAGTTTGTTGCTTGTATTACAAGATTACCTGTGCCTGTTTCATTAATTCTTGAATTACTACCATCATGGAATATTTGTAAATCAGCACTAGTACCTAGTTTTAATATCGCGTTGTCAGGTAGGTTAATATGCGACGTTGTAGTTATAGTATCTATATATGCTGATGCCCAGTATTTACTTGCTGTTCCTAAACCTCCTTCACTGTCCGCTCTTGGGACTATATTTGGTGTTGCCATATTTTAATTTTTTATTTGTATTTTTTATATTTTTTAAATGTCTAAAGGTTGTATTGCGTATTCTTTTATTGTAACGTTGTCTATTTTACCAGTGAAAGCAGAAACACCATCAAAGTAAAAATGAGTGGTTGTTGCAGTTGCTATTTCAGTAAAAGTTCCGTTGCTAGATCGTGATGATCCGTCTACACCACCAATATTAGACCTTACACTTCCAGAAGAATAATCAGATATTGTAAAAGTTAATTCATATGTAGTTCCTACTTCTAAAATAGATAATTGTTGAAGGTTTGTTGTTGTAGAAGTACCAACAGCTTTACCATCTTCTATACTCCAATTAGTTCCTAATGTCCACCTATCGTTTGGATCAACTTGTTTTACTGATATGTTGTCTACATCAAAATCAAAATCACCTGCACCACCACTTCTTTTAAATCTAAGCTTTGTGTCACCACTACTTCCTGCTAGAAGATAAACAGTATAAGTATCAACACCCGCGGATATATCTATAGTGTGAGTAGTGCCTTGCAATACAATTTGTGCTTCTCCTACTACATATCTAGATACATCAAAAACAATTTTATACCTTTTGTTAGCAACTATACTAGAACTGTCTAAACTAACTCTTGAGTTTGCATTTGAACCTGTATTTACAAAACTTGCAGTATCACCAGATATTGTTACATCGCCAAAATCTTTAGAAAAACTACTAAAAGTTCCACTTGCAACTAACTCACTACCTAATTCTTCGTAGTCACCGTTTAGAACTAATTCAGGCAGTGTTGCACCTTCTGGATAACTTTCTTCCCAGAAACCTTCATCTTCAGGATCTTCTGCTATCATTATATCTGTACCATCAAAATCCCAAACTTCACTTGTATCGTTTAATGTTGTTGATACTGTTACAGTACTGCTAGTTGTTGGTATATAAGCAGTTGTTTCAGTGTTATCTTCTGACTGTGCTCCCCAAAAATGAATACCTGATGTGCCATCACCTGCAAAACTAACATTATTTGAACCGTCTTCTATTGCAATTGTCATGTTAGTAGCTGATCCACCTACAATAACACAACTACATCTATACCAACCATTACCATGGTCTTCTATTGATGCTTTAGAGAAAAAAGTACCACTAGTAGCGTGAATAGTACCATCGCTTAAATCAAAAGTAGCCCTACCATTAGCTGAAGAGCCAGTATTAAATCTAAACATATTATAACCGTTTGCTTTAGCAAACACAGACATAGCAACTGTATTTGTACCTGTCATGCTCAACGTGTGAATACCATTCGCCGTTGTAGCTGTTACTGTTTCTGCAGTTAATGTACCATCAGGTGCTGTTGTATTATTTGAAGCAACATCAACATTAGTACGACTATAAACGCCTGTTTGAGAAAGATCTTCTGAATAAGCTAGTCTATTAGTTCTATCAGCAGTGTGTATAGGCTGCATCTGACCGGCAGAGAAACTTTCAAAGAAAAAGTCATCTATACCTGTTACGGCACCTCCACTACCAGCAAGGGTTGATATGTCAATAGTTGCTAACCCTAATCTAGGCATTAGTAACCGAAATAACAGATTACACCTCCAGTAGAATCATGTGGGAAAGTTGCAGATGTCCATCTACCGTAAATTGTCATACCAGCTGGGAATTCACAATTGCTTAAAGCAATACCACCAGAACCTTCGTCTACAGTTTCCGAACCAGCACCTAAACTATTAGCCGCGTGAGCTGTGCTAAAAAATTTATCTGGATTTTCAGCTACTAAGGCTGTAGGTGTGCTTTTACTTATAAATTGTATTGCTACTATAACCATACCAGTTGGTGGTACGACAGGAGCTGGAGTTGCAGGTCCATCTGTGTGCACACTACCTAACGCCCCTAATATTACTCCATGATCTATATTTGCTGCCATATTTTTTTATTTTTTTGATTTTTCAAATGATCGCCCGCCAAAATAAGCACCGATCACTGTTATTAATACTAATTGTAAAAGATCTACGTACGAGTCTTTTACGTTAAAACTTAATTTACCTGCGTCTATAAATATTAATAGCATTGTACATACAACTAAAAATATTAATACTAAAGGTCTTACATTTTTGCTTAACCACGAATCAGAGTTCATATCTGCGTTCCAGCGAGATGTAACGTTCTTTTCCATCTCAACTTCATAGTTGGCTATTAATTCTTTTATTTTGTTTTCTGCAGCAAGTTTTTCTTCACCACTAGTGTGTAAATTATCTATCACACTTCCAACACCTTTTACTAGGTCTGCTGCACCACCTGAAAATATCTTACCTAACATTATTTCTTAGCAAATTTTTCTATACCACTTATACCAAAGCAACCAAGTACAACTAATACAAATGAGTCATAAACAAACTCATTAATCATTAAGTCTCTACCTAGCCAACCCGTTATAAGATCTACTATCATAATCACACACATTATTGCAAATGCAATAAAGCCTACAACAGACTTTTCGTTCCACTCATTGTTATCTTTAAATATTTCCATTATTCGCATCGTTTTCCCAAGGAAAATCATCACCGGCTTCTTTCCACTTACCATCAACCTTAATCATGTCTTTACCGTTTATAGTTTCTCTTGGATATGTTATACCGTTAAATTGTACAAAGTTATCACCATAAGACAGTTTACCTATTTTCATATCTGTAGCATGTCTCATTTCGTGATTTATAACTTCTTTCTCTTCTTTACTACCAGGTATTATATTTTTATTTATATATATACTACCGTCCATATTAGCTTCACCCATAATACCTTCACCTAGTGGTTTTCTAATAACAGGTGTTCCAGGCACAGATATACTAGTGTCACCACCTTCTTTATCAAAAGAAAGTTTTGACCTTATACTACCGTTAGTCATATATGGCTTTGTTGCTTTACCTAGTTTAAATCCCATTATTTCTCACCGCATTTTTTAGATGGATTACCTACTTGTCTCCAGTCTTGTTTAACCCAAGTCTTTAAACTACCACCACTACTAGTACCTTTTACATTACTTTTACTTGAACGTCTATACTTGCCAGCCTTACCCGCGGCTCTTTTAGCTCTAATTACTTTAGCTCTTTCTGATTTACTCATACTAGCTATTTTAGCTTTAGGTAGACATACTTTTTTAGTACCACCACCTTTTTGTTTTACTTTAGTAGGTGATGCTTTTACACAACTACCTTGACTAAATTCTGTTGTTCCAGGTTTTCTTTTATAACCTTTCCAACAAGGTAATGGACTATTTTGAGTAAACTTAGACGTTAAGTCGTACATTTACTTTTTCTTCTTCATTTTCATTTTCATTGCAGAAACTTTCTTCATCATCATAGCTGATTTTTTCATCATAGCCATAGATTCTTTTTTCATTTTCATTGCAGTTTTTTCTGATTCTTTGATTTTAGCAACTAAAGCTGGGTTTAAATTTTTTTCTTGTTTAGCTGTAATTTTCATTGGAGCTTTTTTCATCTTTGCCATTGATTTTTTCTTCATTTTTGTAGGTGCTTTTTTCATTTTAAATTTTGTTTTTTTATATGTTTATACATTGAGTTACCTAATTTGTCACCCATCTTACTGTCAGACTTATAGTGAGCGCGGGCAACTCTACGACTATAAGATATATTTTCACCTGTTTTTACAAATGCAGACTTTGCTTTTGGATATTTATCACCTAGTACTTTTGCTATTAATGTTCCTTGAACAGAATGTCCAGAAGGATATGATTTAGTCTTCATTGAAGACATTTCGTAGTTAGGTAAACTTTTGTCTAACTGTTTAGGTCTAGGCCTGTTGAAGTGTTTCTTTAATTCTAAGATTACAGGTGCAGAGTCTTTTATTAACTTTGCAGCAACTTTTTTATCGTAATCTTCTATATTATTATCTTTAGCAGTCTTAGCAAATGCAGACTCTATATTATCAAACTTTTTTACAAAAGATTTATTTAAAGGTATTTTCTTAAGTTCTTTTAGTTCTTGAGCAGTATCAAAGCTACTATTACTAGGTGGCTTTAATTTTTTAAATGAACTTATGTCAAAATCTTTTAACACTTTCCTTTTTTCTGTTGTTTAGAAGCCCACATGTTAGCGTATGCTGATGGGTATACTTTAAATTTTCTTCTTGCCGCAGCTTTACATCCTGCGCTTAATTTTTTTAATACTGGTGATTGTTTAGTTTTCATATTTATTTTTTATTAACATTTCCATCTACGCCTAGCTGCTTTACCACGTTCTCCAGTCCAACCTTTTGATCTTGCACAAAATGACTTTCTACGCTTAGCAGCTTTACTACCAGCTTTTACTTTACCAGTAACTGCAGTCTTTAATTTACTGCCTGGGTTTTTAGCTTTATATTTTCTAACACCTGCAGCTGTCATACCAGCACCTTCTTTTACAGTTCTAAAATTCCTACTTTTACCTTTAGTAGTTTTTCTTACATCAGGCTTTCTTTTTCTTTTAGCTAAAGGCGAACCATCATTTCTTCTGCGTCCACAACTAGTAACAGGAAAAGGGTTACCGTCTTGAACGAAACCCTGTGTCTTGTTAAACATATTGTTTTGCATTGGTGATCCTGGCATTATCTATTTTTTAAATATAGATTTATTACCAAAACCCATTGTATTAGTTTTTTGGTTTTTTCTTACTTTACCACCAGATTTTTCCTGCCCAGATTTATACATGTCAGTTAAAGTAAGGGCAACTCCAGCACCTCCTAGTAATCTACTACCAACTCTAGCAACTTTACCAGCTGTGTTTGCAAAGCTAGAAAGTTTACCATCAGCCAATGGAGGAAGAAGTCCTTTATTTTTTCCTTTAAATGTATTTACAAATTCACTTGCTGCTTTTTTAAATTGATTAGGTCTTTTGCCAAGAACAGCTAGCATTGGACTTTTTCTTTTCATTTTAAATGGTCCTTTTTTCATATTATCTATTTTTGTCTTTTATCATATCATCTATAGCTTTATTATAAACTTTATCTGTATATGATTTGTTATTATAGAATATGCTTCTATCTGAGGTAGGCATGTCTTCTTCGCCTAATAGTATTCGGTATATTCTATTTATTAATTGTTTACATCGGTAAGATGTTTTGTACACACTATACTTTATAGTAGTACGATTTCTATGTCTCCAAGTATCTATCCAACCATCTTGTCTAAGCCTGTCCCACCTGGCTTTATCCCAAGAAAATGTATATACTCCGTCCATGAAATCTTTTCGTGTGAATCTTCCTTCACAATCTAAATAAAATAAAAGTTCTAAGTCTGCGTCTAAAATCCCGTAAGTCTTACAAGCCCACTTTCTAGTGAGCCTGTAATACTTAAGGATATTCATATCACGCAAATCTTGCGCGGTTAGTCTCACTAAGCTACAGCAATAACCATTTTGCTTATAGCACCAACGCCTTGTAGCGTACCAACTTTGTTTAATCTATCAAGGACTGTGACAACACCTCCATTGCTATTAGCGTTTAACGCCTCTAAAATACCTTGAGAAATATCTTTCATGTTTTTAACACCACTATCGTTGGTTATTGTAAAAGTAATAGTATCGTCACCAGCAGCGGCAGCAACACTTTTCATTGATTTAAAGCTAGCAACAACAACTGTACCAGAAGCGTTAGCTTCAACACCTAAAAATCTATCAGCTCTAAATAAAGCTTCAGTATCTTCAGTAGGTATTACTGTTATAGTAACGATATCACCAGCTGATATTGTAATACCATTAGTACCATCAGCACCTTGGTTAGCAATTACTATATCATTTGTAGATAATGATTTACCTGTATCATTAACTGTAACTGTTTCCCCAGCATCAACAGAACCACCACTATAAGCAGAACCACACTTAGTAGTTTGAGCTTCTTTAAAAGTAACTTCAACTTTTACTTGAGTATCAGCTGTAATAGCTACGTCCCAAAAATTAGCACCGTTAATAACGAAATTTGTTTGAGCATCTGTTGCTACAAAAGTCTGGCTACCTATTGACTTAAAATGTAAAAAATTTGTTTTCATGTTATATATATGTATTAGTCAGTAGATGCTATAGAACAAGCAGTAACTCCTGATATGTTAAAAATTGAGTTTTCTACGTCTGCTACAACCTGAAAAGGCATATTATTTTTTTCAGCATTTACTAAAGAAGCAATACCGTTAAAAACAGCTTTATGGCCACCTGAAGTATGAGTTAATGTAACTATATCCGCTGGATTAGTCCCACCATCTCTTGGTACAAAATGCAATGAAGTTGTAGTAGCGCTTGCAGGGCAAACACCTAGTAAGCTTGATGTAGAGTATAAAGCTGTTTCTTGAGTAGCATCAGGCGCGCCTGAATTTGGGTTTGAGAAATATAAGTATCTTTCCATAATTATGATATAGTTTGGCAAGACACAAATGGGAATAGATGAATTCCATTCACATCGTCTGCAACAGTTATTAAACTTCCTTTTTCATCTCCGGCTAAAGCAGCTGCAAGTTGCTTGCTAGCTTCTTTTATCGTTTCGTTTGAATCGATATGACAATCGATTAAAACTTTTCCTGCAGTACCATCTTCTTCCATAAAAGAGATGTCAACGCCAGCAGCAGCATTAGTTTCCATACCAATAAAATTTCTGGCTGGAAGACATATTTGCTCATCCGCGTCTTTTGCAAAATACAATAATGTTTGTTTTTTCATTTTTGTTTTTTTAAAATTAATAATTTGTTTTTGTTTTTAGGTTTTAAGTTTGTGGTTTTTAGTTTAGGCTTAATCTATCAGTACCACATCGCCTGAGCGAATTACATGGTAAAGAGTTTCTTTGTACTGAACACCGTGTCCAGCATGTTTGTCGTAATAAACAACATCTTTGTCGTTTATTCCTTCTACAAGGTTACCAACAGATATTACGTTAGCCTTTATATACCTATTGTCCTCGTCTATATCTTCTGTAAGTATAAGTCCACCAACTGTTTTTGGCCCTTGTTTTATTTTTTGTACTATTATATAGTTATTTACTGCTTTCATCGCCTCTCATGTTTGAAATTATACAATCAGCGGATATAATAGTAGTTACAACACTTACTGCATTTTTAAGTGCTGACTTAGTAACAAGTACTGGATCTATAATACCATGCTTAATCATTTCGCATGTATTTCCATTTGTTACGTCTATTCCTTTACCATTTACAGGTTCTACAGCTTCAATTATACCAGCATTATCTAATATAGTCTGGTAAGGCGCTTTAATGGCGTTAAGTAGTATTTCTTCACCCCAACCATTTGCCTTTATTTCTTGAGCTGCGTTTAATAGTGCAATACCACCACCTGGCACTATCCCTTCTTTTAAAGCTGCTTTAGTAGCATATATTGCATCTTCTACTCTATCTTTCTTTTCTTTCAATTCTACCTTAGATGCTGCACCTACTTTAACCATACCTACTTTACCTGACAACATAGCAAGCCTGTCTTGAATTTTTTTCTTCATAAACGGCGATTTTTCCTTTTTTATCGCTTTTTTAACAGTTTCTATGCGTTCTGTTAAATCATTATCAAGGTCTATAGTAGTTATTACAGTGTTTTTAGTATTTGTAACAGCCTTTTTAGCTTTCCCAAGGCAATCAACAGTAATTAAGTCCATATCATCACCTAATTCTTCATTTATTACCGTAGCACCGGTTAAAAACGCTAGATCTTGTATTGTATCTTGCGTAGTAGGGCCAAAACCTGGTAAGTCTACAATATTTACCTTGATATTACCCTTTACTTTGTTCATCATAAGGGCTGATTTTAGCTGTTGGTCAACCTGTGCAACAATTAACAACTCCTTTTTGTTCTTTATAACATGTTCTAGTATAGGTTGTATCTTACGTATGTTAGGTATTTCACTACCAACGATCAAAACTAGTGGTTCTTCAAGTATAGCCTCATGTTTTTCAGTGTCTGTGACAAAATGTGGTGATGTTATACCACAATCAAACTGCACACCGTCAACTATATCAACATATGTCTCATCTGTTTCTGATGTTTCCATGAACACAACACCGTCTTTACCTACTTTAGTGTAAGCCTCTGCTATAATAGCGCCTAATTTAGTGTCGTTATTGCAACTTATGCTACTAACATCTTTTAGCATGTTACCTTTAACGTCTATAGCTGTGTCTGTTAGGTATGTATTTACCTTGTCAAGCGCTGAATTTATACCTTGCTTAATAAATCTTACAGAAAGCTCTGTATATTGTTCTTTTTGCACTTCTTTAATCAGTGCTTCAGCAAGGACAGTAGCTGTTGTAGTACCGTCACCTGCTTCTTTCACTGTGTTTTTAGCGGCTTCCTTTATTAGTGTAGCGCCGAGGTTTTCAACCGGGTCATATAAGACAACAGATTCTGCTACTGTTACACCGTCTTTTGTAATGACCGGGTTGCCTCTAGCATCTTCGTATATTACACACTTTCCAGATGCTCCTAGAGTAGACTTCACCGCTTTCGCTAATTTATCTACACCCGCAATTATTTTACTTTTAGCTTCATCACCAAAGTTTAATTCTTTGATAAGTTCACTGGGTTGGTTATATTCCATTTAATTAAATTTAATTTGATTATATACTATTCGAATGTTTTGATTACTTTAGGTCCTGCTGATGCTTCAATCTTTTTAGCAAAGTGATCGATGCTTCCATCAATTGCTGCTTCAGCGCCTTCAATAGTCTCTCGCCTAGTTACATCGTGCCATGTTTCATCTTCTACATGTTTACACTCTGTTTGAAAAAATCCATTAGCAAGCTGCGTTATCCTCCAGTTTTTTTTATCTGCAAGGTGTTGCCACTCTTTGATAGTTTTTTCACTTGGTTTTTGGTTGTACGTTGCCGTACTCTTGTAATATAAATAAGTCATTGTTT
>Ga0208450_1000879_pt1 | contig 15188 bp, 14 predicted proteins | sample MalvireepMed_908_FD_184249 | JGI IMG/M metagenome (GOLD analysis project Ga0208450, IMG submission 184249) | Marine viral communities from the Global Malaspina Expedition - Malaspina viral metaG DeepMed_908 (SPAdes) (version 2) | ecosystem: Environmental > Aquatic > Marine > Oceanic | place... | reverse complement strand
CGGCATGTTCATGGATCAGCTCTCGATCATGATGCTGACACTGCCGATCTTCATGCCGCTTGCCTCCAGCTACGGTTTTGATCCGATCTGGTTCGGTGTAATCATGCTGCTGGCGCTGGAGCTGAGCCTTGCGACGCCACCTTTCGGGCTCCTGCTGTTCGTGATGGTGGGTGTCAGCCCTCCGGGCACCACCATCGGCCAGGTGGCCTGGGCTGCTGCTCCCTACATCGCCTGCACGCTATTGCTGGTGCTGATTCTTGCGGTGTTCCCGGAACTGGCGCTTTGGCTTCCCGGCCTGATGAGGAGTTAGGTCCTGTGATCCGTTTTGCATGCCGTGCAACCAAGGCAACCATAACCGTACAGAGGACCTTGCCATGAAGATCTGGTATCAGAGCTATGTCGATTACGAGCACGGCGCCGGGTATTGGGACGAGTTGCGCAAGCATCTCGACAGGATTGTTGATCCCGGTACCCAGATCGACATCAAAGGCATCACCCCGCACGATAATTATGCCCATGCCATTGTCGAGTTCCGCTGCGCCCGTGAGGTGATCTGCAACGCCGTGAAGGCCGAGCGCGAGGGCTACGACGCCTTCATCATCGGGCATTTTCAGGATGCCGGGCTTTATGAAGCCCGCTCGGTGGTCGACATTCCGGTGCTTGGCATGGGCGAGGCGTCAATGCTGCATTCCTGCCAACTCGGGCAACGGTCAGGCATCGTCACCATCAACCGCCGGTTCATTCCGTGGTTCCATCACCAGATCGGGAAATATGGATTGAAGGAGCGCGTAACCGGCGTTCACGCCATGGATTTCGAGCCCGGGCAGATCCTGTCGGCATTCGGGTCGGATGAACGGCTGGAAGAGGTTCGGGCTCTGTTTGAAGCGCAGGCTAAGCCGTTGGTTGAGCAGGGGGTGGATGTGTTGATCCCCGGCGGGGGCATTCCGATGCTGCTGTTTTCGCAGCTCAACGATCACCGTGTTGATGGCGCGCCGGTGATCAACGGCATCCCGATTGTCGTCAAGATGGCCGAAATGGCTGTGCGCCTGCGCGAACTGACCGGCCTGGGAATCAGCCGTACCTCCGATTACGTCAAACCACCGCTCGAGATCATCGAGGAATTCATGGCTCATCCGAAGGGCCTTTAGTTAACTCCCCTTTAACGATGACCGGCCGGTTTGCTCGCCTCTGTCAGAACTTTTGCAGAGGCAAAGAGCTGCCACGTTCTCAGAGCCGGTGGTAGCGGTTAGGCCGAACCTGCACTAACAATCAAATTGCACCACTCGTGTGGAGCTGGACATTCTGTGAAGTATGCCCGTCAATTCATCAAAATCGACCGGTTTGGCAATGCAGGTAGCCGTCTGTGAGATCTCGGCAGGTATGGTTGATGAGCCGCCATAAAACATGACAACCGGGATCCCTGAATGACGAAGCCCTGAGACGAATTTCATGTCGAGAGGATCGGGGTGCCGGAAATCGAACACCGCAGCATCGATATCCTGCCGAGCCGACCAGATGGCATAATCGCCCCGGGTTACCGGTAAAACCGTGAAGCCCTGGTCTTCCAACTCACAAAGCAGGTCAACAAGAAGAATCGGTTGGTCCGAAACAATCAGGATTGTTGGACTCTCATTCATATGCACTCCTCAAAGGCAGCGTCTTCGAAAGACGCAGGGCGATGTGCGGCCGATCGAACGCCGCAGATGAATGAAAGAAAATGGTACGAATAGGGTCTTCAATAAAGGCCACGGTTGCACCGGGGGCATACATCGCGCTGATGGCGGGCAATGAGCTCCTTGCAATTTGTACGTCAATTACTAACATTATAATGAAACCGGGTTTTTTGGGTCTACGACATGTATCGCGAAAGAAATGAGCGCCTGCAGATCATGCTGTCGCCTGAGGAACTCAGCGCCATCGATGACTGGCGGTTTCAAAAGAGGATGCCCAGCAGAGCTTCGGCAGTGCGGGAGCTGCTGCGCCGTGGCTTGCAAGCCGATGGCGTCGAGATTGCCGCATCTCATGAAAAATCAAGCGACTTTGGTGTTCTCGAAAAGCGTGGCGATGGCGAGTAGACCTTCGCGAACCAGCGTGATTTTGGGTCCTTGCCTTTGGCAAAGCCTTTAGGCCGGTTTTTGGTCCGGTGATGGCGATACCATCAAATCCCTCTGTTTCTGTTTCAAATCTGCAGCAACAATCCGCTTGGGCTGAGGCTCTTCCTGCTGGATGTGGGCATCCCCGTACATCCTGGCAGGGCTGCCACCTTTGTTTGGCAGGATTTGGCGAAACCACCGCCCGCGCAGCCGATGCGGGACAAGGCGCCGACTCTGTTCCTGCTGAGCCGCAACGAGTGGGATTCCATGACCGGTTGTCTATGCGGATCCTCGCATCACGAGCTTGCCGTCATACAGTGTCACGGTGCGTGACATTCCGTGCTGTTCGGACTCAATCAAGCTGAACAGGGTCTCGGCGCTTTTGGCCGCGATAGACGCATAATCCTGTGAAACGGTGGTCAGCGTGGGGCAGGTGTAGCGGGAGAAGGGATGGTCATCGTGACCAGCAATCCGCAGGGCGCAAGTGGGCCCGAGACCAACCCGCAGCCCGAGCTGATAAGCAGCCGACAGAAGGCCGATCGCCAGCCGGTCGTTGCTGCACAGAATGGTGTCGGTGGGAAGGGAGCGTTCTGCTATGATCCGAGAGCCTTCTCGAAAGCCGATTTCCTCGAAATCCCAACCATCGCCTTCGGCCTGAACCAGATTTGGTTCATGGCCCAGCCGGTTCATCGACTTGATGTAGGCGTTTCGACGTTTGATGGCGTTCGGATTGGTCGGGGTACGCATTTCGAAGAAAGACGGCGGTTGCCCGGTTCTGCACAGGTAATCGACAATCAGATCAATGCTCTGGTCATTGTCCGAGCCGATGAAGGCTTCACCGACATTTTCGATGTTTGCGTCAAACAGCACAGTAGGCACTTCCTTGCAGAAGGCGGCGATGCGCTCAGGATCCGACACGCGTCCAAGCGGGCCAAGCAGAACTCCCGCAGGCTTGATCAGGCGCAGATTGTTGAGGTTCTCGATCTCCTGTTCCGGGTCGCCGTGAGATCCGAGCACAACCGGGCGAAACCCTGCCTCGATCACATGGTTTTCGATATTCCGCGCGATCTCTGCGAAGAAGGGGTCAGCCATATAGGGGATGACGATACCGACATTCTTGGTCAGACGGCGGTTCTGGTTCATCGCGTAGAAATTCGGCCTGTAGTCATATTGCTCGAGGGCCTTCTCAATGCGCTCTCTGGTGGATTTGCGGACGCTGTCGGGGTCATTGAAGTATTTGGAAATCGTTGGGCGTGAAATGCCGCTCACCGATGCAAAATCGTCCATGTTCTTGATTTTTTTTTCACTCATCCAGAAACGCCCTTTGCAATTCCAATTCCGCACAGGAAATTTCGACGGCCGTCAATTTCACATTGTGCCAAAGCCCGCAGTGTAGTTATCGCGCGTCAATTATACCAGTGATCTGAAATGTCTTGTGTGGAAATGGAAGCGAGCTCCTGAACTCCGGTGGCGAGGGCTCGGGATCCCTGCGAAACCGGTCGCTTGTGGCGTGTGCCAGGAGGATCTTTGGCAAAACCTAGTGCGCCGGACCCGGCAGGTTCGTTTCAGAGCAAAGCGACGGGCGATTTGGCGCCAGTTGCAAAATAGCCTCCAGGCCACAATTGCCGCGGACAAGGTCATCAAGCGTTATCATGTCCAGCTCATGGTAAAACGCTTCCACCGCGCGTTTGATGAAATCCCGCAGCCGACAGGTGCCGGTCAGTGGGCAGGTGTTGTCTTCAGCTGCAAAGCACTCGGCAAAGGGAACGCTGGATTCGAACAGGCGAAAGACTTTTCCAATGCTTATGTCGCGCGGCCCGAGAGCAAGCTGCAACCCCCCGGCGCGCCCGCGCAAAGTCTCGACGAAACCATGCTGTTGCAGCTTGTGAATAACATGCCCCAAGTGGTTGCCCGATGCGTTGCAGGCCTTGGCAATGTCGGAAGATTTGACAAGCTTGCCTTCATGGACCGCACAGAACATCAAAACACGGGAGGCAAGATTGGTTCTGGTTGTCAGACGCATGGCGCGCTCCCCGGGTCGTTGGTAGAGAGGCAAAATAGACTGCATCGATCAGGCCGGTATTGATCCAGATCACTTCCGCTTTTGTCGTGAACGGATAACACGCATCTCTAAGGCAACTTTACAGGCGGACATTTTGTCAAAACCGGACACCGACCCCAAGCTGGCCGAGCGAGCGTTGGGCCAATTGCTGCACCCAATCCGGAGACCTCTGCGCCTTGCGTCAATGCTTGTCGTGGTGTCGTCGTTGATCTGGGTGTTGCAGGCAGCGGTCGTGGCGGTTGCAATCGGCGGGCTGCTTGCGCCTGGGCGCGAACCTGGCGCTGATATGGTCACAGCTGCAATTGCATTTGTTGCCTTCGGCGTTCTGCGCGCTTGTTTGACCTACTTTGCGGAAGGTTTGCTGTTTGCCGCGGGCACAAGGGTGGTGACGGAGGCAAGGGAGGGAATTGTCCGACGTGAAATGCGGACAACCGGATCCGGAGGCGCAGGGTCCATCGCAGCTCTGGCCAGTGAAAAGCTTGATCTCATCGCTCCCTATATCACCCGTTACGCTCCGGCCCGTTCGCGGGTCATGTTCGTGCCATTGGTCATACTCGTGCTTGGTTTCTGGTTCTCGTGGGCCGTCGGAGTGGTGCTGCTGGTGACCGGGCCATTGATCCCCGTCTTCATGGTGCTGGTCGGGATGGCCGCCGGGGAGGCGAGCCGGCGGCAGATGGCGGGTATTGGTACGCTTAATGATCTCCTGATTGAGCGCTTGGCTGCGCTGGTCGACATCAGACTGCTTGATGCCGGGCCCTTGGTGATTTCCGATTTTGGCAGCGGCGCTGACCAGCTTCGAGCGAGAACCATGAAGGTGTTGAGTATAGCTTTCCTGTCTTCGACGGTGCTGGAGCTTTTCGCCGCCATAGGCGTTGCGATGGTCGCGGTCTATGTCGGCTTTGCACTGCTCGGCGCCATCGGATTCGGCAGTTACGGCCAACCGCTGAGTCCCGCCGCGGGGATTTTTCTTTTGCTGCTGGCGCCGGATTTCTATCAGCCATTGCGGGATTTGTCGGCGGCCTGGCATGACAAGGCTGCGGCGCTGGCGGTTGCCGGCGAACTTTCGGAATGGCGGGCGCAGACGCCGCCGGCGATGCTTGGCGAAGGCGCCCGCACCGGGAAGCTTCACGGACCTGCCGAAATCAGGCTGCAGGGCGTTGCGGTTCAATCGGGAAGCGAGTTGATCCGCTTTCCCGACATGACCATAAGGGCGGGTGAGAGTGTTGCCCTGGTGGGCCCGTCCGGTGCAGGCAAGACGACGCTGCTGCGGCTCATCGCCGGCCTGGCAAGTCCGGTCGAGGGAGTGATCTATGTTGCGGGCAAAGAACTTGGCGCTGACACCGCAGATGCCTGGCGGGCGCGATTGGGCTGGATGCCGCAAGCGCCGCATTTTCTCGGCTCAAGCCTGGCCGACAATGTGAGCTTCGGGCAGGCCGGAGATCTCGATGGAGCCTTGCGCGCTGCGGCAGTGGGGCCTGTTGTCGATGCGCTGCCCGGAGGAAAACAAGCGCTTCTGGGTGAAACCGGTGGCGGGCTTTCAGGTGGCGAAGCGCGCCGGATCACGCTGGCGCGGGCGATATTCGCACGGCCTGACATCCTGCTTGCCGATGAGCCGACGGCTGATCTCGACCCGGAAACAGCCGGTATGGTGATGGCCGGTATGCGCCAGCTCTCAGAGCGGGGGTGCGGTCTTGTTGTCGCCACGCATGATCGCAAGCTGGCAGCACGGATGGACCGGATCATCCGGATCGGAGCCGAGGCGTGAGTGCTTTGTGGCAGATTTTCCGGCTCATCCTGCGGGACCAGAAGACAGCACTGATGCGCGGTGCAGCGCTGAGTCTTGTCGTGCTGATCGCGGGTATTGCTCTGCTCGGACTGTCGGGCTGGTTCATCACGGCTGCAGCGGCAGCAGGTCTGGCAGGCGCGGGACTGGCTTTTGATGTGTTCCGGCCTTCGGCGATGGTTCGGTTTCTGGCATTGGGCAGAACTGCCGCGCGCTATGGCGAAAGGCTTTTAACCCATGACGCGACACTCAAGGCGCTGACATCGATCAGGATACGGTTGCTGGAAGCCACGGTTTCCGCCCCGCATGATGATTTGGTGCGTTTGCGCGGCCCACAGACGATGAACCGCCTGATGGCGGATGTTGATGCGCTTGATGGCGTGCCGTTGCGGTTGATCCTGCCGATCGCGGCCGGCGCCGCAGCCCAGTTGCTGACATTTCTGGCGGTGTGGTGGTTGGTGGACCTTCGCATTGCGCTGTGGATTTTCGCGGGCTTTCTCGCTGCTTCGACGGTTACGCTGATTGCTGCCGCTTGGACGGCTGCAGCGGCGTCACGGCAAGAAGAAGCCGCAGCCCAGGATTTTCGATCCGGCTTCATTGATCTGATCCGGGCGCGCGGGGATCTTGCCGTTTACGGACAATTGGTCCTGCACGGGGAGGCCGTGCTGGCAAGTGATGCCAGTCGTCAAACAAGACGTGCCAGGCTTGATCTGGTTGAACGGCGTGCCGGGTTTGCACTCTCCCTTGCGGGAACAGTCGTGGCCTCGGGCGCGCTTGCCATCGGCATGGCGCTGGTTCAGGGCGGCACCATCACTCCCGCACTGGCAGCGATCGGCTTCTTTGCGTCGCTGGCGCTGATGGAGACGGTTGGCCCGCTTCGACGCGCAATGGCCGATTTGGGTCGCATGATGGTTGCCGCACAGCGGGTGGATGAAAGCCTGTCAGTGGCCGGCAACGACAGCAGTGGCTCTCTGTCCAGTGAAACCGCATGTTTGCGGATCGAAGATCTGGCGTTCCGCCGGAGCAATGCCACGCGGTCTGTTCTGAGCGGGGTATCGCTGGAGCTTGGTCCCGGAGAGAGCCTGGCCATTACCGGCGCGAGCGGATCCGGCAAGAGCACATTGCTGCTGCTTGCGGCCCGGCTTCTACCTGCCAGCCAAGGACGCATATCCGTGGGCGCCGTTCGCCTTGAGGACTGGAGTGAGAGAGACTTGCGCTCGGTTCTCACCCTTGTTCCACAGCGCAGCGCCCTGATGGCAGGCTCAATCCGTGAGGCATTGCGGCTGGGAGCGCGCGATTCCACCGACGGCGAACTCTGGCAAGTGCTCGAGGCTGTTGCGCTGGCCAGCGTCATCCGCGCCAAAGGCGGGCTGGAAACGCAATTGGGGCCTATGGGAGCGGGACTTTCGGGCGGTGAAGCGCGGCGGCTGGTGCTGGCGCGCGGTTTGCTGCGCTGTCCGAAATTGCTGTTGCTTGATGAACCCACCGAGGGACTGGATGAGGCGACTGCTCTTGCCGTTCTCGCCGGAATCCGTGCCTATCTTCCCGAGGCCGCTATCCTGACGGCCTCGCATCGCCCGGTCGAAATCAATTGGGCAGATCGTGTCATGGCTCTGGACCAATCCCGCCCGCAGGCAGAGGATGGTCTTTGACAGGCGGGGCGCGGCACAAAGGCGCATCTCCAATACAGCTTTATTGATCCAAATCAATGCTGCTGGCCTGATACGGACATATTCGGAAGCTTGCAGATATTTTTGAGAGCACCAATCGTTCTCGTTCACAGGAGCACAGCAAATGGAATTCGGGATCGTCGAGCTGTCACGGCTGCAGTTTGCCGTAACGGTCATGTATCACTTCCTCTTTGTTCCGCTGACGCTGGGGCTCTCGATCCTCGTGGCGATCATGGAAACGGTCTATGTGATGACCAACCGCCCGATCTGGCGGCAGATGACCAAATTCTGGGGCTTGCTGTTCGGCATCAATTTTGCCCTCGGAGTTGCCACCGGCATCACCATGGAATTCCAGTTCGGGATGAACTGGAGCTATTACAGTCATTATGTCGGCGACATTTTCGGCGCGCCGCTGGCCATTGAAGGGCTGATGGCCTTCTTCCTTGAGGCCACCTTTGTCGGGCTGTTCTTTTTCGGCTGGGACAAGTTGAGCAAGGTGGCGCATCTTATTGTCGCCTGGCTGGTGGCGATCGGTTCGAACTTCTCTGCGCTTTGGATACTGATCGCCAATGGATGGATGCAGAACCCGGTCGGCGCTCAGTTCAATCCGATGACGATGCGCATGGAGATGACGGATTTCTTCGCGGTGCTGTTCAACGAAGTGGCGCAGGCGAAATTCGTTCACACCGTGTCAGCCGGTTACGTGACCGCGTCGGTCTTCGTGCTCGGCGTGTCCGCCTGGTATCTGCTGCGCGGGCGCCATATCGAGCTGGCCCGGCGCTCGATCACGGTGGCGGCGGCATTCGGACTGGCATCGGCTTTCTCCGTGGTGCTTCTGGGCGATGAATCCGGCTACAGCGCCACACACAGCCAGAAAATGAAACTGGCTGCCATCGAAGGCATGTGGGAGACAGAGCCGGCTCCGGCAGCTTTTACAGCCTTCGGTTTCCCCGATCAGGAAGCGCGCGAAACCCACTACGCTATCCACATTCCCTATGTGATGGGACTGATTGGTACGCGGTCCCTGACCACATCCATTCCCGGCATCGAAGAGCTTGAACGCCAGGCCGAGACCCGCATTCGGTCCGGCATGATTGCCTATGACGCGCTGATGCATATTCGTGAGGAGCGGGACAATGCTGATCCGGCCGAAACCGCGCGCTTCGAGGCGCATTCGGCCGATCTCGGTTTCGCCTTCCTCTTGAAGAAATATGTCGATGACCCCAGAGAGGCGACGCCTGAGCAAATCGTGCAGGCTGCCAATGACACCATCCCGACAGTCTGGCCATTGTTCTGGTCGTTCCGGATCATGGTGGCGCTGGGCTTCGGTTTCATTGCAACCATGGGCTACTTCTTCTGGCGTGCCTCGTTCAAGGGTATGAACTTCCCGCGGCCTGCGCTGCATCTGGCTGTCTGGATGATCCCGGCGCCGTGGATTGCAGCCGAACTGGGCTGGTTTGTCGCCGAATACGGCCGGCAACCATGGACAGTGGACGGTGTGCTGCCCACGGCCATGTCGGTCTCGGCGCTGTCGATGACCGAGGTGGCGATTACGCTCGCGGGATTTGTCATCTTCTACACGGTGCTTTTCGTGATCGAGATGGGTCTGATGCTGAAATATATCCGCAAGGGCCCCTTTCAGGATGTTGAAGAAACCGAGGCCTGGGTTGCCAGACACACTGAACGATTGGCCGGGCGGCGCAATGCCGACGCCATCGCCATGCCAGCGGAGTAAGACCGATGATCCTGCATACTCTTGTCGACTATGATGTTCTTCGGGTGATCTGGTGGGGATTGCTCGGTGTCCTGCTGATCGGCTTTGCCATGACTGACGGCTTTGACATGGGCGTTGGCGCATTGCTGCCGTTTGTTGCCCAAACCGATGCCGAACGCCGTGTGGCGATCAACACGGTGGGGCCGGTCTGGGAAGGCAACCAGGTCTGGTTCATCCTCGGCGGTGGGGCGATCTTCGCTGCATGGCCACCACTCTATGCCGTTTCGTTTTCGGGCTTCTATCTGGCAATGTTTGTGGTGCTTGCGGCGTTGATCGTGCGACCGGTGGCTTTCAAATACCGCTCGAAACGCGATGATGTGCGCTGGCGGACACGTTGGGACTGGGCCCTGTTTGCCAGCGGGGCGATCCCGGCTCTGCTGTTCGGTGTTGCGGTTGGCAATGTCATTCAGGGCGTGCCGTTTCACTTCACCGATGATTTGCACTCGATCTACGAGGGTGCCTGGTACACCAAGTTCATCGGCTTGCTGGATCCGTTCTCCCTGCTGGCCGGCGTCGTATCGTTGTCCATGCTGGTCATGCATGGTGGTGCATGGCTGACATTGAAAGCAGAAGGCAATGTTCGTGACCGGGCACGCCGTTTCGGCTCCATCGCAGCTCTGGTCGCGGTCGCAGCCTACGCGCTGGCTGGTGTCTGGATGGCAGTTGGTATCGACGGCTACCGCATTGCCGGTGATTATGTGACCAGCGGTCCGTCCAATCCATTGCATTTCGAGGTGGAAAAGACTGCAAGCTGGCTGACCTCCTATTCCGATCGCCCGTGGATTGCCATCGCGCCGGTGATGGGCATTGTTGGCGGTCTGCTGACCTTTGCCGGGCTCAGGGCAGGACGTGAAATCTCGACATTGCTGGTTTCCAAGATGGCCATTCTTGGCGTGATCTCCTCTGTCGGCCTGACCATGTTCCCGTTCATCATGCCGTCCTCGTCCGATCCCGGGTCGTCGCTGACGGTCTGGAACAGTTCATCGTCGCATCTGACGCTGTTTGTGATGCTGGTTGCGACCGTGATCTTCATGCCGCTGATCCTGGTCTATACGGCATGGGTCTACAAAGTTCTCTGGGGCAAGGTCACCGAGGACGACGTCACTGACAATTCTCATTCCGTCTACTGATCAGGAGGATCAAGACATGTGGTATTTCGCCTGGTTGCTCGGACTTCCGCTGGCGGCAATGTTTGCCGTCGTCAACGCCATGTGGCTGGAACTGCAGGAAGACAGCCGCATGATCAATGACCAGGGACACAACAGGGAAACAGGCAGCGCAGGACGCTGATCGTTTTGTTACCAGCAAGCTGTCCGGGACGCCGCTTCAAGCGTGGCGCCCTTTCCTGATCGGATCACCAAAGTAACGTGTTGAATTTTCTGCTTGTCATCAAGCCGGCAAGTAATGCGGCAATCGGATCAGGCCGAACGCGACTGCACGCTGGTGTTGAATGGCATGCGCCAAGGGTTGAGTTGCTATCCGAGTGAGGCTATCTGGTGTGCGCCACAGGCGGAATTTCCGCAAACACAAAGGCGTATTCACGCATGATCCCAGATTTCCTCGTCACCCATTCCGGCGGCTTTCATGCCGACGAGTTGTTGTCCAGCGTCATCCTGACACGGCTTTTCCCAAAGGCGCGCGTGGTGCGCAGCCGGTCACCGGAGTGGATCACGCCAGCAACTGACCGGATCATCTACGATGTGGGTGGCGCCTATGATGCTGACGCGCGGATCTTTGATCATCATCAGCGTGGAGCACCGCTGCGCGAGGACGGGCAACCTTACAGCTCATTCGGGTTGATCTGGAAGCACTATGGCCGTGGCTATCTTGCTGCCACGGGACTCCCGGAGGCGCATGTCGAGACCATTTTTGCGAGTTTCGACGCGAGTTTCGTGTTGCCGATCGACCTGATGGACAATGGCGCCATGAGCCCATCCGTTGCGGGACCGCTGGCGGTGCTGACATTGCCGGTTCTGCTGGAAACCCTGAAGCCTGTGTTCGATGAGCAAGATCCGGAAGCATTGGAGCGGGCGTTCGGCGATGCTCTGGCCATTGCCAGGAGCTTTCTTGAGGCCAAGATCGCCGGGAGTGCCGCAAAGTTGCGTGCAGAGGACATTGTGCTCAAGGCTGTCACGGAAGCCGGCGAGGCACGCGTTCTGGAACTGCCCATGGGCATGCCATTCCGCTCTGCAGTGATGAAGTCTGGTGCGGATCATCTGCTGTTCGTGGTTCACCCGCGCGACAAGGACTGGTGCCTGGCCGGAATTCGCCGTGCCAATGAGGGGTTTGAGTTGCGTGCTGATTTGCCTTCGGCCTGGGCTGGCCTGACAAATGGCGAGCTGGAAAAGGCCTGCGGCGTCGAGGGGGCGAGCTTCTGCCACAATGGCCGCTTCATTGCCGCGGCCAAGACCCGCGAAGCAATCCTTGCCATGGCACAGATCGCCGTAGAGGAAGCTGTGGCAACCCAATAGGGCCAGGCAGGCTCCTTAAGCCTGTCCTGCCTGCAGGTCTGTCGGGTCTGCATATGTGCAGAGCAGATAGCCCTATGCGGCCAACGGAACTGATATGATTCCGGTGCGAGCCCAGAGCCACACCGCGGCCGCCCCTGGTGGCCCCTGATCTTTACCGCGAATGCATCGGCAGAGTCTTGCTCCAGACGACATTCCGGCTGGCGGCTTGCCCCAGCTTCAGGCACTGTTCTGTCGGTCGAATGATATGGCACGCAGTCAACTGTAGATGCGCTGATCCATCGGTGTGCGCGCAATCAGTCCGGTCAAGCCGGTCAGCATGGCCACTTCGGCCCGGTTCGGTTTGGAATGCGGGTTCCAGACCACATGCACATCGATGGCCGGTGGTGCTTCGTAGGGCGGCAAACGCCACAGCCGTCCGCGTTCGACATCCTCGCGCACCACATGCAGCGGCAGCGGGCCAATGCCGAGACCGGCTATGATCATGCGTTTCACCTCTTCGAGATTTGGGGACGTGCCGACGATACGGGCCTCGAGCTGGGCTTCGGCGCGCATCTGAGCAACGGGCCGCAGCGCATCATCCATCTGGTCGGTGACAAAGCTCACCGAGGAGTGGCCTGCGAGATCGGCAATGCTGATGCCCTCGCGGCCAAAAAGCGGATGAGTCGGGCCGCAGAAAAGGCCAAAATACTCGCGAAACAGGCGCCGGTACTCGAGTTGCGGGCTGCGTTCCATCACCAGGCAAATGGCAAGCGAGGCGCGGCGTGCGGCAATGGCGGTCAAGGCGCTGCGGCTTGCCATTGCCTCGATCGACAATGTGGCGCGGGGATGATCCTTGTGAAACTGGGTCAGGGTCTGGTCGAACAGGGGGCTGGTGACGTGGCTGGCCATGACGATCCTGACATGCCCACTGACCTCGTCCTCGACATCCCGGATAGCGGTGCCAAGCCGGAGAATGGCACCGTGTATGTCGATAGCCTCATCGTAAAGCAGGCGTCCGGCTGCGGTAAGCTCAAACCGTCCCGGCTTGCGGTTGATCAGCTGCTTGCCGAGTCTTTCTTCCAGACGCTTGAGAGCGCTGGAGACGGTGGGCTGTTTCAGGCTCAGGCGTTCTGCGGCTTCGGTGACCGAGCGGGAATCGGCAAGCACCAGGAAGGTGCGCAACAGGTTCCAGTCGAGATCACGGGCGAGACGTTCGGGCGGAGTGAGGCTGCTCATTTCATTATAGATATCATCTATAGTTAGAATATCAATTATCTATTTGATCAATGCAAATTTCCGCAACATCATACCCGCAACAAGAACGCCGGGGAGCGTCGGGACCATGAGCATCGAACAACGCGAGGCGCGGCAGCCGTGGATTCTGCTGACTCCAGCACTGACGGCGATCGGGTTGTTGCTGATCGTGCCGCTGATCTTCATCGTCGTCTATTCGTTCTGGCTCAAGAGTGCTGCGGGCGCCGACACGCCGGGGTTTTTCCTCGACAATTGGCAGGAAGCGCTGACTGACCCTTTCTACCGCGACATCTTGCTCAACACCTTGAAGATCGCAGCCCTCACCACGATCGCCTGTGCGCTTCTGGGATATCCGGCGGCCTTTTTCATTGCCCGGTCGCAGGGCAACAAGATTGTGCTGCTGGTGCTGCTGATGCTGCCGTTCTGGATCAGCTACATCATCCGCACGATGAGCTGGATCAATATTCTGGGCGTCTCCGGTGCGCTCAATTCTGCGATGATCTGGCTCGGGATCATAAACGAACCGATACAGATGCTTTACAATGAAACCACCGTGATCCTCGGACTGGTGCATTTCCTGCTGCCCTTCATGGTGCTCAATATTTTCGTCAGTCTCGACGGCATCGATACCAACCTCGAAGACGCGGCATCCTCGCTTGGCGCAACCCGCTGGCAGGGCTTCTTGCAGGTGACATTGCCATTGTCGCTGCCTGGGCTGGCCGCGGGCGGGCTGCTGTGTTTCGTGCTGTCTGCAGGGACTTACATCACGCCTGTCATCCTCGGCGGGCCGCGGGATGCGATGTTCGCCAATCTTGTCTACGAGGCCATCATCCGGCAGCTCAACTGGCCGCTGGGCTCGGCGCTGTCGCTGCTTCTGCTCGTCGTACTCGGGGTACTGGTGGTCATCTACAATCGTTATCTCGGCATGGCGCAACTGGCGAAGGGATTGGGCTGATGGGCTGGCGTCTGATCCGGACTTACACGATCCTGGTTTATCTCTTCATGTTCCTGCCGATAGCGGTGGTGGTGCTGTTGTCATTCAACGCCAACCAGTTCGGCAGCTTCCCGATGACCGGATTGTCGACCCGATGGTTCGAAGTTCTGTGGAACAATGACGCCATCATGCGGGCCTTCAAGACCTCAATCGTGCTCGGGCTGATGACGGCGGTGATCTCGACCATACTTGGCGTATTGGCCAGCCTGGCGCTGGTCCGCTACCAGATTCCGGGCCGGAACCTGATCACCACGCTGCTGATCGCGCCGATTTTGGTGCCGGAAGTGGTGCTCGCGGTGGCATTGCTGCTGTTTCTCAATTTTCTGAATATCGGCAAGAGTTTTACATTGTTGCTGGCGGGTCATGTGATCTTCACGCTGCCTTTCGTCATCCTCGTGGTGCAGGCGCGGCTGGTCAGCATTCGCCGCGATGTGGAGGAGGCCGCGCTGAGCCTTGGCGCTTCGCCGATGCAGACCTTCTTCACGATCACGCTTCCGCAGCTGATGCCGGCGGTGGCGGCGGGCGGATTGTTCGCCTTTACCATCAGCTTCGACGACATCACCGGGACGCTGTTCTGGAAGCCGGGCGGGATTGAAACCGTGCCGACACAGATTTTCTCGATGCTTCGCAATTCGATCTCTCCCGAGATCAATGCTCTTGGCACGGTCATCATCGTGCTGACGGTCGGGCTGCCGCTGATCGGTGCGGCCATCGCCCGGAAACTTGCAACAAAAAGCGGCGGATAAACCGCCCGTCTGAACCTGAACCAGAGTTGGAGAACAAGAATGGACGATACAAGACGCTATGAACGACTGCGCGAGCGGTTCCAGAACGGTGATATCAGCCGCCGCAAATTCTTCGGCCTTCTCGGCGCTGCGGGCGCTGCCTATGGCCTGCAAATGCCATTTGCCCGGCAGGCGCTGGCGGCCGGTGATGTCACCCAGGTCCGGTTTGACGGCTGGGGCGGAGTGGTGTCCGAGGCCTTCCGCAAGCACGCTTTCGACCCTTACACCGCCAAGACCGGCATCAAGGTGATTGACGGCACGTTTCCCGGCGGTGACGAATATCTTGCCCTGGTGCGCGCAAGCCAGCCGGGTGAATACAACAT